>Ga0180221_1000161_pt1 | contig 88865 bp, 94 predicted proteins | sample eDN5th37CKraftMG_FD_151339 | JGI IMG/M metagenome (GOLD analysis project Ga0180221, IMG submission 151339) | Enriched Miracle-Growth compost microbial communities from Emeryville, California, USA - eDNA 5th pass 37_C Kraft MG (version 2) (version 2) ... | reverse complement strand
TATCAGCCAGATCCGTCGTCGCGCAGCGGCGGCGACCCCTCGAGCACCCGACCCACACAACCACAGCCACGGCCGCCAAGCGGACGCGCCTGACCACGCCCGCTTGACAAACCGACGCCCATATCAGCGCACGACCTCGTCCAGCCAGTCGAAGAACACCTCGTTGCGCCGCTGCGGGGCCATCGGGGCGCAGTGGTACTGCGCGCCCTCGGCGACCGTGAACTCGACGAACCGCTTGCGGCGCACGGTGAGGCGCTCGTAGACCTCGCGGCCCTCCCCGCCGACGGCGTCGTCGAGCTCGTACTGGCTCACGAGCGTGGGCGCGCGGATCTTGCGCACCTCGTCGCGGACGTCGTAGTCGAGCATCGCGCGCATCTGGTCGTAGAACGTCGGCTGGCCGAACGGCAGCACGAACTTGTCGAAGGTGAGCTGGGTCGACGCCGGGAGCTGCGGATAGATCTCGGCCCACTGGGCGTTGGCCTCGTCGCGGTGGCCCTGGCGGATGAGGTCCCACAGCTCGGTCGGCAGCGGGATGGTCTGGGCGAGGTCCAGGACGCCCGGGTCGAGGATCACCGCCGCCAGGCGCCGCTCGCGGGCGGCGGCGCGGGCGACGAGCTCGCCGCCCTGGCTCCAGCCGATGATCGCGATGCGGTCGGGATCGACGTCGGAGCGGTGATGCAGCCAGTCGACGATCGGCGTGACGACCCTCTCCCAGTCGGGCCGGAACGGCACGCCGCGCTCGAACCACATCGCGCCCTGGCCGGGGCCCTCGAAGATCAGCGCGTTCCAGCCGCGCTCGATCGCGGCGGCGCCGCCCCACGCGTAGAGGTCGACGTTCTGCGCGTCGTTGCCGTTGTTGAGGATGACCGTGCGGCGCGGGCGCTTCGGGCCGGGCGCGCGCAGGAACCAGCCCGGCAGGTACGAGCGGCCGTAGGGGATCCGCACGGGCTCGAAGCCGAAGCGGGAGGCGGCCGCGGTCCACAGGCGGTTCATCGCCCGGTAGACGGCGCGCTGGTCGGCCGTGCTGCTGCGGTCGGTCGCAAGCGCGAAGAAGAGCGGGGTCGTGAGGTACTTCGCGGCGCGCAGGTAGGCGCTGCGGGCGGTCACCTCGTCGCCGCGCTCGCGGGCGGCGTCGCCGATGCCCTGGACGCGCACCCCGAGCCGCCAGAACGCCTCGGCCGCGGCGGCCGGCGTGCCGCCGGCGGCGCGGGCCGCGTCGATCGCGGTCGTGGCCTCGCCGAACTCGGCGGCCCCGTAGCCGGCGGCGCCGAGCACGAACAGCGTCTGGAAGTTCGCGTCGCTGCTCGACAGGATCGAGCCGGCGATCCCGCCCGCGGGCGCGGCCTCCTGCCCGTTGGCGGTCCCGCCGCCCAGCAGCAGCGGCGCGGCGCCGACCGCCACGCCGCCGAGGATCAGGTCACGTCGCCTCAATGCGATTCCCTCCCGTGGTCTCCATTGCGGCGCGCATCCTTCCATCCGGCGCGGTCGCGCCGGGAGGCGTCGGGCGGCTTCAACGCGGAGCCGCCGCGCCACGACGGCGCGCGCGATCGCAATGCGGGCGGAGGGACTCGAACCCCCACGGCTGTTCGCCACTGGGACCTAAACCCAGCGTGTCTACCGGTTCCACCACGCCCGCCTGGTTCGTATGATCCGGCACATGGCCGGAGAGGACCGGGGCGACATCGTCATCGATCACCCCAACCGCCGCAAGGCCTCGTCGAAGGCGACGAAGGCGATGGTCATCGTCCTGTTGCTGATCAGCGTAGTCCTGATGGCGATCGTGGCGATCGGCGGCTGGGACGCGCTGGCGGGCGCCAAGGGCGTGCTCATCGGCTACATGGGCGTCTACGTGGTCCTCGCGTTCTACTGCGCGCGGTGGTCGCGCGGGACGCTGCCGGTCTCGGCCGCGCTGGGGATCATCCTGCTGATCTTCGCCGCGATCGCCGGCCCCGAGTGGCTCGCGCGCGACAAGACCGGGTTCACCGACCCCAGCGTCGACTCCGGCGTCCTGGGGCTCGTCACGCTGCTGCTGATCCCCGTGCAGCTCCTGCTGATCGCGTTCGCGATGCGCGGCTTCTCGCAGGAGTGGAACGTCGAGGTCGAGCGCCCGCGCGACCCGGGTCCCGCGCCGGCGTAGGCCGTAGGCTGAACGCTGCCCGCCCGGGTGGTGGAACGGTAGACACGGGGCCCTCAAAAGGCCCTGCTCGCATGAGCGTGCGGGTTCGAATCCCGCCCCGGGTACCTCCCCACGACCAAGTCGGCGAGGGGTGGTCGACATCTCCTGCGCTATGCGACGGAAATGTCGACCACCCCTCGACACACCGCGTTCCGAGACGAGCCGCCGGCCGCGTCAGGCGCCCAGGCGCGCCAGCAGCGCGCCCAGCAGCGGCTGCGGCCCGGCGGCCAGGCCGCGCGGGAGCACGTCGTCGCCGGCGAGCTCGACCACGTCGAGGCCCGCCTCGCGGCAGATCAGGCCGGCCGCCGCGTGGTCCCAGTGCTGGACGCCCCACTCGTAGTAGGCGTCGTGGCGGCCCAGCGCGGTCCAGCAGAGGTCGAGCGCGGCGCTGCCGGCGCGGCGGACGTCGCGGACCTGCGGCAGCAGCGCGGCCACGCGGGCGCCCTGGGCCTCGCGGACGCGGCTGTCGTAGCCGAAGCCGGTCGCCACGAGCGCCTGCTCGAGCGGCGGCGGGTCGTCGGCGCGCGAGGACGGCAGCGGGCGGCCGTTCAGCCGCGCGCCCTCGCCGCGGGCGGCGACGAAGCACTCGTCGCGCAGCGGGTCGAGCACCACGCCCGCGACCGCGCCGTCGTCGTCCTCGACGGCGACGCTCACGCACCACTGCGGGATGCCGTACAGGTAGTCGATCGTGCCGTCGAGCGGGTCGACGACCCAGCGCAGCCCGGTGGTGCCCGGCACGTCGCCGGTGCCCTCCTCCCCCAGCACGCCGTCGTCGGGCCGCCGCGCGCGCAGCACCTCGCGGATCGCGCGCTCGCTGGCCAGGTCGGCCTCGCTGACGAGGTCGGTCGGCGACGACTTCGACGCCAGCGCGCGCTCGTGCCCGAAGCGCGGCACGAGCACCGCCGCGCCCGCCCGCGCGGCCTCCTCCGCCACCTCGACGAGCATCAGGACGCCAGGTCCGGTCGTCGCGCGGGCCAGCCGGTCTCGGCCTCGAGCTGGGCCGACAGCGACAGCAGCGTCGCCTCGTCGTCGGGCCGCCCCACGAGCTGCGCCGCCAGCGGCACGCCGTCCGGCGTGAAGCCGGCGGGCACCGACGCCGCCGGCTGCCCGGTGACGTTCCACCAGCCGAGGTGCGGGACGAACCGCCCGGAGCCGTTGAAGGTCCACAGCCCGCCGCGGCCCTCGAAGCGGCCGATCGGCAGCGGCAGCGACGTGATCGCCGGCGTCAGCAGCACGTCGACGTCGTCCCACAGCCGCGCGATCCGCGCCGACACCTCGGCCTCCTCGGCCCGCGAGCGCTCCAGCAGCGACCGCGGCACGATCCGCCCGATGCGCGCGATCGTCTTCGTGCGCCGCTCCAGCGCGTCGGGGCGGTCCGTCCGGGCCGCGCCGTCGGCGGCGCCGCAGACGTAGCGGGTCAGCGCCCGGCCGAGCGGGGCGGCCTCGTAGTCGGGATCGCGCTCCACGACCGCGTGGCCCAGCCCGCGCAGGGTCTCGGCCAGCGCGAGCACGCCGTCGCGCACCTCCGCCTCGACCGGCGCCATCAGCGGCGGCGGGACCTTCATCGACACCGCGATCCGCAGCGACCCCGGCGGGCGCGCGGCGGCGTCGGAGAACGTCCCCCACGACGGCCGGTCGGCGACCGCGTCGAGGAAGAGCGCGGTGTCGCGCACCGTGCGCGTGACGGTCCCGAAGTGGACGAGGCCGTGCCAGTCGTTGGCCGACGGGTCCAGCGGCACGCGCCCCTTCTGCGGCTTCAGGCCGAACAGGCCGCAGCACGCGGCCGGGATGCGGATCGAGCCCAGCCCGTCGGAGGCCGTGGCGGCGGCGACGAGGCCGGCGGCCACCGCGCTGCCGCTGCCGCCGCTGGAGCCGCCCGGCGTGCGGTCGAGGTCCCACGGGTTGCGCGTCGCGCCCCGCGCCGCGGTCTCGGTGAACGGCCACAGCGTCAGCTCGGGCACGTTCGTCTTGCCGATCAGGATCGCGCCGGCGTCGCGCAGCCGGCGCACGATCGTGGCGTCCTGCGCCGCCGGGGTGCGCACGGCCAGGCTGCCGTAGCCGGTCAGCTCGCCGGCCATGTCCATGTCGTCCTTCACGGCGATCGGGACGCCCAGCAGCGGCCGCCGGTCGCCGGCCGCGCGCCGCGCGTCGGCCTGGTCGGCTTCGACCCGGGCGCGCTCGCCGAAGACGACGCGGAACGCGTTCAGGCGCGGGTCGAGCCGCTCGATGCGCGCGAGCGCGAGCTCGACGAGCTCGCGCGAGCCGACCTCGCCCGCGGCGACCAGCTCGGCCTGGCGGGCCAGACCGGCGAAGGCGAGGTCGACGGCGTCCATGGCGGGCGGGAGCCTATCGGTGGCCCTAGATTCCCGCCATCGACACCGACCCGATGGAGATCGTCGCGGAGCTCGCCGAGATCGGCCCGCGCGGCGCGTGCGGCGACGGCGAGCGCCTGGCCGCGCTCGCCCTGCGCGACCGGCTGCGCCGCCGGGGCCGGCCGGCGCGGATCGAGACCGCGTGGGTGCGCCCCGGCCGGCCGTGGCTGCACGCGCTCCTGTGCGCGCTGGGCGCCGGCGCCAGCCTGCTCGCGCTCGCGCAGCCCGAGGTCGCGCTCGCCCTCCTCGTCGTCGTGCTGGTCGCGCTCGCCGGCGACGCGGGCGGCTGGGCGCCGTTCGCGCGCCTGCTCCTCCCGCGGCGCGCCACGCAGTGCGTCGTGAGCGAGCCCCCGCCGCGACCCGGCCGCCCGCGCGTCCGCCTGATCGTCACCGCCGCCTACGACGCGCCGCTCGGCGGCCTCGCCCGCCGCCTCGCGCCCGTCGCCGCCCGGCTGCGCCTCCCCAGCGGCGCCGCGCTGCTGTGCGCGGCGCTCGCGCTCCTGGCCGCGCTCACGGCCGCCCGCGTCGCCGGCGTCGACGCGCGCTGGGTCGACCTCGCCGCGATCGCCCCCACGGTCGCGCTGCTGCTCGGCGCCGGCCTCCACGTCGACACGGCGCTCGCGGGCACGGCCGGGGGCGCCGACGCCGACGCGGGCGCGGCCGCCGCCGCGCTCGCCGTCGTCGCCGACCTCGACCGCCTCCCGCCCCGCAACCTCGCCGTCGAGCTCGTCCTCGCCGGCGCCGGGGAGGCCGGGAACCTGGGCTTCCGCGACTACGTCCGCCGCCGCCGGCGCGCGGCCCGGCCGCGGGAGCTGGCCGTGGTGGCGATCGGGCCCTCGGGCTGCGGACCCCCGCGCCACCATCGCCGCGAGGGCGTCCTGCCGCCGCGGCGCGCGCACCCCGCGCTGCTCGCCGCCGCCGACCCGGCCCACCAGGCCCGTCACGGGACCACCGCGGCCGCCGACGCGCTGCGCGCCGGGTGGCCGGCGATCGGCCTGTCCGCGTCCGGTCAGAGGGATCGCGTCGAACGAGCGTCCATGCAGGCGATGGTTGCGTATGCGGTGAACCTGGTCAGGGCAGTCGACCGTCAGCTATAACCTCGGCAGGTCGGCACCGGTCAGGGGGTGATGGTCGCGGGCAACGAGCAGGACCAGGGGGCGGGCCACCGGCGCGACCATCTGTTGGCGGCGCTCGACCTGATGGACGAGGGCGTCATCTCGCTGGACGCGGAGCTGCGCGTGGTCGGCGCCAACGCGAGCGCCCTGCGGATCCTCGGCCTGCAACCCGACGACCTGCGCACGCCGCGCTGGTGGGAGCTCGTGCGCCCGCGGCGCCTGGACGGCACCGTCCCGAGCTTCGAGGAGGCGATGCGCTCGCCCGCGCGGGACGTCGCGGTCCGCATCCGCCGTCCCAGCGACGGCCGCGCCCGGCACCTGCTCGTCCATCACGAGCCGCTGCCGGGTGTCGGCACGGTGCTCACGTTCCGCGACCGCACCGACGAGGAGCGCACCAGCGCGCGCCTGGCCTCCAGCGCGCTGCGCGACCGCCTGACGGGGCTGCCGAACCGCGCCGCCGCGCTCGCCGAGCTCGAGCAGGCGCTCGCCGCGGGCACGCCGTTCGCGCTGCTGCTCGTCGACATCGACGCCTTCCGCAGCGTGAACACCGGCCTGGGCCAGGCCGCCGGCGACCAGGTCCTGCGCGAGGTGGCCGGCCGCCTGCGCGGCGCGCTGCCCCGGACCGCCCGCGCCGCGCGCTTCGGCCCCGACGACTTCGCAGTGGTCGCGCCGGTCGCCGACGAGGCCGCCGCCCGCGCGCTCGCCGAGCGGATCGCCGATGCGTTCGCCGGCCCGTTCGCGGCCGGCCAGGGCGCCCAGCTGTCCGCGTCGGTCGGGATCGCGATGGGCGACGCGTCGCGCGACGCCGCCGGCCTGATCGCGGCCGCCGAGGCGGCGCTCGCCCGGGCCCGTTTGCGGGGCCGGGGGCTCGTCCACGTGTTCGACGACGCGCTGCGGCGCTCGACCGCCGACCGCCTCGCGCTCACCGCCGACCTGCGCGCCGCGATCGAGAGCGACGCGCTCACGGTCGCCTACCAGCCGATCGTCGACGTCAGCAACGGCTCGGCGCGGCTCGTCTCGCTGGAGGCGCTCGCGCGGTGGGACCATCCCGAGCGCGGCCCGATCCCGCCCAGCCGCTTCATCGCGCTCGCCGAGGACGCCGGCCTCGTGCGGGCGCTGGGCCGGCGGGTGCTGGCGCGCGCCTGCCTCGAGGTCGCCGGGCTGCGCCGCGACCACCCCGACGTGGCCGGCCAGCTGCGCCTGTCGGTGAACATCTCGGCGCGCCAGATCGCCAGCGGCCTGCTCGAGCACGACGTGCGCGCCGCGCTGGGCGCCTCGGGCCTGCCCCCGCGGGCGCTGTCCCTGGAGCTGACCGAGACCGCGCTCATGGACGACGGCGGCACGCGCATCGACCCGCTCGTCGCGGTCCGCGCGGAGGGCGTGCGGCTGTTCCTCGACGACTTCGGCACCGGCTACTCGTCGCTCGCGCGCCTGCGCCGCCTCCCGCTCGACGGGCTGAAGATCGACCGCTCGTTCGTCGCCGGCCTCGGCTCGGTCGCCGTCGACGGCGCGATCGTCGAGGCGATCCTCACGATGGCCCAGGCGCTGCAGCTGCCGGTCGTGGCCGAGGGCGTCGAGACCCGCGACCAGGCGCGGATCCTGCGCTCGCTGGGCTGCAAGCTCGCCCAGGGGTTCCTGCACGGGCGCCCGATGCCGCTCGAGGAGCTGCGCGCCGGGCTCACCCGCGACGGACGCTGGTCCTTGCGGCCCGTCCGAGCCAGCGGATAGAAGACGCCCATCATGTACCCCGTTCTCTACGAGGCGGACTACGTCGAGCGCCGCAGTCGGCTCACGACGTTCTTCCGCCTCATCACCATGCTGCCGGCGGCTGTCCTCACGTGGCTGTACGTGCTCGCGGCGCACGTGGTGGTCTTCATCGCCTGGTTCGCGCTGCTCTTCACCGGGCGGTATCCGCAGGGGATGTACGACTTCGTGGCGGGCGCGCTGCGCAACGCGACGCGCCTCAACGGCTACGCGGGTCTGCTGACCGACGCGTACCCGCCGTGGAACGGCAGCGACGACCCCAGCTACCCGGTCCGGGTCCGGGTCGCCCCGCCGAAGGAGCACTACTCGCGGGTCAAGGTGCTCTTCCGCCTCATCCTGGCCATCCCGGTGATGGTCATCGCCTACATCTACCAGCTGATCATGGAGGTGGGCACGCTCGTCGCGTGGTTCGTCATCGTGATCACGGGCAAGCAGCCAAAGGGCATCCAGGACCTCATCAACATGGGGCTGCGCTACGTCACGCAGGCGCTGGCCTACTACTGGCTACTCACCGAGGACTGGCCGCCGATCACGGTCGACCAGTCGGCCGTCGGCATGGTGCCGCCGCCGCCCGAGGGCGGCGCGCTGTCCGGCGCCTCGCCGGGCACGCCGACCTACGAGCCGCCGGCTACGCCGGAGCGCTGAGCTCGGCCTGACCGAACACGTCGCGGGCGCGCCGGGCCACGAGGTCCGGCCGCTCGTCGACGATGAAGTGGCCGGCGTCGACGAACTCGACGCCGGGGAAGTCCTCCACGAGGGCGCGCGCGATGGCCGTGTCGCGCGCCCCGAAGAGTAGGTGCGACGGGACCCGCAGCGACGGCGGCGGCGACGTGCGGCGGGTGATGCCGGCCAGCAGGCGGCGCAGGTAGGCGCGGTACAGGAGCTGGGTGGCGCGGGCGCGCTCGGGCGGGCGCAGCGCGTCGGCGAACACGTCGAGGTCCTCGTCGCTGAACCCCACCCCCCGCGTGTCGGAGGCGAGCGCCTTCCTGATCACGTCGGTGCGCCCCAGCAGCGTCGGCGCGACCGGCGACGCCATCGCCATCGCGTACCACGAGCGCCACAGCTCGAGCAGGAACCGCGGGCGCGGGCGCACCCACGGGTGCGGCGCGTTGCAGACGAGCACGGCGGCGAAGCGGTCCGGGTGGCGGGCGGCGAGCAGGAAGCTCGTGAAGCCGCCCCAGTCGTGGCCGGCCACGTAGGCCCGCTCGATCCCGAGCGCGTCGAGCAGCGCGATCTGGTCGGCCGCGAACGTGTCGGGGTCCATGCCGGTGCCCGGCGCCTCGGTCCGGCCGAAGCCGCGCAGGTCGGGCATCAGGAGCCGGAAGTCGCCGGCCAGCAGCGGCACGACGTGGCGCCAGCAGCGGTGGGTCTGCGGCCAGCCGTGCAGCAGCAGCGCCGGCGGCGCGTCGGGCGGCCCGGCCTCGGCCAGGTGGACGCGCAGGCCGCCGGCGTCGACGTCGCGATGCATCACCTCGGTCACGGGCGGCTCCCGAACGGGCGCATCGGCGCCTCCGGCGCGTCGGCGTCGGGCGACGGCGGCGCCGGATCGGTGGGGCGCAGGCCGGCGGCGATCGCGACGGCGCCGACCGCGACGAGGATCAGGGGCCACCACAGCACCGTGCCGCTCGTGGCCGCCAGCCCGACGAAGGCGGCGAGGACCGCGGCGCCCAGCCACGTCGGCCCGCGCTCGCGGTCGACGGCGCCGTAGGCGACGAGCCCGAAGCCGACCGCGGCGAGCACGAGCTTCCAGCCCCACGGGGCGCTGAACCCGCCGAGCGCGCCGGAGCTCGGCGTCGCCGCCGTCGTGCCGAGCGAGACGAGGTAGGCGAGCGCGATCGCCGCCACGCCGGCGACGTTCACGAGCGCGACCGCGTGGGCCCGGCGGGTGTCGCGCAGCACGACCGCGCCGAAGCCGGCGAGGACGATCCCGGCAAGCGCGAGCCACTCGTACGGCGTCACGCGGCGCGGCTCGAACGCCCACCCCCACGCCGCCATCGCCGCCGCGATCAGCGCCAGCCCGCCCAGCAACGTGCAGGCCGCCGACCCGCGCCGCGCCGCCAGGCCCAGGTACAGCGCGGCGACCGCGGCCAGCACCCACGTGAGCGACCCCGCGGACGCGATCGAGCCGCCGAGCGCGTCGGCGAGGTCCAGCAGCGCGAGCACGGTCGGCGGGAAGGCGGCCAGCAGCAGCGCCGACACGTACACGCGCGGCGTGTCGCCCTCGCGCGGCGCCAGCCAGCCCAGCAGGAGCAGCAGCGCCGCGGTCGCGCCGGTCACCACGAAGCGCACGCCGGCGGCCCAGTCGTCCTGCACCCGCACGTCCAGCAGCACCACGCCGACGGTCAGCGCGACCGCGCCGGCGGCGATGAGGTCGCCGCGGAACGGCAGGGGTCGCAGGCGCGCCGCGGCCTCTCCCCAGGCGGACATGGGCGGGAGCGTATCCATCTAGGGTTGCGCGCATGGCCATCGTCACCACCGAGGACCGCGGGCCGGTCCGCCACGTCGTCATGAACCGGCCCGAGAAGCGCAACGCGATGAACGACGAGCTGATCGGCGGGCTGCACGAGGCCCTGTCGGCGGCGGCGTGGGACGACGCCGTCCGCGTGGTCGTCGTCCGCGGCGCCGGGCCGATGTTCTCCAGCGGCATGGACCACGGCGCGCTCGGCGGGCTGGCCGCCGACCCGCGCAGCCTGCGCCGGCTGCGCCGCGCGATCCTCGACACCTGGAACCTGTGCGAGGAGATGCCCAAGCCGGTGATCGCGCAGGTCCACGGCGCATGCCTGGGCGGGGCGATGGAGTTGGCGCTGGCCTGCGACCTGCGGGTGATGGCGGCCGAGGCCGTCATCGGCCTGGTCGAGACGCGCGTCGGCCTGGTGCCCGACGTCGGCGGCTCCTCACGGCTGCCGGCCGTGGTCGGCCTGGGCCGGGCCAAGGAGATGATCATGGCCTCGAAGGTCATCGACGGCACCGAGGCCGAGCGGATCGGGCTCGTCAACCGCGTCGCCCCGGCCGCCGAGCTCGACGCCGCCACCGAGCAGCTCGTCGGCGAGCTGCTGCAGTGCGCCCCGGTCGCGGTCGGCCTGGCCAAGCGGATCCTCGACGCGGCGGCCAAGCCCGCGCTCGCGCAGACGCTCGAGCAGGAGGTCACCGCCCAGGCGGTGTGCGCGCAGAGCGCCGACTTCGGCGAGGCGCTGAGCGCGTTCGTCGAGAAGCGCGAGCCGCGGTTCGCCAACCGCTGATGGACGGCCTGCGGGTCGCGCACACCGCCGACCTCGACGCCGCGACGCTGCGGGCGCTGCGCACCGGCTACGTCGAGGCGGTCGCCGTGCGCGCCCACCGCCGTCGCCGCGGGCACGGCAGCACGGTGATGGCGGCCGTGGAGCGGATCGTGCGCGGCGCCTACGAGCTCGGCGCGCTCGGCGCCAGCGACGAGGGCGCCGCGCTGTACGCGGCGCGCGGCTGGCGACGCTGGGAGGGCCCGACGTCGGCGCTCACCCCGGACGGGATCGTCCGCACGCCCGACGACGACGGCGGCGTCTTCGTGCTCCCCGTCGACGCGCCGCTCGACCTCGCGGGCGAGCTGACCTGCGACTGGCGCCCCGGCGAGGTCTGGTAGCCGCCTACAGCGCCCGCGCGACCGCCTCGGCGAGGTCGACGCAGCGCCGCACGCACGCGTGGTCGACGTGCTCGGGCGTGTCCTCGGGCACGTGGTAGCGGCCGTAGCCGCCCTGCTCGTCGACCGACAGGATCGAGACGGTCGGCAGCTCCCGGTAGGTGGCGAGCACCGGGTCGGTCCAGGCGCCCAGCCGCCAGCGCTCCGGCGGCTCGAGCCCGGCCGCGCGCGCCGCCCGCTCGACGAACGCGACGTCGGCCTGGCGGTAGCGGTGCGTCAGCATCGTGCCCTCGCCCACCGCGACGATCGGCCGCCCGCTGCCGATCGTGTCGAGGCCGAGCACGAACGCGGTCCGCGGGTCGAGCGGGTGCTCGTCGAGGAACGCGGCCATGCCGCCCATCCCCGACTCCTCGCCGCCGGTGAGCACGACGACGACCTCCACCCCGTCGAGCGGCCGCGCGACGAGCCGCCGCACGAGCTCCAGGACGCCGGCGACGCCGCTGGCGTTGTCGTTGGCGCCGGGGACGGTGGGCGAGCGCGCGACGTCGAGCAGCAGCGCCGCGGCGAGCGCGTGCACGGCGCCGCCGACCCGCCGGCCGAGCCTCGTGCCGCTCGCCACGCCCAGCCCCGCCAGCGCGACCGGCAGGGCGGCGGGCGGGCTCACGCGGCGGCGGTTGCGCAGCCCCGCGCCCGCGTTGACGATCCGCGGATCCCACATCAGCCCGGTGCGGGCGGCGTCGTGGTGGGCGACGAGCACCAGCGTCCGCCGCGGCCGCCCGGCGGCGGGCAGCAGCGCGACGACGTTGTCGCCCTGACCGCGCGGCAGCAGCCGCCGCACCCACGGCAACCGCCCGCTCACCTCCAGCTCGTAGGAGGCCAGCGCCGCCAGCGCCAGCGCGCGGCTGCCGCGCACCGCCGCCGCGAGGCCGGCGAGCGCGTGCGCCAGATGCGCCCACGCGTACGTGCGCGGGCCGCGGTACGGCTCGATCGCGACGTCCTCGACCTCCAGCTCGCGCAGCCGGTCGGCGATCCAGCGCGCGCTCTCGCGCTCGCCCTCGCCGGCGGAGTCCCGCACGAGCGCGGCGAGCGCCGCGATGTCCTCGCGCAGGCGCTCGGTCATGCCGACTCGTGCCAGTCGACCGGTCCGGCCACGAGCGTGTGGCTGCCCAGCGGCCGCCCGAGGACGCGCTGCACCTCGCGCGCCGCCTCCAGCAGCGCCGGCAGGTCCACGCCCGTGCGCACGCCCATCTCCTCGAGCATCGACACGAGGTCCTCGGTGGCGATGTTCCCGGTCGCGCCGGCCGGCACCGGGCAGCCGCCCAGCTCGCCGAACGACGACTCGAACGAGACGCACCCGGCCTCCAGCGCGGCGAGGACGTTCGCCAGCCCCTGCCCGCGGGTGTTGTGGAAGTGGGCGGTCAGCTCGACGTCGGGCAGCTCGCCGGCGGCCCGCTCGAAGAAGCGGCGCACCTGCAGCGGGTTGGCCATCCCGGTCGTGTCGCCGAAGCCGATCTCGGTGGCGCCCGCGTCGACGAGCCGGCGCGCGATCGCCATCACGCGCTCGGGCGGCACGTGCCCCTCGTAGGGGCAGCCGAAGCTCGTCGCGATCACGGCCAGGCCGTCGAGCCCGGCCGCGCGGGCGCGCGGCAGCACGCGCTCCAGCCCGGCGAGCGACTCCTCGATCGAGCGGTTCACGTTGCGCCGGTTGTGGGTCTCGGACGCCGACAGGAAGACGCTGACGGCGTCGATGCGGTCGCGCTGCGCGAGCGCGCCCTCCAGCCCGCGCTCGTTGGGCACGAGCACCGACACGGCGACCTCGTCGGGGATGTCGGCGCGCGCCAGCACCTCGGCGCCGTCGGCGAGCTGCGGGATGACGTCGGCGCGCACGAAGCTCGTCACCTCCAGGCGCCGCAGCCCCGTCCGCGCGAGCATCTCGACGAGCCGGACCTTGTCGTCGGTCGGGATGACCTCCGGCTCGTTCTGGAAGCCGTCGCGGGGGCCGACCTCGCGGATGTGCACGTGATCGGGGAGCGCGCTCATGGCCCGCAATCTACGGGCTGTAGATTTCGCCGCGTCACCGTCACCGGAGGGAACGCATGCCGGACACGCTCGAAGGACCTGCGCTGGACCTCGTGCAGGACAAGAACTACGCGACGCTGTCGACGCTGCGACAGGACGGCACGATCCAGAGCGTCGTCGTGTGGGCGCATGTCGACGACGACGGCCACGTGATGGTCAACAGCGCCGAGGGCCGCGCCTGGCCCGCGAACCTGCGCCGCACCGGCCACGCGACCGTGACCGTCGTCCACCGCGAGAACCCGTACGAGTGGGTCGCGGTGACGGGCGAGCTCGTCGGCGACACCCACGAGGACGGCGAGCCGGTCATCCACCAGCTCTCGAACAAGTACATCGGCAGCGATTACCCCTGGCTCGGCGAGGGCGAGCAGCGCGTCACGTTCCGGCTGAAGCCCAACCGCGTCACGTACGTGAAGCAGGGGTGAGCGCCCCCGTCGTCCTGCTGAGCGGCGGCACCGGCGGCGCCAAGCTGGCCCGCGGGCTGCTCGACGCGGCGGACGAGCTGGTCGCGATCGTGAACACCGGCGACGACGTGGAGGCCTACGGCGGCCACGTGTCGCCGGACCCGGATCTCGTCACGTTCTGGCTCGCCGACCGGATCGACCCGCGCGGCTGGGGGCTGCGGGACGACACCTTCCACGTCATGGCCGGGCTGCGGGAGCTCGGTGACGACGTGTGGTTCAACCTCGGGGACCGCGACCTCGCGTACTGCCTGCGCCGGGCCCGGCGCCTGGCCGAGGGCGCGACGCTCACGCAGGCGGTCGCCGAGCAGGCGGCCGCGTTCGGCGTGAAGGCGCGCGTGCTGCCGATGTGCGACGAGCCGGTGCGCACGCGGGTGCGCGCCAACGACACGTGGCTCGGCGTGCAGGAGTACCTGATCCGCGAGAAGACGCCCGAGCCGGTCCAGGGCGTCGAGTTCGACGGGGCCGGCGCGGCGCGGCCGACCGCGGCGGTGCTGGAGGCGATCGCGAGCGCGGAGGCGATCGTCATCGGACCGTCCAACCCGATCCTGTCGATCGGCCCGATCCTGGCGGTGCCCGGGCTGCGCGACGCGCTGCGCCGGGCGAGCGCGCCGGTGATCGGCGTGAGCCCGTTCGTGCGCGGCGAGGTCGTCAAGGGCCCGACGCGCCCGTTCCTGGCGTGGGCCGGCGTCGAGCCCACCGCCCGGGGCGTCGCCGGCCACTACGGCGACCTGCTCGACGGCTGGGTCTGCGACGAGCGCTTCGACGACCCCGGCGTCCCGCTGCTGGTCACCGACACCGACATGGCGACGGCGGAGGGACGCACGCGCCTGGCCGCCGAGGTGCTCGGCTTCGCCCGCTCGCTGGCATGACGACGCTGGCGATCCTGCCGGTCAAGGGCTTCGAGCGCGCCAAGCAGCGCCTGCGCGAGCGCGTGCCCGACGGCCCGCGCGCCGGGCTGGCGGAGGCGATGGTGCGCGACGTCCTGCGCGCGCTGGCCACGTGCGACGGCCTGCACGGCGTGATCGTCGTCACCGCCGAGCCGGTCGCCGCCGCCGTGGCGCGCGAGGCCGGCGCCGAGGTGGTGCACGACCCGGCCGAGAGCGGCCAGTCGGACGCCGTCGCGCTCGGCGTCCGGCGCGCGCGCGAGCGCGGCGCGGCACGCGTGCTCGCGGTGCCCGGGGACTGCCCCGCGCTCGATCCCGCCGAGCTCGACGAGCTGCTCGCCAGCCCCGAGGCGGTCGTGATCGTCCCCGACCGCCATGGCACCGGCACGAACGCGCTGCTGCTCAGCCCGCCCGACGCGATCGCGCCGTCGTTCGGCCCGGACAGCCGCGCCCGCCACGAGGCGGCCGCGCAGGCGAGCGGACGCCCGTGGGCGGTGCGGACGGTCGCCACGCTGGGGATGGACGCCGACACGCCCGACGACCTCGCCGCGCTCGAGGCCAGCGGCCGCCTCGGCCCGCGCACGCTGGCGACGCTCGACCGCCTCGCGCCGCGGTGACGACGATCACGGCGACGCCCATCCCCGGGCTGCCCGAGGTGCGCCCGGGCGACGACCTCGCCGGGCTGCTGCTCGCGGCGGCGCCCGACCTGCGCGACGGCGACGTGCTGTGCCTCGCCCACAAGGTCGTGTCGAAGGCGGAGGGCCGCGTCGTCGACCTGCGCGACGTCGAGCCGGGCGAGACCGCCCGCGAGCTGGCCGCCGCGCACGGCAAGGATCCGCGCCACCTCGAGGTCGTGCTGTCCGAGGCCGCGGCGATCGTGCGCGAGCGGCCGGGCGTGCTGATCTGCCGCACCCGCCACGGCTTCGTGTGCGCGAACGCCGGCGTCGACGCCTCCAACGCGGGCGCCGGCGACCGGGTCGTGCTGCTGCCGCTCGACCCCGACGCGTCGGCGCGCGCCCTGCGCAGCGCGCTGCGCGCCCGCGCCGGGGTCGCGCCCGCGGTCGTCATCACCGACTCGTTCGGGCGCGCCTGGCGCCGCGGGCAGTGCGAGACCGCGATCGGCGTCGCCGGGCTGACCCTCGTCGACGACTGGGACGGGCGCGTCGACGCCGACGGCCGCTCCCTGCGCGCGACCGCGATCGCGATCGCCGACGAGGCCGCGGCCGCCGCCGACCTCGTGCGCGCCAAGGACTCCCGCGAGCCGGCCGTCGTCCTGCGCGGCCTGGAGCGCCACGTCGGGGCCGACGACGGCCCGGGGGCGGTGGCGCTCGTGCGCCCGGCGGCCGAGGACCTCTTCATCTAACGTCCCGCCGATGGCGCTCAAGATCGGCTACAAGGCCTCCGCGGAGCAGTTCGGGCCCCGCGAGCTGCTCGAGTTCTCGGTGCGCGCGGAGCGCGACGGGCTCGACATCATCTCCACGTCGGATCACTTCCAGCCCTGGCGCCACCACGGCGGGCACGCGCCCAACGCGTTCGCCTGGCTGGGCGCGATGACGCAGGCGACGAGCCGCGTCACGCTGGGCACCAGCGTGCTGACGCCCACGCTGCGCTACCACCCGTCGATCGTCGCGCAGGCGTTCGCGACGCTCGGCCTGCTCGCCCCCGGCCGCGTCTACCTGGGCGTCGGCACCGGCGAGGCGATGAACGAGACGCCGGCGACGGGCGACGAGTTCCCGGGCCGCAAGGAGCGCCGGCTGCGGATGGCCGAGGCGATCGAGCTGATCCGGCGGCTGTGGACCGAGGAGCGCGTCGACTTCGAGGGCCAGTGGTACCGGACCGAGAAGGCGACGATCTACGACCGGCCCGAGGAGCCGATCCCGATCTACGTCGCCGCCTCGGGCCCGCTGGCGGCCAAGCTCGCCGGCCGCGTCGGCGACGGCTTCGTGTGCACGAGCGGCAAGGATCCCCAGCTCTACGTCGACCTGCTCGACAACGTGCGCCAGGGCGCCGAGCAGGCCGGCCGCGACGCGTCGCGGATCCGGCGCCTGATCGAGATCAAGGTGGCCTACGACCGCGATCTGGAGTTCGCGCGCGAGTCGTGCTCGTGGTGGGCCGCGCTGGCGCTGACGCCCGAGCAGAAGGAGGGCGTCGAGGACCCGCTGGAGATGGAGCGCCTCGCCGACGAGAACGTCGACCGCGCCCCCAGCCGCTTCATCGTGTCCGACGACCCCGACGAGGTCGTCGAGCGCATCGGCACCTACGTCGACCTCGGCTTCGACGAGCTGCTGCTGCACGCGCCCGGACCCGACCAGAACCGCTTCCTGGAGCAGTTCGGCGCCGACGTGCTGCCCCGCATGCGCGAGCGCTGGGGATGACCGCCGTGGGCGTCATCGACGAGCTGCTCGCCAACAACCGGGCGTACGCCGACGGGCTCGAGCCGCAGCACCTCGACGTGCGCCCGAGCCGGCGCCTGGCGATCGTCACGTGCATGGACTCGCGGCTGGACGTGTTCGCCGCGCTCGGCCTCGGCGACGGCCAGGCGCACGTGCTGCGCAACGCCGGCGGCGTGATCACCGACGACGTGATCCGCTCGCTGGCGATCTCGCAGCGGCGCCTGGGCACGCGCGAGGTGATGCTCATCCACCACACCGACTGCGGCCTGCTCAACCTGTCCGACGACGCGTTCCGCGCCGAACTGCAGGCCGCGACCGGCATCGCGCCCGCGTTCGCGATCGAGTCGTTCACCGACGTCGACGCCGACGTGCGCCAGTCGATCCTGCGCGTGCGCCGGTCCCTCTTCCTCCCCCACCGCGACATGGTGCGCGGCTTCGTCTACGACGTGGACACCCACCGGTTGCGCGAAGTGCAGGTCGACGACCGAGACAGCTGACCCCGACTCGCACAGGAGGCCACGGATGCGCCGTCCCGACGACCCCGCCCCCGCCGCGCGCGCCGCCATCGGCGCCCGCCACGCGACCTCCGCGCTGCTCGTGGCCTCCGCCGCGCTGCTGATCCTCAGCGCGCTGCTCGACCTCGTGATCGCGGGGGCCGGCGCGCTGGCGATGGTCTCGGGCTTCGCGTTCGCGATCGTCCACGGCCGCCTCACGATCGGCGGGCGCAACGTGGCGGCGTTCATCGTCATCACCGTCGTCGTCAGCTTCGCCGCCGAGGCGACCGGCGTCGCGACCGGGATCGTCTTCGGCGACTACCACTACACCTCGGAGCTGGGCCCGAAGATCCTGGGCGTCCCGCCGATCGTGCAGCTCGCCTACGTCGCGATGGCCTACGCGAGCATGATGACCGCCCGCGCGATCCTCGGCGTCCGCGGGCCGCAGCGCGGCTGGCGGACCGTCGCGGTGGCGTTCGCGGGCGCGATCCCGATGGTCGGCTGGGACGTGACGATGGACCCGCACCTGTCGACGATCGAGGGCGCCTGGATCTGGGAGGACGGCGGCGAGTACTTCGGGGTGCCGCTGCACAACTACGTCGGCTGGTTCGCGACCGTCTTCGTCTTCCTGGTCCTCTACGGCCTGTGGGAGAGCCGGACGGCGGGCGGCGCCGCGCCGCGCGCCGCGTCGCCGTGGCTGTGGGTCGAGCCGGCGCTCTTTTACGGGATCATCGCCGTGGGGGCGGTGCTGTCGCCGCTGCTGGCCGGCATCCCCGACACGCTCGCCTCGCCGGAGAACGACGTCGGGTCGAACCGCGACATGGTGCTGAGCCTGTCGCTGGTCGGCGCGTTCACGATGGGCGGGCCGCTGGCGTTCGCGCTGCTGCGCACGGCGCTCGACGCCCGCCCGTCCGCTCACGCGCGGCCGAGCGCCGCGGGCACGTAGGTGCCGAAGCTCCACAGGTTGCCGTCGAGGTCGCGCGCGAGGTACTCGCGGGCGCCGTAGACGCGGTCGACCGGCGGCTCGACGACGTCGGCGCCGGCGGCCGCGGCCCGCCGGTGGTGGGCGTCGGGATCCTCGACGACGGCGTAGAGCGCGGCGGTGCCGGGCGGCGGCGCGACCGCGTCGTAGGCGGTGGTGGCGGAATCGCGGACCTGGCCGAGGACGACGATGCCGTCGCCGAGGCGCAGCTCGGCGTGGGCGACGGAGCCGTCGGGCGCCTCGTGGACGGCGACAGGCTCCAAACCGAAGGCGGCGCCGAGCCAGTCGATCGCGGCCCGGGCGTCGCGGGAGCGCAGGACGGGAGTGATCATGGCGGCGACCGTACGCGCCGCCGGCGCCGGCGTCTTGGACGGATGTGACCCGCCGGGCCGCGGTCAGCCCGCCGTCCAGCCGCCGCCGTCGGGCAGCCGGCGGGCCAGCAGCTGCGTCGGGGTGACGCCCGCGAACGCGCGGAAGTCGCGGTTGAGGTGCGCCTGGTCGTAGTAGCCGCAGTCGAGCGCGATCTCGGCCAGCGACCGCCCGCCGGGCCGCTGCAGCTCCCGCGCCGCGGCGCCGAAGCGCAGCACGCGCGCGAACACCTTCGGCCCCAGCCCGACCTCGGCGCGGAAGCGGGCGGCGAAGTGGCGCCGGCTCCAGCCGCTCTCGCGCACGAGGTCGGCGACCGGCGTCGCGCCGCCCGTGCGCATCAGGCGCCACCAGGCGCCCTCGACCTCCGGCGCCGGCCGCCGCGCCTCGGCCAGCCGGCGGGCGAGCAGCGCGTCGAGGAGCGCGAACCGCCCGGCCCAGGTGCCGGCGTCGTGCAGGCGCTCGATCAGCTCGTGCGCGTCGCGATCCAGCAGCGCGTCGAGCTCGACCACCTGGTCGGCCAGCTCGCCCATCGGCACGCCGAGCAGCATCCGCGCGCCCAGCGGCGTGAGCCGCAGCTCGAGCCCGTGCTGGCGGCCGTCGTGCTCGGTGATCGTCGCGTGCGTGTGCGGCGCGGCGACGAACGACGTCACCGGATGGGGCGCGCGCATGCGCGGGCCGAAGCTGAGGATCACGTGCACCTCGTCGGAGGGCATCTCCAGGCGCCGGAACGGGCCGGGCGAGTCCTCCACGTACCCGACGTAGCCGCGCACGTGCGGGCGCAGCGCGGCCGCCGCGTCGCGGCGCGCCATCTCCCACCGTCCCCGCTCGGACTCGTGGCGCTGGACGAGCATGCGCTAATCCTCCACCGCGGCGCGCAGCCGGTCCAGCAGGTCGCCGAGCTGGGCGAGCTCCGCGTCGCTCAGCGCCGCGCGCAGGCGCGCGTCGTGGGTGGCCGCGACCTCGCGCAGGCGCTCGAACAGCGCCTCGCCCTCCGGCGTCAGCTCGACGCGCTGCACCCGACGGTTCTCCGCGTCGCGCCAGCGGCGCACGAGCCCCTGGCGCTCCAGCGCGTTGAGGTGGTGGGTCAGGGTGGCGCCGGTGACGCCGAGCGCCTCCGCGAGCCTGGCCTGCGTCCCCCACGCCTCGGAGCGGACGAGCAGCAGGACCTGCCACGTCGAGACCGATCCGCCGGCCTCGGCCATCGCCCGCTCGAAGGCCTGCGTGAGCACGCGGGCGGTGCGGCTGAGGCGCAGGCCGATCGGCGGGCCGCCGGGAGGACCGCTCATGTCCGGCATCGTACTACCGTTTGACGTCTAATCATTAGAGCTCTAACGTTAGCAGCATGAGGCGCTCCATCACCATCCCCTTCGCGGCGATCGTGCTGGCGATGCTGCCGGCCGTGCTCGACCAGACGATCCTCGCCACCGCCCTGCCGACGATCGCGACCGACCTCGGCCGCCTGTCCGACGTCTCCTGGGTCGTCACCGCCTACGTCGTCGCCGCAGCCGCGACGACGCCGCTGTGGGGCAAGCTCGGCGACCGGCTCGGCCGCAAGCGCCTGCTCGAGGCGGCGGTCGTCCTGTTCCTGGCCACGTCCGCGCTGTGCGGCGCCGCCCACGCCATCGCCCCGCTCGTCGCCGCGCGCGCCGCGCAGGGCGTCGCCGCGGGCGGGCTCATGACGCTGGCGATGGCCTGCGTGGGCGACCTCGTCTCGCCGCGCGAGCGCGCCCGCTACCAGGGCGTCATCGCCGCCGTGTTCGCCGTCGCCACGATCGTCGGCCCGCTCGCCGGCGGACTGCTCGTCGAGCACGTGAGCTGGCGCTGGGTCTTCTACGTGAACCTGCCCGTCGGCCTCGCCGCGCTGGCCGCGCTGCGCCTGCGCCTGCCCGCCGCCCCGGTCTCGCCGCCGGCGGCCCCGCTGGACCGCCTCGGCGCCGCCCTGCTGGCCGGCGCGACCGCCGCGCTGATGCTCGCCTGCGTCTGGGGCGGCGACCGCTTCGCGTGGGACTCGGCCCCGATCCTCGGCCTGCTGGCCGGAGGGGTCGTCCTCGCCGTGGGGCTCGTCGCCCGCGAGCGCGCCGCCGCCGACCCGATCGTGCCGCTGCGGCTGCTGCGCACCCGCACGGTCGCGGTCTCCAGCGCCGCGCTGTTCCTCACCACGGCCGCGCTCTTCTCGGTCACCGTGTTCGTGCCGGTCCTGCTCCAGCAGGCGACGGGCGCGACGCCGACCGAGTCGGGCCTCCTGCTGGCGCCGGCGATGCTCGGCATCGCGGTCGCCACGACGCTCGCCGGCCGCGCGATCGCGCGCAGCGGCCGCTACAAGCGCTTCCCGCTCGCCGGCCTGGCGCTGATGGCCGCCGCGCTCGCCCTGCTGGCCGCCCTGGCCGGCGATCCGTCGCAGGCGGCGATCGCCGGCGCGCTGGCCGTGTTCGGGCTCGGGTTCGGGCTGGTCGGCCAGGTCCTGATCGCGGCCGTCCAGAACGGCGTCGAGCCCCGCGAGCTCGGCGTGGCGACCGCGACGACCGGCTTCTTCCGCGCGCTCGGCGGCGCGCTGGGCGCGGCCGCGCTCGGCGCCGTCTTCGCCGCGCACACCGACGTCGCCGGCGGCGTGCAGACCGTGCTCGCCGTCGCGGCCGCCATCGCCGTCGCCGCGCTGCTGGTCGTCCTCCTGCTCGAGGAGGTCCCGCTGCGCGGCCCGTCCACCCCAGACCGAAAGGCCACCGATGAGCGCTCCCATGGCATCCATCCGCGTCCGGCTGCGCAGTGAGGAGACCGGCGGCGCCCTCGGCGTCGTCGAGAACGTGGCTCCGGCCGGCTGGCCGGGGCCGCCGCTTCACCACCACGACTTCGACGAGACGTTCTACGTGCTCGACGGGGAGCTGACGTTCCAGCTCGGCGACGAGCGCCGGACGGCCGCCGCCGGCGAGGTCGTGTTCGCGCCGCGCGGCGCGATCCACACGCTCGCCAACCACGGGATCGAGGCCGCGCGCTACCTCCTCGTCATCACGCCGGCCGGCTTCGAGCGCTACTTCGCGCGGCTCGGCGCGCAGCTCGCGGGCGAGGAGCCGCCGGCGTGGTCGGACCAGCCCTACCCCGAGACGATCGTGGTCGGGGACCGGCTCCCGTTCTAGGCGGCCGGCTCGAGCACGTCGTAGCGCGCCCGGATCTCGTAGAGCGTGGTGCGCTCGGCGGCGGGACGGCCGGCGGCGTGGGCCGCGGCGATCAGCTCGGGCGGGTCCAGGCGCGTGCCGTGGTAGGAGCCGGCCAGGCGGCTGATCGACTCCTCCATGAGCGTGCCGCCGAGGTCGTTGACGCCCCAGCGCAGCGCCTCGGTGGCGGCGTCGAGGCCCATCTTCACCCACGACGCCTGCAGGTTGGGGATCGTCCGCCCCAGCGCCAGCCGGAACACGGCCGTGTGCTTGAGGTTCTCCTCGCGCGAGATCTCCTCGACGCCGTGCGTGCGCCCCAGCAGCGTCATGAACGGGATGAAGCTCAGCGGCACGAACTCGGTGAAGCCGCCCGTGCGCTCCTGGATCGAGCGGATCACGCGCATGTGCTCGGCCAGCTCCCACGGCTCCTCGATGTGGCCGAACATCACCGTGCTGGTCGACCGCAGGCCCGCCGCGTGCGAGGCCTCGATCACCTCTATCCAGCGGGCGACCGGGAGCTTGTTGGGGCTGATGCGCTCGCGCACCCCGTCGTGCAGCACCTCGGCCGCCGTGCCCGGCGTCGAGCCGAGCCCCGCGTCGCGCAGCCGCGCGAACACCTCGCTCAGCGGCAGCCCCGACACGTCCTGGATGTGGGCGATCTCCATCGGGCTGTACGCATGGAGGTGGAGATCGACCCCCGCCCGCCCCGCCTCGTCCTTGGCGATGCGCAGGTAGCGCAGGTAGTCCTCGAACTCCCAGTCGGGGTGGATGCCCGACTGGATGCACAGCTCGGTCGCCCCGTACTCGACCGCCTCGCGGATCCGCGACCGGTACTCCTCCTCGGAGTGCTGGTAGGCGTCGGGCGAGCGCTTGCCCTGCCCGAAGCCGCAGAACGCGCAGCCGACGACGCAGACGTTGGACACGTTGATGTTGCGGTTGACGACGAAGGTCACCGTGTCGCCGACCAGCTCGGCCCGCAGCTCGTCGGCCGCCTGGCGGATGTCCTCGATCGCCTCCGGGCGCGTCTCGGCGAACAGCGCGGTCAGCTCCTCCTCGCTCAGCCACTCGCCGTCGCGGCCCTTGGCGATCGCGCCCGCGACGAGGTCGCGGCGGATGACCCGCTCCTCGCGCCGGCCCGACCCGCGCCGCGGGATGAACGACCAGTACTTCGTCTTGACGACGTCGAGCACGCCCTGCGCCATCCACTCGGGGTCGATGTACTGCGGGTACACGCACAGGCGCTCGGTCAGCGCGTAGCCCAGCGGCTGCAGCGTCTTGCGCACCTGGTGCGGCGACGGGAACGGGTGCTCGGGGCTGATGTGGTCGCCGTTGGCGCTCAGCCCGCCGAGGTCGGTCGCCCCCGCCTCGATCATCTGCGGCCACCAGTCGGCCAGGTTCGGCGGGATCTGGATCCCGACGCCCGGCAGCAGCTCGCGCGCCGCCCGCACGAGGTCGATCATCTCCTCGATCGACACCGGCGACGCCCACGCCGGCAGCGGCAGCGTCGGGTGCGTGTCCAGCCCCGTCTTCCAGTAGCGCTCCGACGCCTCGGTGGCGACCTCCGCCGGCTCCTCGCCGTAGTACTTCCGGTGCGGCACGAAGTTCTGCAGGATCACCTCCTGCAGGTGCCCGTGCTCGGCGTGCACCGCCGCGAGCGCGCGCAGCGCGTCGAGGCGGTCCTCGTGGGTCTCGCCGATCCCGACGAGGATCCCCGACGTGAACGGGATCCGCAGCTCGCCCGCCGCCCGGATCGTGGCCAGGCGCAGCTGCGGGTCCTTCGTCGGCGAGCCCTGGTGGGCGACCAGGTCCGGCCGCGTGGACTCGAGCATCAGCCCCTGCGACGCGGTCACCTCGCGCAGCCGCGCCAGGTCCTCGCGCGACAGCGCCCCGAGGTTCGTGTGCGGCAGGATCCCGCGCTCCAGCGCCCGCTCGCACGCCCACGCCACGTAGGCGACGAAGTCGTCGAACCCCAGCTCGGCCAGGCGCTCGCGGACGCCGGCGTGGTGCCCGGGCTCGTCGCCCGTCAGCACGAGCAGCTCCTTGACGCCGCGCCGCGCGGCGCGATCGATCACCTGCTCCACGTAGGCCGGCGCGTGCAGATGCGCGCGATGGGTCTGGAAGGCGCAGTACTTGCAGTGCGAGACGCACGTGCGCGAGAGCGACAGCGTCACGTTGCGCGAGAAGGTCACTCGACGGCGCATTGGGCGGAACGTTATCGAGGGCCGATGCCGGGCCGGTCGCGGCCCCGATCCGACCGGCGGTCGAACCGGAATCCGACCGTCGGCACCTGGCGCGATCCGGCGGGCCTGGCCAGGCTGGCGCGCCGGACATGCTCGACTACGGGTTCGCCACGTTCGCCTCCAAGGCCGATCTGCTCGACCGTGCCGCCGCGGCGTGGAACGCGGACAAGACCCGCTTCTGGCAGCGGGCCGGCGTCGACCTCGTCATCGACCGCCGCGAGGGCTACCGGCTGTGGGACGTCGAGGGCCGCGAGCTCATCGACGTGCACCTCAACGGCGGCACCTACAACCTCGGCCACCGCCATCCCGAGCTCGTCGCCGCGCTGATCGAGGGGACCGAGCGCTTCGACGTCGGCAACCACCACTTCCCGTCGATCGCGCGCACGGCGCTGGCGGAGGCGCTGCTCGAGACCGCCGGGCCGGGGATGGCCTGCGTCGTGTTCGGCGCGGCCGGCGGCGAGGCGATCGACGTCGCGATCAAGACCGCGCGCCACACGACCGGCCGCCGCAGGATCGTGTCGATCGTCAAGGGCTACCACGGCCACACCGGCCTGGCCGTCTGCACCGGCGACGAGCGCTTCTCGCGCCCGTTCCTGGCCGACCGCCCGGACGAGTTCGTGCACGTGCCGTTCAACGACCTCGACGCGATGGAGGCGGCGCTCGCGCGCGACGACGTGGCGGCGGTGCTGATGGAGACGATCCCGGCCACGTACGGGTTCCCGCTGCCGCGGCCCGGCTACCTGGCGGCGGTGAAGGCGCTGTGCGAGGCGCACGGGACGCTCTACATCGCCGACGAGGTCCAGACCGGGCTGATGCGCACCGGCGAGATGTGGGGCATCCACAAGGCCCGGGTGCAGCCCGACATGATCGTCGCCGCCAAGGGCCTGGGCGGCGGGCTGTACCCGCTGTCGGCGGTGATCCTCAGCCGGCCGTGCGCGCGCTGGCTGAGCGAGGACGGCTTCGCGCACATGTCCACGGTCGCCGGCGCCGAGCTGGGCTGTGTCGTCGGCCTCAAGGCGCTGGAGATCACGACCCGGCCCGAGGTGCGGGCCGGGGTCGAGCGGGCGTCGGCGCGGTTCGCCGACGGGCTGGCGGCGATCCGCGAGCGCCACGGCGGCTGGCTGACCGGGGTGCGCCAGGAGGGGCTCGTCATGGGCCTGGAGCTGGCCGCGCCCGAGGGCGCCCGCGACCTCATGCGCGCCCTCTACGAGCGCGGCGTGTGGGCGATCTTCTCGACGCTCGACCCCAGCGTCCTGCAGTTCAAGCCCGGCCTGCTCGTCGACGACGCGCTCGTCGACGAGATCCTCGACCGGCTCGAGTCCGCCGTGGAGGCCACCGCATGAGCGTCGAGGACGCGATCGCCGCCGCCGCGCTGCGGCGCTACGACCTGTCGCCCGAGGCGACGGCGACGCTCGTCAACGTCTCCGAGAACGCGACCTACCGGGTCGACGACCCCGCCACCGGCACGCGCGCGGCGCTGCGCGTGCACCGCCCCGGCTACCGCGACGCCGGCGAGATCGAGTCCGAACTGCGGTGGATGGACGCGCTGCGCGCCGAGGGCGTCGTCGACGCGCCGCGCGCGATCGCCGCGCGCGACGGCACGCGCGTCGCGGCCGTCGCCGCCGAGGGCGAGCGCCGCGACGTCGTCCTGTTCGAGTGGCTCGACGGCGCGATGCCGTCGCCCGACGACGACCTCACCGACGGCTTCCGCATGCTCGGCGCGATCTCGGCCGCCCTGCACGAGCACGCGCGCCGCTGGCCGCCGCCCGCCGGCTTCCGCCGCCCCCGCTGGGAGCACGCGACAATGCTCGGGCCCGCCGCGGCGTGGGGCCGCTGGCAGGACGGCCTGGGCATCGGGCCCGAGGAGCTGGACCTGCTCGGCCGCCTCGACGCGGTGCTCGCCCGCCGCCTGGCCGCCTTCGGCACCGGGCCCGAGCGCTTCGGGCTCGTCCACGCCGACCTGCGCCTCGCGAACCTGCTCGTCGACGGCGGCGCGGTGCGCGTCATCGACTTCGACGACTGCGGCTGGTCGTGGTGGCTGTACGACTTCGCCACCGCGGTCTCGTTCTTCGAGGACGACCCGGCCGTGCCGGCGCTCGCGGCCGCCTGGGCCGAGGGCTACCGCGCCGTCGCGCCGCTGAGCGCCGCCGACGAGGCCGAGCTGGAGACGTTCGTCCTGCTGCGCCGGCTGCTGCTCGTGGCCTGGGTCGGCTCCCACCAGCACGCGCCGGAGGCGCGGGAGCTGGGCGCCGCGTTCACGGAGGGCACCTGCGCGCTGGCCGAGTCGTACCTGTCGCGCTTGCGCTGATCACGACGCACGGAGGACCAGGATCGCCATGTTCACCCCCATCGCCGGCCGCACCGCGATCGTCACCGGCGGGACGAAGGGCATCGGCCTCGGGATCGCCGGCGTCCTCGCCGGCGCCGGCGTCGACGTCGTCGTCTGCGGCCGCGACCCCGAGGCCGGCGCGGCCGCCGAGGCGGCGCTGGCCGACCGGCCGGGCGCGGTGCGCTTCGTCCCGGCCGACCTGACGCGGGTCGGCGACTGCGAGCGGCTGGCCGGCGCCGCGCTGGACGCGTTCGGCTCGATCGACATCGTGTGCGCCAACGCCGGCGCGTTCCCCGAGCGCCGCCTCGAGGACCTCACGCCGGAGGAGATCGACGACCTGTTCGCGCTGAACGTGCGCGGCGCGATGCTGACCGTCCGCGCCTGCCTGCCGGCGCTGGAGGCCAGCGGCCACGGCCGGGTGATCGTCACCTCGTCGATCACCGGCCCGGTGACCGGCTACCCGGGCTGGTCGCACTACGGCGCCACGAAGGCGGCGCTGCTGGGCTTCATGCGCTCGGCGGCGATGGAGCTCGCGCCCAAGCGCATCACGGTCAACGCGGTCCTGCCGGGCAACATCGCCACCGGCGGGCTGGACGAGATGGGCGCCGACTACCTGGCGGCGATGACCGCCTCGATCCCGCAGCGCCGCCTCGGCGACCCGGAGGACATCGGCCACGCCTGCCTGTTCCTGTCGACCGACGAGGCCGCCTACATCACCGGCGCCTCGCTCGTCGTCGACGGCGGCCAGATCCTCACCGAGTCGGCCGGCTCGATGGACGCCATGTGACGGCGGCCCCTAGCCTCCGGCGGGTGCCGGAGCTGCGCAGCGTGTGCGTCTACGCGGGGTCCAACGCGGGCCGCCTGCCGGCGTACGCGCAGGCGGCCGCCGCGCTCGGTGAGCTGCTGGCCCGCCGCGGCATCCACGTCGTCTACGGCGGCGGCGACGTCGGCCTGATGGGCGTCGTCGCCGACGCGGCGCTGGCCGCCGGCGGCCGGGTGACCGGGATCATCCCGCGCACGCTCATGAAGCGGGAGGTCGGCCACCGAGGGCTGACCGAGCTGATCGTGGTCGAGACCATGCACGAGCGCAAGCACGAGATGGCGCGGCGCGCCGACGCGTTCGTGGCGCTGCCCGGCGGGATCGGCACGGTCGAGGAGCTCGTCGAGGCGCTCACCTGGACGCAGCTCGGCGTGCATCGCAAGCCGTGCGCGCTCCTGGACGCCGGCGGCTACTGGACGCCGTTCGTCCGCTTCCTCGACCACGCGGTCGCCGAGGGCTTCCTGCCCGAGCGCCACCGGGCGATGCTCGTCACCGCCGGCACGCCCGAGGCGGTGCTGGCGGCGATCGAGCGGTGGGAGCCGCCCGCGGTCGAGAAGTGGCTCGACCGCGAGCAGGCCTGACTCAGCTGAGGTGGTCCATCGGGCGCTCGCCCGGGCCGCGCTCGGTGGCGGCCACGTCGTCGGCGAGCTGGCCGGGCGGCACGTCGGCATCGACCAGGCGCCCGCCCCAGCGGCGCTCCTGCTCCACCAGGACCAGGCGGGTGTACGCCAGGCCGGAGAGCACGCCGCCGACGAGCGGCGCGAGGACGTAGACCAGCAGGAACGTGCCGGCGCCCCCGAACTCGCCGGAGACGAGCGCCGGGCCGAACGCGCGCGCCGGGTTCAGCGCCGCGCCGGTCAGCGCGCCGACGCCGAGCACGCCGAGGCCGAGCGTGAGACCGATGATCAGCCCGGCCATGCTCTTCTCGGAGCGGACGTTGACCGCCATCGCCATGATCGCCCACAGCAGCACGAAGACGCCGATCGCCTCGGCCAGGAAGCCGGCGCCGTCGCCGTTGGCGACGTCCGACACCCCCGGCGCGCCCCAGTTGGCGCCCTCCCCGAAGTCGCCGACGAGCAGCCGGACGATCAGCGCGGCGGCGATCGCGCCCAGCACCTGCATGACGATGTAGACCGCCGCGTGGGCCGGCGCGATCTTGCGCAGCACCAGCAGCGTCACGGTCACCGCCGGGTTGAAGTGCGCGCCGGACGTCTCCCCCAGCGCGTAGACCCCCATCGCCAGCACGATCGCGTGGGCCAGCGCGATGACGAGCAGCGCCGGCACCGTCAGGCCCTCGGAGGCCGTGACCGAGACCGTCAGGCAGATGAACAGGACCAGGAACAGCGTGCCGATGAACTCGGCCGCGTATGCGGGAACCCCTCGTTCGTCCATGCCGCCATCATCTGCCTCAGTGACCTTCCTCGCAACATCTGTTACACGCGTGGCCCTCGCGATGCTCCTGGCTGGCGCGCTGGCGCTCGCCGGCTGCGGCGGCGACGACGACGGCGCGCGGCCCGGCGTCGACGCGACCCTCCTGCTCGACTTCACCCCCAACGGCGTCCACGCCGGCATCTACTCGGCCGTGGCGCGCGGCTACGACGACGCCGAGGGCGTCGCGCTGACCGTCCGCGAGCCGGCGTCCTCCAGCGACGCGGTGAAGCTGCTGGCCGCCGGCCGCGCCGACTTCGCCGTGCTCGACATCCACGACCTGGCCATCGCCCGCGAGCTGGGGACCGATCTCGTCGGCGTGATGTCGATCGCGCAGCGGCCGCTGGCCGCCGTGCTCGCGCAGCCGTCGATCCGCCGGCCGCGCGCGCTGCAGGGCCGCCGGGTGGGCGTCACCGGGCTGCCGTCCGACGACGCGGTGCTGCGCTCGATCGTCGAGGGCGACGGGGGCGATCCCGACCGCGTCCGCACGACGACGATCGGCTTCAACGCCGTCGCGGCGATGATCGCCCGGCGCGTGAGCGGCGCGACCGCGTTCTGGAACGTCGAGGGGCTCGCGCTCGAGCGCGAGCGGCCCGGCACCCGCCAGTTCCGCGTCGAGCGCTACGGCGCGCCGGCCTACCCGGAGCTCGTCCTCGTCGTGCAGCGCACGTTCCTGCAGGACGAGCCCGACGTCGTGCGCGCGACCGTCGACGCGCTGCGCCGCGGCTACCAGTTCACGCTCACCGACCCCGACTCGAGCGCGTCCGACCTCGTCGCCGAGGTGCCCGACGCCTCGCGCGAGCAGATCCTCGCGCAGCTCGACGTGCTGACGAAGGTGTTCCTGGGGCCGACCGGGCGCCCGGGCGGCCTGGACGAGGACGTGCTGCGCCGCTGGGCGCGCTGGGAGGCCCGCTTCGGGATCACCCGCGAGCCGCCGGAGGTCGCGCAGGCGTTCGTGACGCGCTACGCGAACGCGCCGCTGGACGAGCAGACCGCCGGATAGCCCGGCGGCGCGCCTACTGGGCGCGGAGCTGGCGGAACTCCCGGCGCACCGACTCCGGGCGGCCCCACATCTGCACGACCTCGGTGCGGCCGACCCGCACCTCGCGCAGCGCCAGCTCGCCGGTGATCTCGGCGTCGTCGAGGAGCTTCAGCGTGCCGTGGACGACCGGCGCGGCCGCCGCGTGGCCGAAGCGGTGGGCGACCAGGATGCGCCAGTGGAAGCGCTGCTTGGAGAGCGGCTGCGCGTTGACCGTCACCAGGTAGGTCGCGGTCTCGATGTAGCGGTCGACGTCGTCGATCCGCAGCTCGAGCTCGAGGTCGGTCCAGTCGTCGGGCAGCGAGTCGACGATGGCCTGGAAGTCGTCGGCGAGTGGCATCGCCGCAGACGATACTCAGGCGCCGAGCTCGACACGCATCGCCCGCGCGAGCGCGCCCCCGATGATGTGCACGTCGGGGTCGTCGCCGAAGCGCGCGAACACCGGCCCGTCGAAGGGCTGCTTGTCGACCACCGTGAACGACGCGCCCGGGCGGATGCCGCGGTCGGCCAGGTAGCGCAGCATCGCCGGGTCGGAGTCCGACACGCGCACGAACACGCCGCTGGTGCCCGGCTCGAGCTCCTGCAGCATCGTGCTGGAGCCCTCCTCGATCTCGAGGTCGCGCGAGGGGATCGGGTCGCCGTGCGGGTCGTGCGTCGGGTGGCCGAGCTTCGCGGCGATCAGCTCCTCGAGCTCCTCGGACAGGACGTGCTCGAGCACCTCGGCCTCGTCGTGGACGCGATCCCACGGCACGCCGAGCGTCTCGGCCAGGTACAGCTCCAGCAGCCGGTGGTGGCGGATCACCTCGAGCGCGACCTTCACGCCGTCGGGCGTGAGCTGCACGCCCCGGTAGGGCACGTGGCGCACGAGCCCGAGCGTGTCGAGCTTCTTGACCATGTTCGACGCCGACGCGGCGGTCACGCCGAGGCGCTCGGCGATCGCGTTGGTGGACACCGCCGCGCCCTCGCCGCGGGTCTCCAGGGCGTAGATCGCCTTGGCGTAGTCTTCGACGGCGGAGCTGACGCTGTCCATCGCCATGAGTTTAGCCATGACTGAAAATGCTGTCCGCGCGGTGCACGAGGCCTGCGGCCTCGTCGACCGCTCCGAGCGCGGCAAGCTGGCGCTCACCGGCTCCGGCGCCAAGGAGTTCCTCAACGGCCAGGTGACCAACGACGTGCTCGCGCTGGAGCCCGGCACCGGCTGCTACGCCGCGTTCTTGACCCCGAAGGGCAAGATGCTCGGCGACCTGCGGATCCTCGACCTCGGCGACGAGCTGTGGCTCGACACCGAGCGCAGCTCGCTGCAGGCGCTGTTCGACATGATCCGCCGCTACAAGATCGGCTACGAGGTCGAGCTGCACAAGCGCACGCTCGAGCGCGGCCTGCTGTCGCTCGTCGGCCCCCGGGCCCGGGAGGTCGCCGGCGCGCTGGAGCTGCCGTCGGCCGAGCACAGCTCGATGCGCGCCCGCCGGGGCGGCGCCGACGTCGTGCTCGTCGCCACGGCCGACGGCGTCGACGCGATCTGCGCCGCCGAGGACGTCGACGCGGTCCGCGCCGCGTTCCTGGAGGCCGGCGCCGAGGAGGTGCCCGAGGACGCCGCCGAGGTCGTGCGCGTCGAGGCCGGGCGCCCGCGCTACGGCATCGACCTCGACGACACCGTCATCCCCCAGGAGGCCGGGCTCAACGAGCGCGCGGTCAGCTTCACGAAGGGCTGCTACGTCGGTCAGGAGACCGTCGCGCGCCTGTACTACCGCGGCAAGCCCAACCGCCACCTGCGCGGCCTGCGCCTGCACGGCGCGGCCGCGACCGGCGACCCGCTGCGCCTCGGCGACCGCGAGGTCGGCCGCGTCGGCTCGGTCGTCGACTCGCCGACGCTGGGGCCAGTGGCGCTCGCGCTCGTGCGGCGCGAGGCCGAGCCCGGCAGCGAGGTGCGGGTCGGCGACGACGGCGCCACCGCCACCGTCGTCGAGCTGCCGTTCGCCTAGCCGCCGGCGGCGAACGCCGCCAGCCGCGCCGCGTCGGGCCGCGGGTCCAGCGGCAGCGCCGGCGGGGCGTTCGCGGCCACCCAGGCGGCGACGATGCGGACCTCGTCGACCTCGTCGGCGGGCACGTGCGTCGCCGGCCGGCGCGGATCCCAGCCGCGCAGCGCCGCGCGCGTGCGCTCGTCGAGGTCGCCGGCCTCGGTGGTCGGGCCCCAGTCGGCGACGCGCCCGTCGACGATCCAGAACAGGTCGCCGCGCGCCGGGTCGCGCGGATGCGGCGCGCGCACGAGGCGCGGGCGCGCGTGGGTGGCCGCCAGCGCCCCGTCGAGGCGGGCCAGGAGCTGCTCCAGGCGCCCGCGGCGGCGGCGCAGGCCGGCGGCGCGCTCGTAGCGCTGCGCGTCGGCGGCGGCGCGGATCTCGGCGTCCACGTGATCCAGCAGCGCGGTCGCCCCGTCGCGGCGGCCGGTGAACAGCGCGAGCGCCGCGTCGAGGCGGCGGCGGTACAGGTTCGGGTCGAGGTCCCGCAGGCACGGCGACAGGCAGCGGCCCATCTGCCCGTAGGCCGACGGCCAGTCGCGGCGGGGCAGCTTGCGCCCGCAGTGGCGCAGCCCGAACAGCGAGTTCAGCTGCTCGACGAGCTCGGACGCCGCGGCGCGGCCGCGCAGCGGCCCGATGTTCACCGCGTGCCCGTGGGCGGGCGCGGCGGCGACCTCGAGGACCGGGAACGGGATGTCCAGGCGGCAGCGCACGTAGACGTAGCGGTCCTGGTGCTTGAGGCGCGTGTTGCCGGGCGGCGCCAGGCGCTTGATGAGCCGGTTCTCGAGCACGAGCGCGCCGAGCTCGGACGCGGCCTGGCGGAAGTCGACGACGGTCGCCTGGGCCGTCCACGCCGACGGCTCCGACGACGGCGCGAAGTGCGCCCGCGCGCGAGTGCGCAGCGCCACCGACTTGCCCACGTACAGCGCCTGGCCCTCGGCGTTGCGGAAGATGTAGACGCCGGGCTCGTCGGGGACGTCGGTGAGGTCCGGCCGGGCGGTCGCGCGCCGGCGCCGGGCGCCGTGGCGGCCGCCGTCGGTGGCGCCGGCCCGCCGCCGGCGCGGAGCGGAGGAGCGGGCGCCGCCCGGGCGCAGCGCCGCGATCGCCTCCCGCACCGTCGTCGCGTGCGCGGCCAGCTTGGGCAGCAGCGCGCACAGCACCCGCGCGCACGTCTCCGCGTCGGCCAGCGCCCGGTGCTGGGTCTCGACCTCGATGCCCAGCGACTCGGCCAGCGGGCCGAGCTTGCGCTGGCGCGCCAGCGGGGCGAAGCGGCGCGCGAGCGCGAGCGTGCAGATCGCCGGCGGGTCGGGCCACGGCAGGCCGGCGCGCTCGCAGGCCTGCGCCAGCACGCGGCGGTCGAACCCGGCGTTGTGGGCCACCAGCACCCGGCCCTCGAGCTGCGCGACGAGGTCGCCGAGCACGACCTCGGCCTCGGGCGCCTCGTCGATCATCGTCTGCGTGATGCCGGTGAAGCGCTGGATCCCGCGCGAGAGCGGCGCGCGGACGGCGCACAGCGACGTGAAGCGGTCGTGCAGCTCGCCGCCGCCGACGAGGACGGCGGCGACCTCGGTCACCTCGCAGCGGTCGCCGGCCAGGCCGTTGGTCTCGGTGTCGACGGCCAGGAACTCGGCGCTGCGCAGGGGCTGGTCGAGCACGTCCATGCCGGTGTCCTACGCCATGGCCCCGACGGCATGCACGACGATGTGCGCACCACCCGCCGCCGCGGCGGGTAGCATCGGGTCATCCCACCCACGAGCCGGAGGGAGCCGACGATGCCCACGTTCGCCACAGAGCACGAGATCGAGCGCCTCGAGGCCGAGCGCGAGGCGTGGGATGCCTATCGCGCCGCCCTCGGCGGCCTGGACGGCAAGGCCTACGAGGAGGCCGAGGTCGTCGCCTGGGAGGCGCTGCAGCGGCGCCTCGCCGAGTTCGCGCGCTGACCGCCCCGACGACGGTCAGGTAGGGTTCCCGCCCGGAGAGGGATGGTTCGCGTGTCACGCCTTCACGCCGTCCTGGGCACGGCCGCCATCGCGGCGCCGCTTGCGCTGGCCGGGTGCGCCGACGACGACCAGCACGCGAACGAGCCGCGTCCGCCGGCGCCGATCGTGGTGACGGCGAACATCGCCAAGAACCGGGTCTCGGTCTCCCCCGCGCGCTTCGGCGCCGGGCCGATCAGCCTCATCGTCACCAACCAGACGGCGCGCTCCCAGCAGGTGACGCTCGAGAGCGTGATGTCGCCGGGCGGCGACCGCGCCGGGCTGCGCCAGAACACCGGGCCGATCAACCCGCGCGACACCGCCCAGCTCGACGCCGACGTCCCGAAGGGGACCTACGAGGTGCGCGTCGGGGTCGAGGGCGTGCGCCCCGCGACGATCGACGTCGGCGCGCGCCGCCCCAGCGCGCAGCAGGACCTCATGCTGCCGTAGAGCGGTCTGAGAATCTCTGGACAGGACGGGTGCGCGTCTGCAACCCTTGCGGACGTGCAAGCAAGTTCCCCGGCGACCGGCGGCACGCGCACCCAGGCGCAGATCGTCGCCCAGCAGCTCCTCGAGCTCTGGCACCACGCCATCAAGGACGCCCGTCCCCTCTACTCGCTGCTCGAGGAGCTGCGCATCGGGATGACCGATCTCAAGCTCCTGCACCACCTCACGCTGGCGACCGAGCCGCCGACCGTGAAGGAGCTGGCCGAGTCGATGGGCCTGTCGCTGCCCGGCGCCAGCCGCGCCGCCGACGCGCTGCTGCGCCGCGACTGGATCGCCCGTGAGGAGGACCCGCAGGACCGGCGCATGAAGCGCCTGTCGATCACCCCCGAGGGCGCCGCCGTCCTGCGGCGCGTCGAGGAGGCGCGCATGTGCGGGCTGATCGAGCTGATCGGCCGCCTGCCGTCCGAGCACCTCGAGGCGCTGAGCGCCGCGGTCGCCCCGATCCTCGCCGACCTGGAGGTTGAACGCCGATGAGATTCCCGATCACCGACGACAACCGCCGCTGGTGGGTGCTGGGCGCGATGTGCTGCGCCCTGTTCATGGCGATGCTCGACAACACGGTCGTCAACGTCGCGCTGCCGTCGATCCAGCGCGACCTGCAGACGACGCTGTCGGGCCTGGAGTGGACCGTCAACGCGTACACGCTCGCGTTCGCGGTCCTGCTCGTCACCGCCGGCCGCCTCGGCGACCTGTTCGGCCGCGTGCGGATGTTCCTCGTCGGGGTCGTGGTCTTCGCCGTCGCCAGCGGGCTCATCGCGCTGGCCCAGAGCGACGCGTGGCTCGTCGCCTGGCGCGCGGTGCAGGGCGTCGGCGGCGCGTTCATGATGCCGGCGACGCTGTCGATCGTCTCCCACGCCTTCCCGCCGGCCGAGCGCGGCAAGGCCATCGGCACGTGGGCGGGCGTGAGCGCGCTGGCGCTGGCCGTCGGCCCGGTCGTCGGCGGCTTCCTCGTCGAGCACGTCTCGTGGCAGTCGATCTTCCTGCTGAACCTGCCCGTCGCCGTCCTCGCGCTGGTGCTGACGCTCGCCGCCGCCACCGAGTCCCGCGACGAGACCGCCGAGCGCATCGTCGACATCCCGGGCGTCGTGATCAGCGCGCTCGGCCTGGGCGCGTTTCGTCCTCGCGCTCGTCCAGGGCAACCACTGGGGCTGGGGGTCGGCGCGCATCCTGGCGCTCTTCGCCGTCGCGCTCGTCGCGCTCGTCGCGTTCGTCGCGGTCGAGCTGCGCCACCGCGCCCCGATGGTCGAGTTCGGGTTCTTCCGCGCGCGGGCGTTCCTGGGCGCCAACACCGCGGGCTTCCTCGTGACGTTCGCGATGTTCGCGACGTTCTTCTTCATCACGCTCTACATGCAGAACGTGAAGGGCTACGGCCCGCTGGAGACCGGCGTGCGCTTCCTGCCCTCCACGTTCATGGTCGTGATCATGGGGCCGCTGTCCGGCCGCCTGGCCGACCGGATCGGCGCGCGCCTGCCGATGACCGCCGGCATGGCGATCGTGGCCGGCGCGCTGCTGTGGCAGTCGTTCCTGGACGCCGACTCCAGCTACCTGTTCCTGCTGGTGCCGTTCATCCTCATGGGCCTCGGCATCGGCCTGGTGATGGCGCCGGTGACGACCGCGGCGATGAACGCGGTGGAGCACACGAAGGCCGGCGTCGCGTCGGGCATCCTCAGCATGAACCGGATGATCGGCGGCACGTTCGGCGTCGCCGTGCTCGGCGCGCTCATCACCGCGCTGGGCCAGAGCCGGCTCGAGGAGCTGCTGCCGCAGGCCACCCCCGCGCAGGTCGACCGCCTGGCCGAGGGACTGGGCGCCGGGGCGGGCACGGGCGGGGCCGAGACGGGGGTCGCCGCCGCGATGCAGGACGCGTTCGTCTACGCGATGCACGGCGGCTTCCGCGTGGCCGCCGCGATCGCCCTGGCGGGCGCCGTCGTCGCCTGGCTGACGATCTCGGCGCGGCCGGCGTCGGCCGAGGTCGAGGCGCCCGCCCCGGCCGGCGAGGTGGGCGCGGCGTAGCGCGCCCACCTCGGCCTGCCCCTCCCCTCACGGGGCTGGTCGGGCTGATCCCTGGGTAGGATCACGCCGCATATGGCCGTCGATCTCTCCACCGTCACGCACGTCGCCACCGAGCCGGGCGAGCTGCCGCGCAGCATGGCCGCCTGGGTCATCCGCCAGGAGCGGGAGGGCGAGCCCAAGGACGCGTTCCAGCTGGAGGAGATCGAGGTACCGGAGCCGGGCGCGTTCGAGGTGATCGTGCGCGTGATGGCGGCCGGCGTGAACTTCAACAACGTGTGGGCGGCGCTGGGCAAGCCGGTGTCGGTGTTCGGCTACGGCGACCATCCCGAGCACGGCCATCACATCGGCGGCTCCGACGCGTCGGGCGTCGTGTGGAAGGTCGGCGACGGCGTGACCCGCTGGAAGCCAGGCGACGAGGTCGTCGTGCACTGCAACCAGGCCTCCTACGAGGACGTCGAGGTGCACGGCCTCGACCCGCTCGCCGCGCCCAGCCAGCGCATCTGGGGCTACGAGACGACGTGGGGCTCGTTCGCCCAGTTCACGAAGGTCCAGGCCCAGCAGCTGCTGCCCAAGCCCAGGAACCTGAGCTGGGACGAGGCGGCCTCGTACGGGCTGACCTACTTCACCGCCTACCGCATGCTGATGGACCAGGCCAGGCTGCAGGCCGGCCACCGCGTCCTGATCTGGGGCGCCGCCGGCGGCCTGGGCGTGTTCGCCACGCAGCTGTGCAAGGCGGCCGGCGCCGAGTGCGTCGGCGTCGTCTCCTCCGACGAGAAGGGCGAGCTGATCAAGCGCCTGGGCGCGACCGCGTACATCAACCGCAACGAGTTCGCGGGGATGATGCGGCGCGGCGGCGAGTCGCCCGAGGAGGAGAAGGAGCGCTTCAAGGTCTCGCGCGCGTTCGCCAAGCGCGTCTCCGAGCTGCTGGGCGAGCCGCCCGACATCGTCTTCGAGCACGTCGGCAAGGCCACGTTCCCCACGTCGGTCCTGACCGTCAAGCCGTTCGGCAAGGTCGTGATCTGCGGCGCCACGTCCGGCTACCAGCTCGACTTCGACGTGCGCTATCTGTGGATGCGCCAGAAGCAGATCATCGGCTCGCACTTCGCCAACGCGTGGGAGTGCCAGAAGGCCAACCAGCTCATCGAGCAGTCCAAGATCCGCCCCGTCCTCTGGAAGACGATGGGCTTCGACCAGGTGGCGGAGGCCCACCAGCTCATGCACGAGAACAAGCACCTAGGGAAGATCTCGATCCTCGTCGGCGCCGCCGAGGAGGGCCAGGGCCGCACCGAGGACGGCCCGGGCGCGATCCGCGCGGAGGTGGGGAACTGATGGCCGAGGGCAAGACCGCGGGCGTCGTCCACATCCCCTGGTACGCGACCGGGTTCCGCGCCGACGCGCTGGCCGACGCGCTCGCCAGGTTCGCGCCGATCGCGATGCGCTACGGCGCGCTCGACTACCAGGTCTTCCGCAGCCGCGACGACCGCTACAAGTTCCTGCAGACCGCGACGTTCGAGTCCAAGCTCGACTGGGAGCGCTACTGGGAGGGCGAGGAGGCGATCGCCTTCCGCGTCAACCACCAGGGCTGGTTCCAGGTCCCGGTGCTGTACGTGTGGCACGACCGGATCGCCGCGGGCGGCCTGCCCGAGGTGGTCACCGCCGCGCCGGGCGTCAGCAGCCCGACGGTCGCCTGACCGGCGCCCGGCCGGTCAGGGCGCGAGCCGCTCCACGACCCACGCGTCGCCGTCGCGGCGGTAGCGCAGGCGGTCGTGGAGGCGGTTGACGCGCCCCTGCCAGAACTCGACGGTCTCCGGCACGACGCGCAGGCCCCCCCACCACTCGGGGCGCGGCACCTCGGTGCCCTCGGGGAAGCGCGCGGCCGCCTCCGCGAAGCCGCGCTCGAGCTCCGCGCGGCCGGCGACGACCGACGACTGCGGCGACGCGTACGCGCCGAGCTGCGACCCGCGCGGTCGGGTCGCGAAGTACGCGTCGGCCGTGGCGGCGTCGACCTCCTCGATCGCGCCGTGCACGACGACCTGGCGGCGGATCGCCACCCACGGCAGCACGAGCGCGCCGCGCGGGTTGGCGCGCGCCTCGCGGCCCTTGCGCGACGTGAGGTTCGTGTAGAGGACGAGCCCGCGCTCGTCGACGCCCTTCAGCAGGACCGTCCGCGCGGACGGCACGCCGTCGGGGGTCGCGGTGGCGAACGTCATCGCGTTGGGCTCCACGATGCCGGCCTCGACGGCGTCCTGCAGCCACGCCTCGAGCTGCTCGCGCCACGTCGGCTTCAGATCGGCCTCGTCCAGGCCGGTCGGCAGGTAGGAGCGGCGCATCGATGCGAGATCCACGCGCGGGAGTGTGCCACCCGCGCGCCGCGCGGAGGCGCTACGCCGCCGACGAGCGCCGCTGCGGCGCGGAGGACTCGATGTCCATCCGCAGCCGCGCCAGCGACTGGCGGATCAGGCGCGAGACCTGCATCTGCGACACGCCGATGACCCGCGAGATCTCCGTCTGCGTCATGTCCTGCTCGAAGCGCAGGCGCAGGATCTCGCGGTCGCGGTCGGACAGGACGTCCATGGCGTCGTCGATGAGCACGCGGATCTCGGCCCGGCCGAGCTCCGGGTCGGCGTCGCCGAGCGACTCGGCGAGCGTGGAGTCCTCCCCCACCGGCTCGTCGAAGCTGCGGGTGCGGTGCGCCTGGGCGGACTGGATCGCCGCCAGCGTGTCCTCCAGCGACGCCTCGACCTCCGCGGCGATCTCCTCCACGGTCGGCGAGCGGCCGAGCGCGTTGGTGAGGTCGTCGCGGGCGCGCGCCACCTTCAGCTGCAGCTCCTGGGTGCCGCGCGGCACGTGCAGCGCCCACGTCCGGTCGCGGAAGTGGCGCTTGATCTCGCCGAGCACGGTCGGGGTCGCGTACGAGGAGAAGCGGACCTCGCGGCTCGTGTCGAAGCCGTCGATCGCCTTCATGATCCCGATGCAGGCGACCTGCACGAGATCGTCGAGCGGCTCGCCGCGCCCCGCGTAGCGCCCGGCCAGGGCGCGCGCGAGCGGGAGCATCTCCTGGGCGAGCTGGTCGCGGGCCGCGCGATCCCCGTGCTCGTGGTAGCGGCGCAGGAGGGCGCGCTCGTGCGCAGCGCGATCCGTCGCGGGCGGTCCTCCTGCGGACATGTTGGAATGCTTGCCCATCGAGGCGCCCCCGTAAGCCTCCCCGGCTATCCCTGCTCCAACGGGGCCATCGTCAGCCCCGCGTCGCGCAGCTGCTCCCAGTACAGCTCGGCCAGCTCCTTGTGTCCGGACCAGACGATCGCCAGGCCCGTGTTGTGGATCCGATCGGCGATCGCGTAGCCCTCGTCGAGGGTCACCCCCGGGATCGTGCGCGACAGCGTGCGCGCGACATGGTCGAAGGTGTTGTGGTCGTCGTTGCGGACGATGACGCGCCAGGCGCCACCCAGGCCGCTCCCCGGCCCTTGCGTCCGCGGGCGTTGGATCGTCTGCGTCATCTCGGGGGATGCTACGCCGATCGCTTGGACCAGTAGCGCTGAAGGCCCAGATAGCACTGGTCGACCGGCGCCGCCTGGCGCAGCGCGGCGGCCGTCGCCTCGTCGGTGCGGGCCGCCACCCAGGCGTCGTGCTCGGCCACCCAGGTCTCCTGGTCGAGCCGCTGCACCTCGGGCACCCAGGTGTCGAACCACAGGCGCAGCTCGTCGAGCTGGTTGGCCGGGTCGTCGAAGATGCCGAAGTGCGTCGGGACGATCCGGTCGGGGTCCCACGACGCGATCAGGTCGAGGGACTGCAGCCACGCCTCGATGTCGATGTCGGGCGGCGGGGTCGGGCCCAGCGTCGGCGCGCCGTCGATGCGGATGCCCGCGGTGTCGCCGGTGAACGCGGTGCCGGTCGGCTCGTGCAGGTAGGAGAGGTGATGCGACGCGTGCCCGGGGGTCGGGGCGACGCGGAAGTCGCCCTCGCGGCCCTCGCCGAGCACCCGGATGCGCTCGCGCGGGACGGGCAGGAACTCGCCCCACAGGCGGTCCATGTCGTCGCCGTACAGGCGCGTGGCCGACGCCAGCAGCCGCTCCGGGTCGGCCAGGTGCGGCGCGCCGCGCTCGTGCACCCACACCTCGACGTTGGGCCAGCGCGCGGCGAGCGTCCCGGTCGCGCCGGCGTGGTCGAGGTGGATGTGGGTGAGCGCGATGACGCGCGGCACCTCGCCGTCGAGGCCCTCCAGCAGCGCGTCCAGGCACGACGCGGGACCCGGGTCGATGAGCACGTCGCCGACGAGCCAGGAGCCGATCACGCGCTCGCGGCCGAGGTGGCGCAGGTCGATCAGGCGCATGCGACCACGATGTCCTGGTAGCTGCGACCGGGGGCTCCGCGCCAGGTCCCGCGCTCGATCGTGCGCACGTCCAGGCGCTCGCGCACCCAGCCCTCGTCGTAGGCGACCGCCTCCTCGGGCAGTCCGGGGTCGGACACGGCCATCTCGGCCTCCTCGAAGTCGTGGAACGGGATCGTCGTGCGGCAGTCGCGCAGCGCCTCGCGCGAGCCGTCGTCGAGCAGGAAGAACGTCGCCAGCAGGCGCCCGCCGGGGCGCAGGACGCGCATCGTCTCGCGCAGGTAGTGCTCGCACTCGGCGGCCTGCAGGTGCGTGACGACGCTCGTCATGACCGCGACGTCGAACGCGTCGTCGTCGTACGGGAAGCGGAAGTCCAGCGGCGACAGCGTCCCGCCGGGGTTGTAGCGCGCGTTGCGCAGGTCGACGAGGTCGAAGCGGAAGCGGTCGGCCGGGTAGCGCTCCCGGCACCACGCGATCCCGCGCGGGTCGACGTCGAAGCCGGCGTAGCGGCCGGACGCCAGGAACCCGGCCAGCGGGCGGGCGATCCGGCCGATGCCGCAGCCGATGTCGAGGACGTCGGAGCGCGGCTCCAGACCGGCCAGCTCGACGAGATGGCCGAGGAACTCGTCGCCGATCTCGATGAAGTCGCCGGCCCCGACGAACTGCAGGCGACGGGGCGGCACGAGCGGATCGTGGCGCCCGCGCAGGCGGTCCGCGACGTCGGCGGAGCGCAGCTTCAGCGCGGTGGCGGCGCGACTCAACATAGGTGGCGAACCGTACAATTGACTCATGAGTCACCGTCTCCCCGAGCGGGACCGGCCGTGGATGATGCGCACGTACGCAGGCCATTCCACGGCCGAGAAGTCCAACGAGCTCTACCGCTCGAACCTGGCCAAGGGGCAGACGGGGCTGTCGGTGGCCTTCGACCTGCCGACCCAGACCGGCTACGACCCCGATCACGTCCTCGCCCGCGGCGAGGTGGGCAAGGTCGGCGTGCCGGTCAGCCATCTCGGCGACATGCGGACGCTGATGAGCGGCATCCCGCTCGGCGAGATGAACACGTCGATGACGATCAACGCCACCGCCGCCTGGCTGCTGGCGCTCTACATCGTCGCCGCCGAGGAGCAGGGCGTCCCCGCCGCGAAGCTGCAGGGCACGACCCAGAACGACATCGTCAAGGAGTTCCTGGCCCGCGGCACGTACGCGTTCCCGCCCGAGCCGTCCATGCGGCTGATCGCGGACATGATCGCCTACACGGTCACCGAGGTGCCGCGCTGGAACCCGATCAACATCTGCAGCTACCACCTGCAGGAGGCGGGCGCGACGCCGGTCCAGGAGATCGCCTACGCGATGTCCAACGCCATCGCCGTGCTCGACGCGGCGCGCGAGCGGGTCCCGCAGGAGCTCATGGGCAAGGTCTTCGCGCGGATGTCGTTCTTCGTCAACGCCGGCGTCCGCTTCATCGAGGAGCACGCGAAGCTGCGCGCGATGTCGATCCTGTGGGAGCAGATCGGCCGCGAGCGCTACGGCGTCGAGGACCCCAAGCACCTGCTGTTCCGCTACGGCGTGCAGGTCAACTCGCTCGGGCTGACCGAGCAGCAGCCGGAGAACAACGTGCAGCGCATCGTGCTCGAGGCGCTGGCGGTCACGCTGGGCCGCAACGCCCGCGCCCGCGCGATCCAGCTCCCCGCCTGGAACGAGGCGCTCGGCCTGCCGCGGCCGTGGGACCAGCAGTGGTCGCTGCGCATCCAGCAGGTGCTCGCCTACGAGACCGACCTGCTCGAGTACCCCGACATCTTCGAGGGCTCCAAGGTCATGGACGGGCTCGTCGAGGAGCTGCTGGAGGGCGCGCGCGCCGAGATGGCCGTCGTCGCCGAGCACGGCGGGGCGGTCGAGGCGGTCGCCTACATGAAGGCGGCGCTGGTCGACTCGCACCGCGAGCGCATCCGCCGCATCGAGACCGGCGAGCAGGTCGTCGTGGGCATCAACAAGTTCACCGAGACCGAGCCGTCGCCGCTGGCGTCCGGCGAGGACGGCGGCATCCTGACCGTCGACCCGGGCGTCGAGGAGCAGGCGCGCGAGGCGATCGCGCGCTGGCGCGCCGAGCGCGACCAGGCCGCGGTCGACCGGGCGCTGGCCGAGCTGGCGCGGGTGGCCGCCGACCCCTCCGAGAACATCATGCCCGCGACGATCGCGGCCGCCCGGGCGGGCGCCACGACCGGCGAGTGGGCGCAGACGCTGCGCGACGCGTTCGGCGAGTACCGCGCGCCGACGGGCGTCGGCGAGGCGACGGCGGGACCGGTATCGGTCGAGCTCGACGAGGTCCGCGAGGGCGTCGAGGAGCTGTCCGAGCAGCTCGGGCGCACGCTGAAGATCCTCGTCGGCAAGCCGGGCCTGGACGGGCACTCCAACGGCGCCGAGCAGATCGCGGTGCGCGCCCGCGACGCCGGCATGGACGTCGTCTACGACGGCATCCGGCTGACGCCGGCGCAGATCGCGAAGTCGGCGCTCGACGAGGGCGTGCACGTGATCGGCCTGTCGATCCTGTCGGGCTCGCACCGGGAGCTGATCCCGGCGGTGATGGACGCGCTGCGCGAGGTCGGGGTCGACGTGCCGGTCGTCGTCGGCGGGATCATCCCCGACGCCGACGTCGAGCCGCTGAAGCGGTGCGGGGTCGCGGCGGTCTACACGCCCAAGGACTTCGACCTCACGCGGATCATGGGCGACATCGTCGCGCTCGTGGCCCGCGCGCACGACGTCCAGCTCGCCGCCGCCCGGGCGTGAGCGACGACCTCGCCGCGCGGCTGCGGGCCCGCGACCTGTCCGCCGCGCCGGCGGTCCTGAACCTCGTCGAGAACCGCTCGCCGGCCAAGCGCGCGGAGATCGAGGCGCTGCTGGCCGGCGTCTCCCCCGCGGCGCTGGGCGGCGAGGCGCCCGGGCACGTGGTCGGGATCACCGGGCCGCCGGGCGCCGGGAAGTCGACGCTGCTGAGCGCCCTGGTGGCGGCGTGGCGCGCCCGCGGGCGCTCGGTCGCGGTGCTCGCCGTCGACCCGTCGTCGAAGCGGACGGGCGGCGCGCTGCTGGGCGACCGCGCGCGCATCGTCTACGACCCCGAGGACCGCGGCGTGTTCATCCGCTCGACCGCGGCGGGCACGCGGCTGGGCGGGCTGGCGCCGTCGACGCGGGCGGCGGCGCACGCGCTGGCCGCCGCGTTCGACGTCGTCGTCATCGAGACGGTCGGCGTCGGCCAGTCGGAGACCGAGGTGGCCGAGGTCGCCGACACCGTCGCGGTGATCGTGCAGCCCGGGTCCGGCGACGCGCTGCAGTTCCTCAAGAGCGGGATCATGGAGGTCCCCGACGTGCTCGTGGTGACCAAGGCCGACCTGGGCCAGGTGGCGATGCGCGCGCGGCGCGACCTGAGCGCGGCGCTGCGGTCGCTGGGCGCGCGCGACACGCCGGTGGTGGCGGTCAGCTCGGTGCCGCCGGTGTCGGGGATCGACGAGCTCGTGGCGGCGCTGGACGCCCACCGCTCGAGCCTGGACCTGGAGGCGCGCCGGCTGGCCGCGCGGCGCGCCGGCGCCCTCGCGGACTTCGTCGCCGAGCACGGCGACGCCGGCCTGCGCGCCGTCGGCGGCCGGCGCGCGGCGCAGCGGCTCCTGGCCGAGCAGGATCCCGCTGCCGACATCCCTACGCTTGTGCGCGTGCTCGACCAGGCGGCCCGCTCGTGAACCTGAACCGCTGGCCCGGCCAGCTCGTCTTCCTGATCGCCGCGTTCCTCGTGCCGACGCTGGTCGCGGCCGCGCTGGGCGCCGCGAACCTGGGCACCGCGGCGACGTTCGGCCAGCTCGCGTTCGCGGCGGCCTTCATGTACCTGATCCTGAAGCGGTAGCGACGCGGCCGCGAGCAGCGGAGATCGGACGTGTGGCACATGGCGGCCGCTATCCGGACGCCAGGTGCCACACGTCCGCGCCGACGGCGCTTGCCGGCTACACCGCGTGCGAGCCGTGCAGCGGCGGCGCGAAGCGGTAGCGGCAGTGCTTGCACACCCGCGCGGACGCCAGGACGGTCTCGGCGCAGTCCGGGCACACCTTCGTCGTCGGCCCGTCGTCGTCGACGAGCTGCAGCGGCCCGGGCGTGACCGCGTCGTAGCGAAAGCCGACCGGCAGCGCCGGGAGCACGGGCTCGGGCGCGCGCCGGTCGGTCAGGTCCGCGACCGGGGCGGCGGGCGCGTCCGCCGCGTCGTCCATCCGCCGCAGCACGCGCGCGGCGACCACGGCGAGCACCGCCAGCACGGCGGCGACGAGGGCGAGCAGGAGCGCGAAGGCGAGCACGACACGGGCTGCTTCGCCGGACCGCGGCCGAGTCCTCGACCCCGCAACCGTCCTTGCAGCAGGGCGCGCGCCCCCCGCGCCACCCGGACCCCACCCGATCTGAACTAGGCTGTGACGATGGCGCGCGCTCCGCTCATCGACGGCCACGGCCGCACGATCGGGGACCTGCGGCTGTCGGTGACCGACCGCTGCAACTTCCGCTGCCAGTACTGCATGCCGGCCGAGGGCCTCCCCTGGCTGGACCGCGACGAGGTCCTGCGCTTCGAGGAGATCGCGCGGATCGTCAACCTGCTGGCCGAGATGGGCGTGCGCGACGTGCGTCTCACCGGGGGCGAGCCGCTCGTGCGCCGCGACTTCCCCGACCTCGTCGGGATGCTCGCCCCGCTCGTCGACGACCTCTCGATCACGACGAACGGCTACCTGCTCGAGCGCGACGCCGACGCGCTCGTCGCCGCCGGCGGCGACCACGGCCTGCGCTTCAACGTCTCGATCGACTCGCTCCAGCGCGACCGCTTCTTCGAGATGACCCGCCGCGACGCCCTCCCCCGCGTGCTCGCCGGCCTGCGCGCGCTCGCCGCGCACCCGCAGGCGCACCCGATCAAGATCAACGCGGTCGCGATGCGCGGGTTCACCGAGCAGGAGGCGATCCCGTTCGCGAAGTTCGCGCGCGAGCACCCCTACGAGGTCCGCTTCATCGAGTTCATGCCGCTCGACGCCGGCCACGCGTGGAGTCCCGACCAGGTGCTCACCGGCGACGAGATCCGCGCCGCGATCCACGCCGTCTACCCGCTGGAGCCCGAGCCGCGCGAGCCGCACGCGACCGCCCGCACCTACCGCTTCGCCGACGGTCAGGGCCGCATCGGCTTCATCAACCCCGTCAGCGAGCCGTTCTGCGGCGACTGCAACCGCATCCGCATCACCGCCGAGGGCAAGCTGCGCACCTGCCTGTTCAGCCTCAACGAGACCGATCTGCGCGACCCCATGCGGGCGGGCGCGTCCGACGACGACCTCGAGGCGATCATCCGCGCCGCGGTGTGGCGCAAGGAGCTCAAGCATCGCGTCAACGAGCCGGGGTTCGTGCAGCCCGACCGGCCGATGAGCGCGATCGGCGGCTGACCGCCGACGCGCCCAGACGCGACAGCAACGTCTCAGTTACTCAAGGTTCCCTGCGAAGAGCCGACCACGGTGGCAGTCGTCCGACCCCATGGAGGGGACCCACCGTGCATCTCCTGTCCCGCCTGCGTCTCGGCGTGCGCCTCGGCGCCGCCTTCGCGCTCGTCATCGCCCTGCTCGCCGTCGTCGCGCTCGTCGCCGTGACGTCCGTGGGCTCCCTGAAGACCGACGTGCGCAGCCTCGGCGACGGCGCCGACCGCAGGGCCGCGGCCGCCGCGACGTCGATCGAGTCCAACATGCGCGATGAGGCCCATCAGGTCGCCAACCACCTGTACGTCTACGACGGCATGCTCGAGGAGCAGGACGTCATCGCGAAGGAGATCGCCCGCCTCCAGGCCGACATCGACGCCGATCTCGACACGCTGGCGCGCCTCGTCACGACGCCCCAGGGCCGCCGGACCGTCGCCGCCGCCCGCGAGCGCCAGCAGGCGTTCAGCGAGCTCGTGACGCGCACGGTCGAGACGTCGCGGCAGGAGACCGTCGACGAGGTCGAGGAGCGCGACGGGTCGCGCGTCCCCTACACCGAGGAGATCGTCCCGGCCCTGCCGGAGCTCGAGGCCGCGTTCGAGGACGTCCAGAAGGCCGTCACCGCCCAGACGCAGGCGAAGGTCGACCGCGCCACCGACGACGCCGGCGCCGACCAGCGCCTCATCCTCGTCGTGGCGATCGTCGCCGCGCTGCTGGCCATCGCCGCGGCCGTGCTCGTGACGCTCTCGGTCACCCGCCCGGTGCGGGTCGTGGGCGCGCGGCTGCGCGAGCTCAGCGACGGCGGCCTCACCGAGCTCGACGGCGGCCTGCGGGCGCTCGCGCAGGGCGACCTGACCGTTCCCGCGCAGGTCGACGCCGAGCCGATCGGCTCCACCGCGCGCGACGAGCTCGGCGAGCTGTCGCGGACGTTCGACGAGATGCTCGACCGCGCCGCCGGCGCCGTCGGCGCCTACGAGACGACCCGCGCGGAGCTCGGCGCGATGATCGGGCAGGTGTCGGAGACCGCGTCGTCGGTCAGCTCGGCCTCCCAGCAGGTCGCCTCCAGCTCCGAGGAGGCCGGCCGCGCCGTGACCGAGATCGCCGGCGCGATCACCGAGGTCGCGCGGGGCGCGAGCGCCCAGGTCGAGGCCGTCGAGACGGCGCGCGGGGCGTCGGAGGAGACCGAGCGCGTGGCCCGCGACGCGAGCGAGGTCGCCGCGTCGGGCGCCGAGGCGGCCGGCGAGGCGACCGCCGCGATGGCCGCCGTGCGCGAGTCGACCGAGCGCGTGACCGCCGCGATCCGCTCGCTCGAGGCCAAGTCCGACGAGATCGGCGGGATCGTCTCCACGATCTCCGGCATCGCCGAGCAGACGAACCTGCTGGCGCTGAACGCGGCCATCGAGGCCGCCCGCGCCGGCGAGCAGGGCCGCGGCTTCGCCGTGGTCGCCGACGAGGTGCGCAAGCTGGCCGAGGAGTCCCAGCAGGCCGCCGGCACGATCGCGGCGCTGATCGACCAGATCCAGGGCGAGACCGCCGACGCCGTCGGGATCGTCGAGGACGCGGCCGTCCGCTCGCAGGCCGGCACCGAGGTCGTCGACCAGGCCCGCGACGCGTTCGACCAGATCACCGCCGCCGTGGCCGACGTGAGCCGGCGGATCGCCGCGATCGCCGCATCGACCGGCGAGGTCGCCTCGGTGGCCGAGCAGTCCTCGGCGTCGGCGCAGCAGGTGTCGGCCTCCACCGAGCAGACCAGCGCGTCGACGCAGCAGATCGCCGCGTCGGCCCAGGAGCTGGCCCGCACGGCCGAGCAGCTCGAGGCGCTGGTGCGCCGGTTCCGGCTGCACGCCGAGGCGGTCTGAGCCGGCTTCGCGCCGACTTCGCATCGAAACAGCGCAGTCCGGCCGGTGAGCGCGGGCGCGATGGGAGCATCGCGCCCGTGTTCGCGTTCCCCCCACAGACCCAGGCCTTCCTGCGCGACCTCGCCGCCCACAACGACCGGGCGTGGTTCGCGACGCACCGCGGCGACTACGAGGCCGCCTACCTGGAGCCCGCGCGCGCGTTCGTCGAGGCGGTGGCGCCCGCGCTGGGGCGGATCTCCCCCGGCCTGCGGGCCGAGCCGCGGATCCCCGGCTCGATCTTCCGCATCAACCGCGACACGCGCTTCACGCGCGACAGGCGCCCCTACAAGGAGCACCTGGACGTGTGGTTCTGGGAGGGCGACCGCCGGGGCGCGGTCAGCGGCCTCTACCTGCGCGTGACGCCCGCGCTCGTGGCGATCGGCGCGGGCGCCAACCACCTGCGCCGCGAGACGCTCGCCCGCTACCGCGCGGCGGTGGCCGCGGCGCGGCCGGGCGCCGCGCTGGCCGGGATCGTCGCGGCCGTCGAGGACGACGGCTGGGAGCTGGGCGAGCCGCGCCTGCGGCGCGTGCCCGCCGACTGGCGCGCGGCCGTCGCCGGCGACGAGGCGCGCGCCCGCCTGCTGCGGCGCGACGCGCTGTTCGTCGCCCGCCGCGAGCCCGCCGGGCTGGCCACCGACGCCATGCGGCTGGTGCCCGCGTGCATCGACGCGTGGACGCGCCTGGCGCCGCTGCACCGCTGGCTCGTGGAGCACGTCCAGTGACCCGGCGCGGGCGCGCCGAGGCCGGTCCTATGCTCTGGCGAATGGACTCCGTCGACGTCAGGTCGTGGCTGCGCTGCTACCGGTGCTGGTCGCAGGAGCTCGAGGTGCAGGTGCACTACGAGGGCATCCACAAGATCGACCCGGTCACCGGGGAGCGCGCCGAGGTGGTCGACGAGCTGCAGGAGGCGGTCGTGCAGTGCCTGGAGTGCATGCACGACCAGCCGCATCTGGGGTTCGTGAACGGCCGGGTCGAGCCGATCGAGGACCGCTGGGAGCGCATGATCGCCGGCACGCCCTGGGTCGCCTCCTGCACGGTGACCGTCGATGCCGACGACGTCGAGACGTGCTCGGGTCCCGAGGCCGGCGACGCGCTCTCCTACGCCGCGTTCGGCGACCACGGCACCCGCGAGTTCTTCACCCACGTGCGCTTCCACAAGCACGAGGACGACACCCGCATCACCGTGCACCTGCTCGTCGAGCTGTACGCGCGGTCGGCCGAGGAGGCCACCGAGGTGCTCGAGCAGGCCGCCCGCGGCGCGCTGACCATCACCTCGCTGGCGGAGGAGTCGCGCCCGCCCGCCGCGACCGGCGACGACCGCCACTGACGATGCGCCGCCTCGCGCTCGCCGCCGTCGCGCTGGCCGCCCTGCTGGGCTGGACCGCTCCGGCGGTCGCCCAGGACGCGGCCCCGGCGACGAGGGCGCCGACGCTCGCGGTCGTCGGCCAGGGCACGGCCTTCGCGACGCCCGACACCGCCGACATCTCCGCCTCGGTCAGGCACACGAGCGCTCGCGCGGCCGCGGCCCGCGAGGACGTGGCCCGGCGCACCGGCGACCTGCTGCGTGCGCTCGACGCGCTGGGCGTGCCCCGGGCGGACGTCACCACCAGCGACGTCGGCCTCTCGCGCTCGCGCCACAAGCGTCCGCCGCGCACCCGCTACACCGCCTCGGTCTCGCTGTCGGTGCACCTCGCCGACGCGAGCCTCGCGGGCCCGGTGCTCGACGCGCTCGTCGCCGCGCGCGCCGACGAGGTCGCCGGGCCGGCGTTCGGGTTCTCGGACCCGTCGGCCGGGCGCGCGGACGCCGAGCGGGCCGCGATCGCCGACGCCCGCGCGCGGGCCGACTCGGCCGCCGCCGCGCTGGGGCTGCGCGTCGTCGGGGTGCGGTCGGTGAACCTCGATCCGGGCTCGGCCGGCGGGCCGCTCGACGCCGTCGCGGCGGCGGGCGCTCCGGCGCGCGAGGACGCCACCCCCACCCCGGTCCAGGCCGGCCGCCAGGCCGTCTACGCGGCGGTGTCGGTCGTGTTCGTCCTCGGCTGAGGCGCTAGCTGAAGTACAGGCGCAGGGCCGCGTCGGAGATCGCGCGGCGGGTGCCCGCATCGGGGACGGCGGCGTGGAACGACGCGATCGTGTCCGCGTACGTGACCGCGCCCTCGTGTCCGACGAACGGGCAGTCGCTGCCCCACAGCAGGCGCTCGGGCCCCACGCGCTCCAGGAGGAGGTCGACGAGCCGCAGCTCCGCCTCCCGCGCGCGGGCGTAGTCGTCGGCGGTGCGCGGCGGGGCCAGCGGCGTGAAGCGGAAGCCGGCGGAGATCTTGATCCACGCGTTGCCCGCCTCGACCGCCCGCATCGCGGCGGCCAGGCGCGGGCAGTCCGCGCCCAGCGCGGGATCGGCGCCGCCGAAGTGGTCGATCACGAGCTTGACGCCGGCCGCCTGGACGGTCTCGAGCGCGTCGGCGAACACGTCGTCCTGCGCGACCAGGTGCACGTGCAGGTCCAGGTCGCGCACCCGGCGCAGCAGCAGCCGGTGATCGGCGTCGCGGATGTCGGGCACGTCGCCCGACGTCGCCGACGCCAGGAACAGGCGCACGCCGACGACGCCGGCGTCCTTCATCGCCGCCAGCTCGAGCGGGCCGATCGTCGGCGGCACGTTCGCCGTGCCGCGCAGCCGCGGGTGCTCCCGCAGCTTGGCGACCATGTAGTCGTTGTAGTAGCCGTACAGGCTGATCCCCGCGACGACCGCGAAGTGCACGCCGTGCGCGTCGAGCGTGGCGAGGAGGTCCTCCGCGGTGAAGCTGTACTCCGGCCGCGTCCACGCGTGCGGGGACAGCGGCATGTCCTGCGTGAAGATGTGAACGTGCGAGTCGACGATGGGGGCTTCGGCCACTGCGGCTCCTTGGCGGCTGACGGTCCCTCACGGATTCGCCGACCGCGGCCCACGTCCTCGCGCACATCCCGACGGCCGTCCGCGCAGACGACCTCGTTCGCTCGACGCCGATCGCTACGCTTCTCGACCTCCGTGCCCACCCAGCAGCCCAGCACCTCGGCCGCCGCCAGCCCCACCGCGGCTGACGGGCGCCGCCGGCAGATCCTCGACGAGGCCGCCCGCCTGTTCGACCGGCGCGGCTACCACACGACCTCGATGGAGGACATCGCAGAGGCGGTCGGCATCCGCAAGCCGACGCTCTACCACTACTTCCGCTCGAAGGTCGAGATCCTCGACACCGTCTACCAGGAGACGATCGGCGAGCTCCTGGCGCGCCAGGAGCAGCGCGCGACGATCTCGATGACGCCGGAGCAGCGGATGCTCGAGACGATGGCCGACGTGCTCGAGACCATCGACACGCGCCACGGCCACGTGCGCGTCTTCTTCGAGCACCACCGCGAGCTGCCCGAGGACCGCCACGAGGAGATCATGGCTCGCCGGGAGCGCTACCACCAGCAGCTCGTGGCGATCATCCAGGCCGGCATCGACGACGGCACCTTTCGGCCCGGGCTCGACCCGCAGCTCGCCGCGCTGCTCATCTTCGGCGCCTGCAACTGGGCCTATCAGTGGTACCGCCCCGGCGGCCCGCTGCGCGCCCGCGATCTGGCCTACGCGTTCTGGGACATGCTCGTCCACGGCATGGAGAACGCGGACCGTCAGCGGTAGGTGACGAGCCCGCCGCCGTCGCGCAGCAGGTGGCCGTGCTCGTTGACGGTGACGAGCGACAGGCCCCGCCCGCCCACGGCCAGCGTCGTCACGCCGGTGTTGACCTGCACGCGGTTGAACGCCACGAAGGTCTGCTCCAGCGCGTCCAGCACGAGCCCGCACACGGCAGCGATCGGGCCGCCCGAGGTGACGACGACGGCCCGCTCGCCGCGCCCCAGCGACCCCGCGAGATCGGTCAGGGCGCCCTGGACGCGTTCCACGAACGCGCGCCACGGCTCGTCGCCGGCGGCGATCCACGCCCGCAGCGCGCGGTCGAGCACGTCCTGGAACTCGGCCGACCCGACCTGCCCCGCGCCGGGGCCGGCGAGGCGCAGCGGCGTGTCGCCGTGGCGCGCCAGCACCTCGTCGGCGGGGTACTCGTCCCAGCGTTCGTCGACCTCGACGCCCGCCGCGCGCAGCGCCGGGCACCCGGCCGCGGTGTCCCGGTGGCGCCGCGCCGGACCGCAGATCACGCGATCGGGCGCGATGCCCCGCTCGGTCAGCGCGCGGCCGAGCGCCGCGGCCTGGGCGTGGCCGCGATCCGACAGCACGTCGTAGTCGGCGGCGCCGAACGACGCCTGCGCGTGGCGCACGAGGTGGATCGTCGGCATCGCGGGTCACGCCCAGCGCTGCGCGAGGGCCCAGGCCATGTCGCCCAGCACCGGGACGCCCTCGCCCAGGCGCGCGAAGTACGGGTCGTCGGTGGAGCCGGCGAGATAGCGCTTGTAGCTGCCCTCGAGGAAGATCGCCGCCTTCCACAGCGCGAGCACCTGGTACCAGGGCAGCGCCTCGATCGGGCGCCCGGTGGCCCGCTCGTAGCGCCGGGCGAGCGCCTCGCGGTCCAGGAACCCGGGGAGGCGGGTGACCGCCGACAGGTCGAGCATCGGGTTGGGCGGATCCTCGGGGACCGCCCACATGGCCGTGAGATACCCGACGTCGGCGAGCGGGTCGCCGAGCGTCGCCAGCTCCCAGTCGAGGATGCCGACGATGCGCGGCGGGGCCTCCGGCGCGAACATCGCGTTGCCGAGCCGGAAGTCGCCGTGCACGATCGTCGTCTCGGCCTGCTCGGGGCGGTTGTGCTCGAGCCACCCGGCCACGCGCTCGAGCGCGGGCAGCGGGCGCGTCGCGTTGACCTCCAGGAGGCCGCTGAAGCGGCGCACCTGGCGCTCGAGGTAGCCGCCGCGGCGTCCGAGGCCGTCCAGGCCCGCCGCGTCGATGTCGACGGCATGCAGCTCGACGAGCGCGTCGACGAGCTCCGCGCCGATCCGCTCGCGATGGCGGCGCTCGTCGAAGACGGCGGCCAGCCGCGTCGAGAGCACGAGCCCGTCGAGATAGCCCATCACGTAGAACGGCGCGCCGATGACCTCGGGGTCGTCGCAGACCGCGAGCACCTCGGGCACCCGCACGCCCACCGGCCGCAGCGCCGTCAGCAGGCGCGCCTCGCGCAGCACGTCGTGCGCCGACGCCGGCAGCGGCCCGCGCGGCGGGCGGCGCAGCACGACGCGCAGGTCGCCACGGCACAGCAGGTAGGTGACGTTCGAGTGCCCGTCGCCGATCGGCGTCGCCTCGACCGGGCCGGCGCCGAGGCCGGCCGCGTCGAGGAACGCCTCCAGCGGCTCCAGGATCACGAGCGGCTCGCGCTCCAGCGCGTCCGCCTCCGGCCGCGTGCGGACGACGTCGCCCGCCAGCGTGTCCGCGCTCACGCCGGCCGCTCCGCCCGCTCGCGCTCGCGCCGGCGCAGCGCCCGCCGGGCGGTCGCCCAGTGGTGCACCTCGGTCGGTCCGTCGTAGATGCGGAACGGCCGCACCTCCCCCAGGATCCGCGCGAGCTCCACGTCGCCGGAGACGCCGAGGCCGCCGCAGATCTGCACGGCCCGGTCGACGACGCGGTGGACGGCCTCGGCGACGTGCGCCTTGGCCACGGACGACTCGTGGGCGGCCCGCTCGCCGCGGTCCAGCGCCCAGGCGCAGCGCCAGATGAGCAGCCGGCTCGTCTCGATGTCGATCACGGACTGGGCGATGCGCTCCTGGACCATGCCGAGCTCGCCGAGCCGGTGGCCGAACGCCTCGCGGGTCGCGGCCCGGTCGAGCGCGATGTCGAGCGCCCGGCGCGCCGCCCCGAGCCAGCGCATGCAGTGGGTCAGCCGCGCGGGCGCGAGGCGCACCTGCGCGTAGCGGAAGCCCTCGCCGACCTCGCCCAGGACCGCGTCGTCGTCCACGCGGCAGTCCTCGAGGACGATCTCGCCGTGCCCGCCCGGGAAGCTGCGGTCCATGACGTCGATCGTCCGCTCGTACCGCCATCCGGGGTTGTCGGTGTCGACGAGGAACATCGTCGCCCCGGCGCCGGTGCGGGCCATGCAGATCGCGAAGGCCGCCCCGTCGGCGCCGGTGATGAACCACTTGCGCCCGTTGATCGACCAGCCGCCGTCCACGCGGTGCGCCTCGGTGCGCAGCAGGTCCGGATCGGCGCCGGCGCCCGGCGCGGGCTCGGTCATCGCGAAGCACGAGCGCACCTCGCCGGCGACGAGCGGCCGCAGGTAGCGCTCGCGCTGCTCGGGCGTCGCGACGACCTCGAGCAGGTGCATGTTGCCCTCGTCGGGCGCGGCGCAGTTGAGCGCCTGCGGCCCCAGCACGCTGTAGCCGGCCTCCTCGAAGACGACGGCCATGCCGCGGGTGTCCAGGCCGAGGCCGCCGAGCTCTCGCGGCGCCTGCGGGGCGAACAGCCCGGCGCGGCGCGCCTCGGCCTGCAGCTCGGCGCGCAGCTCGGGGTCGAGGCCGTGCGCGCCGGTGTCGCGCGCCTCGGCGGGGATGCACACGTCGCGCACGAACGCGGCGACGCGGTCGCGCAGCTCGACGACCTCGGGCTCCGGTTCGAAGTCGATCACTGGGCCGTCCACCCCCCGTCGGCGAAGAGCGTCGCGCCGGTCACGTAGCTCGACGCGCTCGAGGCGAGGAAGAGCACGGCCGAGACGATCTCCGAGGTCCGGCCGAAGCGCCCCATCGGGATCCGCGACAGCAGCGACAGGCCCCAGCGGTCGTGCTCGCGCAAAGCCGCGGTCATGTCCGTCTCGAGGTAGCCGGGCGCGACCGCGTTGACGCGGATGTTCTGGGGCGCCCACTCGACGGCCAGCGTGCGCGTGACCATCTCCACGCCGCCCTTGCTCGCGGCGTAGGCGACGAGCCGCTCGTGGGCGGCCGTCCCGTGGACGGAGGAGACGTTGACGATGCTGCCGCCGCCCGCGTTGAGCATCAGCGGATGCGCCGCCTTGCAGCAGGCGAACGGGCCCCAGAGGTTGATGTCGACGACGGTGCGCCACTCGTCCTCCTCGACCCGCTCGGCGCGCTTGAACATCGGGCTGACGCCGGCGTTGTTGACGAGCACGTCGAGCCGGCCCCAGGTCTTGTCGATGAACTCGGCGGTCGCGGCGACGTGGTCGCTGTCGGTGATCGAGCCGGCGCAGACGTGGGCCACGCGGCCGGCGTCGCGGATCTCGGCGGCGATCTCGCGCAGCGGCTGCTCGGAGCGGGCGGTCAGCACGAGGTCGGCCCCCGCGCCGGCGAACGCATAGGCGAGCGAGCGGCCCAGGCCACGGCTGGCGCCCGTCACCCAGACGACCTTGCCGTCGAGCCGCAGCTCGGGTGGATCGGTCAGGAGCGCGGGATCGTCGCGCATGGTGGAGCTGCTCATGGCGTGGGTTCCTTGGTCGGGTTCGATGGAGACGGCGCCGGCGTGACGAGCACCTTCACCGCGGACGGGTCGTCCGCGGCGGTCTCGATCGCCCGGCCCGTGTCGTCGAGGGCGAAGACGTGGCTGACGGCGCGTCCGAGGCGGACCGTGCCCGCCTCGATCAGGCGCACCGAGCGCAGGAAGTCATCGGCCGTGAACGCGAAGGCCCCGCGGACGGCGACGTCGGCGGGCAGCGGCGGCAGGGGGCGGTCGCCGAGGCCGACGAGGACGAGCGGGCCGCCCGGCCGCAGCCGCGCGCAGCCGGCGGCGATCGCGTCGGGCACGCCCGAGGCGTCGAAGACGACGTCGACCGGCTCGGAGAGCTCGCCGGCGTGGGCCGCGTCCACGGCGGCCGCCGCGCCGACCGCGAGCGCGGCCTCGCGCCGCGCCGCGCGCGGCTCGACCGCCTCGGCGCGCGCGCCCTGCGCGGCCGCGGCAGCGCACAGCGCCAGCCCGATCGGCCCGGCGCCGAGCACGAGCGCGCGCTGCCCGGCCTGCAGCCGCGCTCGGTCGAGGGCGTGGAGCGCCACGGCCAGCGGCTCGGCCCAGACCGCATCGGCGACCGGCGTCGCGGAGTCGAGCGCGACGAGCTGGCGTCCGTGCGCGTCGTCGGCCAGGAGCACCCGGTCCGCGAACGCGCCGTCGGCCCCGTAGCCGAGGCTGCCGGCGGCCGTGCGCCCGCAGATGTGGGTCTCGCCGCGGCGGCAGTGCCAGCAGACGCCGCACGCCCGCAGCGGCCGGATCGCCACCCGGCCGCCGACGGCGACGTGCCCGGCGTCCGGCCCGGCATCGACGATCCGGCCGACCGCCTCGTGGCCCATCACCTGGCCGGGCTCCACGTAGTGGCCGTGCACGTAGGACGCCACGTCGGAGCCGCAGACGCCGCACGCCTCGACCTCGACGAGCACGTCCCCCGGCCCGAGGCGCGGGTCGTCGCGGTCCGCGACGGCGATCCGCCGCGGACCTTCGTAGACCGCCTGTCTCACCCGCGTCGCCTCCGCTTCCCGCTGCGCCGCCCCACGCTCATCTCGCCGTGCGGTTGGCGAGGCTGGCCAGGAAGATCGCCGCGATCAGCAGCGTGCCCTTGATGATCAGCTGCCAGAAGGTGGCGACGCCGAGGATCGACAGGCCGTTGGAGATCACGCCGATGAGGAGCACGCCGACGACGGTGCCGAGGATGTGGAAGACACCCGGTCGCAGCGTCGCCGCCCCGACGAACACGGCCGTGAAGCCGTCGAGCAGGTAGGTCTCGCCGACGCCCTGCGGGCGCCCGACGCCGAGGTTCGCGGCGACGACCATGCCCCCGATCGCCGCGGCCACGGCCGAGATCGACAGCGCGATGAGCGCGTAGCGGCGGACGTTGATGCCCGACAGGCGCGCCGCCTCCGAGTTCGATCCGATCGCGTACATGTGCCGCCCGTACTCGGTCCGCTCCAGGAAGGTCCACAGCACCAGCGCCACGACGGCGAAGATGATGACCGGCACCGGGATGGGGCCGACCTTGTCCTGGCCGAGCGCGAGGAAGCTGTCGGGGATGCCGAGCATCACCGTCTCGCTCTTGGAGTACCCCAGCACGACGCCGTTGAGGATCTGGCCGACCGCGAGCGTCGCGATGAAGGCCGAGATGCCCAGGTAGCCGACGATGTAGCCGTTGGCCACGCCGATGAGCGCGGCCAGCGCGAGCGTCCCCAGCAGCACCGGGATCAGCCCGCCGTTGCCCTCGGCCAGCATCCGCGTCGACACGTAGCCGGCGAGCGTCGCGACGCCGGTGATCGACAGGTCGAACTGGTTCATGACCAGCGGCGCCGTCAGGCCGAGCGCGATCACGCCGAGGATCGCGACCTGGTTGACGATGTCGATGAAGTTGCCGCTCGTGGCGAACGTGTCGGGCTTCAGCGCGCTGAAGACGACGATCAGCAGGATCAGCGATGCGATGGTCCCCCAGCGCGCCGCGAACTGCGCGGGGTCGATGCGCCGCCGGTCGATCGCGGCTGGTTCAGCTGCGGCCGCCATGTGCCTGCTCCTCTCCCTTCTCCGACGGCCCGAAGGCGAGCCGGAGGATGCTCTGCTCGGTGATCTGGTCGCCGACGAGCTCGCCGGCGATGCGTCCCTCGAAGAGGACGACGACCCGGTGGCAGGCGCGCACGAGCTCCTCGAGCTCGGTCGACGTGACGATCACGCCGGCGCCCTGCTCGGCCAGGCCGGAGATGATGCGGTAGATCTCGGACTTGCTCTGGATGTCGACGCCCGCGCACGGGTCGTCGAACAGGAAGACCCGCGAGTCGCGCAGCAGCCAGCGGCCGAGGACGACCTTCTGCTGGTTGCCGCCGCTCAGCGTCGCGATGTCCTGCTCGGGCCCCCGCGTCTTGATCGACAGGTCGTCGATGAGCCGGCGCGTGTCCTGTCGCTCGGTCCGCCGGCGCATGAGCCGCACCACCCGGTCGGACCGGTAGCGCCGCGTCGAGGCGATCGTCGCGTTGTCGCGGACCGAGCGCCCCGGCAGCACGGCCTGCGCGTGGCGGTCCTTGGGGATGAGCGCGAACCCGGCGGCCTTGGCGGCGCCCGGGTCGCCCGGGGCGATGCGCCGCCCGTCGAGCTCGAGCTCGCCCGCCTCGCGCTCGGCGAGGCCGAACAGGAGCCGGACGATGTCCTCGGCGCCGTTGCCGGGCAGGCTGGCCAGGCCCAGCACCTCGCGGTGGTGGACGGTGAGATCGACCCCGTCGACCCCCGGGCCGCGCAGCCCGCGGATCGTGAGGATCGGCTCCCCGCGCGCGACCTCGCGCGCCTGGCGGTCCTCGCTGTGGCGATGCGCGAGCTCCTCGTCGCCGACGAGCTGCGCGACCAGGCCGTCGTGGTCGAGCTCGTGGCGCCGCCAGGTGCCGACGAGCCGCCCCTCGCGCATCACGGTCATGCGATCGGCGATGTCGAGCACCTCGGCGAGGCGATGGCTGACGTAGACGAACCCGGTGCCCTGGCGCGCCAGGCTCCGCAGGCGCTCGAACAGCACGTCCACCTCGGCCGGGGTGAACGCCGTCGTCGGCTCGTCGAGGATGATGAGCCGCGCCTTGGTGTGCAGCGCCTTGGCGACCTGGACCATGCCCGCCTGGTGCGGCTTGAGCGCGGAGACCGGGGTGTCCGGGCCGACGTCGAGCTGCACCTGCTCGAGCACGTCGCGCACCACGCGGCGCATGCGCCGCCGGTCGGTCAGCACGCCGACGCGCCGCGGCAGGCGCTCGCCGAGCAGGATGTTCTCGGCGACCGTCAGCGCCGGCACGAGGTTGCCGTGCTGATGCACCACGGCGATGCCGAGCCGGCGGGCGTCCGCCGGGTCCGACGGGCGCACCTCGCGACCGTCGAGCAGGATCCGGCCCGCGTCGAACGGGATCGCCCCGGAGACCGCCTTGATGAGCGTCGACTTGCCGGCGCCGTTCTCGCCGAGCAGCGCGTGGATCTCCCCGGCCCGGACCTCGAAGTCCATGCCGTCGAGCGCCCGTTGGCCCTCGTAGCTCTTCGTGAGGCCATGGACCGCGAGGATCGGCTGGGTGGAGCCCGGTCCCCCGGGCTCCACCACCGTCGTCGCGCCCTGGCCGCTGGGTGCGGCGTTCACGGCGCGACCTCCTTACTCGGCGCCGATGTCGCCCGTGAAGAACGGGCAGGTGTCCCAGTCGGGGAACTCGCCCTCGGCCGGCACCGTCTCGGGGGTCATCATGCACGGGCGCATCGCGATGAACCCGGTGGTCGGCTTCTCACCGGCCGCGATCTTGGCCACCTGCTGGACGGCCATCTCGCCCATCGGCTCGAACGGGTTCGCGGGCTCCATGATGTACGGCGACCCCTCGCGGATCATGTCCCAGGCGAACGGGTTGCCGTTGAAGCCGACCGCGAACACCTTGTCGTCGAGGTCGGCCTGCTCGAGCGCGCGCACCACGGAGGGCGCGATCTCGTCGAACGCCACCCAGACCGCGTCGATGTTCTTGTCGGACTTCAGGAAGTTGGTGACCTGGTTGTAGGTGTCCTCGACCTGGCCGGGCACCTTGACCTCGATCTCCTTGGCGATCTCGATGCCGGGCTGGTTGCTCAGCACCGCCTTGGCGGTGGCGTAGCGGTCGAGCAGCGCCTGCACGCCGCCGGCGTTCCACTTGAGGATGAGCACGCGGCCCTTGCCGTTGAGGCGGTCGACCATGCTCTGGGTGATCGCGGCCGAGTTGATCGACTCGTTCGTGCCGATCTCGACGTCGGCGCCGAACCCGGCACCGCCGTAGACCGAGACGAACGGGATGCCCTTCTCCTTGGCCCGCTTGATCACGCCCGACATCTGCGAGTTGGGGCCGTTGATGTTGACGATCGCGTCGACGCCGCGCTGGAGGTAGCGGTCGGCCTGGTTGTTCGAGGCGGCCATGTCGCCCTTGTTGTCGAACATCTCGACCTCCCACCCGCGCTCCTTGGCGGCAGCCTCGAAGGCATCGCCGATGCGCTTCACGCTCGGAGACGCGAGGTTGTTGGCGACGACGCCGACGTTGAGCTTCTGATCCGTCCCGCCTCCGCCTTCGGACGCGCCGGCGTCGGCGGTGTCCTCGGTGGCCGCGGCGGCCTCCGTGGTGGTGTCGTTGCCGCCGGACGTGCTTCCCGACGGCGAGTCGTCACCGCACGCCGTGACCGTCGTGGCCAGGGCGAGCGACAGGAGCGCCAGCAGCAGCCAGCGGACCGCTGCGCGTGGATTGCGCTTCACCGTTGCCTCTCCTTCCCCTCGTGGGGGCGTCGTGGTGTGGTTCGAGGTGTGGCTGAAGCCGGCGGGGCTCATGTCCCGGCCTCCGGCTTCGTGCCGAACAGCCGCTCCGCGTCGGATCCCTTGAGCTGCCAGGCGACGACGTCGTCGTCCTCGTCGACGACGACGTAGCGCCAGTCCTGGGAGCGCGGTCCGACGAAGGCGAAGGTCCAGGTGCTCGTGCCGGCGACCCGGCTGGGCCGCACGACCGCCGGGAGGAGGCGCGTCATCTCGGTCTCCCCCCACATGTCCCGCGAGTAGCGCCGCGCCGCGGCGAGCGCGCCGCGGGCGCCGGCCGGCACCCCGGCGGCGATCGCGCGCTCGTCGGAGAGCGTCGCGGGGCAGGCGTCGACGAAGGCGGCGTGACGCCGGCCCTCACCCGCGGCGACGTCCCGCACCCAGACGTCGAGCCCCTCGACGTCCATGTGCAGATACGTCGCGTCGTAGACGAGCGTCGCCGGGCGCTCGACGTCGTCGAGCGGCGCGACGACGGCCGCCGGCGGCTCGTCGCACGAGACGGTCGCCGTGCCGTCGTCGCCCCCGGCCTGCGCCACCGCGAAGGCGAGCGCGCCGACCCCGGCGAACATCGCGCAGGCGGCGATGCGCTTCATCGGCAGGCCTCCGGCGAGGGCGCTGCTGTGGGGACGATGGACACGACCCAGTCTCTCCTCCTCTTGACCCGACCGACCAGTCGGGTGGCCAGTTCTAACACTGCTCAAATGCACCGTCAAGCCCGAAGTGCATGCACTGATTGCCGTCTCGACCGGCTAGTCGGTCGGATAGCATTCCCACGCCCTGTGTGACGACCGGAAGGGAGATCGCGGTGGTGCGGATCGAAGGGATCGAGGGGCTGCGCGCGCACGCCGGCCGGGAGCTCGGCGTGTCGTCCTGGCACGAGGTCACGCAGGCCGACCTCGACGCGTTCGCGGCCACGACCCGCGACGACTTCTGGCTGCACGTCGACCCGGAGCGAGCCGCCCGCTCCCCGTTCGGGAGCACGATCGCGCACGGCCTCTACACGCTGAGTCTCGGGCCCGCCCTCGGCTACGAGATCTACGCCGTCGAGGGCTTCGCCTACGGCGTCAACTACGGCTACGACCGCGTGCGCTTCCCCACCCCGGTGCCGGTCGGGGCGCGGGTGCGGATGCGCGCCGTCCTGAGCGCCGTCGAGGAGCGCGACGACGGGGTGCTCTGCCGGGTGACCCAGACGTTCGAGGTCGAGGGCGCCGGCAAGCCGGCGTGCGTCGCCGACGCCCTCGTCCGCTTCTTCCGGTGAGCCGGCGTCAGGCCGCGACGAGCGCGGCCGGCGCCTCCGTGTCCAGGAGCGTGAAGTCGTCGTAGCGGCCGAGCGCGTACGGGAAGAACGCCTCCCCGGGGATCGTCCCGATCGCCCGGCACGTCGCCGTCATGTCGCCCTCGGTGTAGCTCGCCCCGAGCACCTCCTCGACCGGGAGCTCGCCGAGCGGGTCGTGCGGCGTGGAGCGCAGGACCAGCTGCGCCTCGGCGGGCCGGTCGACGACGATCGACGAGCGGTACTCGGCGAGCGTGATCGTCGCGTCCCCGTCGAGGCCCTGGCCGTCGGCGGCCAGCATCGCCTTGACGTTGAAGTCCGCCGACGTGCCCGTCGACGGCCCGCGGTCGGCGCCGAGCTGCGCCTCGATCTCGATGAGCCGCACGCCGCCGCGCTCGATCCAGCCGGTCGCCCGGTCGGCCTGGCGGAACAGCCCGATCGACGCGATCTTCTTCGGCTCGCCGTAGAGGTCGCGGCCGAAGATCATCGGCACATCGGCGTCCATGAACATCGTCACGACGTAGGAGGCCTCGATCCCGTCGCGGCGCGCGCGCACGTACTGGGCGCCGCCGGAGAAGTCCCCGACGCAGTTGCTGCGCCAGCGCCCCACGACGACGCTCGCCACCGGGTCGTCCGGCACCTCCAGGCCCGGTGGCAGCACGTTCGCGGCCGCCTCGCGGTCGGTGCGGTAGCGGACCGCCAGCATCTCGCCGCCGACGAAGTGCGCCTCGGCGAGCACCTCGCGCAGCCGCGCGACCTCCTCCGGCGTCTTCACGTAGCCCATCCTCGTCCTCCTCTCCGGCCGCTCGGCCGTGGTGTCCTCAGTGCATCTCCTGGCCGCCGGTGACGTTGATCGACTCACCGGTGATGTACGCGGCGGCGGGCGAGGCCAGGAAGCCGACCGCCTGCGCGATGTCCTCCGGGGTGGCGAAGCGCCTGAGCGGGATCTGCCGCAGCAGCTTGCGCTTGTAGGTCTCGACGTCGAGCCCGGTCCTGCGGCTGTAGGCCTCGTAGACCCCGCCGCGGACCGCCAGCAGCGGCGTGTCGACCGTGCCCGGGCAGACCGCGTTGACGGTGATGCCGTGCGGGCCGAGCTCGTGCGCGAGCGACTGCGTGAAGCCGAGCGCGGCGAACTTCGCGGCCGTGTAGGCGGCCAGCAGCGGCATCCCGGTCTTGGCCGACTGCGAGGCGATCGTGATGATCCGCCCGCCCTCGCCCTGGTCGATCATCCGCCGCGCCGCCCCGCGCGAGCACAGGAAGACGCCGGTCGCCATGACGTCGAGGTTCAGCCGCCAGTCCTCCTCGGACAGCTCGACGACGGGGGTCAGCCCGACCGCCAGCCCGGCGTTGTTGACGAGCACGTCGAGCCGTCCGAACCGCTGGACGGCGGCGTCGAGCAGCGCCTCGACCTGGTCGGCGCGCCGCACGTCGCAGGGGACCGCGTGCACGTCGCCGAACGGCGCGAGCGCGGTCTGCGCCTCCTCGAGCGCCGAGCCGGGCGCGACCTCGTAGTCGGGGTGGGTGTCGAGCGTCCCGCCGACGTCCGAGAGCACGACGGCGAAGCCGTCGTCGAGGAGGCGCCGGGCGATCGCGCGGCCGATCGACCCCTCGCGCCCGGCGCCCGTGATGACTGCGACGCGGGCGCTCACGAGGCGGCCGCCAGGTCGCGCAGCCGCGCCTTGAGCACCTTGCCGCCCGCGTTGCGGGGCAGCGCGTCCACGACCGTCACCCGCCGCGGCACCTTGAACCGCGCCAGATGGCGGCGGCAGAACTCCCTCAGCTCGTCCGCGGTTGCGGTGGCGCCGGGCTTGAAGGCGACGACCGCGGCGACCGTCTCCCCGTAGACCTCGTCGGGGACGCCGACGACCGCCGCCTCGAGCACGGCCGGGTGCTGGTGCAGCACGTTCTCGACCTCGAAGCAGTAGATGGACTCGCCGCCGCGCTTGATGACGTCCTTGAGCCGGTCGCGGAGCGTCACGAACCCGTCGGCGTCGAGCGAGCCGGCGTCGCCGGTGCGCAACCAGCCGTCCTCGGCGAACAGCGCCGCGGTCGCCTCCTCGTTGCGCCAGTAGCCGCGCGAGACCTGCGGGCCGCGGAACCACAGCTCGCCCGGCTCGCCCTCGGCGCAGTCCTCGCCGGTGACGGGATCCACGACGCGAATCTCGGTGATCGGCAGCGGCCGCCCGACCGAGTCGAGGTGATCGAGCAGCTCGCGGCCGCCGATGTACGTGACCATCGAGCACGTCTCGGTCATGCCGTAGCCGTTGCCGAAGGTCGCCCCGGCGAACGCGTCGCGCATCCGCTGTAGGAGCGCGGTCGGCATCGGCGCGCCGCCGAAGAGCGCGAGCCGCAGCGACGACACGTCGGTGGTCGCGAACCGCTCGTCCTCCAGCAGCCGCCACCACATCGTCGGCGCCAGCACGGTGCTCGTGGCCCGGTGGCGGGCGATCGTCTCCAGCACGAGCGGGGTCTCGAACCGCGGCACGAGCAGGCCGGTCATGCCGACATCGACGACCGGGACGGTCTGGGAGCCCAGGCCGGTGATGTTGAACTGCGGCACGCAGACGAGCTCGACATCGTCCTCGCGCCGCCCGATGACGTCGATGCACGTGCGCGAGTTCTCCATGAGGTTGCCGTGCGTGATGACGACGCCCTTCGGGCGGCCCGTCGTGCCCGACGTGTACATGATCGCCGCCGCCGTCTCGCGGTCGGCGACGTCCGCGCCGGGCAGCGCGGCGGACGGCTCGCCGGCCAGCAGCGCGCCGTCGGCGTCCGCGAGCGCGCACGGCACGCCGGCCGCGGCGGCGACCTCAGCCGCGGTGTCGGCCAGCGGCTCGCCGCCGAGCAGCAGCGCGGCGTCGGCGTCGCGGACCAGGGGCACCATCTCGCCGGCGAGCAGCCGGCCGTTGAGCGGCACGGCGATCGCGCCCAGGCGCCAGACCGCCCACACCGCGACGGTGTACGGGATGCCGTTGCCGAACAGCAGCGCAACGCGATCGCCCGCGCCGATCCCGCGCGCCGCCAGGCGACCGGCGAGCGCCTCGGACTCGGCGTGGAACGCGGCCCAGGCGATCTCGCCGCGCTCGTCGACGAACGCGGTCTTGGCGCCGACGCGGCGCGCCGTGTCGGCGAGCATCGCGGTCAGGTTCGCGTGGCGCGCGCCGGCATAGCCGCGGCGCCCGTCGGCGCGCCCCACCGTCTCCGCGGTCGCGGCGCTCATGACGCCGCCCCCGCGGTCGCCCGGTCGCCCACCTGCTCGCGCAGCGTGCGCTTGAGGATCTTGCCGGCCGCGTTGCGCGGCAGCTCCTTCACGAACGCCACCCCGCTCGGCTTCTTGTAGCTGGCCAGGCGGCTGCGGCAGTGCTCGATGAGCTGCTCCTCGGTGACCGACGCGCCCTCCGCGAGCACGACGAACGCGTAGGGCGTCTCGACCCACTTCGGGTGCGGCACGCCGACGACGGCCACCTCGGCCACGGCCGGGTGGTCGAGCAGCGCCCGCTCGACCTCGGCGGGATAGACGTTCTCGCCGCCCGAGATGATCATGTCCTTCTTGCGGTCGACGACGGTGATGAAGCCCTCCTCGTCGACGCGCACGAGGTCGCCGCTGTGGAACCAGCCGCCGGCGAACGCCTCGGCCGTGGCCTGCGGGTTGCGGTAGTAGCCCTGCATCACCGTCGGGCCGCGGTAGACGATCTCGCCGACCTCGCCCTGCGGCACGTCGTTGCCCTCGTCGTCGACGACGCGCACCTCGACGTTGATGACCGGCTTGCCGACCGAGCCCATCTTGCGCACGGCGTCCTCGCCCTTGAGGAAGCACGTGTTCGACGACATCTCGGTCTGGCCGAAGGCGTTGACGATCTCCACCGACGGGAACGTCTCGACGAGCTTCTCGAGCACCTCGCGCGGCGCCGTCGACGCCCCCCACAGGGCCTTGCGCAGCCGCGTCGTGTCGACCTCGGCGACCTCGGGCAGAGCGCAGATCTGCGCCCACTGCGTCGGGACGAAGTAGCAGAGGGTGACCTCGTGCGCCTCGAGCAGGCGCAGCGACTCGAGCGGGTCGAAGCCCGTCGAGGCGGTGATGACCGTCGTGCCGCCGATGTAGATGAACGGCAGGACGCCGTTGACGCCGCCGATGTGGAAGAGGGGCAGGCCCGACAGCCACACGTCGTCGCGGCGGACCTCCATCTCGTGGACCCAGTTGAGCGTGTTGGCCACGAGGTTGAGCTGGCTGAGCATCGCCCCCTTCGGCCGCCCCGTGGTCCCCGACGTGTACATCAGGAACGCGAGGTCGCTCTCCTGGACGATCACGGCCGGCTCCTCGGGCGAGGCGGCCGCGAGCGCCTCCTCGTAGCTCTCGGCGGTCTCGGGCACGGGCCCGATCGCGAGGTGGAAGCGCAGCTGGGGGTTGGCGCGCCGGGCGGCGACGGCCGCGTCGGCGAGCTTCTCGTCGGCGATGATGCCGACCGAGTCGGAGTTGTCCAGGATGTAGTCGAACTCGTCCTGGGCCAGCCGGAAGTTCATCGGCACCGGACACGCGCCGAGCTTCTGGCAGCCGAAGAACGCCTCGACCACCTCGTTGCGGTTGTAGAGCATCAGCGCGACCTTGTCGCCGTGCCGCACGCCGCGGTCGGCGAGCGCGTTGGCGAGGCGGTTGGCGCGCTCGTCGAGCTCGGCGAAGGTGCGCGTGTCGCCCTCGAAGATGAGGGCCGTCTTGTCGGGATACAGCCGCGCGTTGCGGGCGAGCATCTCGGGCAGGACGAACCGGCGCGAGCGCTCGAGCGCGATCTGCTGGGCGTCGGTGCTCATGGTGTCTCCAAGGTCGGTGGAGGGCCGGCGACCCGCTCCCCGGGAGAGGAGGAGCGAGGCTCGGGGAGCGGGCCGCCGGCGGGGGAACCGGGCTGCTACTTGATCGCGATCGGGTTGAGCGGGGTGCCCGACGCGTTGGTGAGGTTCAGCGGCTGGGCGGCGAGGAAGAACTCGTAGCGGCCGTCGCGGGCGCACGACTCCGAGAGCGCCTCCAGGTGCCAGATCTCGCCGAGCGTCAGCCCGAGGTCGCGGATGAGCCGCGAGTGCATCGGATAGACGTGGTCGTAGGGCTCCTCGTGCGGCGAGACCTCCAGCGCGATGGTGTCGCTGGCGATGGCCGCGAGCTCCTTCTCGTAGATCCAGTCGACGCAGGTGATCGACAGGCCCGGCTCGCCCTTCCAGAACTCCATCTTGTCCTCGAGCTCGTACCACCACGGCAGGTGGCCGGTGCGGAAGATGAGGATGTCGCCGGTGCGGATCTCCACGCCCTCGGCGGCGGCGCAGGCCTCGAGGTCGTCGACGGTGATCGCGTAGCCCTGCTCGAGCCGGTCGACGCCCTTGTGGCGCGCGATGTCGAGGAAGACCCCGCGGCCGCAGAGCGTCTCCTTCATGTGGTGGATCGAGCAGCACTTCGCGCCGGCGTACTGCTCGACATGGCCCATCCAGAAGCCGTTGTAGAGCGTGTTGTCGTAGCCGAAGTGCGACAGGCCGTCCCACTGCGTGGAGGCCTGGGTGGCCATGATCAGGTAGTCGTCGGTCCCCTGGAAGTTCGGGTACTGGTGCGCCATCTCCGTCCCGGCGACGAAGTCCGAGCCGGTGTAGGAGTAGAAGTGCGTCATCCCGTTGCGCGTCGGGTGCACGGGACCGGTGGCGTCGAGCGGAGCGGCGCAGCTGATGATCTCGCCGGTCTGGATGAGCTTGGCCGCCTCGCGGATGACCTCCGGCGTGATGAAGTTCGCCGTCCCGCGCTGGTCGAGCTCGCCCCACCGGCCCCAGTTGTTGGGCTGGCGCTCGTTGACGTAGCCGACGACCTTGCCGTTCTCGTCGACCTCGTAGTCCGGGGGCGACCAGCGCAGGTGGTACTTGGTCTCGGCCTTGGTGCTCTCAGCAGCCATGCGTGCCTCCTCGGTGGGATTCGGAACTGGGATCTGTCGGTTCGGGCAGCGCGCAGCGCAGCGCCGCCGCGACGAGGTCGCGGAGGGGCGGGAGCTCGAGCTCGCGCTGGACGAGCGTGGTGACCGTCGGCCGGGGCCCGTCGAGGCCCGGCGCGGTGGTGGCGATCGCGCCGCCGCGCCGGACGATCCGCGCCGCGCGGGCGAGGTCGTCGTCGGCGGCGAGCACGACGTCGGCGCGACCGCTCGGCGAGCGCGCGGCGACCCACTCGCGCAGCTCCGCGTCGTCGTGGGTCCAGAGCACGCCGTCGCCGGCGTCGCGCCCGGCGTCGCCCAGCACCGCGACCGACACGGCGCCGGCGCCGCGCGCGGCCACCGCCGTCGCCGAGGCCAGATCGCCGGCGCCCAGCACGACGACCACCGGAGCCGCCGGCCCGGCGCGCAGCGCCTCGTCGGCGAGCGCGGCCGCGAGCAGCAGCTCCGGGTGCGCGGCGAGCCAGGCCCCGTCCGGGCGCTGCCGCCAGCGCTCCGGGCCCGCCCGGCCGGCGGAGACCGGCTGGGTGCAGGCGACGCGCACGCCGCGCCGGCAGGCGTCGCACCCGCCGCACGCGCGGTCGAGCACGGCAAGCGCCGTTCCGTCGGCCCGCGCGGCGAGCATCGGACCGGTCCCGATGGTCGGCTGCCCCGTCGCCGCGTCTGCTGAAGACAAGACCCGCACTCTCCTCCTGAGGCTTCCCGACCGACTGGTCGGGTGGGTAGACTTCTAGCATCCCGCGCCGCACAGCGTCAACCGATCGGCGGGGCGCGGCGGGTCCACAGCCGAGAGAGAGAGGCGCCGTTGAGCAGAGCCAAGAGCACCAGGGACGCAGCCGCTCCCCGCGGCGCCGGCCAGACCTCCTCTCGTCGGGGCGCGTCCGGCGGCGAGGGCGGCGGCCGCCGCGAGGAGGTCATCGAGCGCGCCGCGGCGCTCTTCGACGAGGGCGGCTACTACGCGACCTCGATGGAGGACATCGCCGAGGCGGTGGGCGTGCGCAAGCCCACCCTGTACCACTACTTCGGCTCCAAGGACGAGATCCTCTTCTGGATCCACGAGGAGTTCATCGACCTCCTCATCTCGCGGCAGGACCGGCGCATCGGCACGGGGATGACGCCCGAGCAGCTCGTGCTGGAGATCATGGGCGACATCCTCGAGCTCATGGAGACCCACCGCGGCCACGTGCGGGTCTTCTTCGAGCACCACCGCGAGCTGCCCGAGGACGAGCACGCGGCGATCGCCGCCAAGCGGGCCCAGTACGAGAGCGCCGTCGCCGACGTCATCCGGCGCGGGATCGACGACGGCGCGTTCCGGGACGTGGACGTCAAGCTGGCCACGCTCGCCCTGTTCGGGATCTGCAACTGGTCCTACCAGTGGTACCGCAGCAACGGGCCGCTGCGGCCCCGCGAGATCGCCTACAAGTTCTGGGACATGTTCCTGAACGGAGTCGCCGCCCGCGACACTTGAGCTTCCCGACCGCCCAGTCGGTCGGGTATCGTTTCGCGGCGATCCGACCCGGCGACGGAGGAGAGATGAGCGAGATCGAGGTCAAGATGCCCCAGATGGGCGTCTCGGTGACCGAGGGCACGGTCACCGCCTGGCACAAGCAACCGGGCGACGCCGTGCAGGCCGACGAGCCGATCTGCGACGTCGCGACCGACAAGGTCGACACCGAGGTCGTCGCCCCCGCCGACGGCGTGCTCGCCTCGATCCTGGTCGCCGAGGGCGAGACCGCCGACGTGGGCGCGCCGCTCGCCCGGCTGACCGTCGACGGCCCGGTGCCGGAGGGCGCCGACGCTCCGTCCCCGGCGGCGGAGGGCGCCGACGCGCCGTCCCCGGCGGCGGCCGCCGCCAACGGCGCGTCCGGCAACGGCGCCGCGAGCGCGCAGGCGCCTGAGTCGTTCGTCCCGTCGCTGCAGGTCGCCGACGAGCGCGAGCGTCCGCCGGCCACCGTCGGCGCGGCGCCGTTCGACCACGCGGCCGCGCTCGCCGAGACGGCCGCCCGCGGCGGACGCCACGCGCCGCCGCTGGCCTCGCCCGTCGCCCGGCGGCTCGCCGGCGACCTCGGGATCGATCTCGCCACGGTCCAGGGCACCGGCGCGCGCGGGCGCATCCGCAAGGCCGACGTGCTCGCCGCCCACGAGCGCGGGGCCGCGACCGCGGCGCCCGCCGCTCCGCCGGCGGAGGCCGCCCCGGCCGCCCCCGAGTCCGTCGGCGGCGACGGCCTGCCCCGCGGCTACGAGGACGTGCCGTACGAGATCGTGCCGACCTCGCACATCCGCAAGGTCACCGCCGAGCACATGATCCGCTCGCGCCAGACCGCAGCGCACATGACGACCGAGGTCGAGGTCGACATGCAGCGGGTCACCGAGGTGCGCGCGGCGCTGAACGCGCGGCGGGCCGCCGAGGGGCTCGGCAAGCTCTCGTACCTGCCGTTCATCACCCGGGTCGCCTGCCACGCGCTGCGCGAGTACCCGAACCTGAACGCCACGTTCGAGCGCGAGCGCTACATCCGCTGGCGCGAGATGAACGTCGGCATCGCCGTCGACACGCCGCAGGGCCTGCTCGTGCCGGTCATCCGCCGCGCCGAGGAGCTCACGGTCGAGGCGCTCGGCGACCGGATCGTCGAGCTGGCCGCCGCCGCGCGCGACCGCACCCTCGACGCCGACGCGTTCCGGGCCGGGACGTTCACCATCTCCAACCCCGGCTCGGTCGGCGCCGTGTCGGCGATGGCGATCATCAACCAGCCGCAGGTGGCGATCCTCGGCATCCCGGCGATCGTGCGCCGCCCGTGGGTGGTCTCGCTGCCGGACGGGTCGGAGACGATCGCCATCCGCCCGATCCTGAAGCTGGCGCTGACGTTCGACCACCGCGCCATCGACGGCGCCGAGGCGACGCGGGCGGCCGTGCTCATGAAGGACTGCCTGGAGTCCTGGGACGAGCAGGACTACCGCTGATGCGCCGGGGCCGCGAGATCCACCTGGCCCGGCGCCCGGTCGGGCTGCCGACCCCCGACGACTTCCGGATCGTCGAGGTCGACGTGCCGGACCCGGGCCCGGGCGAGGTGCTGGTGCGCAACACGCTGATGTCGGTCGACCCGTACATGCGGGGCCGCATGGACGACCGGCCGTCCTACATGCCCCCGTTCGAGCTGGACCAGCCGCTCGACGGCGGCGCGATCGGGCGCGTCGAGGCCTCCGGCGACCCGGCCTTCTCCCCCGGCCAGCTCGTCTCCCACGGGGTCGGCTGGCGCGACTGGTCGATCGTGCCCGCCCGCCACGTGCGCGAGATCGACCCCGACGCGGCGCCGCCCGGCGCCTACCTCGGGGTGCTCGGCGCGCCCGGCTGGACGGCCTACGTCGGCCTGCTCGACATCGCCGCGCTGCGCGACGGCGACGTCGTGTTCGTGTCCGGCGCCGCGGGCGCGGTCGGCAGCCTCGTCTGCCAGATCGCCAAGCTCCGCGGCCACACCGTCATCGCCAGCGCCGGATCCCCGGCGAAGGTCGCCCACCTGCGCGACGAGCTCGGCGTGGACGCCGCCTTCGACTACCACGACGGTCCGGTGGCCGAGCTGCTGGCCGCCGCCGCGCCCGACGGGATCGACGTGTACTTCGACAACGTCGGCGGCGAGCACCTCGAGGCGGCGATCGGCGCGATGCGCCTCCACGGCCGGGTGGCGATCTGCGGCTCGATCTCGACCTACAACGCGGTCGACCCGCCGCCGGGGCCGCGCAACCTCGACCTGGTCTTCGCCCGCCGCCTGACGCTGCGCGGGTTCATGATCCGCGACCACCGCGATCGCTTCGAGGACTTCCGCCGCGACGTCACGCAATGGCTGCGCGAGGGGCGGATCCGCTACCGGGAGACGATCGTCGACGGACTCGAGCGGGCGCCCGAGGCGCTCATCGGCCTGCTGCAGGGCGAGAACCTCGGCAAGATGCTCGTCCGCATCGAGGAGGGGGCATGAAGCTCGGCTACATGCCCGACACCCACGCCGGGCCCTACGACCAGCCGATGCCCGACGCGGCGACCGCCGCCGGCTTCGTCGACCGGCTGCTGGCGGAGGCGATCGCCGCCGAGGAGGCCGGCTTCGACGGCGCGTTCGTCCCCGAGCGCCACGCGCGCACCGAGACGCTGTGGCCGCAGCCGCTCATGGCGCTCATGGCGATGGCGATGCGCACGGAGCGGATCGCGCTCGGCACCTGCGTGCTGCAGCCGGCCTACTACAACCCGGCCCACCTCGCCGAGGAGGCGGCGCTCGTCGACGTCGCGTCGCGCGGGCGGCTCATCCTCGGGGTCGGCGCCGGCTACCACGAGGGCTACTTCGACCACTTCGGCGAGCCGTTCGACGTCCGCTTCGGGCGCTTCCGCGAGGCGGTGGCGTTCCTGCGCCGGGCGTTCGCGGGCGAGCGCTTCGACTGGGACGGCCGCTACTGGCAGACGCGCGGCACCCTCGTCAACCCGGCGCCGTTCCAGCCCGGCGGGCCGCCCCTGTGGTTCGCCGGCACGACCGAGGCGTCGATCCGGCGCGCCGGGCGGATGGGCGACGGGCTCGTGCTGCTCGGCTTCTACGACCCGCTCCCGCAGCGGCGCGAGCTGATCGAGATGTACCGCGCCGAGGCGCGCGCGGCCGGCCGCACGCCGGTCGTCGCCCAGCTCCTCGACGGCTTCGTCGCCGAGACCTACGAGGAGGCCCGCGACGTCTTCGGCCCGCTGTGGACCGGGGAGATCCGCTACTACATCGAGCACGGGATGATCGGGTTCACCGACGAGATCCCGTCGCTGGAGGCGGCCACGTTCGAGAACCTCGAGCCGTACATGGTCGTCGGCGACGCCGAGCGCGCGGCGGCGACGCTGCGCCACTTCCGCGACGAGCTCGCGCTCGGCGACGACGACTGGATCATCCTGCGCTCGCGCCTGCCCGAGGGCCCGTCCTACGAGCAGGCGCTGGACTCGATCCGCCGCTTCGGCCGCGACGTGCGCCCGCTGATCTAGGACGCGGCGGGCTGCGGGAGCAGACGCCGCCGCTGGAGCGCGCCGATCCAGAAGCGCAGCGTGTCCTCGGTGTCGAAGCAGGCGCCGAACCCGGCCTGGCGGATCTTGATCGTGCTCACGAAGCGCGGGTCGGGCGGCGCGTCCGCCCCGTGGTTGAAGCACAGGTCGGCGTAGTGGTGCGACTCGCCCATGAGCGCCGCGAGGCGGGGCTCGCGCAGGCCGTGACGGCCGGCGATCCGCGCCCACGCGTCGGCCTGCTCGGGCATCCAGGCGCCGAGCGAGCGCGGCTCGTCGGGGCCCGGCTCGACGCCGAGCGCGTCGGCGATCGCCGGCCACAGGTTGCGCCACTCGAAGACGTCGCCGTTGGTGAGGTTGAACGTCTCGCCCGCCGCCGCCGGCGACTCGGCCGCCCAGGCGAGCGCCTGGGCGCACAGCCGGGCGTCGACGGCCTCCCACACGTACGAGGCGCCGCCCGGGTACGAGAACGGCTCGCCGCGCTCGGCCCGGATCGCCGCGTAGGCGCCGATGACCGGCACCACGTTCATCGCCGCGCCGATCGCCCCGCCGAGCACGAGCTGCGGGCGCAGGATGGTGAACGCGAACCCGTGCTCGGCGGCGAGCTCGCGCAGGCGGTCCTCCTGCAGCCAGTAGAAGTTCTCGTGCGGGTCGCGCGGGGCGCGCTCGCGCGCCGGCGTGGGGATCGGATGGACGTGCGCGCCGTAGGCCTTCGTGCCCTGCATGAGGCTCACGTGCCGCAGCGGCGCGGCGGCCGCCAGCGGCTCCATGAGGTGGCAGAACATGGCCCGGTTGACCTCCATCTGGTCGCGCTCGGTCCAGCCCGACATGAGGCCGGGCTTCTCGTAGAGCGCGGCGTAGACGACGTGGGTGACGTCGCCGAGGTCGGCGACCGCGGCCCGGGTCGCGTCCGGGTCCTGCAGGTCGACCGACAGGTGGCGGTACGGGCGCTCGGAGAAGGTCTCCGGGCGGCGGCGCGACAGCGCGACGACCTCCCAGCCGTCGCGCTCGAGCATGAGGTCGAGCGTGGCGCTGCCGATCAGCCCGCTCGCGCCGGCGATGAGCATCGTGGGCATGCGCGGCTCCTAGAGGGCGACGAGCGCCCGCACGCCGGCGACGATGTCGTCGACGCCGGGGATGCAGAGCTGCTCGAGCTCGGGGTCCTGCGGGATCGGGGTGTCCGTCCCGGCGACGCGCCACACCGGCGCGTCGAGCGCGAAGAACGCGCGCTCCTGGATCTGCGCCGCGATCTCGGCTCCCGGCCCGGCCGTCCGCACCGCGTCGTGGACGACGACCGCCCGGCCGGTGCGCTCGACCGAGGCGATGATCGCGTCGATGTCGAGCGGGACGAGCGTGCGCGGGTCGATGACCTCCGCGGACACGCCCTCGGCCTGGAGCCGCTCGGCCGCCTCCAGCGCGCGGCCGACCATGAGCCCGGTCGCGACGACGGTGACGTCCGTGCCCTCGCGCCGGATCGCCGCCCGGCCGAACGGGACGAGGACGTCGTCGCCGGCCGGCACCTCGCCCTTCACCCGGTACAGCGCCTTGTGCTCGAAGTACAGGACGGGATCGGGGTCGCGGATCGCCGTCTTCAGCAGGCCCTTGGCGTCCGCCGGCGTGGCGGGCATGACGACCTTCAGCCCGGGGACGTGCATCGCCATCGCCTCGAGGCTCTGCGAGTGCTCGGCCCCCGCCCCGCCGACGATGCCGGTGGGCAGCCGGACGACGACCGGCAGGGTGAAGTGGCCGCCGTGCATGTAGCGCCACTTGGCGAGCTTGTGGAAGACCTCGTCCGCGGCGGTGAGCATGAAGTCGGCGAACTGCAGCTCGACGACCGGGATCGTGCCCGTGATCGCGGCCCCGGCCGCGCCGCCCACGGCGAACGTCTCGTTGATGGCGGTGTCGCGCACGCGCGCGGGCCCGAACTCCTCCTGCAGGCCGCGCGTGACGCCGAAGACGCCCCCCATGCGGCCGATGTCCTGGCCCATCATCCACACGCGCTCGTCGCGGCGCATCTCCTCGGCCAGGGCCTCGTTGATCGCGCGCGCGTAGCTGAGCGTCTTCGTCTCGGTCACGGTCGTGCTCATGCCTCGGCCCACACGTCTTGGAAGATCACGGATCCGTCCGGGCGAGGCGCGGCGAGCGCCGCGTCGAACGCGGCGTCGACCTCGGCGCGCGCCTCCTCGTCGAGGCGCTCGGTGACCTCGCCGGCGAGCAGCTCGCGGAGCTTGACGAGGGGGTCGTTGGGGATCTCGTCCGGATCGGTGAGGTCGTCGCGGTACTTCTGCCGGTCGCCCTCGTAGTGGCCGCGGATGCGCAACGTCTTGGCCTCGACGAGCGTGGGCCCCTCGCCGGCGCGGGCGCGCTCGATCGCCTCGCGGGCGGCGGCGAAGACCGCCAGGGGGTCCTGCCCGTCGACGATCACGCCGGGCACGCCGTAGGCGGACGCGCGGTCGGCGACGTTCGGCGTCGGGCTCTGCTCGCTGAACGGCGCGCTGATCGCCCAGCCGTTGTTCTCGCAGATCCAGACCAGGGGCAGCTTCCACACCGAGGCCTGGAGCGCCGCCTCGTGGAAGGTGCCGCGCGACGAGGCGCCGTCGCCGAAGAAGACGACCGTCACCTTGTCCTCGCCGAGCAGCTGCGCCGACACCGCCGCGCCGGCGCCGAGCACGAAGTTGGACCCGAGGGTGCCGCCCTGGCCCAGGACGCCGAGCGACCGGTCGGCGAAGTGGACGGTGCCGCCGCCCTTGCCGCGGGTGCTCCCGGTCGTGCGGCCGAGCAGGTCGCCGAAGAGCGCCTCGAGGGACATGCCCTTGGCGTAGGCGTAGCCGAGGCCCCGGTGGGCGTAGAACAGGTTGTCCTGCGGGGCCATCGCGGCCACGGCCCCGGCCTGGAGCCCCTCCTGGCCGATCCCGGGATGCCAGAAGCCGCCGAAGCCGACCTCGTCGATGTGCCGGCGCAGCCGCAGCTCGGCGGCGCGGATCGTCGCGACTTGGCGGTAGAGCCGCTGCAGGCCCTCGGCGTCCATCCCGTCGGGCAGCGCCGACGGCGTCGTACTCCCTCTCGCCTTCCCCAAATTTCTCGACTCCTCAGTCGGGACCCTGAGCCGAGAGAATAACGAGAAATCTCCCGGATGGGTGCACGCTAGACCGACTAGTCGGTCGGGCCGGTCCGCGGTCGTGCCTCGGCGATGTGGTCGATCAGGCCGTACGCCTTCGCCTCCTCGGCGGTGAAGTAGCGGTCGCGCTCCATGTCGGCGTGGACCTGCTCGATCGTCTGGCCCGTGTGGTGGGCGAAGATCTCGTCGACGCGGCGGCGCAGCGCGATCGTCTCGCGGGCGTGGATCTCGATGTCCGTCGACTGGCCCTGGTAGCCGCCGCTGGGCTGGTGGATGAGGATGCGGCCGTTGGGCAGCGACGCGCGCTTGCCCGGCGCCCCGCCGGCCAGCACGAGCGCCCCGGCCGACATGGCGATCCCGCAGCAGATCGTCGCCACGTCGGGCTTGATGAACTGCATCGTGTCGTAGATCGCCAGGCCCGCGTACAGCACGCCGCCGGGCGAGTTGACGTAGAGCTGGATGTCCTTCTCGGGGTCCTCGGCCTCGAGGTGCAGGAGTTGGGCCACGATCAGGTTGGCGACCTGGTCGTCGATCGCGGTGCCGAGGAACACGACCCGCTCGTTGAGCAGGCGGCTGAAGATGTCGAAGGAGCGCTCGCCGCGGCTGTCGCTCTTGACGACGACGGGCACCAGGTGCTGGGCGCGAGGCGCAACTGAATGGTTGCTCATGGGAGCACGGTATCATGCAACCCATGAGTTGCATCAAGGAGGTCGTCCTGCCCGTCGAGGCCGACGAGGCGTGGTCCGCGGTCACCGAGCCGGACGCGCTCGAGGCGTGGCTGGCCGAGGAGGTCGAACTCGACCTGCGCGAGGGCGGCGAGGCGACCTTCGTGCTCGACACCGGCGAGGAGCGCCGGGCGATCGTCGAGGAGGTCGAGCCCGGCGAGCGCTGGACGTTCTGGTGGTGGACGGACGACGCCCCCGGATCGCGCGTGACCGTCGAGCTGGCGCCCGCGGTCGGCGGCACGAAGGTGCGCGTCACCGAGTCCCCGGTGGGCCCGTGGGCGAGCGCGGCGCCGTCGGCGCCGCGGCGGACGAGGCGGAGGGCGCTCGCGCTCGCATGAGCGACGTCGACGCGGTCTTCGCCGCGCTGTCGGACCCCACGCGCCGCCTCGTGCTCGACGAGGTCGGCCGCCGCGGCGGCGCCACCGCCACCGAGCTGGCCGCCGACCTGCCCGTGACCCGCCAGGCGGTCGCCAAGCACCTGGCCGTGCTCGCCAACGCGAACCTCGTCGACGCCCGCCGGGCCGGGCGCGAGACGCGCTACCGCGTCACGCCCGAGCCCCTGAACGACGCGATCGGCTGGATGACCCGCGTCGGCGGCGAGTGGGACGAGCGCCTCGCCCGCCTGCAGCGGTTCGCGGCCCGCGGCCGCGGCTGACGCGCCGCCTCAGCGCGCCAGCAGCGGCACCGGCGGCCCGATCAGCGGCGTGCGCAGCGGCCCGGCCGCGCCCGGGTAGACGACCACCTCGTAGCCGCCCGGGTTGGCGGCCACGTCGGGCACGCGCTTCCAGTTGTTGGCCACCCACAGGTTCCCTGACGGGTCGACCTGCAGGCCGGTGAGCCGCACGAGCCCGTCGAAGAAGTAGCCGGTCCCGTCGGGCGAGATCGGGTCGCCGGTCGTCGAGCCCGGCCGGCAGGCGCGCGCCGGCACGCCGCAGAACTGCGAGATGCGCTGGCCGGCGAAGTTCGCGACCCACACGTTGTCGTTGCCGTCGACGGCGATGCCCCACGGGATCGTCAGCCCGCCGCCGGTGAAGCCGGTGGGGCCGGTCGTGACCGGCCGCCCGCCGGCCGCGACGAGCGACACCGACGGGGTGCCGCGCGGGCGCGGCGACACGTCCGGGCACGGCAGGCTCATGCGCGCCGAGTTCGAGATCCACATGTTCCCGGCGCTGTCGGCGGCGATCCCCATCGGCCGGTCCAGGCCGGCGTCGGTGGTCTGCAGCGGCGAGCCCGGGATCGGCGTCCCGTCGGGCCGCACGATCGCCAGGCGGTCGTTGCCCAGCCCGGTCGCGTAGATCAGCCCCTGGTGGTCGATCGCGATGTCGAACGCCTGGGTCAGGCCGACGTCGTACGCAGTCGCCGCGTTCGGCGCCGCGGTCGGCATGCGCACGAGCCGTCCGTCGTTGCAGTTGGCCACCCAGACGGCGTCGCCGGACGGGTGGGCGATCGTCCCCTGCGGCCAGTTGACGAGCGCGGGCTGGTCGTCGGGCGCGCCGCGATACCCGGTGGCCGACAGCGCCGTCCCGCCGGGCGAGAACACCGACACCGTGTCGTGCGGCGGCTGCTCGTTCTCGGGGCAGCCCGGCACCGGCGACGCGAAGCCGAAGTTGCCGACCCACAGCCGGCCGGCCGGGTCGAACGTGATGCCGAACCCGGCGCCGCTGAGCCCGCCGTTCTGCCACGGCGTGCCCTCCACGTAGCGGCCGTCGGGCCCGAAGACCGGCAGCAGGTTGCTGCCGCACGTGGGCGTGAAGTCGCTCGGCTGGAACGCGTAGTTGTTGGCGACGAACACGCGGCCGCTCGCGTCGATCGCGAAGTTGCCGGGCCCGTCGATCGTCACGCCGTCGCCGACGAAGCGCAGCGGCAGCAGCCAGTCCGACAGGCGCCGCGTCGTGCGCAGCGCGCCGTGGTAGGGCGCCGGCCGCGCCGAGGCCAGCGCGTGGAGCGCGCGCACGTTCTGCCACGGGTACCTGGCGACGTTGGCGACCGCCTGCAGCGTCCCGGCCGGGCGGCGGCCCTCCGGAGTGGCCGTCAGCCGGTACAGCGGCACGCAGCCGCGCGCGGCGCGCGCGCAGCCGGCGATCGCGTTGGCGAGCGAGCGCAGCTTGCGCAGCGTGCTCGTCTGGCGCCCGTTGGGCGGCGCCACCACGACGTCCGCCGCCAGCCCGGTGCGCACGTCGGCGAGGTTGGCCGCCATCAGCGCCGCGTTCTGCGGCCCCGGCGGCGGGCCGCCGATCCGCCCGCCCGCAGTGAACTGGGCGAACGCGAACCCGGCCGCGACCGTCGTCAGCTCGTCGACGACGATCCGCCGCGGCGCCGGCGGCGCGCCCAGGCTCGCCGCCAGGCGGACCCGCCGCCCCGGCCCGGCCGTCACGTACAGCACCGGCCCGCGGCCCGTCGGCGACACGTAGCGCAGGCGGAAGCGCCCGCGCCGGTCGGCCACCGTCCGCCCCAGCGTCGTCGCCTGCCCGGGAACCGTCCCGGCCAGGTGCAGCGTCACGGTCGCCCCGCCCAGGGCGCGGTGGCCGCTGTGCACCCGCCCCTCCAGGACCGCGCCGGACGCCGGCGCGGCGGCGGCCAGCACCGCCAGCGCGAGGGCAGCCGGCAGGACGAGGCGAGGGCGGGGGGACATGGGCGGCTCCGTGGCGGTGGGGTCGACGGCGTCGCGGCCCGGCCCGCAGGCGCGAGCCGCGACGTCCGGGTCGGACCCTACGCGAGCCGCTGCTCGAGCGCCTCCAGCTGCGCGGTCAGCTCGGCCGGCAGGCGGTCGAAGCGCGCGAAGTGCTCGCGCACCTGGGGCAGCTCCTCGCGCATCGCGTCGAGGTCGGGCGTGACGACCTCGTGCAGCGCCTCGGGCGTGATGTCCAGGCCGGAGACGTCGAGCTCGCCCTCGGCGGGCACGAGCCCGACCGGGGTCTCGACCGCGCCGGCCGTGCCCTCGCAGCGGCGGAAGATCCACGCCAGCACGCGCGAGTTGTCGCCGAAGCCCGGCCACAGGAACTTGCCGTCGGCGCCCTTGCGGAACCAGTTGACGTAGAAGATCCGCGGCAGCTTCGACGGGTCGGCCTGCTTGCCGATGTCCAGCCAGTGCTGGAAGTAGCGGGCCATGTCGTAGCCGCAGAACGGCAGCATCGCGAACGGGTCGAAGCGCAGCTGGCCGACGGTGCCGAACGCGGCCGCCGTCATCTCCGAGCTCATCGTCGCCCCGAGGAACACGCCGTGCTCCCAGTCGAACGCCTCGCGCACGAGCGGCACCGCGCTCGCGCGGCGGCCGCCGAACAGGAAGGCGTCGATCGGCACGCCGGCCGGGTCCTCCCACTCGGGCGCCATCGACGGCACCTGGGCGGCCGGCACGGTGAATCGGGCGTTCGGGTGCGCGGCCGGGTGGTCGGAGTCCGGCGTCCAGTCCTCGCCGTGCCAGTCGATCGCGTGGGCCGGGGGCTCCTTCGTCATGCCCTCCCACCACACGTCGCCGTCGTCGGTGAGCGCGCAGTTGGTGTAGATCGCGTTGCGCTCGAGCGCCTTCATCGCGTTCGGCGTGTTCGACCAGCCGGTGCCGGGCGCGACGCCGAAGAACCCGTTCTCGGGGTTGATCGCGTACAGGCGGCCGTCGTCCCCGAACTTCATCCAGGCGATGTCGTCGCCGATCGTCTCGACCTTCCAACCCTCGAGGGTCGGGACCATCAGCGCGGTGTTCGTCTTGCCGCAGGCGCTCGGGAACGCGCCGGTCACGTACTTGACCTCGCCCTCGGGCGAGGTGAGCTTGAGGATGAGCATGTGCTCGGCCATCCAGCCCTCGTCGCGCGCCATCGCCGACGCGATCCGCAGCGCGAAGCACTTCTTGCCGAGCAGCGCGTTGCCGCCGTAGCCCGAGCCGTACGACCAGATCTCGCGCGTCTCGGGGTAGTGGACGATGTACTTGACCTCGGCGTTCGTCGGCCACGGCTTGTCGGCCTCGCCCGGCGCGAGCGGCGCGCCGACCGAGTGCACGCACGGCACGAACTCGCCGTCGGTGCCGAGCTGGTCGAGCGCCTTCTGCCCCATGCGGGTCATGATGCGCATCGACACGACCACGTACGGCGAGTCGGTGAGCTGCACGCCGATGTGGGACTTGTCGGAGCCGATCGGCCCCATCGAGAACGGCACGACGTACATCGTGCGGCCGGTCATCGACCCGGTGAACAGCTCGTCGAGCGTCGCCCGCATCTCCGCCGGCGCGCGCCAGTTGTTGGTCGGCCCGGCGTCCTCCTCGCGCTCGGAGCAGATGAACGTTCGATCCTCGACCCGCGCCACGTCGCTCGGATCCGACCAGGCGAGGTACGAGTTCGGCCGCTTGGCCTCGGACAGGCGCTTGAACGTGCCGGCCTCGACGAGCTCCTGACACAGGCGGTCGTACTCCTCAGCGGACCCGTCGCACCAGTGGATGGCGTCCGGCCGGGTGAGCGCGGCGACCTCCTCAACCCAGCTCAGAAGTTTCCGGTGCGACGTCGGGACAGCGGTCTCGGTGCTCACGATGGAGTGTTCTCCTCGTTGCCAGGGAATGCCAAAGGAGGCTGGCTCGCGCCGCCTCCGGGTGGCTCGACCATAGCGGCCGCCACCCCGCCTGAGGGCCGTTGGCCACCGAGTTACCCCCGAACGGGTGACCGCACCGGGATACACGCGCGCGCGTGTATCCAAGCGGTGCGGTTGTGGCCCGTCTACTCGACGTTGCCCTCGCCCGCGGCGGGCTCGCCGGGCGAGCGCTTGGGCACCAGCACGAGGCGCTTGAACTCGGCCACGAGCACGCCGTCCTGGTTGTAGACCCGGGTGTGCACCTTCACGGTGCCGCGGTCGGGCTTGGAGCGCGACGCGCGCTTCTCCAGCACCTCGGACTCGACGAACAGCGTGTCGCCGTGGAACACCGGCGCCGGATGGCTGAGCTCCTCGGTGGCGAGGTTGGCGATCGCCTTGCCCGACACGTCGGACACGCTCATGCCGAGCGCCAGCGAGTAGACGAGCGGGCCGACGACGACGTTGCGACCCTGCTGGCTCTTGCCCGCGTACACGTCGTTGATGTGCAGCGGGTGGTGGTTCATCGTGATGAGGCAGAACAGGTGGTCGTCGGCCTCGGTCACGGTCTTCGCCGGCCAGTGCTTGTAGACGTCGCCGACCTCGAACTCCTCGAAGTACCGCCCGTACGGATGGGCGCCGGACGCCTCGCGCGCGGCCTGCTCGGTGGTGAACTCGCTCATTCGGTGTCTCCTTGGCCAGGGTCTGGGCGCACATCGTGCCGCACGCGGCTCGCGGCGGCGTCGCCGCCGCGTCGCCGCTAACGTCCTTGACCGACCGATCGATCAGGAGACCGAACGCGTGCGCAATCCCCGCGACTTCTTCAAGCCCCTCGCCATCGGCGCCCCGGACCCGATCCACGAGGTGCCGTTCCTGCCGTCGCGGATGATCCACTTCCTCGACTTCTCCAACGAGAAGATGGTCGCGAAGGTCCCCGACATCGCGCCGACCGTCGACATCCTGCTCGGCAACCTCGAGGACGCGGTGCCGGTCGACCGCAAGGAGGCCGCGCGCCAGGGGCTCATCACCGTCGGGCGCGACATGGAGCTCGGGGAGACGCAGCTGTGGACCCGGGTCAACGCGCTCGAGTCGCCGTGGGTCCTCGACGACCTCACCCAGCTCGTCGCCGAGATCGGCCACAAGCTCGACGTGATCATGGTCCCCAAGGTCGAGGGGCCGTGGGACATCCACTACGTCGACCGCCTGCTCGCCCAGCTCGAGGCGAAGGCCGGCCTGGAGAAGCCGATCCTCGTGCACGCGATCCTCGAGACCGCGCAGGGCGTGACGAACCTCGAGGAGATCGCCGCCGCCTCGCCGCGCATGCAGGGCATGAGCTTCGGCCCCGCCGACCTGGCCGCGTCCCGGCGCATGAAGACCACCCGCGTCGGCGGCGGCCACCCCGGCTACCGCGTCATCGAGGACCCGGACCCGGAGAGCCCCGAGGCCCCGCGCGCGACCGCGCAGCAGGACCCGTGGCACTACTCGATCGCGCGCATGGTCGACGCCTGCACGTCGAACGGCATCCTCCCCTTCTACGGGCCGTACGGCGACATCCGCGACGTCGAGGGCTGCGAGGCGCAGTTCCGCGCCGCGTTCCTGCTGGGCTGCGTCGGCGCCTGGTCGCTGCACCCGGTGCAGATCGACATCGCCAAGAAGGTCTTCTCCCCCGACCCCGACGAGGTGAAGTTCGCCAAGAAGGTCATCGAGGCGATCCCCGACGGGCGCGGCGTGCACATGATCGACGGCAAGATGCAGGACGACGCCACGTGGAAGCAGTGCCGCGTGATGGTCGACCTGGCCGAGATGCTGGCCCGCAAGGATCCGGCGCTGGCCGAGGCCTACGAGCTGGCGCCCGCCGCCTCGTAGCGCGGCTCGGGGCGCCGCCCGCTCAATAGCCCGCGGCGCGCCCGGCGGCGGCGATCCGCTCGGCCATCTTGCGGTTCGCCTCGTCGATCATCTCGCCCTCGAACATCGCGGCGCCGCGGCCCTCGGCGGTCCGCGCCCGCTCGTAGGCGGCCAGCATCGCCTCGGCCCGCTCCCACTCCTCGCGGGTCGGGGTGAACGTCTCGTTGACGATCGCGATCTGCGACGGGTGGATCGTCCACTTGCCGTCGAGGCCGAGCGCGCGGGCCAGGCGGGCGCGCTCGCGCAGCCCCGCCTCGTCCTTGAACGCCGCGTACGGGCCGTCGATCGCCAGGATCCCGGCGGCGCGGGCGGCGACGACGAGCCGCGAGTACAGGTAGTTGAGGTGGTCGCCCGGATAGCCCTCCGGGGCGGCGCCGATCGTCGTGACCGGGATCCCGATCGAGGCGCTGTAGTCGCCGGGGCCGAAGATGAGGGTCTCCATCCGCGGCGAGGCGGCGGCGATCCGCTCACAGGCCAGCAGGCCGGTCGCGTCCTCGATCTGCGCCTCGATGCCGATGCGTCCGAGCTCCCAGCCGCACGCCATCTCGATCTGGGTGAGCAGCTTGTCGGTCATCTCGACGTCGCCGGGCGTGCGCACCTTCGGCAGCATCACCGCGTCGAGCCGGTCACCGGCGGCCTCGACGACGTCGATGAGGTCGCGGTAGTAGTGCGGGGTGTCGGTCCCGTTCACCCGGTACACGACCGTCTTGCCGCCGAAGTCGGTCTCGCGCAGCGCCTGGATCACCAGGCCGCGGGCGCGCTCCTTCTCGTCCGGGGCGACCGCGTCCTCGAGGTCGAGGAAGATCTGGTCCGCGGGGAGCTCGGGCGCCTTGGCCAGGAACCGCTCGCTCGAGCCTGGGACGGCGTGGCAGCTGCGGCGGGGACGGATCGTGCGAAGACCGGACATAGGGCCGCGATCCTGTCACACGCCGCCCCGTCCCGACGCGCCGCTAGCGTCCCGCGGGACATGCGCCGACTCGCCGGGCCCCTTGCGCTGATCGCGGCGCTCGCCGCCGCCGCCCCGGCCCCGGCCGCGCGGCAGGTCGACGCGCCGGGCGCGCTCACGTCCGGGCCGGTGCTGGCCGGCGGCGCCGTCGTGTGGGGCGAGCGCGTCGCCGGCGGCGGGGCGCGCGTCGTCGCGCAGCCGGTGGCCGGCGGGGCGCGCCGGACGCTGGCCGCCCACCGCGGGCGCTCGGCGACCGTCGCGGGGCTGAGCGCGGGCGGCGGCCGCGTGGGCTGGACGCTGGCCACCGACGGCGGCTCGCAGCAGCTGGCCGTGCCGCTCGGCGGCGGCGCGCCCGCGACGCTGGCGGCGTGCGGCGCCGGCGCGGTGCCCGGCGGGGTCGCGCTCGGCGACGGCTTCGCGCTGCTGCGCGGCTGCGCCGCCCGCACGGGCGCCGGGCTCGCGGCGGCCCAGGCGCCGGTCACGCTCGACGGGGCGCGGGTCGGGACGACCCTCCCGCCGGCGGCGGGCGGCGGGATCGCCGCCGCCGGCCGGTTCGCGGCGTGGCGCGAGCCGAGCGGCGCCGTGACGGTGCTCGACCGCTCGACCGGCACGGCCGCCGCGGTCGCCACCGGTCCGGCGTGGACGCTCGACGAGACCGGCGCGGTCGTCGGCGTCGCCGCCGCGGTCGGCAGCGTCTCGATCGCGGTGACCCCGCGCGACGGGACGACGACGGTCGTGGCCACCGAGGCGCGCGGCGTGCTCGGCCTCACCGCCGCCGGCGGCGCGATCGCCTACGCCGTCCCGCGCCCGGGCGGCGAGCAGGAGGTCGTCGCCCTGCGGGGCGGGACGCGGACCGTCGTGGCCCGCGGCTGGCCGGCCGGGTCGCCGGGCGCGATCGTCGCCACCGACGGGACCCGGGTGGCGTGGGCGTCGGCGCGCTGCGGCGGCGCGCGCATCGCGGTCGCGACGATCGGCGAGCCGCCGCTGGACCAGCGCGTGCGGCCGTGCCCGATGACGATCGCCCCGCGCGGCGGGCTGGAGCGCCGGGCGGTCGCGCTGCGCGTGGCCTGCGACCCGCTGGTGCCGCCGGCGACGTGCACCGGCGCGATCCGCGTGCGCGCCCGCGGGACGACGATCGCGACCGGGACGGTCCGCGCCGGCCCCGGCGGCGCCGTGCGCGTCCCGCTCACCGCGGCGGGGCGGCGGATCGCGCGCCGCGCCGGGACGCTGACCGCGACCGTCCGCGCGGCGCGCATCGCGCGCGGGCGGCGGATCGCCTCCACCGCCCGCGTGCGCCTGGCGCGCGGCTGACCGTCAGCGGGCGGCGCGCGCCAGCGCCCGCACGAACCGCGGCGCGTGGATCGTGCCCAGCCCGGTGACGAGGTCGTAGCCGCGGTGGGCCATGTACCCCTGGACCAGGTGGCCGCCGGTCGTCCGCCCGTCGTGCGCGTCGCTGTAGGAGTTGTTGCCGACGACGACGTCGACGATCCCGTGGCGGCGCGGCGCGCGCGCCAGCCGGTAGATCGCGCGGTTGACGTGGCGCAGGGGCCGGCCGGCGTGCTGGCGGGCGAGCGCGAAGACGCCGGCCATCAGCGGGGTCGCGAGGCTCGTCCCTCCCGCCGGCACGAGGTCGCCCTCCCGGGCGAAGGCGATGAGCATCTCGCTGCTGGCCGCGCCGAGCATGCTCAGGTCCGGGTAGTTGCGCCCGGCGCCGATCGTCCCCGGGACGCCCCGCTGCCACGCCGGGCGGGCGAAGATCCCCGACACGCCGCCGCCCGAGGCGCCGCCCTGCGCGTCCGGGCCCCAGGCCAGGTCCGGCGCGAAGCGCCGCCCCCGGGCGTCGAGCGTCACGAGCGTGGCGCCGAGCGTCGTCACGTTCGGGTCCGACGCCGGGTAGACGACCTGGCGGCCCGACTGGCCGGGCAGCGTGACGCCCTGGTCGCCGCTGCCGGTCACGGCCGGGACGCCGGCCGCGGCGGCCCGCGCCAGCGCCGCGCGGAAGCGCGGGTAGGGCTGCTCGAGGCCGCCGAAGCTCATCGAGATCACGTCGGCGCCGGCGGCGACCGCCGCGTCGACGGCCTTGGCCAGCGGCTCGTCCTGCAGGTAGAGGTGGTTGACCGCCGCGCCGGGGACGGCCAGGAACAGCAGCCGGGCGCGCGGCGCGGCGGCATGCGCCGCCTGCAGGTCGATGTTCGGCTCGCCCGCCTCGCCCAGCGGCGCCTCGCCGGCCGGGTGGACGACGGTCACGCGCGGCTTGGGCAGGCCGAACAGCCGGGACTGGTCCTCGACGCTGCGGACGATGTCGACGGCCGGGTTCATGATGATCGCGATCGTCGTGCCGCGGCCGTCGATGCCGGCGCGGTGGAGGCGGTCGAGGCCGTAGGCGCGCTGGACCTGGAGCGGGCTGTAGCAGCGCCAGCCCTGGTCGAGGCAGAGCGCCTGCATGGCGGCGGTCGCCTTGGCGCCGGCGGGCGAGGGGGCGCCGTGGGCGACGGCGGGCGGGGCGAGGACGATGAGCGCGGCGAGAGCCGCGAGGAGGCGGCGATCGGGCATGATCCTCCGTATCGGCAGCGCGCGGCGGGGCTTGAGCGCTCAGCGCGCCCAGGCGACGAGGCGCTCGACGGCCTCGGTCAGCACGGCCTCGCGCTTGCAGAAGGCGAAGCGCACCAGCGACCGCATCTCGTGGGTCGGGTCGCCGGCGAACACGGCGATCGGGATCGCCACGACGCCGGCGTCGTGCGGGAGGCGCAGGCACAGCTCCTCCGCGTCCGGGTGGCCCAGCGGCGCCGCGTCGGCGGTGACGAAGTACGTGCCCTCGCACGGCAGCACGCCGAAGCCGGCCTCGCGCAGCCCGGCCGCGAGGTGGTCGCGCTTGGCGCGCAGCTCGGCCCGCAGCCGCGCCGGCACCGACTCGCCGAGGTTCAGGGCGGCGGCCGCGGCGTGCTGCAGCGGCGTGCCGCCCGAGAACGTGAGGAACTGCTTGGCGCCGCGCACCGCGGCGACGAGCCGGGCCGGCCCGCTGCACCAGCCGATCTTCCAGCCGGTGAACGAGTACGTCTTGCCCACCGACGAGATCGTCAGCGTCCGCTCCGCCATGCCCTCGAGCGTGGCGAGCGGGATGTGCTCGCCCTCGAAGACCAGGTGCTCGTAGACCTCGTCGGTGACGGCGACCACGTCGTGCTCGCGACACACGGCGGCGACCGCCTCGAGCTCCTCGCGGTCCAGCACCCGCCCGGTGGGGTTGTGGGGGCTGTTGAGCAGCAGCACCCGGGTGCGCTCCCACACCGCGGCCCGCAGCTCGGCGGGGTCCAGGCGCCAGCGCGGCGGGTGCAGCGGCACGCGCCGCAGCGTCGCGCCGGCCATCTCGGCGATCGCCGCGTAGCTGTCGTAGACGGGGTCGAGCGCGACGACCTCGTCGCCCGGCCTGAGCAGCCCGAGCATCGCCGCGGCCAGCGCCTCGGTGGCCCCGAACGTCACCTGCACGTCCTCGGGCTCCAGGCCGTAGTTGCGGCGCTGGTGCGCGCGCACGGCGTCGATGAGCGCCGGCACGCCGGGCAGCGGCGCGTACTGGTTGGCGGTGCCGGAGCGCAGCGCGGCGACCGCGGCCTCGACGACCTCGGGCGGGCCGTCCTCGTCGGGGAAGCCCTGCCCGAGGTTGATCGCGCCGGTCTCGTGCGCCAGCGCGGTCATCGTCGCGAAGATCGTCGTCTGCGGCGCGGTGGACACGACGCCGCGAGCGTATCGCGCCCTACCCGCGCCCGTGCGGCGCGGTCCAGTCCATGTCGAGCGGCCCCAGCGGGATGATCCGCTTGGGGTTCAGCATGTCGTGCGTCGTGTAGTAGTGGCGCTTGATCTCGTCGAAGCGCACGGTCTCGGCGACGCCCGGCCACTGGTACAGCTCGCGCGCGTACGCCCACAGGTTCGGGTGGTCGACCAGGCGCCGGCCGTTGCAGCGGAAGTGGACGTAGTAGACGGCGTCGAAGCGCACGAGCGTCGTGAACAGCCGCCAGTCGGCGAGCGTGATGCGGTCGCCGACCAGGTAGCGCTGCGAGCCGAGCCGCTCCTCCAGCCACGCGAGCGTCTCGAACAGCTCCGTGAAGCCCTCCTCGTAGGCCTCCTGCGAGGTGGCGAACCCGGTGCGGTACACGCCGTTGTTCACCCGCTCGTAGACGACGTCGTTGATCGCGTCGATCTCCTCGCGCAGGTCCTCGGGGTACAGGTCCGGCCCCTCGGTCCCCCACCGGTTGAGCATCACGACGATGTCGGCGGACTCGTTGTTGACGATGCGCCCCTCCTCGCGGTCCCACAGGACCGGGACGCTGACCCGGCCGTCGAACGACGGGTCGGTCGCCCGGTAGGCCTCCGACAGGAACGACCAGCCGTGGAGGTCGTCGCGGTGCTCGTCGTCGGAGAACGCCCAGCCGCGCTCGTCGCGGTAGGGATGGACGAACGACACCCCGACGGTGCTCTCCAGCCCCTTGATGCGGCGCACGATCAGCGTGCGGTGCGCCCAGGGACAGGCGTAGGCGACGTACAGGTGGTGGCGCCCGGGGGCGGTCTCGTCGGCCCAGTCGCGGAAGCGGGAGTCCTGGCGGCGGAAGCGGCCGTCGGGGGCCGCCTCCCGGCCGAGGCTGAACGTGGTGTCGGCGGTCATAGTTGCACGCTCAACGGTATCAGTCGGTTCATCGCACCCCGATTACCCTCTGGGGCGATGCCGGAGCTGCCCGAGGTCGAGCGCGCCCGAGCGCTCATCGCCGAGCGGGCGCTCGGCCGGCGCATCGCGGCCGTCGACGACACCGACGCCTACGTCTGCCGCCCGCACGGCCCGGGCGAGATCGCCGCGGCGCTCACGGGCCGCGAGCTGACCGCCGCCCACCGCCGCGGCAAGGCGATGTGGCTCGAGACCGACGGCGGCGAGGGACCCGTCCTGGGCCTGCACCTGGGGATGGCCGGCCGCATCGTCGTGGACGACGCCGTCGAGGGCGATTACTGGCCGTCGGGCGACAACGGCCGGCCGGCGTGGGACCGCTTCGCGCTGGCGTTCGAGGACGGCGGCCGGCTCGTGCTGCGCGACCGCCGGCGCCTGGGCCGCGCCGTGCTCGACCCGGCGATCGAGCGGCTCGGCCCCGACGCCGCGGAGGTCTCGCGCGACGCGTTCCGCCGGCGGGTCGGCCAGGGCGCCGCGCCGCTGAAGGCGCGGATCATGGACCAGGCCGTGATCGCCGGCGTCGGCAACCTGCTCGCCGACGAGGCGCTGTGGCACGCGCGCCTGTC
>Ga0180221_1000160_pt1 | contig 89138 bp, 87 predicted proteins | sample eDN5th37CKraftMG_FD_151339 | JGI IMG/M metagenome (GOLD analysis project Ga0180221, IMG submission 151339) | Enriched Miracle-Growth compost microbial communities from Emeryville, California, USA - eDNA 5th pass 37_C Kraft MG (version 2) (version 2) ... | reverse complement strand
GGCGGCCTCCATCGATGTGGTTATCCGCCGCAGCGGCCCGAACCGATGCGACGGCCAGTCAAGCCCACGAACTTCGCTGCGCAGGCCCGCCGGCCACCTATCTCACGCGGGCCGGACGCCCATAGGGTCTGAGCGCGCGTCAGCGCCCGGAGATCAGGTCCGCGATCCGCGCCAGCGGGTGCGTCCGCGCGCGGCCCGACGCCTGCTCGCGGCGGTCGGCGGCCCGGTAGAGCGCGTAGACGAGCCGGGCGCCGAGCCAGCGCAGCGGCTCCGGCTCCCAGCGGCGGGCGTCGCGGCCCACCCACGGCAGGCGCGTCAGCTCGGTGTCGCGGCCGAGCACGAGGTCGGCGAGCGTGCGCCCCGCGAGGTTCGAGGTCGACACGCCGTTGCCGACGTAGCCGCCCGCGATCCCCAGGCCGGTGGCGCGGTCGAGGCGGACCGTCGGCGTCCAGTCGCGCGGGACGCCGAGCACGCCGCACCAGGCGTGCTCGACCGGCACGGCCGCCGCGGCCGGGAACAGCTCGCGCAGCAGCCGCGTGAGCTGGTCGATCGTGACCCGCTGCGTGCGCCCGTCGACATCGGTGCGCGACCCGAACCGGTACGGCACGCCGCGCCCGCCGAGCGCGATCCGCCCGTCCGCCGTGCGCTGCGCGTAGACGTAGGCGTGGGCCATGTCGCCGATCAGCTCGGCGCGGTCCCAGCCGATCTCCGCCCAGGCCGCGTCGGGCAGCGGCGCGGTGACGACCATCGCCGAGTTCAGCGGGAGCCACGTGCGCCGCCGGCCGGCGAGCGACGCGGTGAACCCCTCCAGGCAGGTGAGGACGATCGGCGCGCGCACGGTGCCGCGGTCGGTGCGCGCGGCGCCGGGGACGACCTCGCGGACGGTCGTCGACTCGTGGATGGTCGCGCCCGCGCGCTCGACGGCCGCGGCCAGGCCCTGCACGAGCTTGGCCGGCTGGACGCGGGCGCAGTGCGCGTTCCAGGCGCCGGCCGTCGCGCCGGCGACCCGGACCCGCGCCGCCAGCGCGTCGGCGTCGAGCTCGGCCAGGTCGTCGGGCCCCACGCCCCACGCGCGGTCGTCCTCGATCAGCGCGCGCAGCCGCGCCGCCTGCGCCGGCCCGCGCGCCACCTTCAGCTCGCCGTGCTTGACGATGTCGGCGTCGATCCCCTCGCGCTCGCAGACGGCGATGACCTCGTCGACGGTCTCGCGCATCGTGCGCGCGAGCGCCAGGACCGCGTCGCGCCCGTGCGTCGCCGCGAGCTTCTCGCGCGAGCCGGAGAAGTGGTCCGACAGCCAGCCGCCGTTGCGCCCCGACGCGCCGAACCCGGCGAACGCGCGCTCGAGCACGACGACGTCGAGGTCGGGCTGCGCGCGCCTCAGCGCGTACGCGGTCCACAGGCCCGTGTAGCCGGCGCCGACGATGCACACGTCGGCGTCGCGGTCGCCGGGCAGCGGCGGGCGGCGGGCCGGATGGGCGGTGTCGGCGTACCAGAAGGAGACGTCGCCGTTGCGGATCATCGAACCGGGTTCTAGCGCGCCAGCGCGCGGGCCAGGGCGCCGGGGGCCTCGAGCGGCAGCCCGTGCCCGGCCCCGGCGACCACGACGACCCGCGCCCACGGCATCGCCGCGTGCAGGCGGCGCGAGATCTCGCGGAACCGCTCGTCCTCGGAGCCGACGACGATCGTGACCGGCAGGTTCAGGGCCGGGAGCCGGTCCCAGACGGGCTCCATCGTGCCGGTTCCGAACCCGCGCAGCGCCGCGGCCAGCCCGGCCGGGTCCTGCCCGAGGCGCATCGCGCGGGCGCGGGCGCGCTGCTCCTCGGTCTGGCGCGCGAACAGCGCCAGCGCGCCCCAGCGGTCGGCGAACGTCTCGATCCCGTCGCGCTCGAGCAGGACGGCCAGCTCCTCGTCGGCCTCGCGCCGGCGCTGCGCCTCCTCCGGGTCGGCGATGCCGGCGGTGGTGGCGACGAGCGCCAGCCGCCGCACGCGGCCGGGCGCGGCCAGCGCGACGTGCAGCGCCAGGCGCCCGCCCATCGAGTAGCCGGCCAGGTCGAAGCGCGGCGGCGCGGCCTCGAGCACGTCGGCGACGAGCGTGGCGGTGTCGATCGGCCGATCGCCGGCGCGGGCGCCGTGGCCGCGCAGGTCGGGGGCGTGCGTCTCGCGGTCGCCCAGCCGCGCCCGCACCTCGTCCCACGCCGCGCCGGTCTGGGTGAAGCCGTGCAGGAGGACGAGCGGGTCGGCCATCGGGACATCGTGACGCCTAGAGTGCGTGCGCGTTGTCCGCCACCGCCGACAGCTACCTCGTCCTGCGCGCGTTCGTCGACGAGCTCGTGCGCAGCGGCGTGACCGACGCGGTCACCTCCCCCGGCTCGCGCTCGACGCCGGTCGTGCTCAGCCTCGTGCGCGACGGGCGGCTGCGCTGCCACTCCCACGTCGACGAGCGGGCGGCCGCGTTCTTCGCGCTGGGCGCGGCGAAGGCGACCCGCCGGCCGGTGGCGATCGCGTGCACGTCGGGGACGGCGGCGGCCGAGTACCTGCCGGCGGTGATCGAGGCCCACGAGGCCGGCGTGCCGCTGATCGTCCTCACCGCCGACCGCCCGCCCGAGCTGCGCGACACGGGCGCCGGGCAGACGATCGACCAGGTCAAGCTCTACGGCTCGGCGGTGCGCTGGTACGTCGACCTCGGGATCCACGAGGCGACGCCCGAGCGGCTGCGGTGGGTGCGGTCGCTCGCCTGCCGGGTGGCGGCCGCCGCCTCGGGCGCCGGCACGTCCGGACGCCCCGGGCCCGTCCAGGTCAACGTGCCGCTGCGCGAGCCGCTCGTCCTCGACGAGCCGCTGCCCGACGACCCGCTCCCCGGCCGGCCCGGCGCGCGGCCCTGGCTCGCCTTCCCCGCCGCCGGCCCCGCGTCGAGCGGCGGCACGCTGGCCACCGCGCTCGCCGACCACGCGCGGCCCTTGATCGTCGCCGGGCGCGGCGAGCACGACCCGCGGCTCCCCGACGCCCTGGCGCTGCTGGCCGCCGGCGCCGGCGCGCCCCTGCTGGCCGACCCGCTCTCGAACGCCCGCCGCGGCGGCGCCGCGGTCGCCCATTACGACGCGCTGCTGCGCGACCCCGCCTTCGCCGCCGCCCACCGGCCCGACCTCGTGATCCGGGTCGGCGACCTGCCCACGTCCAAGCCGCTGCGCGCGTTCCTGGCCGACCTGGACGCGGACGTCCCGCAGCTGGCGTTCTCGCCCGACGCCGTCTGGCACGACCCGGCCGGCACGCTGCACGCGCTCCTGGCCGGCGACCCCGGCGCCAGCATCGTCGACGCCGTCCACGCGCTCGGCGAGGCCGCCGGCCGCGACCGCGGCTGGCTGGAGGCGTGGCGGCGCGCCGACGCCGCCGCGCACCGCGCCATCGAGGCGACGCTCGGCGACGGCGCGCTCAACGAGCCGCTCGTCGCGCGCGCGCTCGCCGCCGCCCTGCCCGCCGAGCACGTGCTCGTGGTCGCCTCGTCGATGCCGGTCCGCGACCTGGAGACGTTCGCCCCCGTGCGCGACGGCGGCCCGCGCGTCCTCTCCAACCGCGGCGCCAACGGCATCGACGGCACGGTCGCGACCGCGCTCGGCATCGCCGCCACCGGCGCGCCGACGACGCTGCTGATCGGCGACGTCGCGCTCGCCTACGACCACAGCGCGCTGCTCGCGGTCCCGCGCCTGGGACTCGAGCCCGCGCTCGTCGTGCTCGACAACGGCGGCGGCGGCATCTTCGACTTCCTCCCGGTCGCCACGCAGGCCGACGCCTACGAGGCGCACGTCGCCACGCCGCCCGGGCTGGACCCCGAGCGGATCGCCGCGCTCTACGGCCTCGCCTACGCGCCGGTCGCCACGGTCGCCGAGCTGCGCGACGCCATCGCCGGCGGCGGCGCCCGCCTCGTGCACGTGCGGACCGACCGCGCCGGGAACGTGGCGCTGCACCGGCGCGTGTGGGAGGCCGTCGCCGCCGCTATCGGCGGTTGACGTCGCCCGCGCCGTTGACCTGCTCGCGCACGTCCGGGTCGCCGCCGTAGGTCACGTCGCCGCTGCCGTCGACGCGCACGTCGAGCGTCTCGTGCACGGTCACGTCGACGTCGCCGGCGCCCGACACGTCCACGCGCGCCCGCGTCGCCTGCAGGTCGGCCAGCCGCACGTCGCCGGCCCCGTGGACCCACGCGGTCAGCACGCCGACCCGGCCGCGGCCGGTCAGCTCGCCGGAGCCGGTCACGGCCACGTCGAGGCGGTCGGCGTCGACGTCGCCGAGGTCGACGTCCCCGGCGCCCTCGACGCTCACGCCGCGCAGCCGCGGCGTGCTGACCGTCACGACCAGCTCGCCGTCGCCCAGCGAGAGCGTCGCGTCGGCGTCCTCGTCGATCTCGAGCGTGCCGTCGCGCACGTCGATCGACACGTCGTCGACGCGCTTGCGCCCGCCCGACACGACGACCTCGGTGCGGTCGCCCGCCCGCACGACCACGTCCGGCGAGCCCGACACGTGGATGCGCTCGAACGCGCCGACGGAACGGGTCTCGGTGACCGACGGCCCGTCGTCGAAGCGGATGCCGCACCCCGTCAGCACCATGCCGGACAGCAGCGCGGCCGACGCGATCGCGAGGAATGAGCGGAGCATGACCGGCACGCTACGACCGGGCCTGCCGCCCGACCAGGCGGCCAGCCGGTGAGCCGGGGTGGGGCTGCCCGCACCCCTACAGGGCGAGGACCGGCAGCAGCGCCTGCAGCTTGACCTCGGTCTCGGCCAGCTCGGCCGCGGGGTCGGAGTCGGCCACCACGCCGACGCCGGCGAAGCAGCGCGCCAGGCCGCCCTGCACCAGCGCGCTGCGCAGCGCGACGCAGAACTCGCCGTCCTCGGAGGCGTCGACCCAGCCGACCGGGCCCGCGTACCAGCCGCGGTCCAGGCCCTCCAGCGCGGGGATCAGCGGCGCGGCGACCGACAGCGGCTCCCCGCCGACCGCGGGCGTCGGGTGCAGCGCGCCGGCCAGCTCGATCGCGCTGACCGGCTCGGCGAGCTGGGCGCGGATCGGCGTGGCGAGGTGCTGGATGTTGGCCATCTGCACGACGACCGGGTCGGGCGCCGCGGTCACCCACACCGCGTGCGCGCGCAGCGCCCGCTCGATGCGCCGCACGACGATCGCGTGCTCCTCGCGGTCCTTCTCGGAGCGCAGGAGCTGCTCGCCGAGGTGGTCGTCGACGGCCGGGTCCGCCGAGCGGCGCGTCGAGCCGGCCAGGCCGAGCGTCGAGACGCGCAGGCCGTCGCGGCGCAGCAGCAGCTCGGGGCTGGCGGCGATGAACGACGCGTCGCCGCGCGCGACCGCGAAGACGAAGCAGCCCGGGAAGCCCTCGCGCAGGATGCCGTGGATCGCCGCCACGTCGTGCGGCGCCGGCGCGTGGACGGCGACCTCGCGCGCCAGCACGATCTTCGTCATCTCCCCCGCCCGGATGCGCTCGACCGCGCGGGCGACCGCCGCCTCGTAGTGCTCGGGCGGCATCGTCGAGGCGACGCGCACGCGCCCGGCCGGCTCGGGGTCCAGCAGCGGCAGCGGCGCCTGGCGCAGCGCGGCCAGCCGCCGCTCGATCCCGGCCAGCAGGTCCTCGGGCGTGTCGTCGGGCGTGGCCAGCGCGCAGACGGTCAGGCGCGTCTCGCCGCCGCGGCGGTGCAGTGCCACCGCCGGCACGTGCAGCGACGCCGGCGGGAACGCCGCCCAGTGCGGCGCCGCCGACCCGGTGGGCGCGAACGCGAAGCCGCCGACCGCCACCGGCCCGCCGCCGGGCGGCCCGTCGGGCGCGTCGGCGACCGCCTCGGCGGCCAGCTCGCGCCACGCGCGCGCGACCTCGGCGAAGCGCCGCGGCCCGCTCCCCGTCAGCTCGCGCACGCAGCCCAGCCCGGCCAGCGCGGCGCCGTCGCGGTCGGGCTGCTCGAAGGCGAACAGCGGCTCGCCGTCGCGCCGCGACGCGAACGCGACCGCCGCGGGGTCGACGTCGCCGCCGACGCGCACCGTGATCGCCGCCAACGCCTCGCCGCGCGAGCGCGCGCGGCGCACCGCGCGGGTCAGCCGTCGCTCGAGCCGGTCGCGGTCGGCCGCGCTCAGCGCGAACCGGTCGGCTCCCAGCGCGGCGACGGTCACGCCGCGATCAGGTCTCGCCCCGCCCGCGGGCGATGGCGATCTCGCCCGTCCGCATCATCTCGACGAGGCCGAACGGGCGCACCATGCGCTCGAACGCCTCGATCTTGTCGGTCGTCCCGGTGACCTCGATGGTCAGCGAGCGCTTCGTGACGTCGACGACCTTGCCGCGGAAGATCTCGCAGATCTGCATGACCTCGGCGCGCTGGACGCCGTCGACGGCGACCTTGAACAGCGCCAGCTCGCGCGCGACCGTGTCCTGCGGGTCGAGGTCGCGGATCTTGAGCACGTTGACGAGCTTGTGCAGCTGCTTGGTGACCTGGTCGATCGGGTGCACCGCGCCGTCGAGCGTCAGCGTGATCCGCGAGATGCGCTCGTCGTCGGTCGGGCCGACGGTCAGCGTGTCGATGTTGAACCCGCGGCGCGCGAACAGGCCGGCGATGCGCGTCAGCACGCCGGGCTTGTTCTCCACCAGGATCGACAGCGTGTGCTTGCGCCCCGTGCGCATCGCCACCGACGCGTCGAGCTCCTCGAGGCTCAGCAGGTCCTTGGTTCCGGGCTCGCCCATGCGCGCCGTCACCCCACCATGTCGCGGGCGGGAGCGCCCGGCGCGATCATCGGGAACACGTTCTCCTCCTGCGTGACGCGCACGTCGACGACCACCGGGCCGTCGAGCGCGAGCGCGCCCTTCATGTCGTCGACCAGCGTCGTCTTGTCGTCGAAGCGCAGGCCGGTGCAGCCGTAGGCCTCCGCGAGCTTGACGAAGTCCGGGTACTGGCCCATGTCCACGTGCGAGTACCGGCGGTCCCAGAACAGCTCCTGCCACTGGCGGACCATGCCCAGGTAGCCGTTGTTCATGATGAACACCTTGATCGGGATGCCCTCCTGCGCGCAGGTGGCGAGCTCCTGGATGTTCATCTGGACCGAGCCGTCGCCGGTGATGCAGATCACGGTCTCGTCGGGGCGCCCGACCTGGGCGCCGACGGCGGCCGGCAGGCCGAAGCCCATCGTGCCCAGGCCGCCGGAGTTGATCCACTGGCGCGGGCGCGTGAAGTGGAAGTACTGCGCGGCCCACATCTGGTGCTGGCCGACGTCGGAGGTGACGATCGCGTTCCCGCCGGTCGCCTCGTACAGCGCCTCGATCATGAACTGCGGCTTGATCTCGCGGTCGTCGCTGTCGTCGTAGCGCAGCGGGTGGCGCTCGCGCCACGCGTCGATGCGCTGCCACCACTCCTCCAGGCGCGAGGGGTCGGGCTTCAGCGCCCGGTACTCGGCCACGAGCTTGGTGAGGACGTTCTTGGCGTCGCCGACGATCGGGATGTGCGCCGGGACGTTCTTGGAGATCTCGGCCGGGTCGACGTCGATGTGGATGAACTTCGCGCGCGGGGCGAACTCGCTGAGCTTGCCGGTGACGCGGTCGTCGAAGCGGGCGCCGATGCAGCAGACGAGGTCGGCCTCGTCGATCGCGTAGTTCGCGGCGCGCGTGCCGTGCATGCCGAGCATGCCCAGCCACTGCGGGTCGGGCGCCGGGTAGGCGCCGAGGCCCATCAGCGTGCAGGTGACCGGGAAGCGGTCGGCGCGCACGAGCGCGGTCAGCTCCTCGGACGCGTCGGCGTTGATGACGCCGCCGCCCGCGTAGATCACCGGCCGGCGCGCGGACGCCAGCGCCTTGGCGGCCTGGCGGATCTGCTTCTGGTTGCCCTCGGTGGTGGGCTGGTAGCCGGGCAGGCGCACGTCGGTGACGGGCTCGTAGTCGATCTCGGCGCGCGACAGGTCCTGCGGGATGTCGACGACGACGGGGCCGGGACGGCCGGTGCGGGCGATGTGGAAGGCCTCGTGGATCGCGCGCGGGATCTCGTTCGGATGCTGGATCAGGAAGCTGTGCTTCACGATCGGCATCGTGATGCCGAGCATGTCGGCCTCCTGGAAGCCGTCGGTGCCCAGCAGCTCGGTGCGCACCTGGCCGGTGAGGAACACCACCGGCGTCGAGTCCATCATCGCGTTGGTGATCGCGGTGACGAGGTTCGTGGCGCCGGGCCCGCTGGTGGCCAGGCACACGCCGACCTTGCCGGTGGCCTTCGCGTAGCCCTCGGCGGCGTGGCCGCCGCCCTGCTCGTGGCGGACGAGCACGTGCTTGATGCCCGCGTCGACGAACGCGTCATACGTGGGGAGGTTCGCCCCGCCCGGGTAGCCGAACACCACCTCGACGCCCTCGGCCTTCAGGCATTCCATGACGGCATCGACCGCACGCATGCGCACTACGTCCTTTTCTGCTCGCAGATCGGATCAGGTCGTCGGCCTGGACTCGACGACCGACGCGGGCTGCTCAGTGTACCCCGGGTCCAGCTCCGTCCCGCAGCGGGTGCACAGCGCCTCGTAGAACTTGACGCGCTTGCCGCATCCGGGGCACGTCGTGTCGGGCTCGGCGGTGTCGAAGCGGTAGAGCAGCACGGCGAGCAGGACGGGCGGCAGGGCCGTGCAGAGCAGGAACCAGATGAAGAACGACGAGCCCTTGATGCGGCCGATGATCCCTCCGGCCAGGCCGCAGCAGATCGCGAAGACGACGTAGGCCCCGCCGACCACGGCGCGGCCTACAGCGTCCGGATCGCCCAGACGACGCCGACGATCGCGAGCACGACGGCCGCGATCCAGGCGATCGAGACGGCGACGCTGATGACGATCTTCAGCAGGAACCACGCGGCCACCGCCAGGACGACGACGGCGAGCACGCGCTTGAGGAACGACGGTGAGCTCTGCTCCATGATGCGAAGCAGTCTACGCGCGCCACCTCAAGCGGCGATCAGCGGCCGGGGGCTCAGTCGTAGACGCGCTTGAGGTGGGCGTACCGGGGCTGGCCGGGACGGACGCGGTCGCCCTCGACGCGCAGACGCGCCAGCCGGTAGCGGCGGACGGTCGCGCCGTCGCGGCCGCTGGACGCGCGCGTCGGGCCGATCAGCACCAGGCGGTTGACGGCGGCAGACGGGGTCATGGCGAGCATGATGGAGTTCCCTGCTCCTCGTCGCATTGGACCGTGGGCCGGACATCTCCCGATCCGGCCTGGACACCGTGTCGGACGGCCGGGCCGGTCCGCGGTGAAGATCCGGTGAGCGGCGCCGCCCGGAGCCCGCGACGATCGCGCGGTCAGCCATGATGCACGGGCGATGGCCATCCCCCGCCTGCGTCCCAGCGAGCTCGCCGAACGCGTCTCCGACGAGGTCGAGCTCTACCACCGCACCTACTCCACGCTGCTGCGCTCCTCGGGCGAGACGCTCCTGCGCGTCCTGGAGTCCTCGCACCGCGCGATGGAGTCCAGCCTGCACGCCGGCGCCGCCTCCGACGACCTCGACCTGGGCGCGTTCCTGTACGCGACCCACCGCCTGCCGCCCGACATCTGGCGCGCGCGGCTCGTGGCGATGGGCCAGGAGGCGCGCGCGTTCCAGCGCGCCGGCCTGGGCGATCTCGAGAGCTGGGAGACCGTCGAGGCGCTCGCGCGGCGGCGGCGCTGGCACCGCGACGGCAGCGGCATCCTCGGCGTGCTCATCGCCTCGAGCTCGGACCTCGACGACCTGATCCCGACGCTCGTCGCCTACCAGATCGAGTGGAACAAGATCCACCGCGCCTGCGCCGCGGTCGACATCCCCGACGACGTGCGCCCGGCCTGGTGCGCGCAGATGTTCGGCGGCGGCGAGGACGACTGGGTGCGCATCCGCGACGCCTGGAGCGGCGACCTGCGCGCGTTCCTCGACGCGGTCCGCGGCCGCGAGATGGACCTGCGGATCCGCATGCTCGGCGGCAGCGAGGTGGGCTACGGGCGCGTCACGCGCCGCTGGTGGGAGCCGGTGCTGTCGTGCCTGCGCGAGCAGGGCCTCGGCGACCGCCGCCTGTACCTCGTCTCGTCCAACACCCACTCGCTCGTGAACCTGCTGACCGGCACGGCGCGCCTGCACGAGGACGAGGTCGTCGCCTGGGTCGAGGAGCACGGGCCGCAGTACCTGCGCGACGAGATCGAGAAGCTGCGCTCCGGCCGCACCCGCGGCTCGTGGGACAACCTCCTGTACTTCTGCGCGCGCCTGTTCTACGAGGCGCATCCCGAGGACGGGCCGGTGTGGGCCGAGCGGCGCGCCCGCGAGCGCGAGCTGGGCGTGACGCACATCCCGTCGCGCACGGCGGTGCGCGTGTCGGCGCAGGTGATCGACCCGTGCCGGCTGGACCCGGAGTCGCTGGACCCGCGGCTGGCCGACGTCGACGCCGCCGCGCTCGCCCGCTGCGACGGCGTGATCGTGAACATCGACTACCCGCTCGGGGTCGGCGCCTACAACATCCTGCGCGAGATCGGCGAGTCGACCGACACGCTGCGCGGCGTCTACGTGCTCGGCAAGGCGGCGACGCTGAACGCCGACGTCGGCGACGTGCTGATCTCCAACGTCATCCACGACGAGCACTCCGGCTCGACGTACTGGCTCGACAACGCGTTCAGCTTCGAGGACGTGCAGCCGTGGCTGATGTTCGGCTCGGGCCTGGACAACCAGCGCGCGGTGACGGTCAAGTCCACGTTCCTGCAGAACCGCCAGTACCTCGACTTCTACTACCGCGAGGCGTTCACCGTCGTGGAGATGGAGGCCGGCCCGTTCTGCAACGCGGTCTACGAGATCGCCGACCTCGACCGCTATCCGATGGGCGAGTCCGTGAACTTCGCCAAGCTGCCGATCGACTTCGGCGTCATCCACTACGCCTCGGACACGCCGTTCACGCAGGCGCGCACGCTCGGCGCCCGCGGCCTGTCGTACTTCGGGATGGACTCGACGTACGCGTCGTCGCTGGCGATGCTGCGCCGCATCCTGCGGCTCGAGGGCGCGCTGCCCGGCTAGCGGCGCAGCGCCCGGGCGCGACGCTCCGCCCGCTCCCACACGCGCAGGTAGCCCTCCGCCGAGCGCATCAGCAGCGCCATCGCCTCGGCGCCCTGCGGGCGGCGCTCCATGTCGGCGAGCAGGTCGGGCAGCAGGCCGTAGTGGGCCACGCCGTCGGCGTTGAGGTCGAACGTGCGCTCGCCGGTGCGCTGGCGGTCGAACGCGAGCGGGCCGCCGGCGAGCCGGAACGGGTAGGCGAGCGGGTTCGCCGCCGCGTCGGCGGCCGGACCGGGGAGCGTCGCGAAGCCGCCGGTGTCGGTGCCGAGCGCGACGCCGTGGCCCCCGAAGCGGCCGCGCCGGACGATCGCGCGGGCCAGGTCGGGCGCCGCCTCGAGGCGCTGCGAGGCGGTGCCGCCGATCGCCGCCAGGCGCCGCAGCTCGCCGTCGGTCCACAGGCCGCCGGTGTCGCTGTGGCCGGAGACGAGCGGGTAGCGGGCGCGCTCGGCCATCGCCAGGACCTGCTCGCGGGCGCGCTCGCTCATGTGGTCCATCTCGATGAGCATGCCCTTGGCCATCATCCGCCGCACGAGGTGGCGGCCGAGCCGGGTGAGGCCGCGCACGTTGCAGAAGCGGCCGGTCCCGTACGACGGCGGCGCGGCGTCCTTCAGGACGGCGGTGGCGGGGAAGAAGCCGCTGACGACGTCGATCTCCAGCCGGCTGAGGACGCGCAGCTCCTCGCCCTGCCGCGGGTGCGGGCAGCGGCCGACGTCGAACCAGCGGCCGGTGGCGATGCGCTGCATCGCGTTGATGAACGTGCCCTTCACGCCGCCCTCGACGGCGGCGCCGGCGAAGCCGTTGTCGGCCCAGTGGGCGACGAACAGCGCGCGCACGCCGAGGCGGTGCAGCGCGTCCAGGCGCCGGTCGACCTGCCGCGGCGTGCAGCGCCGGCGCGCGGGCTCGGAGCGGCAGTCCAGCGGGAACGACGACTCGACGCCGACGACGACCGCGAGCTTGCCGCGGGCCATGACGCGGCGGGCCTGGCGGGCGTCGCGGACGAGGCGCAGCCAGCCGCGGCCGGGACCGCCGCTCTGGGCGTCGACGTACTCCTGGAGCGCCCGCAGCCGGCGGATCTGGCCGCGGATCGCCGTCGTCTCGTCGCACGAGTACCGGCGCCGCGGCTCGATGGCGCAGATGATCTCGTCCTCGACGACGTGCGCGACCGTGAGGCGCAGCCCGGCCCGCCAGGCGCGCTCCAGCCAGCGGAAGTAGATCTGCTCGTGGGTGTTGGTGTCGTGCGTCGGCCAGCCGGTGAACGTGGGCCAGCCGCGGGTGTCGTGGGTGCCGAACGGGACGCCGTCGCGCAGCAGGTTGCCGGTGTGGTCCAGGCCGCCGTCGGCGCCGTGGGCCTCGGCGTCGCGCCCGAGCGCGCGCACGATGCCGAAGCGGTCGAACGGCTCGCCGCCGAAGACGGCGCCGCCGGCGCGCATGTCGGCGGTGATGTGCAGGTGGGTGTCGGCGAAGCCGCGGATCGTGCCGTCGGGACGGGTCGCGGGCGGCGGGTCGCCGGCGACGTTCAGCTCGGCCTCGGGGAACGCGCGGCAGCCGGCGGCCGGAGCGAGCGCGAGGCGGACCGGCGTGTCGCCGAGCGCGGGCGTGCCGTCCGGGCCGACCGACAGCCACCGCCTGGTCGCGGTCGAGCGCAGGGTGAACGCGCCGGGCGCGACGCGCGCGACGCGCCACTCGGCGTGCGGGCCGGCGTCCTCGGGGCCGCCCGCGGGCCCCGCGGTCCCGTCCGCGCGGACGCCCAGCAGCCGCCCGGCCGGGTCGGTCAGCAGGTACGTGCCCAGGCCGGTGGCCTTGAACGAGAGCGGCGCGGTGGCGGCGCCGCCGGCGGCGAGCGTGCGGCACTCGTTGGCGAGCGCGTGGACGGCGCGCTGGGCGGCGGTCGGGCCGGCCGCGAGCGCGGCCGGCGGCGAGAGCGCGGCGGCGCAGGCGAGCGCGCCGAGCAGCGGGCGGAGGCGGGACACGACGGCGGGAACCTAGCGCGGCGCGGCGGCCGCGCGCGCCGCCGCCCGGGCCGCGTCGAGCGCCGGCCGCTGCGCGCGGCGCATCCGGGCGCGCACGCGCCACGGCGCGCCGCTGAACGCGAGGTTGGCGACGGTCGCGAAGCCGGTCTCGTCGGCGCGCAGCGCCAGCAGCAGGTGCGCGATGCGGTCGCCGGCGGGCAGCTCGGGCTCGCGCACCTGCACGCACCAGCACTCCGCGCGGCGGCGCCGGCCGGGGCGCACGAGCAGCGCGCCGGCCTCCCCCACCACCCACGTGCCCAGGCGGCCGGGCTCGAGCACGAGCCCGGTCCGCGCGTGCAGCGCGCGCGCCTCGTGGCCGATGAGGTCGCCGAGCAGGCCGACGGCGACGCGCTCGGGGCCGGCGGCGCCGCGCGGCCGCGGGCGCACGACGTTGGCGCCGCGCTGCGCGTACAGCGCCGGGATCACCCACGCGTGGACGAGGCACAGCAGCGCGACCGGGACCAGCAGCGGCTCCAGCCACACGAGCACCGCGGCGGCGGCCAGGAACGGGACGACGTGCGCGACCGTCGTCAGCGTCCACAGGGCGTCCTGGCGGTCCAGCCGCGCGGCGTCGACCCGCGGCCGCCACGCGACCGCCTCCAGCTCCGGCAGCGCCGTTGTCGTCTCGCGGTCGCCATCCGACCGCGAACCGACAACGGCGGGGTCAGCCGCCACTGATCGGCAGCCGCAGGATCACCGTCTCGGCGTCGAGCGGCAGCTCGCGGACCTGCTCGGCGTGCCCGGGCCCGGTGCTGACCATCGCCAGGTACCCGCGGTCGAGCTCCTCGCGGAACGCCTCGACCGCGCGGGCCACCGCCTCGGGGTCGGCCGCCGTCCACTCGGCGACCGTGGTGTGCCCGGTGCGGTCCATCCGGATGAGCCTCGCCATGTGCGTCCTCCCTCGTCGTCCGTCCCCGGCGGGATGCTACGCCCGATGCGCACCTCGATCCTCACCGCCGCCGCGCTGGGCGCGCTGGCGGTCCTCCCCTCCGCCGCGGCTGCGGCCCCGCCGCAGTGCCGCACCGCCGACCTGTCGGCGACGGTCGGCAACGTCCAGCCGGGCGCCGGCCAGCGCGTCGCGACGCTGTCGCTGCGCAACACGTCGGGCCACACCTGCCGCACCGGCGGCTACGTCGGGCTGCAGCTCGAGACGAGCTCGGGCCGGGACCTGCCGACCTCGACCACCCGCGTCGGCGGGCCGGCGCGGACCGTGACGCTGCGGCCCGGTCAGCGCGCGGTGTCGACGCTGCAGTGGACGGTCATCGCCACCGGCGACGAGCCCGCGAACGGCCCGTGCGAGGGCACGCCCAGCGACCTGCTCGTGATCCCGCCCAACCAGACCACGCAGACGGCCACGCCGTGGCGCAACGGCCCGGTCTGCGACCACGGCACGTTCACGATCACGCCGCTGAAGAAGGCGCGCTGACGGCTAGCGCGGTCGCCGGTACGTCCCGAGGCCGCTGGAGTCCAGCGACTCGACCGTGACGGCGAGCGCGCGGCCGTCGCGGCCGCGGCCGGCGAACGTCACCGCGCCGAACAGGCGGCCGGTGCCGGTCGTGAACGTGTCGCCGCTCCAGTGCTCGAGCGGGTAGACCTTGCGCGCCGGCCCGGCGACGATCGCGAGCTTCCCGCCGCGCCGCACGACGCGCGCGCCGCCGAGGTAGGCGCTGTGGTAGCGGCCCAGGTAGGCGCGCGCCGTCCGCGCCGGGCGCGGGTTCGACGGGCGCGGTTGGCCGGCCAGCGGGCTCGGGCTCTGCTTGGCCGCCTCGAAGGCCGGGCCGTACAGCCCCCACCAGTCGGTGGTCGGGTGGCCGACGAGCGCGAGGTCGAGGAACGTCTGCGCCAGCGTCTCCGGCACGCCCATCGGCTCGCCGTTGGTGAGGATCACGATGCCGAGCCCGGCCGACGGGATCATCGACACCTGGGTGGCGGCGCCGTCCTCGAACGCGCCCGAGTGGCCGAGGAACACGCGGCCGCTCGCGTCGGTGCCGACGTTGATCCCCAGCCCGTACATCCCGGGGCGGCTGTCGAGCGTGACGGGCGGCTGGCTGACCGAGTGCGGCGTGCGCATCGCCATCAGCGCGGCCTCGTCGACGATGCGCCGGCCGTCGTACACGCCGTCGGCCAGCATCATCCGCATCCACTGGGCGAGGTCGTTGACGGTCGACGACACGCCGCCGGCCGGCGACTCGCGGTCGGGGTCGAACGGCTCGACCGCGGTCCACCGCCCGTCGCGCAGGACGTGCGGGGTCGCGCGGTTGGCCGCGCGCTCGTAGTCGGCGAAGCGCGAGCTCGTCGAGCGCATGCCCAGCGGCCGGTAGATCGTGCGCTCCGACAGCTCGGCCCACGACGTGCGCGCCGCGCGCGCGACCGCGATCCCGGCGGCCGTGAGGCCGTAGTTCGTGTAGGCGTAGCTCGCGCGGAACGGCGCCAGCGGCTCGTAGCGCAGCCGGCGCAGGATCTGCCCGCGCGACCAGCCCAGCGGCTCGAGGTCGTCGCCCGCGTGATCGGGCAGGCCGCTGCGGTGCGAGTACAGGTCGGCGATCGTGACGTTGCGCGTCGTCCAGCGGTCCTTGAGCTTGAACCAGGGCAGGTAGCGCACGACCGGGTCGTTCCAGGACACCACGCCGCGCCCGACGGTCCCGGCCACCACCGTGGCGCCCACCGACTTCGACACCGACGCGAGCTGGAAGACCGTGTCGGGGTCGATCGGCGTCGGGTCGCCCAGCCGCCGGACCCCGAAGCCCTTGGCGTACACGACGCGGTCGTCGTGGACGACGGCGACCGCCATGCCGGGAATGCCGGTCTCCTCCATCAGGCCGGACGCCAGCCCGTCGAGCTGCCCGATGGCCGCGTCGATCTGCCCGGGCGGGATCTCGACCGCCGAGATCGCGGCCGGGTTCTGGTCCTGGGCGGTCGCGGCGGTCGCGCCGGCGACCGCGAGGAGAACGGCCGCGAGGAGCGCGGCGACGATGCGGCGGGTGCTGGTTCCGTCCATGGCCTCTCGGGGTGCGTATCGGGTGAAGCGGGCCGGGACTGTAGCCGAGCAGGATCTGTGCCGCAGACGGCCGCGTCCCGACTACGCTGCCGCGCCATGGACGTCACCATTCGCCACAGCCCGAGCTTCGCCGTCGCCCGCTGCACCCTGTCGGGCGGAGAGGCCATGCGGGCCGAGTCGGGCGCGATGTCGATGAGCTCGCCCGGGGTCGAAATCGAGGCCAGCGTGCAGGGCGGGCTGCTGAAGGGGCTCAAGCGCTCCGTGATGGGCGGCGAGTCGCTGTTCATGTCCACGCTCACCGCTCCCGCCCAGGGCGGCTGGGTCGACGTCGCGGCGCGCCTCCCCGGCGACCTCATCACGCTGGACGTCGACGGCGCCGTGAACCTCACGCGCGGCAGCTACCTCGCCTCCTCGAGCGGCATCGACATCGACACCAAGTGGGGCGGCTTCAAGAACGTGCTCGGCGGCGAGGGCGGGTTCCTCATCCACGCCACCGGCAGCGGCAAGGTGGTCGTCTCCTGCTACGGCGCGCTGGACAGCATCCAGCTCGGCGCCGGCGAGTCGGTCGTCGTCGACTCCGGGCACGTCGTCGCGTTCGACCCGTCGGTGACGTTCACGACCCGCAAGGCGGCGAGCGGCATCATGAACACGCTCAAGAGCGGCGAGGGCTTCGTGATGGAGTTCACCGGCCCCGGCCTCGTGCACACGCAGACGCGCAACCCGGGCGCGCTGATCACCTGGCTGACCGAGGTGCTGCCCTTCTCGCGCGCGTAGGCGCCCCGCGAACCGGGCCGCGCTACAGGCCGAGCTGCTCGCGCACCAGGCGCGTGACCTCGCCGCCGTCGGCGCGGCCCTTCGTGGCCTTCATCACGTGGCCGATGATCGGCCCGATCGCCTTCATGTTGCCGCCCTTGATCTTCTCGGCGGCGTCGGCGTTGGCGGCGATCGCCTCGGCCACGATGCCGGCCAGCTCGTCGCCACCGCCGATCGCGCCCAGGCCCTCGGCCTCGACGATCGCCTTCGGGTCGCCGCCCTCGGCGACGAGCCTGTCGAGCACCTGACGGGCCGCGCCGACGGTGATCGCCTTGTCGGACAGCAGGCCCACCAGCGCGGCCAGCGCGCCCGGCTGCACCTTCGAGGCCGCCGGGTCGCCCTCGTCCAGGCGGGCGGCCAGCTCGGTCACCCAGTTGGCGACCGTCTGCGGCTCGGCGCCGTCGACGGCGAGCACCGACTCGAAGTAGGCGGCCAGCTCGGCGCGGTCGGCCAGCAGCTTCGCGCTGTCCTCGGTGAGCCCGAGCGTCGTGCGGTAGCGCTGCTCGCGGGCGGCCGGCAGCTCCGGCACCTCGGCGCGCGCCGCCTCGAGCATCTCCTCGGTGATCTGGATCGGCACGAGGTCGGGCTCGGGGAAGTAGCGGTAGTCGTGCGCCTCCTCCTTGGAGCGCAGCGACGTGATGCGGCCCGTGCGGGGATCGAAGTGCAGCGTCTCCTGCACGACCTCCTCGCCGGCGCGCAGCAGCGCCTCCTGGCGCTCGACCTCCGCCTTGATGCCCTGCTCGATGAACCGGAACGAGTTCATGTTCTTGAGCTCGGTCTTCGTGCCGAGCTCATCGGTGCCGGCCGGGCGGATGGAGATGTTGGCGTCGCAGCGCAGCGACCCCTCCTCCATGTTCACGTCGCTGACCCCGAGCTGGCGCAGCGTCACGCGCAGCAGCTGCAGCCACTCGCGCGCCTGCTCGGCCGAGCGGATGTCGGGCTCGGTGACGATCTCGGCCAGCGGCGTGCCGCCGCGGTTGAAGTCGACGATCGACGCGTCGGAGCCGTGGATGCGCCCCGACTCGCCGACGTGCACGAGCTTGGCCGCGTCCTCCTCGAGGTGCACGCGGTGGATGCGCACGTCGCCGAGGCGCCCGCCGCTGCACAGCGGCAGGTCGAACTGGCTGATCTGGTAGCCCTTCGGCAGGTCCGGATAGAAGTAGTTCTTGCGGTGGAAGATCGACCGCGGCGCGAGCTCGGACTCCAGCGCCAGGCCGATCATCAGCCCGTAGTGGATCGCCCGCGCGTTGACGACCGGCAGCGCGCCCGGCAGGCCCAGGCAGACCGGGCACGTGTGCACGTTGGGCGGGTCGCCGAAGCTCAGCTCGCACCCGCAGAACATCTTCGTCCGCGTCTTGAGCTGGACGTGGATCTCCAGGCCGATGACGGGCTCGTACTCGGTGCTCATCCGCCGACCTCCAGCGGCTCGAAGCCGATCGCCTGCTCCAGCGCGTACGCCGCGTCGAGGATCCGGTTCTCGCTGAACGCCGGTCCGCCGAGCTGGAAGCCGACCGGCAGCCCCTCGCTGAGGCCGCACGGGATCGAGATCGCCGGCAGGCCCGCCAGCGAGAACGGGATCGTGAACAGGTCGCCGAGGTACATCGCCAGCGGGTCGTCGACGCGCTCGCCCAGACGGAACGCGACGGTCGGCGACGTCGGCGTCGCGACGAGGTCGCAGGAGCGGAACGCGGTGCGGAAGTCGTCGGCGATCTTCGTGCGCACCTGCTGCGCGCGGCCGTAGTAGGCGTCGTAGTAGCCGGAGCTGAGCGCGTACGTGCCGATGAGGATGCGGCGCTTGACCTCGTCGCCGAAGCCGTCGTGGCGCGTGTGCGTGTACATCGCGATCAGGCCCTCGTCGGCGTCGCGGCGCAGCCCGTAGCGCACGCCGTCGAAGCGGGCGAGGTTCGACGACGCCTCGGCCGGCGCGATGACGTAGTAGGCGCTGAGCGCGTGGTCGGCGTGCGGGAGCGACACGTCGACGATCTGCGCGCCAAGCTCCTCGGCGCGCGCGAGCGTCGCCTCGAACGCGGCGAGCACGCCCGGCTCGACGCCCTCGCTCGCGAGCGCGTCGCGCGGCACGCCGATGCGCAGCCCGTCGAGGCGCTCGGCGGTGGGCAGCGCGATCGGCTCGGGGTGCTGCAGCGACGTGGAGTCGCACTCGTCGCGACCGACCATGTGCGCGTACAGCAGCGCGGCGTCGGTCACGTCGCGCGTCAGCGGGCCGGCCTGGTCCAGCGACGAGGCGAACGCGATCATGCCGTAGCGGCTGACGGTCCCGTAGGTGGGCTTGAGGCCGACGATCCCGCACAGCGCGGCGGGCTGGCGGATCGAGCCGCCGGTGTCGGTCCCGAGCGCCCACGGCGCGCTGCCGGCGGCGACCGCCGCGGCGCTGCCGCCCGAGCTGCCGCCGGGGACGCGCTCGCGGTCCCACGGGTTGCGCACCGGGCCGAAGCCGGAGTTCTCGTTCGACGAGCCCATCGCGAACTCGTCCTGGTTGGTCTTGCCCAGGAGCGGGGCGCCCGCCTCGGCCAGCCGGCGCACGGCCGTCGCCGTGTACGGCGGGCGGTAGCCCTCGAGGATGCGCGAGCCCGACTGGCTCGGCACGCCCTCGGTGCAGAAGAGGTCCTTGACGGCGAGCGGCACGCCGTTCAGCGGCCCGCCGTCGACGGCCGGGCGCTCCTCGGCGACCCACAGGTAGGCGTTGAGGTCGTCGGCGGCGGCGCGCTCGCGGTAGGCGTCGAACGCCTCGGCGGCCGACACGTCGCCGCGGCCGATCGCGTCGGCGAGCTGCTTGGCGGTGAGCTCGATCATGCCTGCGGGCTCGGGACGAGGAAGCCCTCGCCGTCGGTGTCGGGGGCGTTGGCCAGCGCCACCTCGCGCGGCAGCGACGGGCGCGGCTCGTCGGGGCGCAGCGCGTTGGCGACCTCGACGACGTGCGAGGTCGGCTCGACGCCCTCGAGGTCGAGCTCGCCGATGCGCTCGACGTGGCCGAGGATCGCCGACAGCTCGCCGGCCATGCGCTCGACCTCCTCGTCGGTGAGCCGCAGGCGCGCCAGGCGCGCGACGTGGAGGACCTGCTCGCGGTCGATCATGCGCCTCGGAGGGTAATGCCCGGCGCCCGCGCGGGGCGGCTCGTCACCGGCGCACGTGGGCGCGCATCGCGGCCCACGATCCGGTGGCCACCGACAGCAGCGCGACGAGGCCGACCCACGCCGCCCAGCCGGGGCGCGAGCGGAGGATCAGCTCGATCGCCAGGATCACGCTCGTGACGGCCGCGAACGCGAAGCCGAACACCTCGGCGGCGACCGGATAGGCCTGCGAGCGCTGGAAGGCGGTGGTCAGCAGCAGCGTCACGCCGAGCAGGCCGCTGATCAGCACGAGCGCCAGCACGACCGTGAGCGAGCGCCAGCCGCTGGCGTCGTCGAACCACGGGCCGAACAGGGCCGCCATCAGGACCGCGCCGCCCACGCCGGCCACCACCTCGCCGAGCGTCAGCTTGCGCAGCGTCACCGCGCGGGCGCCCCCTGGTCGCGGGCCACCTGCATGCGGGCCGCCTGCACGGTGTTGCGCAGCAGGCCGGCGATCGTCATCGGGCCGACGCCGCCGGGGACGGGCGTGATGGCGCCGGCGACCTGCGACACCTCGTCGAAGGCGACGTCGCCGACGAGGCCGCTGGCGAGCCGGTTCATGCCGACGTCGATGACGGTGGCGCCGGGCTTGACCCAGTCGGCCTTGACCATCTCGGCGCGGCCGACCGCGGCGATGAGCACGTCGGCGCGGCGGCACACCTCGGGGAGGTCGTGCGTGCGCGAGTGGCAGATCGTCACGGTCGCGTTGGCGGCCAGCAGCATCTGCGCCATCGGCTTGCCGAACAGGTTCGAGCGCCCGATCACCACCGCCTCGGCGCCCTCGAGCTCCGCGCCCGCCTCCTCCAGCAGGTCCATGACGCCGCTCGGGGTGCAGGGCCGCAGCCCGGGGAGGCCGAGCGACAGGCGCCCGGCGCTGGCGACCGTGAGGCCGTCGACGTCCTTGTCGGGGTCGACGAGCCCCGTCAGCTCGACGCCGTCGAGGTGGTCGGGCACCGGCAGCTGGACGATCATGCCGCTGCACTCGGGGTCGCCGTTGAGGCGCTCGATGAGCCCGGCGACGTCGTCGTAGGAGGCGTCGGCGGGCAGGCGGTGATCGAACGAGGCGATCCCGGCCTCGCCGCTGGCCTTGTGCTTGCCGGCGACGTACACCGCGGACGCGGGGTCGTCGCCGACCATGATCGTGGCGAGGCCCGGGGGCCGTCCGTGCTCGTTGGCGAAGGCGGCGGCGTCGGCCTTGACCTGCTCGCGCAGGCGGGCGGCGACCGCGCGGCCGTCGATGATCGTGGCAGGCATGCGGTCCCGCAGGCTAATGGACGTCCCGGCGCGCCCGCAGCCCGGCGGGCAGGAGCCGACGCCGCGCCGGCGAAGTCCGCTCGAATGTGGGGCAGGGGTGCGACCACGGTCGCCGTGCTGCTCGCGGGCGCCGCATGGGCGCCGCCGGCCCGCGCCGCCACCGCGCGCGACGTCGCCGCGCTGCAGGTGGCGCTGCTGGCCGTCGGGTTGTACGACGGCGACGTCGACGGGATCTCGGGTCCGGGGACGGGCGCGGCCGTGCGCGCGTTCCAGCGCCGGCGCGGGCTGGCCGTCGACGGGGTCGCCGGGCCGCGCACGCGCGCCGCGCTGGGCCGCCGCGGGCGGCCCGGGTACGGGTCGCGGGCCCTGCGGTCGGGCGCGGCGGGCTGGGACGTCGCGGCGCTGCAGTTCGAGCTCGCGCGCCACGGGTTCCCGTCGGGGCCGATGGACGGCGGCTACGGCCCGCGGGTGGCCGCGGCGGTCGCGCGCTTCCAGGGGCACGCCGGCCTCACGCCCGACGGCGTCGCCGGCCCGGCGACGTTCGCCGCGCTGCGCGCCCCTCCCCCGCGGGCGCCGGTATCGCTCGCGTGGCCGCTGTCGGCGCCGGTCACCGACGGGTTCGGCGCGCGCGGCGCGCGCTGGCACACCGGCATCGACATGCCGGCGGCGCAGGGCCGGCTCGTGGTCGCGCCGCGCGCCGGACGGGTCGCGGTGACCGGCGACGCCGGCGACGGCTACGGCGTGCGGGTCACGCTGCGCCATGGCTCGGGGGTGCGCACGCGGGCGGCGCACCTGTCGTCCGCGCTGGTGGCGCCGGGCGCGCGGGTGGCGACGGGCGCTCCGATCGGCCGGGTCGGCGCGACGGGGGCGGCCACCGGCCCGCACCTGCACTTCGAGCTGATCGTGCGCGGCGCGCTGGTGGACCCGCTGCCCGCGCTCAGCGGCGGGTGATCGGGGCGTACTCGGCCATCAGCTTGCGCTCCGAGCCGTCCTTGGCGAAGCGGATGACGACGATCCCGCCCGGCTCGACGCCGGTGACGACGCCCTCGCCGAACGCGGCGTGCACCACGTCCTCCCCCATGCGGAAGTCGACGGCGTCGGGGGCGGGCGCCTCGGCGCGGGAGGCCTCCCAGGAGAAGCGGGCGCGCGGGGCCCCGCCGACGCCGGCGGGCGCGAGGTCGTCGCGCGTCTCGCGGTCGGTCAGCTCCACCGGGATCTCGTCGAGGAAGCGGCTGCGCAGCCCGTACTGGGTCGCGCCGAAGACCATCCGCTGGCGCGCCCAGGTGAGCGTCAGCTCGCGCCGCGCGCGGGTGATGCCGACGTAGCAGAGGCGCCGCTCCTCCTCGAGGTTCTGCTCGTCGAGCGCGCGGGCGTGCGGGAAGACGCCGTCCTCGAGGCCGGTGATGAAGACGATGTCGTACTCGAGGCCCTTGGCGTTGTGCAGGGTCATGAGCGTCACGAGGCCCTCGTCCTCGCGCGTGTCGGCGTCGGCGATGAGCGCCTTCTCCTGCAGGAACAGGTCGAGCGTGTTGGCGTCGGGGTCGGCGGTGGCGTCGAACTCGCTGGCGGCGTCGACGAGCGCGTCGAGGTTCTCGATGCGGCCCTGCGCCTCGAAGGTGCGCTCGGCCTTGAGCGCGTCGAGGTAGCCGGTCTCGTGCAGGACCGCGTTGAGGAGGTCGGCGATCGGGACGTTCTGCTCGGCCTTCTCGCGCAGCCCGGCCATCGTGTCCATGAACCGCGTGAACGCCTTCACCGCGGCGGTGCCCAGCCCGGGCACGGCCGACGGGTCGGCGGCGGCGTCCCAGATGCTGATGCCCATCGTCTGCGCGTAGGCGGTGACACGGCCCAGCGACGTCTGGCCGATGCCGCGCCGGGGCGAGTTGGCGATGCGCGTGAACGACACGAGGTCCTGCGGGTTGGCCAGCCACGACAGGTAGGCGATCGCGTCCTTGACCTCGGCGCGGTCGTAGAACTTCGGGCCGCCGATCACCTGGTAGCCGACGTCGTGCTTGGCGAACTCGTCCTCCAGCACCCGCGACTGCCCGTTCGTGCGGTAGAAGACGGCGAAGTCCTGGCGCTGGGCGCCCTCGTCGATCATCCGCTCGATCTCGCCGACGACGAACCGCGCCTCGGCCCGCTCGTCGTCGAGCTCGCGCACCCGGATCGGGTCCCCGGCGCCCGCGTCGGTCCACAGCTCCTTGGGGATCTGCCCGCGGTTGTGGCGGATGACGGCGTTGGCGGCGTCGAGGATCGTCTGCGTCGAGCGGTAGTTCTGCTCGAGCTTGATGACCGTGGCGTCCGGGAAGTCGTCCTGGAAGTCGAGGATGTTGCGGATGTCCGCGCCGCGGAAGCTGTACACCGAGTTGTGGGTGACGAGCCCCTCGGCGACGAAGTTGTGGGTGTGCTCGACGTCGAGGTCGTGCACCGGCCGGTCGAGGGTCACCCGCTCGACGTTCTCGACGACGTCGTAGCCGCCGTCGCGCGTGAACATCGCCATGCCGGCCCCGACGTCGGCAGCGTGCAGGAACGGCAGCGCGCCGCCGTCGGCGCCGAACCGCGCCACGTACCGGCCGTCGGCCCCAAGCCAGGCGTCGCGGAAGCGCTCCACGCGGTCGCCGTCGACGGTGTGGGCGCCGCCGCCGGCGCCGCACAGGGCCACGAGCGGACGTGTGGCGCTTCTCGCCCGAGGGGTGGGCGAAAGGCGCCACACGTCGCCGGGATGGCCGGCGAAGTGCGTGTGATCGGGCGTCGACACGATCCGGCGGCCGCTGCGCAGCGTGATCGCGACGCCGTCGACCGTCTCGCTGCGATGGACGCGCAGGACGCGCGCCGGCCGGAAGTCGCCGCTGCCGTAGCAGGACAGGACCTCGTCGCCGGGTCGGATGGCCTCGATCGGACGGACGCTGCCGTCGCCCATGGTCACGCTGGTGCCCTCCACGAGGCACTGCGCGTCGTCGCCGACCACCGCCAGGTTGCGGTGCTCGCCGGCCAGCAGCTGCAGCCAGCGGTACTGGGCGTGGTTGGTGTCCTGGTACTCGTCGACGAGGACGTGCTTGAACGTCGAGCTGTAGCGGTCGCGGACCTCCTGGAACAGCTCGAGCACGTTCACCGCGCGGACGAGCAGGTCATCGAAGTCCATCGCGTTCATGCGGTGCAGCTCGCGCTCGTAGGACTCGTAGGTGTCGGCGACGACCTCCTCGAAGCGCGAGCCGACGAGCTGGCGGTAGGCCTCCGCGTCGCGCAGCTTGTTCTTGGAGTCGGAGATCTGGTTGTGGATCGCTGCGGGCGTGTAGCGCTTGGTGTCGTGCCCGTGCTCCTCGAGGCAGTGCTTGACGAGCCGGCGGGCGTCGGCCTGGTCGTAGATCGTGAACTGGCGCGTGTAGCCCAGCCGCGGCGCCTCCGCGCGCAGCATCCGCGCGCACGCCGCGTGGAACGTCATCACCCACATGCCGCGGGTGCGGCGGCCGAGCAGCAGCTCGACGCGCTCGCGCATCTCCTGGGCGGCCTTGTTCGTGAACGTGATCGCCAGGACCTCGTGGTGGCCGACCTGCCCGGTGTGCACGAGCCAGGCCAGGCGGTGCGTGAGCACGCGCGTCTTGCCCGACCCGGCGCCCGCGAGGATCAGCAGCGGCCCGCCGGGGTGCGTGACCGCGGTCCGCTGCGGCTCGTTGAGCCCGGCGAGGAGCTCCTCGACTCGATCTGCGGCAGGGGACGGCACGACTCGACCGAGGATACGACCGCGACCGGCGAACAGCCGTTCGGCCAGGATCCGGCGGGAGATGACGGATCGCGTCGAGCGCATCGGCGACACCCTGCGGCGCCCGCGCCCCGCGCGGGCGGCCGCGATCTTCGCCTCCATGCTCGCCTGGATGGACCGCCACGGCCCGGCGCTGCGGGCGGCCGTGCGGGACTAGCCTCGTCCCCATGCGCCTGTGCGACGAGGTCAGGGCCACGGCCGCCGCGATCGCCGGCGGCGCGACGTCCGTGCGCATCGACCCGGATGCGCTCGCCGGGCTGCGCCTCGACGACGCGCCGCCGCCGCAGCTCGACCCGACCCGCCACTACCTGGAGGGCGACGAGCACGCGGTCGCGACCTACCTGCTGGTGCTCGACACGATCAACTTCGGCTCCGGCTGGTTCCCGACGCTGCGCAAGCGCCCCAACTGCAGCGGCTACTTCACGGTCGCATGGGGCGTCGCCGACCGCTTCCGCGCCCACGGCCCGTGGACGAACCGCGACCTGCGCGCGATGACGACCGCCGAGATCGCCGACGTCCTCGGCCAGCCGCACGACCACGAGCTGATGGCGCTGTTCGCGCAGGCGCTGCGCCAGCTCGGCGCGTTCCTGGGCGAGCGCAGCGCGCTGGACCTCGTCGCCGAGGCGGGCGGCAGCGCCGAGCGCCTGGCCGAGCTGCTCGCCGGCGGCATGACGATGTACGCCGACCGCGGCTTCTACAAGCGCGCCCAGATCGTGCCGTCCGACCTGGCGCTCGCCGGCGTCGCGACGTTCCGCGACCTCGACCGCCTCACGATCTTCGCCGACAACCTCGTTCCCCACGTGCTGCGCCTCGAGGGCGTGCTCGTCTACGACGAGCGCCTGGCCGCGCACATCGACGCCGAGCGCCTCCTGCGCCCGGGCCCGCAGGAGCGCGAGATCCGCGCGTGCGCGGTCCACGCCTGCGAGCAGCTCGCGCGGCGCCTGGGCGTCAGCGAGCAGGAGCTCGACCACGTGCTGTGGACCCGCGGCGGGCAGCCGCAGTTCAAGGCGGTGCCGCGGCACCGCTGCCGGGTGATCTGGTACTAGACGACGCCGAGCGGCGCCGGCGGGCCCGCGGGCGGCTCGATCGCGATCGGGTCGCCCGGCCGCACCACCCCGCCGCGCACGACGACGGCCATCACGCCGGCCTTGCGGATCAGCGTCCCGTCCGGCGCGCGGTCGAGCGTCGCCTTCATGAGCCCCGGGCGCAGGCCGTCGAGCTGGCGGCACGGGTTGCGAAGGCCGGTGACCTCGACGACCGCCTCGTCGCCGAGCGCCAGCCGCGTGCCGGCGGCCAGGCCGAGCAGATCGATGCCGCGGGTCGTGACGTTCTCGCCCATGTCGGCGGGCCCGACCGGGAAGCCGGCGGCGGCGAGCTCGTCGTGCAGCTCGGCGTGGATGAGGTGGACCTGGCGCAGGTTGGGCTGCGTCGGGTCGCGGGCCACGCGGGAGCGGTGGCGGACGGTCTCCCCCGCGTGCGCGTCGCCCTCGACGCCGAGGCCGGCGAGCAGGCGGACGGCGTCGCGCGGCTCCTTGGACACCCGATGCTCGGCGCGGGCGGCGACCGCGACGACCTCGGCCATCAGCCGCCGGCGGGGCTGGGGCCGCCGCGGCGGCGCAGCGGCATCACGTCGGCGGGCGGGCCCTCCTGCGCGCGGTCCGGGTCGCCGCCCAGCTCGGCGACCTGGCGCTCGAGCGCAGCGATGCGGCTCGACATCGCGGCCAGGGCGTCGGCGATCGGGTCGGGCAGGTGCAGCCAGTCGGTGTCGGGGCCCTCGGGCTTGCGGCCCTCGATGCGGACCGGGTGCCCCGGGTTGCCGACGACGGTCGAGTTCGGCGGCACGTCGTGGATGACGACGGTGTTGGCGCCGATCTTGGCGCCGTGGCCGATCGTGATCGGGCCCAGCAGCTTCGCGCCGGATCCGATCGTGACGTTGTCCTCCACGGTCGGGTGGCGCTTGCCGGTGGCGAAGCCGGTGCCGCCGAGCGTGACGCCCTGGTACATCGTCACGTCGCGCCCGATCTCGGCGGTCTCGCCGATCACCACGCCGGAGCCGTGGTCGATGAACAGGCCGTCGCCGACCCGCGCGGCCGGGTGGATCTCGATGCCGGTGATCGCCCGCGTGGTGACCGACAGCGCGCGGGGCAGCAGCGGCACCCCGGCGCCGTGGAGCGCGTGAGCGACGCGGTGGGCGAGCACGGCCTGGACGCCCGGCCACATCGCGAGGATCTCGAGGCTGCCGACCCCGGCCGCGGCCGGATCGCGGTCGCGCGCGGCGCGCACGTCGCGGCGCACCTCGCCGACGACGCGGCGCAGTGAGGACAGTCCGAGCATGGCCGCGAATCCTACGGCGCGGGCGCGCCGTCCCGTTACGACGGGGCGAAGAACGGCGTCGAGACGTAGCGCTCGCCCGAGTCGGGCAGGATCGTGACGATCCGCTTGCCCTCGGACTCGGGGCGCTTGGCGATCTCCAGCGCGGCCCACATCGCGGCGCCGCACGAGATGCCCGACAGGATGCCCTCGACCCGCGCCAGCTCGCGCGCGGTCTCGATCGCCTCCTCGTCGCCGACCGGGATGATCTCGTCGAGCAGCTCGCGGTTGAGGACCGGCGGGACGAACCCGGCGCCGATCCCCTGGATGCGGTGCGGGCCGGGCAGGCGGCCGGACAGGACGGCGCTGGAGCGCGGCTCGACGGCGACGACCCGGCAGTCCGGGTCGCGCGCCTTGATGACCTCGCCGGCGCCGGTGATCGTGCCGCCCGTGCCGACGCCGGCGACGAACACGTCGACGCGGTCGAGCAGCTCGAGGATCTCCGGGCCCGTCGTGCGGCGGTGCGCCTCCGGGTTGGCGGGGTTGGCGAACTGGTCGGGCAGGAAGACGTCGGGGTCCTCGGCCATGCGCCGGGCGGCCTGCACCGCCTCGTCCATGCCGCCCATCGACTCGGTGATCTCGACCCGCGCGCCGTACAGGCGCAGGAGCGCGTCGCGCTCGCGGCTCATGCCCTGCGGGAGCGTGAGCACGAGGTCGTAGCCCTTCGCGGCGCACACGAACGCGAGCGCGATGCCGGTGTTGCCGGAGGTGGCCTCGACGATCGTCGAGCGGCCCGGCTCGATCAGGCCCTCGCGCTCGGCGGCCTCGATCATCGCGACGCCGATGCGGTCCTTGACGCTGCCGCCGGGATTGAACGACTCGACCTTGGCGTAGATCTCGACCCCGGGCGCCGCGTCGGGCGGGACGAGCCGGGTGATCTGGACCATCGGCGTGCGCCCGACGTACTCCGCGATGTTGATCGGGATTGCCCCCATTGGTGCGCGCAGCGTACACGCAGCGGGCGGCGTTTCCCGGCCGGTCCGGGGACTGACCGTCCGGGTGCGCGGGTACGGTCCGCCCATGAGTCCGAGCAAGCCGTACCCGTCGCCCTGCCCCTCGTGCGGCTCGGTGCTGTTCGCGGGCGTGTGTCTGCCGTGCAGCGCGATCTCGCGACCGGCCGCCTGACCCGTCACCCGCCGCGGGCCGCCGCGATCAGCCCGACGGCGCGCAGCTCTGGCGCACGTTGCCCAGCGTGAACGCCACGCGCTGGCCGCGACGCGAGAGCGTCACGCGGCCGTCCACCTCGAAGATCGTCCACCCCGAGCCGCCCGGCCCCATGCCGGACACGCAGCGGCGCGCGATGCGCTTGGCGGGCTTGCAGCCGAGCCCGCGCGCCTGCACGTCGCGCAGCCGGATCGGGGCGCCGTCGATGCGGAAGCGCAGGTTGCCGCAGTCGCGCATCCGCGGCGGCACGGCGAACGTCATCGCGATGCTCGCGCCCGCGGGGATCGGCCCCGTGATCACGAGCTTGGCGACGAACTCCGAGCCGCCCATCTGCGTCGAGAACCCGGCGAACCCGTAGGACGCGGTCAGCGAGGGCTCGGACGGCACGATCGACTGGAGCTCCAGGTCCGTGTCGGTCAGCTCCACGATGATCCGGTCGCCGGTCGCCGCCCCCTCGAGCGGCACCGTGGCGACGCAGCGGGTGGCCCCACCCTGGCACTGGACGGTGTGATCCACGGCCTGGGCCGCGGCCGGCAGCCCGGCGGCGGCGACGGCGCCGGCCCCCGCCAGCGCGGCAATCCATCTCCCTCGCATGCGCCCATGCTCGCGGGCGAGCATGCGCCGCGTCAAGGCACGGTGTCTCAGATGTAGTACATCGACGAGACTCCCGCGATGAGCGGATACAACCGCTGGGTTCGTGGGGTCGACTGTCGCGCAACTCTTGCGCAGGAAGCCCGCGCAGCTAGATGGACTGATCGAACAGCGCTTCGAGCACGATGTCATCCAGGGCCCTGTGTTCCAGCGGGGTTGCGGCCATCCAAGCATCGATGTGTGCCTGATCGTCGTGCAGGTTCAACACAGGCCCCACGCCGCCGAGCATCAGGGCGTAGTTGCGCAGGAGGTAGGTCGTTCGCGTGTTCCCATCGAGGAACGGGTGGATGTCGTACACGCGCACCGCGAGCGCGTTCGCCTCGCTGACCAACAGCTCGATCTGGTCTTCGCCGCTCGCAGCCATCACCACCTCTTCGAACCGATACGCCCAGTTGTCGCAGGCGTTGTAGACCGCTGGGAGGATCGCGGCCGGTGGCACGGCCGTCCCCTTGCGGTTGGCAACGATTACCAAGCGCTCACGGCCGCAATCCGCCGGGAACGTCGTTGCGAACCAGCGGCGATGAAACGAACGAATGAGGTGGACGTCGATCGGCGGCGGGTTCAGCTCATCTGCTAGCTCGATCGCCCACGCGAGGGCGTCAGCACCACAGGACTGAATCTCGGCCGCTGTCGCATGAGGATCATGATCGAACAGCTCCGAGGCGTGGAACGCCCCGCCCACGTCCTAGCCAGGCACGGGGTGCCTTACGCGGCCACGGCTTCGTGACACGACTCAGCGACGGGCACCTCGCCAGCGAGCACCATCGCGGCCCGCGCGGCGCCCATGAGTTCGTCGCGCGAGATCTCCCTGAACTGCCGTCCGTGCCCAGCCTGACGGGCCTCGCGGCGAGCAGCGAGTTCGGCGAGAATCAGATGTCGGCGGGCGTCAGTCATTGGCTCTATTGATCTATGAATCGGCCGGTACGGCTTTCCACTGTAGTCGAGTGCAGCCGGCTGCACAAACCGGCGCCTTGGTTCCAAACTCCTACCCGCTCGGTCTAGGCGCTAGCCACGACGACATCAGCACGGCCGAGGTGAGTGAGCATCGAGCATGGATGCGGCCCTCGTGTTCCAGGGCATGAAGCGCCCATAGCCGTCGAGGGCGATGCCGATGTTCGCGTACTCATTGCATGTCGCGGGGCCTTGCGTTGACGCTGGCGACGATCATCAGGCTCGCGTAGGTGTGCCTCGCCTCGCGCAAGGGACGTGGCTCGACGGATCTCGGGTCGAACTTGTCGCGCGGCGTGGCTTCTCCCGATGCGACGAAGGTTCGTCAGATGTAGTACATCGCCACGCCCGCCTCGCGGACCTCCTGGTCCACGATGTCCTGGATCGTGGCGGAGGCGAGGACGTCGCGCGCGGCGGAGGCGGCGGCGGCGAAGATGCCGCCGGCGTCGCGGCCGAGCGGGCCGTCGAGCAGCTCGACGACCTCGAGGACGGTGATGTCGCGCGGCTCGCGGGCGAAGAGGTAGCCGCCCTTCACGCCGCGCTGGGAGCGCAGCAGGCCGGCGCGGCGCAGCACCGCGAAGAGCTGCTCGAGGAACTGCACGGGGATGTCGCGGCGGCGGGCCAGCTCCGCGATCGGCACGGGGTCCTTGCCCCCGGCCCGGCCGAGCTCGGTCAGCGCCTGCAGCGCATAGGGTGACTTGGAGGTGATCGACAGCACGGCCGCATCCGATCGTAGGGCACGCGCAGGGCGGCTCGCGAGATTCGCCGCGCCCGTGGGCCTGATGGCGCTGATCTGGGTCCTGTCCGACCAGGAGCAGGTCGGGCCCGATCTGGGCGCGTGGGCGCGCCTCGCGACGTCGGCCGTGCACCTCGCCGAGTTCGCGATCCTGTTCGCGCTGTGGCGCTGGGCGCTCGGCCCGCGCCGCGCGCCGGTCGCCGCGGCCATCGCCCTCGCCTGGGCGATCCTCGACGAGGTCCACCAGTCCTGGGTGCCCGGCCGCGACGCCGACCCGATCGACGTGCTCGTCGACGCCGCCGGGATCGCGGCCGCCTGGTGGCTGCTGGCGCGCCGCGACCGGCGCGCCCGCGAGAACGGCTAGGACCGCCGCCGCGAACGCGACTTGGTGGCGGCCTTCTCGGCCTTCTCCTTCGCGGCCCGCCGGTCGGCGGCCTCCTGCTTGAGCCGGGCCTGCTCGGCGGCGAACTCCTCGGCGCGCTCGGCCGGCGTCGCCTGTCGCGGCCGCATCGACCGCGCGGACCGGCCTTCGGGAACTGCCATGGTCAGCACCTCGCTCCCGCCCCCTGGGGCACACGGCCGCCGCGCGAGGAGCGGGACGTGGTCCCCGGGCGCGGCGTTCCTGCTGGCGATCAGGGTACCGGGGCGGCCGGACCGCCCCGGCGCGCCTAGAGCCAGCCGCGCTCGGTGGCGAGGAGGACGGCCTGGGCGCGGTCGACCGCGCCGAGCTTGCCGTAGATGTTGTGCAGGTGGGTGCGGACCGTCGAGGTCGACAGGTCCAGCTCGAGCGCGATCTGCTTGTAGACCTTGCCCTCGGCCAGGCGCTTGAGCACCTCCAGCTCGCGCGCCGACAGCGGGCACGGGTCGATCGCCCGGTTGCGGCCCGTCTGCGGGTAGGGCAGGTCGTACATGACCGTGCGCAGCTCGCTCGGCCCCAGCCCGACCGTGCGCGCGACCTTCAGCAGCTCGGTCGGCGAGACCGCCCCGCCCTGCGCGTAGTGGGCGAGCATGTCGGCCAGGCGGACGTACGCGGCCTCCTCGGTCGCATCGTCGGCGTGATGGCGCTCGATCGCGCTGGCGACGCCCTTCGGCAGGCCCCAGCGGCGCGCCAGGACGCCGCCGACGAGCGCGTGGTCGACGCCGAGCTCGCGGCGCTCGCGATGGATGCGCTCCTCGGGCGTGCGCGCCTGGCCGTGCACCTGGCCCGGATAGCCCGGGTAGGCGTGCATGAGCACGAGCTTGCCGATGTCGTGCAGCAGCGCGGTGACCATCAGGCGGTCGCGCTCGTCGTAGCCGGTCTCGGTGGCGATGCGGTCGGCGGCGCGCTGCGTGGCGACGCCGTGCAGGCGGAAGCGCTCCGGCGCCGCGTCCCACGTCGCGGTGCGCTCGAAGAAGTCGAAGGTGCGGGCCCGGGTCGCCAGCGACTGCACCGCCTCGGGCGAGAGGAGCTCGACCGCCTTGACGATCGACTCGACCTTCCCGCGGGTGCGGCCCTCGACCTGGTTGGCCAGGCGCAGGACGGCGATCACCAGCGCCACGTCGGACTCGACGGCGGCGACGACCTCGCCCGCCGAGATGCGCTCCTGCCCGACGACGCGCAGCAGCCGGTTGCGCGACTCGGCCAGGGCCGGGAACGACTCGAGCGCCTCGAACGCGGCGGTGAGCCGGCGTCCGTGGCCCTCGTTGTGGCGGCCTCCGGCCGCTTGTGCCGGCGACGTCGCGCGAGGCGGGGCGGCTGCGGTGGCGGGTGAGTTCATGTCCGGGGTTTCCTGCTCCATGGCGATGGGGGGCGGCCAGGCGTGCGTGCCGGCCGAACTGATCCGGTTATCGGCAGCGCTGGACGTTTGATTGAGGGGTGCGCCGGAACCCCCGGAAATCCCGATTCTTACGCCAGCGCCGCATCGATGCGCCGCAGCGTCTCGGCCCGTCCGAGCAGGGCGATCATCTCGAAGACGCCGGGCGACACCGTCGTGCCCGAGAGCGCCACCCGGATCGGCTGGAAGACCTGCTTGGGCTTGGCCTCCCGCTGCGCCACGAGCGCCCGCAGCGCGTCGTCGACGTGCTCGAGGTCGAACGGCTCGAGATCGGCGAGCACGGCGCGCACCGCGGCCAGCGCGTCGCGGCCCTCCGGGCCCAGCCACTGCTCGCGCGCCTTGGGGTCGTCGACCGGGCCGTCGAACAGCGACCCGGCCAGCGGCCAGAAGTCGGCGAGCGTCGAGATCTTCTCCTGCGAGATCGCGACCGCGCCCTGCAGCTCGGTGCGGCCGGTGAACTGCTCCAGGCGCCGCGTCAGCTCCTCGACGCTCATCGCCCGGATGTACTGGCCGTTCATCCACCGCAGCTTCTTCTCGTCAAAGCGGGCCGGGTTCTTCTGCACCCGCTCGAGGCTGAACTGGCGGACCAGCTCCTCGGTGGAGAGGATCGTCTCGTCGTCGGCGGCGCCCCAGCCCAGCAGCGCCAGGTAGTTGCGCACCGCCTCGGGCAGGTAGCCGGCGTCGCGCAGCTCCTGCACCGACGCGGCCCCGTGGCGCTTGGACAGCTTCTTGCCGTCGGGCCCGTGCAGCAGCGGCAGGTGGCAGTAGACCGGCTGCGGAGCGCCGAGCGCCTCCAGCACGAGCAGCTGCTTGGGCGTGTTGGAGTAGTGGTCGTCGCCGCGGACCACGTGCGTGATGCCGGCGTCGAGATCGTCGACGGCGACCGCCAGGTTGTAGAGCGGCGAGCCGTCGGCGCGCGCGATCACCGGGTCGTCGAGGTGGACGTGCTGGAAGGCGGTCTCGCCGCGCACGATGTCGCGCACGACGGTCGCGCCCTCGTCGGGCACGCGCAGGCGCACGGCGCCCTCGTCCTCGGGCTCCCCCCGGAACCCGCGGTCGTGGCCGTGGCGCTCCTTGTAGGCCTTCACGTCGTCGGCCGTCGCGGTCGAGCGATACGCGTGGCCGTCGGCCAGGAGCTGCTCGATGACCTCGCGGTGGCGCGCCTCGTTGGCGGTCTGGAAGATCGGGCCCTCATCCCAGTCGAGCTCCAGCCACCGCAGCGCGTCGAGGATCTGCTCGACGTTCTCGGGCGTCGAGCGCTCGCGATCGGTGTCCTCGATGCGCAGCACCAGCGTGCCGCCCTCGTGGCGCGCGGCGAGCCAGTTGTAGAGCGCGGTGCGCGCGCCGCCGATGTGGAGCGCACCGGTCGGAGACGGAGCGAAGCGGACCCTCATGGGCGCCGCATGCTAGACACCCGGGCCGAATGCTCATCGGTGCCCACGTCTCCCCCGCCGGCGGCCCGGCGAAGGCCGTCGAGCGCGGCGTCGAAGCGGCCTGCCGCTCGATCCAGATCTTCAACCAGAACCCGCGAGCCTGGAAGCCGACGATCTACACCGACGAGCAGGTGCAGGCGTGCCGCGAGGCGATGGCCGACTCGCCCGTCGACGCGCTGCTGATCCACGCCGTCTACCTCCTCAACTGCGCCAGCGAGGACCCCGAGATCCGCGAGAAGTCGCTGGCGTCGCTGGTCGCCTCGCTGCGGGCCGGCGACGCGCTCGGCGCCCACGGCGTCGTGCTGCACCCCGGCTCGGCGCTGGGCGGCGACGTGTCCGCCGCGATCGAGCGCGCGGGCGCGACGATCCGCGAGGCGCTGGCCGAGTCCGAGCGCTGCCCGCTGCACCTGGAGAACACGGCCGGCGCCGGCGGCACGCTGGGCCGCTCGTTCGAGGAGCTGGCCGCGCTGCTGGACGCCGCCGGCGGCGACGCGCGCCTCGGGCTGTGCCTGGACTCCTGCCACCTGTACGCGTCCGGCTACGACATCGCGACCGCCGGCGGCCTGGCCGCCGTGCTCGACGAGTGCGACGCGAAGGTCGGCCTGGACCGCCTCGGCTCGCTGCACCTCAACGACTCGCAGACGCCGCTGGGCTCCAACCGCGACCGCCACGCGCCGGTCGGCCAGGGCGAGCTGGGCGAGGACGGCTGCGCCGCGTTCCTGTCCGAGCCGCGCTTCCAGGAGCTGCCGCTGATCCTCGAGACGCCCGGGCCGGGCGAGAAGGTCGCGACCGCCGAGCACACCCGCTACGTGATCGCGCTGCGCGAGCGCGGGCTGGCGGCGCGCGGCTGAGCGCCGGTCAGACGGGCGCGGGGATCGGGACCTCGGCGTCGCGCAGCCCCTGCTCGAGCGCCTCCATCGTGAGCCGCATCACCGCGACCCGCGCGTAGGACTTCGACTCGGCCGGGACGACGTGCCAGGGCGCCCACGGCGTCGACGTGCGCTCGAACATCTCCTCGGCGGCCGCCTTGTAGGCCTTGCGCTTGTTGCGGTTGCGCCAGTCCTCGTCGGTGAGCTTCCACACCTTGATCGGGTCGTCGCGGCGCTTCTCGAACCGCCGCAGCTGCTCCCCCGACGAGATGTGCATCCAGATCTTCACGAACACCATGCCGGCGGCGGCGTGCATCTGCTCGAAGTTGTTGATCTCGTCGTAGGCGGCGCGCCAGCGGTGCTCGGGCGTGAAGCCCTCGATGCGCTCGACGAGCACGCGCCCGTACCAGGAGCGGTCCAGCACCGCCATCCCGCCCCAGCCGGGCAGCTTGTCCACGAACCGGCTGAGGAAGTGGTGGCGCTTCTCGTCCTCGGTCGGCGCGGCGAAGCTGGCGACGCGGACGTGGCGGGCGTCGAGCGGGGCGACGAGGCGCTTGATCGCGCCGCCCTTGCCCGACGCGTCCCAGCCCTCCATCACGACGCACAGCGGCGGCCCGAGCTTGCCGGAGCCCAGCAGCCCGCCGGCGGTGAGCCGCAGCTGCGCGAAGCGCCGCCCGAGCCGCTCCAGCTCGCGCTGCTCCTCCTCCTTGCTGAGCTTGAGCGAGAGATCGACGTCGTCGAGCCGGCCCACGCGCGCCCTCCCGCTCAGGCGGCGGGCAGCAGGGCCTCGCCGAGGACGTGGTCGAGCTCGGCCCGCAGCGCGGCCGTGGCGGCCACCTTGTAGTCGGCCCCGAGCCGCAGGCGGCGCGGGCCGGAGGACGTCTGCACCTCGAGCACCACCTCGCTCTCGCCCGGGAAGCTCGAGAAGAGCGTCTTGAGCTCGTCGATGACGGTCGCGGGCAGGCGGGCGGCGTCGATGGAGACGCGCAGCGCGCTCGGCGCCGCGCGGGTGGCCATCGCGCGGACCTCCTCGCGCGCCTTCTCGACCTCCTCGGGGGTCGGGTTGAACGGCTCGACGGACTGCACGACGACCGCCGTCTTCGTGGCGTCCTTGTGGTCGACGCGGCCGCGCACGAGCACGATCGAGTCGACCTGCAGCGCCGCTTCCTGCTCGGCCAGCACGCGCTCGAACACGACGATCTCGACCGACCCCTCGAGGTCGTCGAGCGTCGCGAACATCATCGTCGAGCCCGACTTCGTGCGGATCTTCTTGGCCTGCGTGACGATGCCGCCGACCGTGACCCAGTCCTGGTCCTTGCGATGCTCGAGGTCGGCCAGCGGGCAGTCGACCTTCACGCGCAGCGCCTCGCGCACCTCCTTGAGCGGATGCGCGGAGATGAACAGGCCGATGGCCTCCTTCTCGATCGCCAGCAGCTCGCTCTGCTCGAACTCCTCGGACGGGATCGGCGGGTGGCTGGGCGCGGCGAACGCGGCGGTCGCGCCGCCGGCCGGCTCCAGGTCGAAGATCGAGCCCTGGCCCGTGAGCGCGTCCTGCTGCTGCTTGGCGCCGGCGGCCTGCGCCTGCTCGAGCACCGCCAGCATGCCCTTGCGCGAGGCGCCGGTGGAGCCGAACGCGCCGCACTTGATCAGCGCCTCGATCGCCTTCTTGTTGACGGCGCGAGCGTCGACCCGGGCGCAGAAGTCCCACAGCGACTCGAACGGGCCGCCCTCCTCGCGCGCGGCCTTGATCGCCTCGACCGCCTGGTAGCCGACGCCCTTCACCGCGTCGAGGCCGAAGCGGATGTTGCCGTCGACGACCGTGAACTCGTGGTCGGACAGGTTCACGTCGGGCGGGAGGATCTCGATGCCCATCTCCTCGCAGCGGGCGACGAAGAACGGGACCTTGTCCTTCGTCGACATGACGCTGGAGATGAGCGCGGCCATGTACTCGGCCGGGTAGGTCGCCTTCAGCCACGCGGTGCGGTAGGCGATCAGCGCGTAGCAGGCGGCGTGGCTCTTGTTGAACGAGTAGTCGGCCGACTTCTCGTTCGTCGTCCACAGCCAGTCGATGACCTCCTCGGAGGTGCCCGACCGGCGGCAGCCCTCGCGGAACAGCGGCTCGAGCTTGGCCATCGCCTCGCGGTTCTTCTTGCCGATCGCCTTGCGCAGGTCGTCGGCCTGGGCGCCCGTGAAACCGGCCAGCGTCTTGGAGATCTGCATGGCCTGCTCCTGGTAGAGGATCACGCCCTTGGTGGGCTCCAGGATCGGGCGCAGGCGCTCGTCGGGGATGACGATCGACTCGGGCTCGCGCTTGCCGCGCGCGTACGTCGGGATCTGGTCCATCGCCCCCGGCCGGTACAGCGCGTTCAGGGCGACGAGGTCGTCGAACTCGGTGGGCTTGACCTTCTTGAGGGCCTCCTGCATGCCCTCGGACTCGAACTGGAACACGCCGATCGAGTCGCCGCGGGACATCATCTCGTAGACCTTGGGATCGTCGAGCGGCAGCGTCGTCATGTCCGGCCGGTGGCCGGTCGAGCGCTCGATGATGTCCAGCGCGTCCTCGATGACGTCGAGGTTGCGCAGCCCGAGGAAGTCCATCTTCAGGAGGCCGAGCTCCTCGACGGGCTTCATCGAGTACTGCGTGACCATCTTGTACTCGCGGTTGCCGTCCTCGTCGGTGGTGCCGGCGTCGGCGAGCTGCAGCGGGACGATGTCGGTCAGCGGGAACCCGGCGATCACGACCGCGGCCGCGTGGATCGACGAGTTGCGGGTGATCCCCTCCAGGCCCCTGGCCACGTCGACGATCTGGCGCGCGACCGGGTCCTCGTCGTAGGCCTTGCGCAGCTCCTCGCCGGGCTGCAGGCAGTCGTCGAAGCTCGGCGGGCGGCCCATGATCGGGTCGGGGATGAGCTTGGCGAGGCGGTCGCCGACGCCGTAGTCGTGGCCGAGCACGCGGGCGGCGTCGCGGGTGGCGGCCCGCGGGAACATCTTGCCGAAGGTGACGATCTGGGCCACCGACTCGCGCCCGTACTTCTCGGTGACGTAGCGCATGACGCGCTCGCGGCCGCGCACGGAGAAGTCGATGTCGATGTCCGGCATCGACACGCGCTCGGGGTTGAGGAAGCGCTCGAACAGGAGGTCGTAGCGGAGCGGATCGACGTCGGTGATCGCCAGGCAGTAGGCGACGATCGAGCCGGCGGCCGAGCCGCGGCCCGGGCCGACCGCGATGCCGTTGGACTTCGCGTAGTTGACGAAGTCCCACACGATCAGGAAGTAGGCGTTGAAGCCCATGCGGTCGATGACCTCGAGCTCCATCTCCGCGCGCTCGCGCGCCTCGGCCGGGACCGGGTCGCCGTAGCGAAGGCGCAGCCCCTCCTCGACCCGGGCGCGCAGGTAGCTCTTCTCGTCGGAGCCGTCGGGCGTGGGGAACGACGGGATCAGCTGCTTGCCGAGCTCGATCTCGACGTTGCAGCGCTCGGCGATCTCGATCGTGGACGCCAGCGCCTCGGGCCACTCGGCGAACGCGGCCGCCATCTCGGCGTTGTCCTTGAGATAGAACTCGTTCGTCTCGAAGGTCATCTTCGGCGCCGCCAGCGTGGACTTCGTCTGCACGCACAGCAGCGCCGTGTGGTGGGCGTGGTCCTCGCGGCGCAGGTAGTGGACGTCGCCCGTGGCGACGAGCGAGCCGCCGACCTCGCGGGCGATCTTCACGATCCCCTCGTTGGCCTTGTCCTGGTCGGCGATGCCGTTCTTCTGGACCTCGAAGTAGACGTTCTCGGGGCCGAAGACCCGCAGCAGGTCGTCGACGTGGGCGCGCGCCTCGTCGGGCCGGTCGTCGACGAGCCGCTGGCAGAAGCGCGAGGCGAGGCAGCCGGTGAGGGCGATGATGCCGCTGCTGTGCTGCTCGACCTGGGCGAGGTCGACCGACGGCTTGCCGCGGCTGAGGCCCTCGAGGAAGCCGGCGCTGGAGAGCTTGACGAGGTTGCGGTAGCCCTCGTCGGAGGCGGCCAGCAGCGTGAGGTGGTTGCGCTCCTGGCGCTGACCGCGCAGGGTGTGGTCGTCGACCAGGTAGATCTCGCAGCCGATGATCGGCTTCACGCCGTGCTTCTTGGCGGCCTTGTAGAGCTCGATCGCGCCGTTCATGACGCCGTGATCGGTGAGGCCGAGCGCGGGCTGGTCGAACGCGGCGGCGCGGGCGGCGAGCTGGTCGATCTTGCACGCGCCGTCGAGCAGGCTGTACTCGGAATGGACGTGCAGGTGGGCGACCGGCGAGGCACTCATCGGGGTCCTGCAAGCTACCCGCCGGGCCGGACGTCGCCGGAGGCGGATGCCGCAAACTGGGATCTTCGATGACGGGGCTCGCGACCGACCGCCTGATCCTCCGCCGCTGGCGGCCCGCCGACCGCGATCCGTTCGCCGCGATGAACGCCGACCCGGTCGTGATGGAGCACTTCGTGGCGCCGCTGACGCGCGCCCAGAGCGACGCGTTCGTGGACGCGATCGAGGCCAGCTTCGACGAGCTCGGGTACGGGCTGTGGGCGATCGAGGAGCGGGCGAGCGGCGCGTTCCTCGGCTTCACCGGGCTGTGGGACCAGGTCTTCCCGGCGCCGTTCACGCCCGCGGTGGAGGTGGGCTGGCGGCTGGCGCGGGATGCGTGGGGGCTCGGCTACGCGACCGAGGCGGCGCGCGCGGCGCTGGCGTACGGCTTCGGGGAGGCCGGGCTGGACGAGATCGTCTCGATGACGGCGACGACGAACGCCCGCTCGATCGCGGTGATGGAGCGCCTCGGGATGACGCACGACCCCGCCGACGACTTCGACCACCCGAAGGTGCCGGAGGGCCATCGGCTGCGGCGGCACGTGCTGTACCGGGCGCGGCGGGCCTGAGCCACACGTTGCTTGTCAGGTTGGTTGCCTCTGGGGGAACCAACCTGACAAGCAACGCGACGAGCGGGGCGCCCGCCTCAGGGCATGGCGCCCGCGTCGATCCGCCGGCGCCACCAGGTCGCGGCCAGGAGCTCCACGACGCTGACCTCGACGAGCGAGGCCACCAGCGGGTCGTCGGCGCCCGCGAACGGCGCGACCGGCGTGGTGCCCTCCGGTCCCGGCCGGCCGACCGCCAGGATCCGCGACCCGCGCGGGCGGGCCCACTCCATCACGCCCTCGTCGAACGAGGAGCCCGGGAAGAGCAGCGCCGTGTAGCCGGGGTGCTTGGACAGGTACACGTCGACGTGGGTCCAGTCGCCGGTCTCGCAGCCGTCGGCGGCCACGCGCGGCCCCTCGCGCAGCATCAGCGCGGCCTGCAGCGCCGACGAGATCCGGACCGCGGGCGCGATCGCGTAGACGGTGTGGGCGCCGCCCACCGCGGCCAGCAGCGGCTCCAGCCAGTCGTCGCGGGCGTCCAGCAGCGCGCGCTGGGCCTCGACCGCGGGCCGCAGCGCATCGGCCTCCACGCCGGCGAGCAGCCACAGCACCGCCAGCGTCGCCTGGAACGTGCGGCAGGCCACGCCGCCCTCCTCCTTGCCGGCGAGCAGCGGCAGCGCGACGTCCGCGGCCTCCGCCAGCGGGCCGTCGGACCGGTTCGTGATCGCGACCGTGCGGCTCACGCCGCGATGGCGCGCGAGCGCCGCCACGGTCTCGGGCGTGGCGCCGGAGGCCGAGATGCCGATCGCCAGCACGTCGCGCCCCGGCGCCGTCGTGGCGGACGGGTCGGCGGACGCGTACTCGGCCACAGCGGCCACGCCGCTGGCGCGCAGCGCGGCGGCGACCGTCAGCGCCGCGAAGCGCGAGCTGCCCATGCCGATGAGCGCGACGCGCCGCCCGGCGAGCGGGTCGTCGCCGAGCGCGCGCAGCGGCGACGCGGCGCCCGCGTAGGCGTCGAGCAGGGCGGCGAGCGTCTGCGGCTCGCGCAGGATGTCCTGGCGGAAGGCGTCGGGGTTCACGGCTCCAGATCCTCCAGCAGCGATCGCAGGGCGGCGCGCGGCGCGTACGCCCACTCGGGCACGACCGTGTGCGCGTACACGAGCTCGCGGCACGCCTTCGCGAGCTCCAGGGTGGCCAGCAGCCGCGCGTCCACCGCCGTCGCGTAGCCGTCGAGCACGGCGGCGCGCGACGCGTCGATCCAGGCGGCCGGGTCGGCGTCCGGCCCCACCCGCCGCGCCGCCGCCCACCCGACGTGGTCGACGGAGCGCAGGAGCCCGGCGAGATCGCGCAGCGGCGTGTCGGGCGCCCGCCGGCGCGCGAGCGGCAGCGTCGGGTCGCCCTCGAAGTCGATCACGACGACGCGGCCGGGGGTGCGCAGGAGCTGCGCGACGTGCAGGTCGCCGTGGATGCGCTGGACGGGCACGCCGACCGCATCCGACAGCTCCCCCAGCCGCGCGGCGATCGCGTCGCGCGCCCGCGCCACCTCCGGCTCGTGCGCGGCGGCCTGCGCGAGCGCGGCGAGCGCGTCCTCGCGCCAGGCGATCGCCGTGCCGGGATCGGCCCGCTCGACCGGTGCGACCTGCGCCAGCGCGCGGTGCAGCGCCGCGACGGCGGCGCCCGCCGCCTGCTGCTCGCCGGCGCCGGCGTCCGGGTCGCCGCGGCGCAGCGCGTCGGCCGCGCGCTGAATCGGCGCCTCCCACCCGGCCTCCGCGTCCGGGATCAGCTCGCTCAGCAGCGCGATCGCGGTGTCCGTCCCGTCGGGGGCGACGTGGTGCACGGAGCCGGCGAACGCGGGCACCGGCGCGTCGGTGGCGGCCAGCGCCGCGCACAGCCCGACCTCCGGGTGCACGCCGGGCGCCAGGCGCCGGTAGGCCTTGACCAGCAGTCGGCCGTCGAGCGCGACGAGCGTGTTGGACTGGTCGGTGGCGGGGATCGTCACGGCCGCGTCGGGCCCGCAGGCGAGCGCGTCGAACGCCGGGCCGCGGCGCAGCTCCAGCCGCCCGCCGTCGCCGTCCACGGGCCCGTCGGCGAGCGCCGCCACGAGCCGCGGCCACAGCTCCGGGCCGCCCTCGTCCAGCAGGTAGCGCTCGCCGGCGCCGCCGTCGGCGAAGGCCACGTCGGCCAGCACGAGGCGGCCCGTCCCGCCGGGCACCGACACCGCGCTCGCCTCCCGGACGGCCGCGATCGGCCGGCCCTTGCCCGCAAACCAGCGGGCATCAGCAAGATCCTTGACACTCATCTGCGGAATCCGGTAAGCCTAACGCGAGAGCGCTCGGAAATCGCAACCGGGACGGGTATTCACTTGGCGACTCCGCCGGAGCTGGACGACATCGATCGCCGGATCATCGGCGCCCTGCAGGTCGACGGGCGCCGTCCGTACTCGCGGATCGCCGGCGACATCGGCGTGTCCGAGTCGGTCGTGCGCTACCGCGCCCAGCGGCTGGAGCAGAGCGGGATGCTGCAGGTGGTCGGGATCGCCGACCCCCTGCGCATCGGCTTCGACCGCATGGCGCTCATCGGGCTGCGGCTGCGACCCGGCACCGTCGACGCGGTCTGCGAGGCGATCACCGCCTTCCCGGAGACCTCCTACGTGGCGGCGCTCGCCGGCACCTTCGACGTGATCGTCGAGGTCATCTGCCGCGACACCGCCCACTTCAAGGAGCTGCTGTACGAGCGCATCCAGCACGTCGAGGGCGTGCTGTCGACGGAGTCGTTCTTCGTCTTGGAGATCCACAAGATGGCCTACGGATGGGGCGTCGGCGAGGTCGCCATCGCCGACGGGACCAGTGAGGAGGGGACGGCGTGACCGACGCACCACTGACGATCGCGTTCTTCCCGGAGAGCGCGTACGGACCGACGAACAACTGCGTGGGGATCGGCGACGTGCTGCGCCGCCGCGGCCATCGCGTGGTGTTCATCGTGGAGGAGTCGTTCAAGGGGACGCTCGAGCCCAAGGGCTTCGAGGAGCGCCTCATGCGCCTCGGCCCGCCGCCCGAGCAGGAGGAGGAGCCCGGCCAGTTCTGGAAGGACTTCATCCGCGACACGGCCCCCGTGTTCCGCACGCCGACGATCGAGCAGATCGAGGGGTTCGTCGCCCCCACCTGGCAGGCGCTCCTCGACGGCGCCCGCTACGTCGACGACCGGCTGCGCGAGATCATCGACGAGGTCCGGCCCGACGTGATCGTCGAGGACAACGTCCTGTGCTTCCCGGCGCTGCCGTCGTCGGGGCGGCCGTGGGTGCGGATCGTCTCCTGCAACCCCGCCGAGATCGTCGACCCCGCGGTGCCGCCCCCGTTCAGCGGCCTGCCGACGGACGACCGCAGCGAGTGGGACGCCTACTGGGCCGAGTACCGCCGCGTCCACGACCCGATGCACGCCGAGTTCGACGCGTTCGTGCAGGAGCGGGGCGCCCCGCCGCTGCCGCCCGGCGAGTTCATCCACACGTCGCCGTGGCTCAACCTCTACCTGTACCCGCGCGAGCTGGACTACGCCCGGGAGCGCCCGCTCGACGGCTGGCACAACCTCGAGACGAGCGTGCGCACGACCGACGACCCGTGGGAGCTGCCCGAGCCGCTCGCCTCCCGCGACGGGAAGCTCGTCTACCTGAGCCTCGGCTCCCTGGGCTCCGGCGACGTCGAGCTGATGCAGAAGCTGATCGACACGTTCGCGCAGACGGACCATCGCGTGATCGTCTCGATGGGCCCGCAGCACGAGCAGCTGCGCCTGGCCGACAACATGGTCGGCGCCGAGTTCCTGCCGCAGACGTCGATCCTGCCGATGGTCGACCTCGTCGTCACCCACGGCGGGAACAACACCGTCACCGAGAGCGTCCACTTCGGCAAGCCGATGATCGTGCTGCCGCTGTTCTGGGACCAGTACGACAACGCCCAGCGCGTCCACGAGACGGGCTTCGGCGTGCGGCTGGACACCTATGGCCACACCCCCGACGAGCTGCGCGACGCCGCCGCCCGTCTGCTGGCCGACGGGTCACTGCAGGAGCGGCTGGCCGGGATCGCCCGGCGGCTGCAGGCGAGCCCCGGCACCGTCCGGGCCGCCGATCTGATCGAGCAGGTTCCACGGAGCGAGAGGTGATGACGATGATCCGCACGATGCGGATGCGGGGCCGGCTGGCGACGATCGCCGCCGCCGGGGCGATGGCGACCGGGCTGGCGGCGTGCGGCTCGGAGATCGAGGAGCCGACCACGAGCGCCGGGGCGGCCACGGCCGCGGCCGAGGCCGAGGCGCCGGCCACCGAGAAGGGGACGCTGACGATCTCCAACTGGGACGCCTACACCCCCGAGGGGCTGATCCCCGCCTTCGAGAAGGAGACGGGCATCAAGGTCAAGATGGCCAAGCACGCCACCAACGAGGAGATCATGGGCAAGCTGGACGCCGCCGACGGCGGCGGCTACGACCTCGTGTTCGTCTCCGGCCCGTTCGCGCAGGCGCTGCACAAGCGCGGCTGGGCGGCGCCGATCGACGAGTCGAAGGTGCCCAACCTCAAGAACCTCTACCCGGAGGCGACCGAGCTCGGCTACGACCCCGGCAACCAGTACTCGGTCCCCTACACGTGGGGCACGACCGGCCTCTGCTACCGCTCCGACCTCGTCTCCGAGAAGCCGGACTCGTGGAACGACCTGCTCGACCCGGCCGACGACGTGAAGGGCAAGACGACGATGCTCGCGACCGACCGGTGGCTGCTGCTGCCGGCGCTCAAGCAGCTCGGCTACAGCGCCAACACGACCGACGAGGGCGAGCTCGAGGAGGCGCGCGACCTGCTGCTGAAGACCAAGGACACGCTCCTGGCCTACGACGACACGACGTTCTACTCCAAGCTCGTCTCCGGCGAGGCCTCGCTCGTGGAGGCCTGGGACGGGTGGTGCAACTACGGCATCGCCGAGAACGACGACATCGAGTTCGTGGTGCCCAAGGAGGGCTCCGACCTGTGGGTCGACGCGATGGTCGTGCTCGAGTCCTCCCAGAACAAGGACGCCGCCTACGAGTTCATCAACTGGGTGCTGCGCCCCGACAGCGGCGCGTCCGTCGTCGAGCTGCTGACCTACAAGGTGCCCAACAAGGCGGCGATGGACGAGCTCGACCCGGCGCTGGTCGAGCAGTTCCCCAACCTCGGCATGGACCCGGCCGAGCTGCTGCAGCAGGAGTCGCTGCAGGATCTCGGCGACGGCCAGCCGACGTGGAGCCGCATCGTCACGGAGATCACGAGCTAGCGCTCGACCGAGCATCCGATGAGAAGCGCCCGGCAGATCGCCCGGCGCGGCCTGCAGCTCGGTCCCGCCCTCACGTGGTGGACCGTGCTGCTGGTCGTGCCCGTGGGCCTGATCCTCGCCTACTCGCTGTTCCGGCGAGGGACCTACGGCGGGGTGGTCTACGAGCTCACGCTCGAGAACTTCGAGCGCGTCGTCGACCCGATCTACCTGAAGGTCCTGTGGTTCTCGGTGCGCGTCGCGCTCGAGGCGACGGTCGTGGCGCTCCTCGTCGGGTACCCGACCGCGTGGTTCATCGCCACGCGGCCCAAGCGCTGGCGGACGTTCCTGCTGGTGCTGGTCGTCCTGCCGTTCTGGACCTCCCTGCTGATCCGCACGTACGCGTGGATGGTGCTGCTCAACGACGAGGGCCTGATCAACAACACGCTGGAGTCGCTCGGGCTGATCGGCTCGCCGCTGAGCCTCCTCTACAACGAGTTCGCGATCGTCCTGGGCCTCGTCTACGGCTACCTGCCGCTGATGGTCCTGCCGCTGTACGCGGCGATCGAGCGGCTCGGCCCCGACCTGCGCGAGGCGGCGCAGGACCTCGGCGCCAGCGGCTGGCGGGCGTTCCTGACCGTGACCCTCCCGCTCACCCGCTCGGGCGTGTGGGCCGGCTGCCTGTTCGTCTTCGTGCCGTCGCTGGGGAACTTCATCGTCCCCGACCTGCTGGGCGGCGGGCGCAGCCAGATGATCGGCAACCTCATCCAGGTCCAGTTCCTGAAGGCGCGCGACTGGCCGTTCGGCGCGACGGTGGCGCTGGCGGTGATCGCGCTGATGACCGTGGTGCTGCTCATCCAGGCGTGGATGAACGCGCGCGACCGTCGCGAGGAGGTGCCCGGTGCGGTCTGACGGCGGGCGCCACTGGGCCAGCGGGGCCGTGTTCCTCGCCACGGTCGCGTTCCTGTACCTGCCGATCGCGGTGCTGATCGGGCTGTCGTTCAACGCCAGCGGCCTGCCGACGTCGTGGGGCGGGTTCACGACCGGCTGGTACGACCGGCTCTTCGCCAACGACGAGATCCTCAGCGCATTTCGCAACACGCTGATCGTCGCGGTGTGCGCGACCGCGATCTCGGTGGTCATCGGCACGCTGCTGGCGTTCGGGCTGGAGCGCACGGTCCGCTCGCGGGCGCTCGACGCCGGGTCGTTCGTGCCGATGGTGATCCCCGACATCGTCCTGGCGATCGCCCTGCTGAGCTTCTACAACCTCGTCTTCACGCAGTGGATGGGCGTGCGGCTCGGCCTGTGGTCGGTGATCCTCGGCCACGCCGTGTTCGGGATCGCGTTCGTGTCGGCGATCGTGCGCACGCGCCTGCGCCACTTCGACGACTCCACCGTCGAGGCGTCGCTGGACCTGGGCGCCACCGAGCTGCAGACCTTCCGCCACGTGACGCTGCCGCAGATCGCGCCGGGCGTGATCGCCGGCGCGCTCGTCGCGTTCACGCTCTCGCTGGACGAGTTCGTGATCGCGTTCTTCACCGCCGGGACCGAGGTGACCTTCCCGATCCAGGTCTACTCGATGGTCCGCTTCGGCGTGACCCCGGAGATCAACGCCGCCGCCACGATCGTCGTCGGCTTCAGCCTCATGCTGATGCTCGTCGCGGTCCGCCTGCGCGGCCAGGAGGACACCGCATGATCGAGATCGACCGGATCACCAAGCGCTTCGGCGCGGTGACGGCCGTCGACGACGTCTCGCTGACCATCGCCGAGAACGAGTTCTTCGCGCTGCTGGGCCCGTCCGGCTGCGGGAAGACGACGCTGCTGCGGATGCTCGCCGGCTTCGAGAGCCCGGACGAGGGCCGGCTGCTGCTGGACGGCAGCGACCTCGTCGGCGTCAAGCCCTACCGGCGGCCGCTGAACATGATGTTCCAGTCCTACGCGCTGTTCCCGCACATGACGGTCGAGCAGAACGTCGCCTACGGGCTGCGCATGGAGGGCGTGGCGAAGGCGGCCGCGCGCGAGCGGGCCGCCGAGGCGCTGGAGCAGGTGCAGCTCGGCGGGATGGGCGCGCGCCGCCCGGCGCAGCTCTCGGGCGGCCAGCGCCAGCGCGTGGCGCTGGCGCGGGCGCTCGTGAAGAAGCCGCGGGTCCTCCTCCTCGACGAGCCGCTGTCGGCGCTGGACCGCCAGATCCGCGGCGAGATGCAGATCGAGCTCAAGCGCCTGCAGCACCAGGTCGGGATCACGTTCGTCGTCGTCACCCACGACCAGGAGGAGGCGATGTCGATGGCCGACCGCATCGCGGTGATGCGCGCGGGACGGGTCGAGCAGATCGGGCCGCCCGACGAGCTGTACGAGCGGCCCGCGACCCGGTTCGTCGCCTCGTTCCTGGGCGACGCGAACCTGTTCCCGGGCCCGCGCCCGGGCACGCTGACCGTCGTGCGGCCGGAGATGCTGCACCTGGACGGCGCGGGCCGCGAGCATCGCCACGAGGGGCGGGTGCTCGAGGTGGTGTTCCTCGGCACCGCGCGCAAGTACGTCGTGGAGCTCGACGACGGCGCGACCGTCCAGGCGCGGATCGGCGCGCACGGCCCCGCGCCGCGCCTGACGGCCGGCGACCGCGTCACGCTCGGCTGGGACGCGGCCGACGCGGCGGTGGTCGACGCCGAGGAGGCGACCGCCGGTGTCTGAGCGCACGCTGGTGAACCCGGCGACCGGCGCCGAGATCGCGGTGCTCGCCGACTCCACGCCCGCCGAGGTCGACGCGGCCGTCGCCGCTGCGCGCGGCGCGCTGGGCGAGTGGGGCGGCGCGACGCCGGGCGAACGCGCCGCGGTGCTCCTGCGCTGGGCCGACCTGATCGAGCGCGACGCCGACGCGCTGTGCGCGCTGGAGGTCGAGGAGACCGGCAAGCCCATGGTCGTCGCACGCGACGGCGAGCTGCCCTTCGCGGTCGACAACGTCCGCTTCTTCGCCGGCGCGGCCCGGTCGCTGGCGGGCACGGGCGCGGGCCGCTTCTCGGCCGGGTACACGTCGATGCTGACGCGCCGCCCGGCCGGCGTCGTCGGCGCCATCGCCCCCTGGAACTTCCCGCTGATCATGGCGGTCTGGAAGCTCGGCCCCGCGCTGGCGGCCGGCTGCAGCGTCGTGATCAAGCCGGCGCCGGCGACGCCCCGGTCGACGCTGCGGCTGGTCGAGCTGCTGGCCGAGGCGGGGCTGCCCGACGGCGCCGCCGCGTGCGTGCTCGGCGACGGCGACGTCGGCGGCGCGCTCGTCGAGCACCCCGACGTGGCGATGATCTCGCTGACCGGCTCCACCGAGACCGGCCGCAGGATCATGGCCGGCGCGGCGCCGACGCTGAAGCGCCTGCACCTGGAGCTGGGCGGCAAGGCGCCGGTGCTCGTGTTCGATGACGCCGACCTGGACGCCGCCGCGGCCGGCGCGGCGCTGGGCGCGACGTACAACACCGGGCAGGACTGCACGGCGGCCACGCGCGTGTACGTGCAGCGCGCCGTCCACGAGCCGATGGTCGAGGCGCTGCGCGAGGCGCTGCGGTCGATCCGGGTCGGCGACCCGCACGACGCCGGCACCGACATCGGCCCGCTCATCGCCGCCGGCCATCGCGACCGCGTCCACGGCTTCGTCGCCCGCGCGGCCGCCGCCGGCGCGCGCGTCGTCACGGGCGGCGAGGTGCCCGACGGTCCCGGGGCCTTCTATCCCCCCACGCTGGTGACCGGCGCCGACCAGCGCTCGGAGATCGTGCAGGGCGAGGTGTTCGGCCCCGTCCTCGTGGTCCTCCCGTTCGACGACGAGGCCGACGCGGTGCGGCTGGCCAACGACGTCGACTACGGGCTGGCCGCGTCGGTGTGGACGCGCGACGTCGGCCGGGCGCTGCGGATCGGCCCCGCGCTCGAGTTCGGCGTCGTGTGGGTGAACGACCACCTGCCGATCGCCTCCGAGGCGCCGCACGGCGGGCTGAAGCAGTCGGGCTTCGGCAAGGACATGTCGCAGGAGGCGGTGCTCGAGTACTCGGTCACGCAGCACCTGATGGTCAAGCACGCCGAGCCGACCCCCCGCGACGGGTTCCGGCCCGCATGACCGACGTCGCCGGACGGCCGGCCGCCGGGCCCCGCGACGGCGCCGGCCGCGCGGACCTGCCGCGGGTGGGGCCCGTGTTCTGGCTCGAGCAGGCCCTCGCGGCCGAGGACGGCGAGCGCGCCTGCCCGCCCCTGACCGGCACGGTGCGCGCCGACGTGTGCATCGTCGGCGGCGGCTTCGTGGGCCTGTGGACGGCGCTGGAGCTCACCGAGCTCGCGCCCGACGCGCGGGTCGTGCTGCTCGACGCCCAGGGCTGCGGCTTCGGGGCGAGCGGGCGCAACGGCGGCTGGGCGACGAGCTGGTACGACGAACTGCAGGACCTCGTCGCGCGCTTCGGGCCCGAGCAGGCCGCGTGGCTGGCGCGGGAGTCGTCGGCGGCGATCGACCGCATCGAGGCGTTCACGCAGGCCGAGGACGTCGACGCCCATCTGCGGCGCGCGGGCACGCTGTGGGCGGCGTCGTCGCACGCGCAGGACGGCGCCTGGCGGGCGCCGCTGGCGGCGGCGCGCGCGCTGGGCCTGGACGGCGTGCTGCGCCCGGTCGACGCGGCGCAGGTGCGCGCGCGCACGGGCGCGGCGGTGCTGGGCGACGGCGCGTTCCTGCCCGACGGCGCGGCCGTCCAGCCGGCGCTGCTGGCGCGGGGGCTGCGGCGGGTCCTGCTGCGCCGCGGCGTGGAGATCCACGAGGGCACGCCGATGCTGGCGCTGGAGCACGGCCGGACGCCGGCCGTCGTGACCCCGGCGGGGCGCGTGGAGGCCGGCGCGGTCGTGCTCGGGCTCGGCGCGTGGGCGGCGCGCCTGCGGGAGCTGCGCCGCGCGGTGGTGCCGATCGGCAGCCACATCGTCCTCACGGAGCCGATCCCCGAGCTCGTCGCCGAGCTGGGCTGGACCGGCGGCGAGCTCCTCGGCGACGCGCGCCTGATGGTCCACTACGCGCAGGTCACGCGCGACGGCCGCATCGCCTTCGGGCGCGGCGGCGGGGCGGTCGGCCCGCTCGGGCGCGTGGTGCCGGCCCACACGGTCGACCCGCGGGCGGCCGCGCAGGTCGCGGCCTCGCTGCGCCGCTGGTTCCCGGCGCTGGAGCGCGTGCGGCTGACGCACGCCTGGGGCGGCGCGGTCGACCGGGCGCCGGGCCACCTGCCGTTCGTCGGCGCGCTCGGCGACCACGGCAACGTCCACTACGCGACCGGGTTCTCGGGCAACGGCGTCGCGCCCAGCGCGTTCGTCTCCCGGATCCTCGGCCGGCTCGCGCTCGGGGTGCGCGACGCGTACACCACCTGCGCGCTCGTGTCCGGGCCGCCCGGCTACCTGCCGCCCGAGCCGCTGCGTTCGGCGGGCGCGCTGGCGGTGCGGGCCGCGGTCGAGCGGGCCGAGGCCGCCGAGGAGCGTGGCGAGCGCGCGGGCCGGCTGGCGAGCGCGCTGCGCCCGCTCGTCTGGTACACGCTGCCGCGCGCCGTCGAGCCGCGCATGTGGAGGCGCCGCCGGCCGCAGCGATGAGTTCCGGGGCGAGCGGGGGTCCCTTGGGCATGAGCGCAGACGAGAGCCGTGACCCGCTGGAGGCCTACGACGTGCTCGTCGGGGCCTGGGAGACCGAGGCGACCCATCCGGCGATGCCGGGCGTGGTCGTCCGGGGCGAGGCGACGTTCGAGTGGCTGGAGGGGCGCCGGTTCCTGATCGAGCGCGCCCGCAGCGACCATCCCGACTTCCCGGACTCGCTCGCGATCGTCGGGGAGGGCGACGACGGGCGGCCGCGGATGGACTACTACGACTCGCGCGGCGTGCGGCGCGTGTACGGCGTCGCCTTCGACGGCTCGGTGCTGCGGCTGTGGCGCGACGCGCCGGGCTTCGCGCAGCGGTTCGCCGGGCCGCTGCGCGACGACGCGATCGAGGGGACGTGGGAGCTGTGCTGCGACGGGACGACCTGGCACGACGACCTGCGGATCACCTACCGGCGGCGGCGATGACCACCGGCGCTGGCACCATCACGCGCATGGACGCCGACGCGCTGCGCGACTGCTGCCTGGCCTTCGCCGGGGCCGTCGAGGAGTTCCCGTTCAACGCCGAGACCTCGGTGTTCAAGGTGGCCGGGAAGATGTTCGCGCTCAGCGCGCTCGACCGCGAGCCGCTGGCGGTGAGCGTCAAGTGCGACCCGGGCCTGGCGATCGCGCTGCGCGCCAGCTACGACGCGATCCGCCCCGGCTACCACCTCAACAAGCGCCACTGGAACACGATCACGCTCGACGGCAGCCTCGACGACCAGATGGTCTGCGACCTGATCGAGGACTCCTACGATCTCGTCGTCAGCGCGCTGCCGAAGCGCACCCGCCGGGCGCTGCGCTGGCAGCCGGAGATGTGAGCGACGCCGGGCTCGTCCTCGTCGGCCTGGCGATCGCGGTCGGCATCGCCGGCGTCGTCGTGCCCGTCCTCCCCGGCGCGCTGCTCGTGTGGGCGGCGATCCTCGTGTGGGCGCTCGCCGAGAGCACGGCCACCGCGTGGGGCGTCTTCGCGCTGGCGACCGGCGCGACCGGCGGCGCCCAGGTCGTCAAGTACCTCGTGCCGGGCCGGCGGCTGCGCGACGCCGGGGTCCCCCGCCGCTCGATGGTCGCGGGCGTCGTGCTGGCGATCGTCGGGTTCTTCGTCGTCCCCGTCGCCGGCCTGTTCCTCGGCTTCCCGCTCGGCGTCTACCTCGAGGAGCGCCGGCGCCTGCGCGCGCACGCCGCCGCGTGGGCGTCGACGAAGCACGCGCTGCGCGCCGTCGGCCTGTCGATCGCGATCGAGCTCGCCGCCACGCTCTTGGCGGCGACCGCCTGGCTCGTCGCCGTCCTCGCCTGAGCGCCGAGCGCGTGGACGGCCGCCGCGCCAGCGGCGACGATGTGCGCCATGCCAGAGCGCGCCCACGGTGACCTGCTGGCCGGCGACGTCGGCGAGCTCGTCGGCGTGTCCGGCACGACCATCGGCCAGTGGGCGCGGCGCGGGCTCATCCGCTCGTCGCGCTCGGACGGCGAGCCGCGCCGCTACAGCGTCGAGGACGTCGCCGAGGCGGCGGTCGTCGCCGAGCTGATCCAGCGCGGGGTCCCCCACGCCGCGATCCACCGGGCGATCGAGCGGCTCAGCGGCTCGGGCTCGTCGTGGCCGCTCAGCGACGCCTGGCTGGCGACCACCGAGGACCCGACGCCGCGGATCGCGCTGCGCGACGACGGCGAGGTCTACCTGCTCGACGCGCGCGGCTGGCAGCGCGTCGCCGTGGTGCCGCCGCTGCGCGAGGTGCGCCTGCGGCTGCGCCACGTCGCGGCCTAGGCGCCGGGCAGCCCCTGCGCGCGGTCGAACCAGCCGTGCAGCAGCGCGACCGGGTGGCCCTCGCCGGTGAGCAGGATCCGCTCGTCGGCCGGGAGATGGCAGCGCGCCAGGAACGGCAGGACCGCCTCGCCGCGGATCGCGATCCGCGCGGCCGGGGGCTCGGCCCGCTCGGCCGGCGGCGGCCCGACCGCGAGCGGCTGCCCGTCGCGGACCTCGACCTCGATCGGGTCGCCGTCGGTGACGTCGTAGACGACGCTGAAGCGGTGGCCGCGCGTCCAGGCGGGGTCGACCGCGGCGGCCAGCACCGCGAGCACGAGCTCGGGACCGGGCTTCGCGCCCCGCTCGAGCAGGCGCGCGAGGTCGGTGGGCGCGCGCCGCGCGCGCAGCAGCGGGCGCAGCCGCCGGCGGCGGCCCTCGATGCGGACGCCCGGGAGCTTGCGGCGCGCCCCGCCGCCCACGAGCGGCGCGAGCGCGGCGGCACTGCCGGACACCCGCACGTCGACCTCGGCGGACCCGGGGACGTTCTCGCGGCTGACCGCGACCCGGTCGCGATCCACGCCGACCGCGTAGGTGCCGCGCCCGCCGATCGTCAGCGCGTAGCGCACCGGCTTGCGCAGCAGGCCGGCCTGGCCGGGCAGCAGCGCGACGACGAGGTCGGCGGCGAGCGCCTCGTCGCGCTCGGCCAGCGCGACGATCGCCGGCGTCAGCCAGCCGGTGAGGCGCCGCTCGGACGGGTGCACGAAGCGGGCCGGGAGCGCGCGCGAGCCGGGCGGCGGCGCGAGCAGCCCGCTGCGCGCCAGCCCGTAGCCGGTCGCCGGCACGACGAGCTTGGACGCGGCCTCGGCCTCGGGCGCCGGGTCGGGCTCGGCCTCGGCCGCGGGCGCCGGGTCGGGCTCGGCCTCGGCCGCGGGCGCGGGATCGGACGCCTCCGGCGCGGGGTCCTGCGCCGGCGCCGGATCGTCGGCGGGCGGGCCGGCGACGTCCTCGGCCGGGGCGGGGTCGGCCGCCGCCGCGGCCGCGGGCTCCGCCTCGGCCTCGGCGTCCGGGTCGGCCGCCTCGTCCTCGCGCTCCACCTTCAGCCGCGCCTCGGCGGCCTCCAGGTCGCGCACGAGCCGGCCCGCCTGCTCGCGCAGCGCGGCCGCCTCCTCGGACTCGGCGTGCCGGGCGGCCAGCGCCTCCTGCGCGGCCGCCAGCTCGCGGCGCGTCTGCTCCAGCTCGGCCCGGGCGAGCACGTCGGCGACGAGCGACCCCGTCGCCCCGGACGCGCCCCGCGCGCGCTCGGCCGCCAGCTCCTCCTCGGCCACCTGCCGCGCCACCCGCTCCTCGTCGAGCCGGGCGCGCAGCGCCGCGACCTCGGCGTCGATGCGGTCGGCCAGCTCGGCGAGCCGGCGGTCGAAGCCCTCGCGCAGCGCGCCCGCCGCCGCGCGCACGTCGGCGATCAGCGCGCCGAGCGCGGCGTCGCGCTCGGCCTCGCCCTCGACGGCGGCCCGCAGGCGCGCCGCCTCGGCCTCGGCGTCGGCCAGCGCGCTCGCCAGTCGCGCGCGCTCGGCCTCCGCCTCGGTCAGCGCGGCGGTCAGCCGCTCGCGCTCGTCGGCGGCGCGGTCCAGGTCGGCCGCGATCTCCAGCTTCACGTCCTCGGCCGCGGCCCGCGCCGCGTCGCGCTCGGCGACCGCCTCGTCGCGGGCGCGCTCGGCCTCGGCCAGCCGCGCCTCGAGCTGGGCGCCGGCCTCGGCCAGCCGCTCGCGCAGCGGCGCCACCAGCGCCTCGATCGCGGCCACCTGCGCCTCGAACGCGCGCCGCTCCTCGGCGATCCGCGCCGACAGGCCCGCCTCGAGCTCGGCGACCTCGCGCCCGAACCGCTCGCGCGCCCGCTCCAGCTCCACGTTCAGCGCCGCCTCGGCCTCGCAGCGCCGCCGGCGCTCCTCCTCCAGGCGGCTCTGCAGCTCGGCCGCCTCGCGGCGGACGAGCGCGACGGTCTCCTCGGCCTCGCGCACCGCGGCGGCGCCCGCCCGCTGCGCGGCCCGCGCGCTCTCCAGATCGGCCTGCGACCGCGCCAGGTCGGCCCGCAGCCGCTCCAGCTCGGCGGTGCGCACCGCCAGCTCGCCCTGCGCCTCGCGCAGCGCGGCCCGCGCCACCTGGTCGTCGCCCGCGCGGTCGCGCACGTCGGCCAGCGTCCGGCGCACCTCGTCGAGCTCGGCCTGCAGCGCGGTGCGCCGCTCCAGCTCGCGCTCGAGCTGGGCGACCGTCGCCTCGACGTCGGCCACGCGCTCGCCCTGGCGGGCCAGCCGCGACTCCGCCTCGGCCCGCGCCGAGCGCTCGTGCTCCAGGCGGCGGGCCAGGTCGGCGGCCTCGGCCGCCAGCCGGTCGAGCTCCTCGCGGGCCCGCGCCTCGCCCGCGCGCTCGGCCGCCGCCCGCGCCGCCATCGCGGCCTGCTGGGCCTCGGCCGCCTCGCGGCGGATCGCGTCCATCTCGGCGCCCAGCGCCTCGGCGTGCTCCTCGGCCGCCCGCGCCCGCGCCTCGAGCCGCTCGCGCTCGCGGCGCACCGACGCGCGGATCGCGTCGCGCTCGCCCTCGGCCTCGACGCGCACGCGCCGCTCGGCCTCCTCGCGCTGCTCGGCGGCCCGCAGGCGCGCGGTCGCCTGGTCGCGCTCGGCCAGGGCGGACCGCAGCCGCGCCTCGAGGTGGTCGAGCTGCGTCTCGAGCGTCGCGGCGGTCGCCTCCGCGGCCTGCGCGCGGCGGACGAGCGCCTCGTCGGCCTGGCCCTCGCGCGCGGCCCGGCGCTGGGCCAGCACCGCCGGATCGACCACCGTCGCCGGCGGCGGCGCCAGCCGCTCGTCGGCCGGTCCCGGCGACGCCGCCGGCAGCGACACCCGGCGGTCGCCGAACGCCAGCGACAGTCGCGCCGACAGCCGCGACCGCAGCTCCACGGGCACCGCGAAGGAGCCCCGCCACGACCCGGAGTCGGTCGCCCCGGCGCCCGTCAGCGGGAACCGCCGCGGATCGCCGCGCTCGTCGACGACGACGAGCGCCACGTCGGGCGGCGCGCCCTCCCGCCAGCGCCCGCACACCCGGACCTCGAGCGCCTCGGGCGTGGCCGGCAGCCACTCGACGCGCTCGATCTCGAGCGGGGAGTCCACCGGCGGTCCGTCGGGCGAGGGAGCGCTCACGAGTGCGAGCGTACGCACCCGCGCGGACGGGACCGTCCGGCCGCGAACGATCCCGCCGCTATGCCTCCGCGCCGTCGCCGATCGCGCGCTTGGCGGCCACGCCGGCCACCACGACGACGCCCACCGCGATCCCTGCGGCGAGCGCCATCTTCGGCCCGCTGCGGTGCAGGTAGAGCTTGAACGCCTTCCAGGTCAGCCGCCCGAGCAGGTTGTAGAGCATGGCCTACTCCTGCCCGTCGTCGACGTGATGCAGTCGCCAGGCCATCCGCGACTGCAGCGACCACAGCTCGATGAACCCCGGCGAGGCCTGCTGCGAGAACAGCCCGCCGGACTCGGCGAACGTCGCCAGCTGCGCGTCGTAGACGGCGTTGGCGGACTCGCGCGTGACGACCCGGACCGAGCCCTTGTAGAGCTTCAGGCCGATCGTCCCGGTGACGCGCGCGTTCACGGAGTCCATGTACGCGTCGAGGTCCTGGCGCAGCGGCTCCCACCACAGGCCCGCGTACACGAGGTAGGCCCACTGGCGGTCGAGCTGCGGCTTGAACTGGTTCTGGTGGATCGTCCCGACCAGCCGCTCCAGCTCGTGGTGGGCGGTCAGCACGAGCGTCGCCGCCGGCACCTCGTAGATGTCGCGGACCTTCAGGCCGACGATCCGGTCCTCGATGTGGTCGACGATGCCCACCCCGTGCTTCATGCCGATCTCGGCCGCGCGCTCCAGCAGCTCCACGAGCTCCAGCCGCTCGCCGTTCAGCGCCACCGGCACGCCCGCCTCGAACCCGATCGTCACGATCTCCGGCTCGTCGGGCGCATCCTCGGGGCGCGTCACGAGCTGGAACACGTCGTCGGTCGGCGCGTGCGACAGGTCCTCGATCCACTTGCCCTCGCTCGAGCGCCCCCACAGGTTGTCGTCGATGGAGTACGGCGCCGCCTCGGTGCCGCCCTTGACCGGGATCCCGTGCTCGCGCGCGTAGGCGATCTCCTCGTCGCGGCCCATCGCCCACGAGCGCACCGGGGCGATGATCTTCAGCTCCGGCGCCAGCGTCGCGATCGTCGACTCGATGCGCACCTGGTCGTTGCCCTTGCCGGTGCAGCCGTGCGCGATCGTGTCGCAGCCCGACTTCCGCGCGTACTCGACCGCGAGCTTGGCGATCAGCGGCCGGCCCAGCGCGGTGAACAGCGGGTAACCGGCGCCGTAGATCGCGTTGGCCTTGATCGCGGGGACGACGAACTCGCGGGCGAACTCCTCGCGCGCGTCGACCGTGTGCGTCTCGACCGCGCCGAGCATCCGCGCCTTGCCCTCGACGACGTCGTAGTCCTCGCCGGGCTGGCCGAGGTTGACGGTGAGCGTGACGATCTCGGCGTCGTACTCCTCCTGGATCCACTTGAGCATCACGCTCGTGTCCAGGCCGCCGGAGTAGAGCAGCAGGACGCGGTTGACCTCGTGGTGGTCGGCCTCGTACGACGCCGTCGCCTGGGCGCGCATGCGCTCGGTGGCCTGGGGGAGCGGGATCGTGTGGGCGGAGGTGTGAGCGGCGGAGCTGGGAGCGTCGGACATGGCGGCCCCGCAGAGTACCCGGGCCGCCCGTGCGGCTCAGGCCTCGATGCGCAGCGTGGTGTCGCGGCGGACGTACAGCGCCGAGCCGTCCTCCCCGCTCTCGCAGCGCAGGCGCGCCACGACCCGCCACACGCCGGTGCCCACGGCGGCCGCGCGCGGCGCCCACCGGTGGTGGAACGTGCCGTTGCGGGCGATGCGCACCCGTCCGATCGCATACGTGTCGCGCCCCGCCCGCAGCGTCAGGCTCACGAGGCGCGAGCAGGACTCGAACACCGGCCAGCCGCCGCCCCGGAACACGACGTGGTCGCCGTAGGCGACCCGCGCGGGCGAGACCAGCAGGCGCGGCGCCGCGACGGCCGGCGCCGCCGCGACCCCCGCGACGGCGAGGACCAGCACGCACGCCAGGGCCCGCCGCATGGCGGCAGCCTTGCGCATCCCCACCCCGCGCGTCCAGCCCGAGCTACAGCAGCGAGCGCAGACGGGCGACGGCCTCGTCGATCTCGTCCTCGGTGACCACGAGCGGCGGCAGCAGCCGGATCGTCCGCGGGCCGGTGGCGTTCACGACGAGCCGCTGCTCGAGCAGGGCGCGCGTCGCGATCTCCGGCGCCGTGGGCCCGTCGTCCACGACGAGGTCGAACGCGTTCATGAGCCCGCGCCCGCGCACGGTCTCCACCCGCGGCAGCTCCTCGAGGCGGCCGCGCAGGTGCTCCCCGAGCGCCCGCACGCGCGCCAGCAGCGCCGGGTCGTCGAGGATGTCGAACGCGGCCAAGGCGGCCGCGGCGACCACCGGCCCGCCGGCGAACGTCGACCCGTGGTCGCCGGGGGCGAAGACCGTCGACAGCCGCTCGCCGGTGACGAGCGCGCCGATCGGCAGGCCCCCGCCGAGCGCCTTCGCGGTCGTCAGCGCGTCGGGCACGACCGGCGTCTGCTCGTAGCCCCACAGCGAACCGGTGCGGCCCATCCCGGTCTGCACCTCGTCGAACACGAGCGCCGCGCCCACGCGGTCGCACGCCTCGCGCGCGGCCACCAGCACGTCGTCGCCGACGATCAGCACGCCGCTCTCGCCCTGGATGACCTCCATGACGACCGCCGCCGTGTTCTCGTCGACCGCGTCGCGCACCGCGTCGGCGGTCGCCGGCACCGGGCGGAAGCCCGGCACGAGCGGCGCGAACGGCGCCTGCTTGGACTCCTGCGGCGTCGCGCTCAGCGCCCCGTACGTGCGCCCGTGGAAGCCGTTGTGCAGCACGACGACGTCGCCGCCCGGCCTGGCCTTGCGCACGAGCTTGATCGCCGCCTCGTTGGCCTCCGCGCCCGAGTTGCAGAAGAACACGCCGCCGCCCAGCGACGACTCGGCCAGCCGGTCGGCCAGCCGCGTCATCGGCGCGGTGAAGAACAGGTTGCTGACGTGCATGAGCCGCCCGGCCTGGTCGCGCACGGCCTCCACGACCTTCGGGTGGCAGTGGCCGACCGACGAGACGGAGATGCCGCACAGGAAGTCGAGGTACTCGTTGCCGTCGCTGTCCCACAGGCGCACCCCCGACCCGCGCTCGAACTCGACCGGGAAGCGGGCGTACGTGGACAGCAGGTGGTGGGCGTCCTGTGCGGCTGGGCTCATCTGGCGGGTCCGATCTTCGTGCCGATGCCGGCGTGGGTGAACAGCTCGAGCAGCAGGGAGTGCGGCAGGCGCCCGTCGATGATGTAGGCGTTGTCGACGCCGCCGTGGATCGCGTCCAGGCAGGCCTGGAGCTTGGGGCGCATGCCGCCGGAGATCGACGGCAGCGCCGCCTCGACCTCGTCGGCGGCCGCCTCGCTCACGAGCGACTCGGGGTCCTCGGGGTCGCGCAGCCACCCGCGCACGTCGGTGAGGAACAGCACCTTGTAGGCGCCCATCGCCCGCGCGACCGCGCTGGCGGCGGCGTCGGCGTTGACGTTGTAGGAGTTGCCCTCCTCGTCGGCGCCGACCGACGCGATCACCGGGATGTAGTCCTGGGCGACGTGGCGGATCACGTCGACGTCGACGCGCTGGATCTCCCCCACGAAGCCGATGTCCTCGCCGCCCGGCGCGCGCTGGCGGCGGACGCGGAACAGGTTGCCGTCGTCGCCCGACAGGCCGACCGCGGCCTGCCCGTGGCGGTTGATCCGCAGGACGATGTCCTTGTTGACCTTGCCGACGAGGACCATCTTGGCCACCTCGACGGTCTCGGCGCTGCTCACCCGCAGGCCGCCGACGAACTCGACGGGCATGCCGAGGCGCTCCATGTAGCTGGTGATGTCGGGCCCGCCGCCGTGCACGACGATCGGGTTCATCCCGACGTACTTGAGCAGCACCACGTCGCGCGCGAACTCCTCGCGCAGCTCGGGGTCCTCCATCGCGGCGCCGCCGTACTTGATGACAACCGTGCGGCCGTGGAACTCCCGGATGTACGGGAGCGCCTCCAGGAGCGTCGCTACGTCTCGCGTCACGTCGTGTACTCCGCGTTGATCGTGATGTAGCCGTGGCCGAGGTCGGAGAAGAACACCTCGGTCTCGGCGCCGTCGCCGGGCAGCCGCACCTCGTACTCGACCTCGTCGCGCGCGGCCGCCGCGTCGAGCGCGGCCTGGTCGGCGCGCACCGCCGCCCCGCCCGCGCAGACCGGGATGCCCTCGATCGCGATGTCGAGCGGGACCGGCGCGCCGCCGGCCAGCGCCATGCCGGCCGCCTGGGCGATGCGCCCCCAGTTCGGGTCGCCGCCGTGCAGCGCCGTCTTCACCAGCGGCGAGTCGGCGACCGCCCGCGCGACCGCCTCGACCGCGCGCACGTCGCCGCCGCGCACGACGACGCGGCCGACCCGCCGGGCGCCCTCGCCGTCGCGGACCATGAGGATCGCCAGCTGGCGCAGGAGCGCGTCAAGCGCCTCGCCGAAGCGCAGCTCGTCCTCGGTCTCGGGCTCCACCCGCACGCCGCTGGCGCCCGACGCGATGAGGATCGCGGTGTCGTTGGTGGAGAGCTGGCCGTCGACCGAGCAGCGGTCGAACGAGCGCTTCACGCACACGCCGAGCAGCAGGTCGGCGGTCTCGGCGCTCAGCGCGGCGTCGGTCTCGACGAAGCAGAGCATCGTCGCGAAGCGCGGCGAGATCATCCCCGCGCCCTTGCACTGGGCGGCCAGGCGCACGCGGCCCGAGGGCAGCTCGACGTCGAGCGTCGCGCGCTTGTCGACGGCGTCGGTCGTCTTGATCGCGTCGGCGAACTCGACGGCGCCGGCGGGCGACAGGCGCCCGTTGGCGTCCAGCAGCCCGCGCACGACCCGCTGGCCGTCGAGCTGCACGCCGATGACGCCGGTCGAGGCGACCGCGACCTGCTCGGCCTCCACCCCGGCCGCCATCGCGCCCGCGCCCTGCATGCGCGCCGCCTCGTCGAGGCCGAGCCGCCCGGTGGCGGCGTTCGCGTTGCCGGAGTTGACGACGACGGCGCGCAGCGCGTCCAGCCGCGCCCGCTCGCGGGTCACCTGCACCGGGGCGGCGACCACGGCCGAGGCGGTGAAGCGCGCCGCCGAGACGGCGTCGGGCGCGTCGCAGACCAGCAGCCCGACGTCGAGGCCGCCGCTGGGCTTGATCCCGGCGGCCGCGCCGGCGGCCCGGAAGCCGGCGGGCAGCGTGTCGTCGGCCGCCTCGGTGACGTGCGCGGGCCGGGGCACCCACCGCGACGAGAAGAACCCGCTCACCGGATCCCCGCGGTCTCGTCGAAGCCGAACATGAGGTTCAGGCACTGGACCGCCTGCGACGCGGTCCCCTTCCACAGGTTGTCGATGGCCGAGAACACGAACACCTTGCCGGTGCGCTCGTCGGGGTGCACGAGGATGCGGCAGAAGTTCGTCTCGCGCACGTCGCGCACGCCGGGCGCCGAGGCCACGAGCTCGACGAACGGCTCGTCGGCGTAGCGCTCGCCGTAGAGCGCGTGCACGTCGACGTCCTCGGTGAGCGTCGCGTAGCACGACAAGAGCTCGCCCTGGTCGAGCGGCAGCAGGTGCGGCGTGAACGTCACGACGAGGTCGCGCGCGCCGGCGGCGGCCAGCTCCTGGTCGATCTCGGGCGCGTGGCGGTGGCGCCCGATCCCGTACGGCTTGACGTTCTCGGCGACCGACACGAAGTGCGTCCGCTCGGTCGCGGCCCGCCCGGCGCCCGACACGCCGCTCTTGGCGTCGATGACGACGTCGGCCAGGTAGGGCGCGATCGGCGCCAGACCGAGGATCGCCGCGGTCGGGAAGCATCCCGGACCGGCGACGATCGTGGCGTCGGCCAGGCGGTCGCGGTACCGCTCCGGCAGCCCGTACACGGCGCCGTCGATCAGCTCCGGCGCCGGATGCTCGACGTACCACTCCTCGTAGACCGAGACGTCGCGCAGCCGGAAGTCGGCGCTGAGGTCGACCACCCGGATGCCGCGCTCGTGCAGCTCGGCGACCGTCGGCGCGGCGGCGCCGTGCGGGTAGGCGACGACGGCCGCGTCGATCTGGCCCAGCTCGTCGATCTCGTAGGCGTCCATGACGAGCGGGACGCGGTGGTGCGGGTACAGGTCGTCGAGGCGCCGGCCGGCGTCGGAGCGCGACGTGACCGCGACGAGCTCGAAGTGCGGGTGCTCCCACAGCAGCCGCGCCGCGAGCGCGCCCGCGAACCCGGACGCGCCGAGCACCGCGACGGACGGCCCGTCCCCGTCAGCCACGAGGCGTCACCCCCAGGTCGGCCAGCCGGCCGAGGATCTTCTCGCGCAGCCCGTTGACCTCGTCGTCGGTGAGCGTGCGGTCGGGCGCGGCGAACGCGAGGTGCAGCGCCAGCGACACCTCGCCGTCGCGCTCGAAGCGGTCGAACACCTCGACGTCGCGCAGCAGCCGGCCGCCGGCGTCGCGGATCGCGGCGACGACCTCGGCCGCGGACCGCTCGCCCACCAGCAGCGACAGGTCCTGGCGCACGGGCGGGTAGGTGGTCACGTCCCGGTAGACCGGCACCTCCGGCGCGCGGGCGGCGATCTTGCCCAGGTCGACGGCGAACGCGGCGCCCCCGTCGAGGTCCCACTCGCGCGCGACCAGCGGGTGCAGCTCGCCGGCGAAGCCGAGGCGCTCGCCGTCGCCGGCGACGATCTCGGCCGCGCGCCCCGGATGCAGGAACGGCCAGTCGGACGACGGGCGCGCCTCCCACGGCACGCGCAGCGTGTCCAGCACCGCGCCGACGAGCGCCTTGACGGCGAAGAAGTCGGCGGCCGGCGGGCGCGGCGTGCGCCAGGTCGGGTCCTGCGGCGGGCCGACCAGCAGCGCGCCCAGCCCGTGGTGCTCGTCGGCGGGCGACGGCCGCTCGGCGCCGTCCTCCTCCTGGGGCCAGGCGCGGTAGACGGTGCCGCTGTCGAACAGCGCGACCCGCTCGACGCCGTGGGCGAGGTTGTGGCGCGCGGCGTCCAGCAGCGACCCCATCAGCGTGGGCCGCAGGATCGCGTCCTCCTCGCTCATCGGGTTCTCGAGCTCGACGACGCGTCGCAGCGGCGCGCCCTCGGGCACGCGCAGGCGGTCCAGCAGCGCCGGGGAGGCGAACGACCAGCCCGCGATCTCCTGCAGGCCCCGCCCCACGAGCACGTCCTCGGCGCGGCGGCGCACCCGCTGCGGCCAGCTGAGCCGCGCGCCCGGGCGGCCGGTCGGCAGCGTGGCGGGCAGGTCGTCGAGGGCGGCGAGGCGGGCGACCTCCTCGATCACGTCGGCCTCGCGGGTGACGTCCAGGCGCCGCCAGTGCGGCACGGTCACGTCGAGGCCGTCGTGGGCGTCGGCCACGCCGAAGCCGATCGCGCGCAGCACCTCGGCCTGGCGGGCGCGCGGCACGTCGATCCCCAGCAGCGAGCGCACGCGCGCCTCGCGCAGCCGGATGACCACGGGCTCGGGGTCGGCCACGCCGGGCGCGGCGACGTCGATCCAGCCGGGCCGCCGCGTCGCGCCGGTCAGCTCCTCCATCAGCTTCAGCGCCACCGCCTGGCCCTCGACCGTCGACTCCGGCGAGAGCCCGTCGGCGAAGCGGCTGGACGCCTCGGTGCGCAGGCCCAGCGCGGTCGACGTGGCGTGGATGTTCGGCCCGTCCCACGTCGCCATCTCGATCAGCACGCGGGTGGTGCCCTGGTGGACCTCCGAGCGGGCGCCGCCCATGATCCCGGCGATCGACGTCGGGCCCTCGGCGTCCTCGATGAGCATCGCGTCGGGCGGCAGCGTGCGGACCTGGTCGTCGAGCGTGGTGATCTGCTCGCCCGGCGTCGCGCGCCGCACGACGAGGCGCCCGCCGGCGATCCGGTCGAGGTCGAACGCGTGCACCGGCTGCCCGGTGAGCAGCATCACGTAGTTCGTGATGTCGACGACGTTGTTGATCGGCCGCTGGCCGGACGCCATCAGGCGCTGCTTGAGCCACCACGGCGACTCGCCGATCGTCACCCCGTCGAAGGCGACGGCGGTGAAGCGCGGACACAGGTCGGGGTCGCGCACCTCGATCGCCACGCCGTCGATGCCCGACGGCTCGCCGAGGTCGATCCCCTCCCACGGCGGCGGGGCCAGCGGCGCGCCGGTGGCGGCGTGCACCTCGCGCGCGACGCCGTACACGCCCAGGCAGTCGGGCCGGTTGGGCGTGATCTCCAACTCGAGGACGTCGGTGGCGATCGGCAGGACCTCGGCCAGGAACGTGCCGGGCTCGAGGTCGTCGTCGAGGACCATGATCCCCTCGTGGAGGGTCCCGATGCCGACCTCGTCCTCGGCCAGGATCATCCCCTCCGACGGCTCGCCGCGCAGCTTGGCCTTCTTCAGGCGCGTGCCGTCGGGCATGATCGCGCCGGGCTTGGCGACCGCGACGGTCTGACCGGCGGCGACGTTCGGCGCGCCGCAGACGATGTGCGACGGCGTGCCGGTGCCGACGTCGACCGTGCAGACCGACAGGCGGTCGGCGTTGGGGTGCTGCTCGCGGGTGAGCACCTTCCCGACGACGAAGTGCTCGAGCTCGGAGACGCCGTGGTGGTGGATGCGCCCGACCTCGGTGCCGGTCATCGCCAGGCGGTCGGCGATCGCGCGCGGCGTCATCACCGGCTCGCAGTACTCGAACAGCCAGCTCAGCGGGAGTCTCATCCGAACTGCTCCAGGACCCGGACGTCGTTGGCGTACAGCGTGCGGATGTCCGGGATGCCGTACTTGAGGGCGGCGATCCGCTCGATGCCCATCCCGAACGCGAACCCCTGGACCTCCTCGGGGTCGTAGCCGTGCTCGCGCACGTAGCCGAACACGTTGGGGTCGACCATGCCGGCGCCGAGGATCTCCAGCCAGCCGGTGCCCTTGCACACCTGGCAGGGCGACCCGTCGCGGGCGCAGTTGAAGCAGGAGACGTCGACCTCGACGCTCGGTTCGGTGAACGGGAAGAAGTGGGGCCGCAGGCGCACCTCGCGGTCGCTGCCGAAGATCGCGCGGCTGAAGTCCAGCAGCGTGCCCTTCAGGTCGGCGAGCGTGATGTCCCTGTCGACGGCCAGCCCCTCGACCTGGTGGAACTGGGGCGTGTGCGTGGCGTCGCTGTCGCGGCGGTAGACGCGGCCGGGGATGATCACGTACAGCGGCGGCGGCTCGGCCTCCATCGCGCGGATCTGCATCGGCGACGTGTGCGTGCGCAGGACGACGTCGTCGCCGGCGTAGAACGTGTCGGTGCGGCCGCGGGCCGGGTGCGTCGGCGCGTGGTTGAGAGCGTCGAAGTTGTAGTAGACGGTCTCGACCTCCGGCCCCTCCAGGACGCGGAAGCCGAGGCCGACGAACACGTCCTCGATCTCGCGCCGCGTCTGGGTGAGCACGTGCAGGCGGCCGACGGTCTGCGGCGGGTCGCCGGGCAGCGTGACGTCGACGCGGTCGGTGCGCAGCCGCTCGTCGAGCTCGGCGGCCTCGAGCTGCGCGGCGCGCGCGGCGATGGCGGCCTCCAGCTCGCGGCGGACGACGTTGGCGGCCTTGCCGACGACACCGCGCTGCTCGGGCGGCAGCTCGGCGACGCCGCGCAGGATCTGCGGCAGCTCGGCCTTGCGGCCCAGGAACTGGACGCGCACCTGCTCCAGGGCGTCGGTGGTGGCCGCCTGCGCGATGGCGGCGCGGGCCTCGGCGGCGATCTGGTCGATGCGGTCGGTCATGGGGTCAGGGAGAGCTCGTAGAGGGCGATGGTCGCCGCCATCGCGGCGTTGAGGGACTCGGTGGCGATCGGGATGTGGGCGACGCGGTCGCATCCTTCCACGACCTCGGGGGGCAGCCCTTCCCGCTCGGCGCCGACGACGATGGTGGCGTCGGGCGCGGGCGCCAGCTCCCGGAGCGGGTGGGCGGGTGGGGACGGGTCCGAGACGAGCGCGATCGTCTCGCCGGGCAGCTCGTCGACGCGCTCCACGCGGGCGACCGGCACGGCGAACAACGCGCCCATCGAGGCGCGCACCGCCTTGGGCCCGTACGGGTCGGCGGTGTGCGGCCCGATCGCCGCGCTCGCCGCCCCGAACGCCGCGGCCGCGCGCAGCACGGTGCCGACGTTGCCGGGGTCGCGCACGCCCCACAGCGCCACGCACCGCGGGCCGAGCGGCTCCGGCGCCCACCGCTCGCGGTAGACGGCCAGCGCGCGCGTGCCCGACCCGAGCGCGGACACGCCCGCCAGCACCGACGGCTCCACCTCGGTCCCGGGCAGGCCGGAGCCCGCGGCGGCGAACCGCTCCAGCGGCTCCCAGCCGGCGGCGTCCGCGGCGGCGAGCAGGTCCTCGCCCTCGGCCACGAAGCGGCCGTCGCGGCGGCGCCGGAGCCGGCGGATCGTCTTCAGGCGGTCGTTGTGGGTGGACGTGATCATGGACACGAAAAAGGGCGCCGTTGTCAGCGGCGCCCTCGAGGTCTGCGGTCGTTCTGTCTGCCTGCGGTCAGGCGGCAGCCGACGCCTCTCGGGCGGCCTCGGCAAAACGTCGGAAGGTGTCGGCGTCGCGCACGGCGATGTCGGCCAGGACCTTGCGGTCCAGCTCGATGCCGGCCAGCTTCAGCCCGTGCATGAACTGCCCGTAGCTCATGCCGTTCTGACGGGCGGCGGCGTTGATGCGCGTGATCCACAGGCGGCGGAAGTCGCGCTTGCGGTTGCGGCGGTCGCGGTACGCGTAGGAATCCGCCTTGAGCAGCGCCTCCTTGGCCCGCTTGTAGTTGGAGTGCGCCTCGCCGCGGAAGCCCTTCGCGCGCTCGAGCGTGGCGCGGCGCTTCTTGCGAGCGTGGACGGAGCGCTTGACGCGGCTCACTTGCCCACCCCCAGCAGCTTCTTGACGCGCGGCGTGTCGTGATCGCCCAGGACCGCAGGGGCACCCAGCCGGCGCTTCCGCTTCGCGTTCTTCTTCTCCAGGATGTGGGAGGTGTTCGCGTGGCGGGCCTTGACCTTGCCCTTCGCGGTCACCTTGAAGCGCTTCTTCGCGCCCGAGTGGGTCTTCATCTTCGGCATGAGCGGCCGCACAGTATGACAAAGTCCCGTGGCGACTCCGCGAGGCCCCATGAGCGACGATCCCACCCGACCGATCCAGCGCGTCCCGGCGCAGCCGCCGCGCCCCCGAGCCGGCGCCGGCGAGCCCGGCGATCGCGAGCCCGATCGGGCGGACGGCCTGCGCGGCCTGCAGACCGCCGTCGTCGTCCTCGCCGTCGTGGCGGTGGCCGCGCTCGGCATCGCCGTGTGGGCGCTCGTCGACGGCGGCGACGACGACCGCGGAGGCGGCGGCGGGCGCAACGCGGAGGCCGTCTCGGAGCTGCGCGGCGACGTGCGCGACCTGCGGCGCCAGGTCGACGACCTGCCCACCGCCGACGACCTCAGCGCCCTCCAGAAGGAGGTCGACGAGCTGAGCGGGCGCCTCGACGACGCGACCGACGACCTCGCGGCCGCGCGGGACGCCAGCGAGGGCCTGGAGCGGCTGCGCTCCGACGTCGACGGGCTGCGGTCCGACCTCGACGCCCTCGCCCAGCGCGTCGAGGATCTCGAGGCCGCGCCGGAGGGCGGCGCGCCGGCCTCGCCCTGACGCGGCGCGTCTAGGAGTCGGAGGCGTCCGCGTCCGAGTCGGACTTGGACTTCGCGGCGGCGGCGGCCTTCTCGTCGCCCTTGCCGCCCGCGCCGTTGTCGTCGTACTCGCCCGCGAGCACGGCCTTGGACGGGCCGAGCATCATCGTCATGTTGCGCCCGTCCTGGATCGGGCGCTGCTCGACGACCGCGATGTCCGACAGCTCCTCGGCCAGGCGGTCGAGCAGCATCACGCCGCGCTCGGGGTGCGCCACCTCGCGCCCGCGGAACATGATCGTGATCTTGACCTTGTCCTTGTGCTTGAGGAAGCGGGCGACGTGCCCCTTCTTCGTGTCGTAGTCGTTCTGCGCGATCTTCGGGCGGAACTTGATCTCGCGGATCGTGATCTGCTGCTGGTGCTTGCGCGCCTGCTTCTGCTTCTGGGCCTGCTCGTACTTGTACTTCGAGTAGTCGAGCACGCGGCACACGGGCGGGCGCGCGTCGGGCGCCACCTCGACCAGGTCGAGATCGCGCTCCTGCGCGTAGCGAAGCGCCTCGTCCGTCCGCATGACCCCGACCTGCTGGCCCTGCTCGTCGATCAGGCGTACCTCTGGGACCCGGATCCTCTCGTTGATGCGGGTCGTGTCTCGCTCCGGCGGTCGCCGGTCGAACCTACGGGGAATCGGCAACGTCTAGGAGCGGCCGGTATGCGTCAGTGCCTTCAACGACTCGGAGTGTAGCGAGCCGGGGCCTCGTCGGCGACACGCTGCGCGAACGCCTCGACCGTCTCCGCACCGAGATCGCCCTCCCCATGGCGGCGCACGGCGACCGTGCCCGCGTCCGCCTCGCGGTCCCCCACCACGAGCATGTAGGGGATCTTCTGCAGCTCGGCCTCGCGGATGCGGCGCCCGATCGACTCCGAGCGGTCGTCGAGCTCGACCCGCACGCCCGCCGCGACGAGCTCGTCGCGCGCCTGCGCGGCCGCGCCGGCGTGGCGGTCGGAGATCGGCAGCACGACCGCCTGGACCGGAGCCAGCCACACCGGGAACTCGCCCGCGTAGTGCTCGATGAGGATGCCGACGAAGCGCTCGTAGGACCCCATCAGCGCGCGGTGCAGCATCACCACGCGGTGCTCCTGGTTGTCGGGCCCGGTGTAGGTGAGGTCGAAGCGCTCCGGGAAGTTGTAGTCGAGCTGGATCGTGCCGATCTGCCAGGAGCGCCCGAGCGAGTCGGTCATGTGCAGGTCGATCTTCGGGCCGTAGAACGCGCCGTCGCCCTCGTTGACCGTGTACTCCAGCCCGCGCGAGTCCAGCGCCTCGGCCAGCATCGCCTCCGAGCGGTCCCACAGCTCGTCGGTGCCGATGCGCACCTCCGGACGGGTGGACAGCTCGATGTCGACGTCGAACCCGAACACGGCGTAGGTGTCGAACGCGAAGTCCAGGCAGGCGACGACCTCGTCGTGGACCTGCTCCTCGGTGCAGAAGATGTGCGCGTCGTCCTGCACGAAGTGGCGGACGCGCATGAGCCCGTGCAGCGTGCCCGACAGCTCGTTGCGGTGCAGCGGCCCCGGCTCGGAGTAGCGGACGGGCAGGTCGCGGTAGGAGAACTTCTGCAGCTTGTAGAGCTGGCAGTGGCCCGGGCAGTTCATCGGCTTGAGCGCGAACTGGCGCCCCTCCGACTCCGTCACGAACATGTTCTCGCGGTACTTGTCCCAGTGGCCGGAGGTCTTCCAGAGCTGGGAGTCGTAGATCACCGGGGTCTTGACCTCGGTGTAGCCGCGCTGCCGGCCCATCTCCCGCGAGAGCTGGACCAGGGTGTTGAACAGGTGGGTGCCCTTCGGCAGCCAGAACGCCGACCCGGGGCTGGTCTCGGAGAACTGGAACAGGCCGAGCTCGCGCCCGAGCTTGCGGTGGTCGCGCTGGCGGGCGAGCTCCAGGCGCTCGAGGTGCGCCTCGAGGTCCTCCTTGGAGAGGAACGCGGTGCCGTAGACGCGGGTGAGCATCTGCCGGTTGGCGTCGCCGCGCCAGTAGGCGCCCGCGACCGACTGCAGCTTGAACGCCTTGATCGTCTTCGTCGTCGGCGCGTGCGGCCCGCGGCACAGGTCGGTGAACGGGCCGTTCGTGTAGAGGCCGACGGTCTCGACGCCCTGGTCGCGGATGAGGTCCTCGATCAGCTCGACCTTGTAGGGCTGGTCCTCGCGCACGAAGCGCTCCAGCGCCTCGCCGGCGGGGACGTCCTCGCGCACGAACGGCTCGGCGGCCTTGATGTGCTCGGCCATCCGCGCCTCGACGGCCGGGAAGTCGGCCTCGGAGAAGTGGACGCCCTCGGGGAACTCGAAGTCGTAGTAGAAGCCGTCGTCGACCGGCGGGCCGATCGAGATCTTCACGCCCGGGTACAGCTCCATCACCGCGGTGGCGAGCACGTGCGCGGCGTCGTGGCGGATCAGCCACAGCGCCTCGGGCGAGCGCGCGGTGACGATCTCGACCTTGGCGCCGTCGGGCAGCGGCGCCGCCAGATCGCGCAGCTCCCCGTCGACCTTGACCGCCAGCGCGGCCCGGGCCAGCCCCGCGCCGATCGCGGCCGCCGCGTCGGCGCCGGTCGCGCCGTCGGGCAGGGTCAGCTCGGTTCCGTCGGGCAGGGTGACGTGCATGAGGGCCGGATCGTACAGCCGAACCCGTGTTCGACCGGGGCCGCGCGCTACCGTGCGCGGCGTCATGGCCCCCTCCGCGCTGCGCGATGCCTTCCCCGTGCTGGACGAGGTCGCCTACCTCAACGCGGGCACCTGCGGCCCGGTCGCGGCCGCCGCGGTGCAGGCGGCGCAGGACACGCTGCACATCGCCGCGGTCGACGGCCGCTGGATGCCGTACTTCGAGCGGATGATCGACCTGCAGGCGCGCCAGCGCTCCGCGTACGCCGCGCGGATCGGCGCCGACCCGGCCGACGTGGCGCTGACGACGTCGACGAGCGACGGCATCGTGCGCGTGCTCGCGGGGCTCGAGCTGGGCCCCGAGGACGAGATCGTCACCAGCGACGAGGAGCACCCCGGGCTGCTCGGCCCGGTCGCCGCCGCCGCGCGCCGGATCGGGCTGCGCGTGCGCACCGTGCCGTTCGAGTCGCTGGCCGAGGCCGTCTCCCCCGCCACCGGGCTCGTCGCCTGCTCGCACGTGAGCTGGATCGGCGGGAAGGTCGCGCCGGCGGAGCTGGCCGAGGTGGCCGCCTCGGGCGTGCCGGTGCTGCTCGACGGCGCCCAGGGCGCGGGGGCGATCGACGTCGACGTGAGCGCGCTCGGCTGCGCGTTCTACGCCGCGTCCGGCCAGAAGTGGCTGTGCGGCCCCGTCGGCACCGGCTTCCTCTACGTCGCGCCCGCCTGGCGCGACCGCCTGGCCGCCACCGGCCCCACGTACATGAACCTCGAGGAGCCGGGCGCCGGCCTCGAGGCGCGCCCGCACGCCGACGCGCGCCGCTACGACACGCCCGCCCTCGCCGCCGAGGCGTCCGCGTTCGCCGTCGCCGCCCACGACGTCGTCGTCGAGCACGGCGGGTGGAACGAGGCGATCCGCCGGGCGCGGGACCTCGCCGAGCGCTTCGCCGCGGCGCTGGCCGACCACGGCCGCGAGCCGGAGCCGCGCGGCGCCACGACGCTCGTGTCCTGGCCCGAGGAGGACGCGCCCGGCTTCGTGCAGCGCGCCGCCGCCCACCGCGTCGTGGTCCGCGACCTGCCCGGCCGCGGGCTGGTGCGCGCGTCGATCGGGGCCTGGAACGACGAGCGCGACCTCGACCGGCTGCTGTCGCTGCTGGCATGACCGTGCAGGTGGAGACGACGGTGCGGCCCGCGACGCCGGCCGACGCGGCGGCGATCGCCCGCATCTACAACGAGGGGATCGAGGACCGCATCGCCACGTTCGAGACGCGGCTGCGCACGCCCGACGAGATCGAGGCGCGGATCGCGAGCGGCGAGCCGCTGATCGTCGCCGAGCGCTCCGGCGCGGTCGTCGGGTTCGCGAGCTGGCTGCCCTACAGCGACCGCGAGGTGTACGCCGGCGTCGGCAACTACACCGTCTACGTGGCGCGCGGCGCGCGCGGCGCGCGGGTGGGCTCGGCGCTCATGCGCCGGCTGATCGCCGACGCCGAGGCGGCCGGGCTGTGGAAGCTGCTCAGCATCATCCTCGCCAGCAACGAGGCGTCGGTCGCGCTGGCGCGCCGCCACGGCTTCCGGATCGTGGGCGTGCACGAGCGCCACGCCCGCCTCGACGGCGAGTGGCGCGACGCGATCCTCGTCGAGCGCCTGATCGGCGAGGCCGCCCGCGACGACTAGGCCGGCGCGCCGCCGCGGCCCGCGCCCTGCGCGAACCGCTGCGCGCCCTCCAGGCCCTCGCGCAGCGCCTCGACGCCCAGCTCCAGCTCGCGCGCCATCGCGTCCTGCACCGACCGCCCGGCCTGCTCGTAGGCGGAGCGGCGGTCGGCCCGCAGCGCGCCCTGCGGGAACGCGGCCAGGTCGCGGGCGAGCTCGCGCGCGGCGGCCAGCGACGCGCCGCGCGGCACGACCCGGTTGGCGAGCCCGATCGCGAGCGCCTCCTGCGCGTCGACGGCGCGCCCGGTGAGGATCAGGTCCAGCGCCCGGCTCAGGCCGATCAGCCGCGGCAGGCGCACGGTGCCGCCGTCGATGAGCGGCACGCCCCAGCGGCGGCAGAACACGCCGAGCACGGCGTCCTCCTCGACCACGCGCAGGTCGCACCAGCAGGCCAGCTCCAGGCCGCCGGCGACCGCGTGGCCGGCGACCGCCGCGATCACCGGCTTGGACAGCGCCATCCGCGACGGCCCCATCGGCCCGTCGCCGTCGGGCGCGACGCGGTTGGAGCGCTCGCCGCCCATCGCCTTCAGGTCGGCGCCGGCGCAGAACGTCCCGCCCGCGCCCCACAGCACCGCCGCGCGCGCCTCCGCGTCGGCCTCGAACGCGCGGAACGCGTCGGCCAGCGCGTCCGCCGTCGGACCGTCGACCGCGTTGCGGACCTCCGGCCGGTCCAGCACGATCGTGGTCACCGGCCCGTCGCGCTCCACCCGTACGTGGCTCATGCCGGCGGTTCTACCACCCGTGCTAGAACGAGGGGAGCGGGGTAACCCGCAGACTCCGGGCCCCTGACCGGCCGTCCGCCGACCGCCGCCCGCGACCACCGCGTCGATGCCGAGCCCCACCCCCGACACCGACCGCAACCGCCTGCGCGCGCTCGACGGCCTGCGCGGCGCGGCCTGCGCGGCGATCATCCTCATCCACGTCTGGATGTTCGATCGCGGCGACGCCGGCGACGGGCCCAAGAGCGTGCTCGACCACCTCATCGGCGAGCTGCGCCTGGCCGTGCCGCTGTTCTTCGCGCTGTCGGGCTTCCTCGTGTTCCGGCCGTTCGTGGCCGCCGCGCTGGAGGGCCGCCGCCGCCCGAGCGTGCGGCGCTACGCGCTGAAGCGCGCCGCGCGGATCCTGCCGGCGTACTGGGCGGCGGTGCTGGGCGTGTTCGCGCTGCTCGCGGTGCTCGACCACGAGCGCCAGATCGCCGCGAGCCAGCTGCCGGTCTTCCTGGCGTTCGCGCAGAACCAGTTCGAGGCGACGATCGGCCGGCTGGACCCGCCGATGTGGACGCTGTGCGTGGAGGTCACCTTCTACCTGCTCGTGCCGGTCGTCGGGATCGCGGCGCTGCGGCTGGGCACCGCGCGCGGGCGCCAGCTCGCGCTGTGCGGCGGCCTCGTCGCGCTCGGCGCCGCGCTGGTGGCGGCCGCGGCGATCGGCGACTGGCAGCGCACGACCACGACGTCGCTGCTGACGAACCTCACCTCGTTCGCGGCCGGCATGGGCGCCGTCGCGCTCGTGCACGGGCGCGAGCTGCGCCGCGGCACGGCCTGGGCGCTGCTGCTCGGCGGGGTCGCGCTCGTGGCGGCCGACGGGACCTGGCACGCGCTGGCGATCGGGCCGCTGGAGTGGCGCGAGATCGTCGCCGACCAGCCGGCGGCGCTCGGGTTCGGGCTGATGATCGCCGCGCTGGCCGGCTCGGCGGTGCGCGTGCCCGCGCTGGAGCGGCGGCCGCTGACGACGCTCGGCATCCTCTCCTACGGCGCCTACCTGTGGCACTTCCCGGTCATCTACGCGCTGCGCAGCTGGGACGCGTGGCCGCAGCGCCTGGTGCCGGCGAGCGCCGCCGTGTACGCGCTGACGTTCGCGATCGCCTGGATCAGCTGGCGGGCTCTGGAGCAGCCGGTGATCCGCTGGGCGCACCGGCGCCCGCGTCCGGCGCCGGCAGATACCCCCAGGCCACGCACAGCGGCCGCAGGTCGGGGTGGATCTCGTCGACCGGCGGAGGCGGCGTGGGCGGCTGGACGCGGCCGGATCTGATCTTCTCGGTCCAGTCGCCCAGGCCGGGCTTGAAGCGCCCGTGCTGGTGCTCGCCGTACTCGAGCATGCTCGGCTCCCACGGGACGCCGAGGAACGCGCACAGCCGCTGCGTCTCGGTGGCCGGGTCGCTGGCGAGGTCCTCGTAGCGGACCGTGTGCCCGGGCAGCCGCCGCCGGGCGTCCTCGACCGCGTTGCCGTAGCGCAGCACCATCTCGTTGTTGCGCTCGACGGAGTCCTGGGGGCGGGTCGCGTGGCGCGACTTCGCGATCGCGGCCGGGTGGCGCAGGAGGAAGATGAAGCGCGCGTCGGGCCAGCACTCGCGGATGCGGTCGACGATGAACACGTCGCTGGGCGTCTTGTTGACCAGCAGCGTCTTGCCGGCCGCGGTCAGCTCGCGGTGCAGGAGCCGGTCCCAGAACAGGTAGTCGAGCTGGTCCTGGTCGAGCTTCAGCGCGGTCATCGCGCGGCGCGCGTACTTCGAGCGCTGGCGGACCGTCAGGTCGCGCAGGTGCAGCTCCTGGGGCGCGTGGATCTGCGAGTGGCTGTCGAGCAGCACGCGCAGCAGCGTGGAGCCCGAGCGCACCGAGGAGAGCACGAAGGCGGGCGCGACGAGGAGGCGGTCCCCGCTGCGCGCCTTCCCGCGCCGGGGCGCCGCCGGGCGGGCGCCGGGGCCGCCGACGCGGCGCAGCTCGTAGCCGGTCGCGCGGCGCAGCGCGCGGTTGACGGTGTCCTTCCAGGGCACGGCCACGAGGCTAACGCTCAGGGGCTATCGGTGCCGCTCGGAGACCTGGCGCAGCGCGGTCAGCGACGAGCTGCCGGTGAGGTAGAGCTTCACGCCGTCGGAGACGATCGGGTCGAACGAGCCGGTCGAGCGGTGGAACACGCGCCGGCCGCTGCGGGTGTTGAGGCCGACGGTCTCGCGCTTGGCCAGGTTGGCGAAGTAGACGGTGTTGCCGATGACGGTCGGCGAGCCCGAGATCTTGCCGCCCGCGTCGTGGCGCCAGCGGGTGTCGCCGGTGCGGGCGTCGAACGCGTAGAAGCCGCCGTCGTAGGAGCCGACGAACACGGTCGGGCCGACGTCGGGCACGTTGTGGACCGCGGCCGACGAGTAGACGTAGCCGCCGGTCTGGCGGGCCCAGGCCAGCGCGCCCGACCGCGCCGAGAACGAGTAGAGGCGCCCGTCGGTGTTGCCGATGTAGACGCGGCCGTAGGCGACCGCGGCGGTCGCGTAGAAGTTGGCGACGCCCGCGCCGTTGCGCCACACGAGCCTGCCGTTGGAGGCGCGGATCGCCTGCACGTCGCCGCCGTAGTTGCCGAAGTAGAGCTTGCCGTCGGAGTACGTCGGGCTGCCCTTCACGGCGCCGTTGGCGCGGTAGGTCCAGATCTCGCGCCCGCTGCGCTTGTCGAGCGCGTAGACGGTGCCGTCCTCGGAGCCGAAGTACAGGCGGTTGCCGATGACCAGCGGCGAGGACTCGGCCCGGCTGGGCAGCACCTTCGACCAGCGGATGCGCCCGTCGCGCTGGCGCAGCGCCATCACGCGGCCCTGGCCGGAGCCGGACGAGCGCTCCAGCAGGACGACGTAGACGTACTCGTCGTCGACGGCCGGGGAGCTGGCGGCCAGCGCGCCGACCCGGCGCGTCCAGCGGCGGCGCCCGTCGCGGGCGCGCAGCGACACGAGCTCGCCGTCGTCGATGAGCTGGAAGATCTTCCCCTTCCAGATCACCGGCGGGAACTCGGTGAGCGCGCGGACCTGGTGCACCCAGTCCTTGCGCCACGGGCCGTTGAGGACCCGCTCGGGCTGGAAGTTGCGGGTGTGCTGGAGCGTGTAGCCGTAGCGCGGCCAGTTCACCGTCTTGGGCTTCTTCGGCTTCTGCGGCTCGGGCTCCGGGACGGTCTGGGTCGTGACCGGCGGCGGCGCGGTGAACTCGACGCCGGTGTTCGTCACGTCCCCCGGCTTCTTCGTCGCGATCAGGTACGCGGCGACCGCGCCGCCCGCCAGGACGAGCACGGCGGCGCCCAGCGCGATCAGGACCTTCGGCTTGCGCAGGAAGCTCGGCACGAACGCCGCATCGTAGGGAGCGCGCGCACGGTGCCGGTACGCTGCCGACCCGCATGGCCACCCCCTCGCCCACGCCCCGGGCGGCGCTGGCCACGACGGCTCGCTGGCTGCCCGCCGTGGCGACGATCGTGGGCGTCGCCGCGCTCATGGTCCTGGTCTACGACCCGTGGTACCTGAACTACGACGCGCGCTACGCGATCCTGTGGGCGCACGACCTGTGGCACGGGTTCACGCCCGAGTACACGGCCGACTACGCGCCGACGCCGCATCCGCTGCAGATGGCGGTCGGGTCGCTGACGCTGCCGTTCGGCGACGACGCCGACCGGGTGATGGCGATCATGGTGCTGCTGTGCTTCGGCGCGCTCGTGTGGCTGGTGTTCCGGCTGGGCGGCGAGCTGTTCGGCGCGTGGGCGGGCGCGCTGGCGGCGCTCGTGGTGCTGACGCGCCCGGCGATCGAGCGCGACGCCGTCCTCGCCTACCAGGACCTCCCCTTCGAGGCGCTGATCGTCGGCGCGGTGCTCCTGGAGGCGCGGCGGCCGAAGCGGGGCGCGCCGGTGCTGATCGTGCTGGCGGTCGCCGGCCTGCTGCGACCCGAGGCGTGGGCGCTGTCGTTCCTGTACGTGGCGTGGCTGTGGCACGGGTCGGGGGCGGACGCGTGGCAGGTCGCGCGCTGGCTGGCGCTGGCCGCGGCCGCGCCGGTGATCTGGGCGGCGAGCGACTGGATCGTCACCGGCGACCCGCTGCACTCGCTGCACGGGACCGCGCAGCTCGCGGAGGACAACGAGCGGCGGCGGTCGATCACACAGGTGCCGCGGTGGGGCGCCGCGTACCTGGCGTTCACGCTGCGCGAGCCGCTGATCCTCGGCGTGCCGATCGGGATGGCGTTCGCGTGGCGGCACCGCCGCCGGCAGGGGCTGCTCGTGCTGGCGGTGGTGGTGGCGATGCTGGCGGTGTTCGCCGTCGGGCCGCTGTTCGGGCTGCCGCTGATCGGCCGCTACGTGCGCACGCCCGCGATCCTGCTGGCGCTGTTCTACGGCGCGGCCGTGTTCGGGTGGCGGCTGCTGCCGTCCGGCCGCGACCGCACGACGTGGCTGTGGATCGGCGTGTTCGCGCTGGCGCTGTCGATCGCGTTCATCCCCCGCCAGGTCGACATGCTGCGCGGCCTCGACCGCCAGTTCGCGCGCAACAGCCACCTGTACGCGGATCTGCGCGACGCCGCCCAGGCGCCCGCGGTGCGCGAGGCGTTCGAGGCGTGCGCGCCGCTGTCGGTCTCCGACCACCGCCCCATCCCCTACGTGCGCCTGTGGATCGACGGCCCGCCGGGGAGCGTCGGCACGGTCCGCGGCGGCGCGAGCCCGCTGGGCGAGCTGTTCCTGCAGCCCCGCCGCACGAAGTACGCGAAGGCGTTCTACAAGGAGAACTTCCCGAAGGCCCGGGCGCCCGAGGAGTACGAGACGATCTACGCCAACCGCTCGTACCGCGTGCTCGCCTCCCCGGCCTGCCTGGCGAGGCTCGACGCGGCCTGACGCGCGCCCCACCCGCGTTGCTTGTCACCTTTTGCGTCGCAGCGACGCAAAAGGTGACAACCACCGGCGACGACGGATCGGCGGGTTTCGCCCCCGGGGCGAACACCCGCTGAGGGAACCCGAGCCCCCAGGGCGAGGGGTCCCCTCAGACGTCCTCCTCCGACGTCTCGTCGTCGTCCTCGACGCGCATGAACCGCTTGTACTCGCGGATCACCTCGCGGGGGTCGCCGTAGGCGCGGATCTGGCCCTTGTCGAGCCACAGGACCTCGTCGGCGAGCTGGCGCATCGCGTTCATGCCGTGGCTGACGAGGACGATCGTGTGGGCCTCCTCGCAGAGCTCGCGCATCTTGTCGAACGACTTGCGCTTGAAGTGCGCGTCGCCGACCGACAGGGCCTCGTCGATCAGGAGGATGTCGGGCTCCATGTTCACCGCCACCGAGAACGCGAGGCGGCCGTACATGCCGGCCGAGTAGGTGCGCATCGGCATGTCCATGAACTCCTCGAGCTCGGCGAACCCGACGATCTCCTCGTACTTGGCGGCGAGCTGCTCGCGGCTCAGCCCGGCCGCCAGCCCGCCGAGCAGGACGTTCTGGCGGCCGGTCAGCTTGCGGTCGAAGCCGACCCCGAGCGCCAGGAGCGTCGACACGCGCCCGTGCACCTCGATCCGGCCCCGCGTCGGCGGCAGGATGCCCGCCATCGCGCGCACGAGCGTGGACTTCCCCGCCCCGTTGGCGCCGATGATGCCGAGCACGGTCCCGCGCGGGACCTCGAAGCTCACGTCGCGCACCGCCTTGACCTCGCGCACGATCTTCTTGCGCCGGCGCAGGCGCGACAGCGTGCCCACCAGCGTCTGGCGGTCCTGCAGCGCGGACTGGTAGGTGATCGAGACGTTCTCGACCGAGATCGCCGGCGGCGGCGCCGGCGCGGCGGGCGGCTGCGCCTGGGGCTGCACGTCAGAGGCGGACAGCGAACTCACGCTCCCGGGAGACGAAGAACAGGCCGCCGGCGACGAGCGCGCCGAGCGCCCACGCGAGGCCGACGAGCATCCACTCCAGGCCCGGCGTCGTGGCGGAGTTCAGCGCCTCCGACCACGCGGTCAGCATCGAGCCGAGCGGGTTGACGTACAGCAGGAAGTCGTAGTCGTGCGGGACCTCGTCGGCGTACCAGAGCACCGGCGACAGGTACAGCCACACCCGCATGAGGTACGGCAGGAACTCCTTCAGGTCGCGGAAGTAGACCTGCAGCGCGGCGACGAGCATCGACACGCCGGCGGCGAACACGACGATCTCGGCGAACACCGCGAGCGCCCACAGCATCTCGGGCCCGATCGGCCGTCCCGTCGCGACGTGCAGGATCGCGTAGACCGGCAGCGTCGGCAGGAACCGCATGATCGACACGATCACCGCCGACAGCGGCAGCAGCGCGCGCGGGAACGCCGTGTTGAGGATCAGCCGCCCGCCGCCGACGACCGACCGCGCGGCCGGGCGCACGGCGTCGGAGAACAGGTAGTAGGCGAAGACGCCCGCGAGCAGGTGGGTGAAGAAGCCCTCGGGGCGGTTGCCGCCGCGGATGATGTCGACGAGGACGAAGTAGACGACGCCGAGCATCAGCGGGCTGAGGATCAGCCACGCGGTCCCGAACATCGTCCCGTAGTGCTGCGAGCGCAGCCGCATCCGCGACATCTCGACCGCGAACTCGCGCCGGCGCCACAGCTCCCGCACGTACGGCCCGAGCGGCGGGATCTGCGTCCTGTGCGGCTCGTAGACGTTGATCTCGGGCGTGTAGGCGTCGGCCCAGCCGTCGGCGATGGCCGCCGGGTTCTCCTGCGGCGGCACGTCCTTGTTGACCGTGTCGGTCGACATTCGCAATCCAGGCTATTGGCTCGACCCGGCGGACCGCCGTCGTTCAGATGACCGGCGGGCGGCCGATGCGGGTCATGCGCCACAGCGTCGAGCGGCGCAGCGGGCGGCGCGGACCGCAGTCGCCGCGCAGGCCGTCGCGGTAGCCGCGCAGCGCGTCGCGCAGGTGCCCGCGGCGCAGCAGCGTCGGCAGCGAGCGGGCGAAGAACGTGGCGACGAACGGCACGCCCAGGACCACGGGCAGGTGGCGGCGGGCCAGCCACACGCGGTTGCGGGCGCCGTGGTAGGCCGAGTACGCGTGGCGCCCGACGACGTGCGACGGGTGCAGCGCGACGACGTCGCCCGCGTAGTGGACCCGGTGGCCGGCGTCGAGCACGCGCCAGGCCAGGTCGACGCCCTCGTGCACGAACCGGAACGCCTCCGGCCACCCGCCGACGGCCTCGAACACGGCGCGTCGGATCGCGACCGCGCCCTCCCACAGCGCCGCGACGTCGCCCGACCGGGCCGGGTCGCCGACCCGCAGCCGCGGCGTCCAGTTGCGCAGCCGCGGCCCGCCGTCGCGCGGCTCCACCCGCAGCTGCACCGCGCCGAGCAGCGGATCCGCGGCGAACTTCGCCGCCACCGCCGCCAGCGCGTCGTCGTCGCGCAGGGACGCGTCGTCGTCGAGGAAGAACAGCAGCTCGCCGCGCACATGCGGCACGCCGGCGTTGCGGCCCCCGGGGATCCCGACGTCCTCGGGCAGCGCGACCACCCGCACCGCGTCCGGCAGGCCCGCGGGATCGCACCCGTTGCCGACGACCACCACGTCGACGTCCACGCCGCGCTGGCGCAGCAGCGAGTCCACCGCCAGGCGCAGGTCGTCGGGCCGCCGCCCGCCGGTCAGCACCACGCAGCCGACGGCCGTCATGCCTTCAGCCGCGCCGAGGTCAGGATCGCCACCAGCCGCCCGGCCGCGACGACCGCCGTGATCGGGACGAGCGCCACCAGCACGCCGCGGGTCACGTCGAGGCTCCCCGCGATCTCGTCGCCGATCGCCGCGGCCAGCGCCAGCAGCGTGAACTCCATCGCCACGAACACGCGGAAGAACGGCGCGAAGCTCAGCAGCGACCGCACCCGCGCCAGGCCCGCGCGCGCCGGCGCCGCGTTCTCCGCGGTGTCGGCGACCTTCTCCAGCCCGGACTCCAGGCGCGCGATGTGCACGAGCGCGCCCTCCCCCTTCACCACCAGCGAGATCACCGCCAGCAGCAGGCCGATCGACGTCCACCCGCCCAGGTGCTCCCAGCCGCCGTCGGCGCGGATGCCCAGCCCGATCGGCAGCGCCGCCTCGGTGAGCCAGTGGCCCAGGCGGTCGAGGTACACGCCGACCGGGGAGCGGCGCTGGAGCCAGCGCGCCAGCTCGCCGTCGCTGCAGTCCAGCAGGATCTGCAGCTGGATCAGCACGACCGCCGCGAGCGCCGGCCACACGCCCGGCAGCGTCAGCACCGCGGCGGCCGCGAGGCCCGCCAGGATCATCAGCGACGTCACCCCGTTGGGCGTGATCGGGGTGCGCAGCAGCAGCCGCGTCAGGTACGGCGACAGGCGGCGGATGTAGAGGCGCCCGGCCCAGTGCTCGCCGCTGTTGCGGGCGAAGATCTCCGGGGGCTGGGTGACCGCGCGCAGCTCAGCGATCGAGGGCGTCCGCGAACGCGTCGACACGCGCCCTCACCTCCTCCGCCGACAGCGCGAGGTGCTCGAGGATCGTGTAGCGGTCCGGGCGCGTCGCGGGCGCGTGGTGGACCGCCTCCGCGAACTGCTCGCGGGTGAGGCCGGCCTGCTCGGGCACGCACGGCAGGCCGTGGCGGGCCAGGCACGCGGCCAGGTGGGCGCTGAGCTCGGCGTCCCCGCGCAGGTGGCAGGCGAACAGCGCGCCCAGCCCGGCCAGCTCGCCGTGGCTGGCGGTGCCCGGGTACAGGTGGTCGATCGCGTGGAGGATCTCGTGGTCGGCGCCCGAGCACGGGCGGCTGCTGCCGGCGACCGCCATCGCCAGGCCGCCGAGCACCAGCGCGTCGGCGAGCGCGTACAGGAACGCGTCGTCGTCGATCGTGTCGGTGCGGTCGATCACGCCCATGGCCCCGGTGCGCGCGAACGTGACCGCGAGGCCGTCGACCGCCTCCCCGCGCTCGCGCCCGGCCAGCTCCCAGTCGGCGATCGCCGACAGGTTGGAGACCGCGTCGCCGATGCCCGACCGTCGCATCTCCGGCGCGCTGCGGCGGACGTAGTCGAGGTCGACGACGACGGCGATCGGCATCTGCACGCCGAAGCTCATCTTGCGCCCGCCCTCGGTGAGCGACGCGACCGGCGACGCCAGCCCGTCGTGCGCCAGGCTGGTGGCGACCGCGACCATCGGCAGCCCGCTGAGCGAGGCGGCGTACTTGGCGGTGTCGAGGACCTTCCCGCCGCCGATGCCGACGATCGCGTCGTAGAAGCCCGCGCGCAGCCGCTTGGCCAGCGCGCTGGCCTCCTCGATCGAGCCGTCGTCGACGCGCAGGATGTCGGCGTTCTCGAGCTGCGGGCGCAGCACCTCGGCGATCTCGGCGCCCTGGCCGGGGCCGACCGCGACCGCGACGTGCCCGCCGCTGGAGATGCGGCGGTCCGCCAGCAGCGGCGCCAGCGCGGCGATCGCCCCCGGGCCGATGTCGATGGCCAGGGGCGTGCCGATCATGCGCGCTAGCAGCGGCACGCGACCTCCCGCGCCCGGGCGAGGTCGGCGTGGTCGTCGACCTCGACCCACTCGACCGACCCGATCGGCGCGATCCGCACGCGCCCGCCGCGGTCGGCGAGCTCCTGGAAGCCGTCCTCGTAGTAGAGCTGGGGGTCGCGCTCGAACGTGGCCTGCAGCGCGGCCGCGAGCGCGTCGGCGGCGTGCGGCTCGATCAGCGTCACGCCGATGTACTCGCCCGCGGCGCTCGCCGGGTCCATCTGCTTGGTGATCCTGGTCAGCAGCCCCTCGGGCGAGACCTGCACCTTCATCTCCTCCTCGGCCAGCTCCTGCTCCTGGTCGACGGCGATGACGAGGTCGTCGTCGCCGCGGGCGGCCAGCAGCGTCTCCTCCACCGAGGCGGGATGGACGGTGTCGCCGTTGGCCATCAGCACGCCGCGCGAGAAGTGCTCGCGGGCGCACCACAGCGAGTAGCAGTTGTTCCACTCCAGCGCCTTGGGGTTGTACAGGAGCTCGACGCTGACGCCGTGGTCGCGCTCCAGCGCCGGCTTGCGGTCGGCGAGCACGTCGTGGCGGAAGCCGGTCACGACGACGATCTCCTCCAGCCCGACCGAGCGCAGGTTGCCGATGGCGACGTCGAGGATCGTGCGATCCCCGTCGACCTCCAGCAGCGTCTTGGGCAGCTCGTCGGTCAGCGGCGCGAGGCGACTGCCCCAGCCGGCGGCGAGCACCATGCCGATCATGCGGCTTCGTCCTCCTCGTCTTCGTACACGGCGGGCGCGTCGACCCGCAGAGATGATGTCCAGCTGTGGATCGACTCGCCGGCGAGCACGACGGCGAGGATGCCGGCGGCGACGTACAGCCCGCCCGGGAGCAGGTCGGCGGCCAGCAGGATCCAGGTGAGCACGATCCGCCCCTCCCAGCCCAGCGACACGGCGGCCGTCCACGGCGGCGGCGTGGCGCCGCGGGTGCGCAGCCGGTAGACCAGGTCGTACTGGCGGAAGGCGGCGACGGCCAGCAGCGCGAACGCGCCGGCGGGCGCGGCGCCGCCGGCGATCGCGCACAGCCAGATGATCGTCCCGTACTCGCCCAGGCGCAGCAGGGACGGGACCATCCAGCGCAGGGGGTCGTCGAGCGGGCGCCCGCGCGACAGCCCGCCGAGCACGACCAGCCAGGCGGCGCAGGCGGCGGCGAGCCCCTCGGAGGCGCCGTCGCCCTCGAGCGCGACGACGACGGCGGCCGGCAGCAGGCCGATCGTCACGAGCGCCGCGGGCCACAGCGGGATCGCGGCGCCCAGGCGCCCGAGCAGGGCGGCCAGCGGCCCGTCGTCGCGGTAGGTGGCCAGGGCGCTCATCGCGCGATCGACCTCAGCAGCCGCCCGGCGAGCGCGTACAGGCCGGCGAAGCCGCCCCAGGCGAGCAGGACGACGAACGTCGTGTGGGCCGACCAGATCGCGGCGGTGATCGAGATGGCCGCGAAGCGCTCGCCGATCGGGAAGGCGACGATCCGCTTCAGCCAGATCGTCGGGCCGAGGCGGTCCAGCGCCCGCCAGGTCGCCAGCGCGCCGGCCGCGGCCCGCCGCGCCAGCGGCAGCGGCTCGCCGTCGGGCGCGCGCGTGGCGGCGCCGGCCGGCCGCGGCGCCAGCGGGTGCGGCGGCTTGCTCAGGCTGTCCCAGGACTGGGCGACCGGCGGCGGCTGCGTGGCCGAGATCGTCTGGTGCGCGGCGGCGGCGAACGAGAAGTCGAACGTGTGGCGGATGGTCTGGAGCATGAGCGCGCAGCCGGCCAGCACCCACACCGGGTCGCCGGTGCGCGAGGCGCCGATCGCCAGGCCGGCGAACACGACGTACTCCTTGGCCCGGTCGAAGACGGAGTCCAGCCAGGCGCCCAGCTTCGAGAACTGCCGCGTGTAGCGGGCGAGCTGGCCGTCGACGCAGTCGAACGTGAACGCGAGCTGCAGCAGCACGGCGCCGGCGATCAGCCCCCAGCGCTCGCCGGTCGCGAACGCGGCCGCGCTGAGGATGCCGAGGAAGAGCGAGAACGTCGTGACCTGGTTGGGGGTCAGGCCGTGCCGCGCCGCCCAGCGGGCGATGTAGCGCGAGTAGGGGCTGACGAAGAACGTCGTGAAGAACCCGTCGGTGCCCTTCACCGCCGAGTCCAGCAGGACCTTGTCCTCGTCGTAGAGGAGGATCTCCTCGCGCGCGTGGGCCACGTCGGCCTCCGACAGCGGCCGGGCCCAGAACAGCTCGCGCAGGTAGCTGTTGCCGATCGGGGCGCCCGCCCGCACCATCCCGACGAGCACGAGCGCCGAGGCGTCCTCGCGCCCGGCGGCCAGGCGGCGGCGCAGCTCCGCGAGGCGCTCCTCGGGCAGCTCCACCGCGTCGAGCACCGCGACGTCGATTGACTCCGACGGATCGACGCGCGGCAGGCCGGCCTCCCCGTCGTGCGGGCCGCGCGGCGCGTCGTCGCCCTCGAGCAGCTGCGTGCGCGCCAGCGACAGGCGCCAGCGGATCTCCTTGTGCTCCAGCTCCTCCAGCCACGACGCGGGAGGGTCGGCGACAAGCGGCGCCAGCTCCTCGCAGGCGGTGGCGACGAGCCGGCGCTCGGACGGCGCGATCTTCAGCACGCCGAGGAACCCGCCGGTCGTGTGGTGGCAGTAGTGGTAGGGCGAGCCGGCGCCGACGACGCGGCCGCGGCGCGAGCGGATGCGGAACGTGAACGGCCGCCCGGTGCGTCCGCCGGTGCTGAGGACGCCGGTCGTGACGCGCGGGTCGGCCAGGAGGCCGGCGAGCGCCTCGCGGTGGGTGACGACGTCGCCGTTGACGATCACGAGCGTGCCGGGCGCGGTGTCGCCGCGGTGGGCGGCGACGTCGGCGATCTCGCGCAGGTCGGCGGCGACGTCGGCGGTGACGTGCAGCTCGGCCGGGACGCCGGTGAACGCGGCCAGCTCGGCGTCGACCGCGTCGGCGAACCCCGGCCGCGTCAGCACGTGCACTCGCGCGATCGCCAGCGTCGCGAGCTGGTCGAGCAGGCGCCGCAGGATCGTGGTCTCCTCCCAGCGCAGCAGCGCCGCGGCCGTGCCCTCGTCGGTGGCGGCGGCGACGAGGACGATCGCGGTGGTCTGCGGCTGTGGCGCGGGGGGCGGGGACATCGAGAAGAGGACCGCGAGGCTAGAAGATCGCGTGACGGCGCCCGAGCAGGTCGTCGAGCAGCGCCTCCCACTCGCGGCCGATGGCCGTGGCGTCGTAGCGGGCGGCTTTGGCGAGCGCGGCGCGGCCCATCGCGCGCCGCCGCTGCGGGTCCTCGATCAGCGCGCACAGCGCGTCGGCGAGCCCGTCGACGTCCTCGGCGGGCACGAGCAGCCCGTCGACCCCGTCGGTGACGATCTCCGACGGGCCGCGCGGGCAGTCGAAGCTCACGACCGGGACGCCGCGGCTCATCGCCTCCACGAGCACCATCCCGAAGCCCTCGAAGCGGGAGCTGAGCGCGAAGATCGACGCGCGCTCGAGCGCCTCGCCGAGGCGGCGGGTGGCGCCCATCAGCAGCACGCGCTCCTGCAGGCCGGCCTCGAAGATCAGCCGCTGGAGGGCGGCGCGCTCGGAGCCGCGGCCGTAGATGCGCAGCTGCCAGCCGGGGTGGCGCTCGGCGACGCGCCGCCAGGCGGCGATCAGCAGGTCGAAGCCCTTCTGGGAGTTCAGCCGGCCCGCCGCGACGACGACGGGGTCCTCCAGCGCGGCGGTCCCGCCGTCCAGGCGCGGCACCGCGTTCGGGATCCGCACGACCTGGGTGGCGGTGCCCTCGAGCATCGCGCCGTAGTCGGCGCGGTCGCCCTCGGTGAGGACGGCGAGCGCGTCGAGGCGGTGGAAGTGGCGGCGCGCCTGGCGGGCCAGCCCGGGCCGGTGCGCGCGGAAGTTCATGTGCTCCTGGGCGATCGTGACGACGTCGGCGGGCGCCAGCCGGGCGACGAGGAGCGCGAACGCGGGCCGCGTGGCGATCAGCGCGCCCCCGCGCAGGCCGCGCAGGCGGCGGGCGAGGCGGATGTCGGTGAGCAGCGTCGCGTCGGCGAACACGAAGTCGTCGGGGTGCATCAGGACGCTGGGCAGGCGGGCGGCCAGCCGGGCGAGCCGGGAGCGCGGCGGCTCGCGGCGGTCGTCGACGGCGTCGACGGTGACGCCCGGCGGCAGCGCGAAGAACGGCTCGTCGCGGCGCCGGACGAGGCTGAGCAGCTCGACGTCGTAGCGGGCGGCGAGGTGCTCGGCGAGGTTCAGGGTCGTGCGGATCGTGCCGCCCATCCCCCACGCGTGCGTGAGCAGGATCCGGACCTGGTGGTCGTCGGCGTCGCGCTCGCGGCCCGCGAGCAGCGGGAGCAGGCGCATGCCGGCGTGGTGGACCGCGAGCGCGAGCGGGCGCAGCAGCCGCCGGCGCAGCGAGACGCGGCCGAGCGAGAGCTCCGGCAGCGGCGGCGCGGTACCGGCGGGCGCGACCCGGATCGAGAGGTTGTCCTCGACCGTGAGGTAGGGCCGGGCCTCCAGGTCGCCGGCGGGCAGCACCGGGTAGGCGAGCGCGTCGCGCTTGCCGGGGAGGTCGTCGAGGTGGCGGCCGACGCGGCGGTCGTCGAGGTACAGGTCCCAGACGCCGGCGGGGCGCAGCCGCGCGAGCTCCAGGCGGGCCGCGACGCGGCCGGGGCCGGCGGGCGCCGCGTCCGCGGCGACCTCCTCCCCGCCGTCGCGGCGCCGGGCGACGAGGCGCTCCCCGTCGGCCTCGACCTCGACGGTGACGGCGTCGTCGTGGAGCGCGACGTGGGCGAGCTCGGCGTGCGGGCCGGCGGCGCGCAGGTCGACGCGCAGCGCGCCGTCGTCGCCGCGGCGGGCGCGCACGCGGCGCAGGCCGGCCGGGGTCGGCACGACCGCGGCACCGGGGAGCTTCGCCGCCGGGTCGAGCTCCGCGCCCACCGTCCACGTGCCGGAGGCGAGCGCGGCGAGGTCGACGAGCGCCTCGGCGTCACCGCCGTCGACGGCCGGGACGGCCGCGACCGTCGCGCGCGCGCCGTCCGGCCCGTGGAGGACGAGCTCGCCCGCTCCGCGTCCCGCGAGCAGCAGCCGGTGGCGGTCGAGGACCTCGACGCGGCGAACGGTGAGCGCCGGCGCCACCGCGCTCACCGGCGCAGCAGCCGCTTGACGCGCCGCTTCAGCCGCACCGACGGGGTCTGCGGCGCGGGCGCGGGCGCCGGCGCCGGCGTCGTGTCGGCGATCCGCCCATCGGCGTCCACGGTCAGCCTCAGCGCGCGCTTGCCCGGGTCGCGGCGCAGGGTCGCGGTCCGCGTGAACCCGCCGACGATCGGGTTGCCCAGCAGCGCCCAGTCGCCCGCCGGCAGCGGCCCCCCGCCCGCGGCGGTGGCCGGGTCGAGCGCGGTGCGGACGGTCAGGACGGGGCGGCCGTCGTCGTCGAGGCGCAGCTCGCTGCGTCCGGGGACGAGGAACTCGGCCCGGTCCGCCTTCGACTGCAGCAGCAGCTGGAGCGTGCTGCGGTCGAAGCGCTCGGTGGCGTCGAGCGCGTCGGCGGGCAGGCGGCGCTCCAGCTCGGGCGGCGCCACCCAGCGCAGGCGGTCGCCGTCGCGCCGGAACGCGAGCGGCTGCTCGGCGCCCTCGATCGTCGCCTCGACGTCGAGCTCGAGGCCCCCGTTCCGCGGCGTCACGCGCACGCGGCCGCGCGCCTTGAGCTGCCCCTCGAAGTGGGCCAGCAGCATCAGCCCCTCGAAGTCGCCGTCGCGCAGCAGCCGCGAGCGGACGCGCAGGTGGAACGGCAGCAGCGCCTCGTGGCAGGCGTCGAAGCGCTCGTGCGCGAGCTCGTGGATGACCTCGTACAGCTCGCGGTTGTACTCGGGATCGGTCTCCTCGCGGCGCGCGAACGAGCCGCCGCCGACGCGCTTGAGCAGCTTGCCCCGGTACCAGTGCACGAACAGCTCGTCGCGCAGCGGCCCGGGCTCGGTGTGCTCCTCGATGAGGTCGAGCACCTCGCGCAGGTTGGCGAAGTAGCCGTGCGGGTCCATCCGCGCGAACGACGCGCTGGCGTCGCGCAGCATCCAGTGGTAGCAGGGATAGTCCGCCAGGACGGAGATCGACTCGGCATGGAAGAACGCGTGCATCACGAAGACGTGGTCCTCGAGCCGGCGCCGCCCCTCGGGGAAGCGGATGCCGTGCTCGGCCAGGAACGCGCGGCGGAACAGCTTGTGCGGCGACAGCAGCGTGATCAGCGGCGGCCACTCGAGCGTGACGTGGCTGCGGTTGCGGCGGAACAGCGGCCGCGGCACGAACTTGCCGTGGCCGACGACCTTGCCGACGACGACGTCGGCGTCGTCGGCCTTCGCCTTCGCGTACCAGCGCTCGAGCGCCTCGTGGCCGAGCCAGTCGTCGTTGTCGACGTAGAGCACGTACTCGCCGGTCGCGGCGTCGGTGCCGACGTTGCGGGGCTTCCCCGGCCAGCCCGAGTTGGGGATGTGGATCGTGTGGACGTTGTCGTGCTCGGCGGCGAGCGCGTCGAGCCGCGCGGGCGTGTCGTCGGTCGAGCCGTCGTCGACGAAGACGACCTCGTAGTCCTCGGCGGGCATCGACTGATCCAGGACCGTCCGGATCAGGTCGTCGATGTTGGAGCCGGGGTTGTAGACCGGCACGATCACGGACACCTTCGGCACGCGGCGCGCAACATAGCCGCTCGTGCAGGGTTCTCGATATGCCGATGACCCAGGCGATGATCCGTGCCGTCCTCGTCCTCGCCGCCGCCGTCTGCGCGGCCCTCGCCGCCGCCGGGCCCGCCGGCGCCGTCGTCGAGCAGGTGCCCTGCCTCCCCGACCGCCCCGAGCCGCTGTGCTGGTCGTGGACCGGCACCGTCACCCACATCTCCGACGGCGACACGCTCGACGTCGACTTCCACGACGACCGCACCGACGAGACCGCGCGCGTGCGGATCGCCGGCATCCAGGCGATGGAGCAGACGGTCTACAGCCACCGGCGCGAGATCCGCCAGGGCGAGTGCCACGCGCTCGAGGCGACCGCCCGCCTGGAGGAGCTCGTCGCCGCGTCGGGCGGCATCGTGCGGCTCACCGCCCAGGACCCCGAGCACCGCTCGCGCGGGCGGCTGCGCCGCTGGGTCGCCGTGTTCATCGACGGCCAGTGGGTCGACGTCGGCCGGGTCATGCTCGGCGAGGGCCACGCGCTGTGGCTCCCGAACGCCGGCGAGTGGGCGTGGAACGAGACCTACAACGCGGCGTCGCAGGCTGCCGCGAAGGCGGGCGTGAACCTGTGGAACCCCACGTACTGCGGCGGGGCGCCGCCGGCGGCGCTCAAGCTGTGGGTGCACTGGGACGCC
>Ga0180221_1000156_pt1 | contig 92162 bp, 89 predicted proteins | sample eDN5th37CKraftMG_FD_151339 | JGI IMG/M metagenome (GOLD analysis project Ga0180221, IMG submission 151339) | Enriched Miracle-Growth compost microbial communities from Emeryville, California, USA - eDNA 5th pass 37_C Kraft MG (version 2) (version 2) ... | reverse complement strand
GAACCCAACCGTAAACGTCAAGCTTTTGAATTGACTCTTAGGTTGGACGCTTGCATTCATGGACAGTCTTCCCGTCCACCGCAAGGCGCCCACACAAGTCACCTGTGCACACTGTCAAAGATCAATCACTTGCGGCTCCCTCTTCAGAACCGCTCCGGAACCTTTCGTCCCGGTGAGCCCGCCATTCTACATCCCTTTTGGGGGCCGTCAACACCCGAAGCGAAACTTTCGAGCGTCTTGGAATCCTTCGACGGCGGGCCTGCGTCAAAGGGGCATGAATCATAGCGCCGGCGCGCGCGGGTGGGAAGAGGGCGCGACACTTTTTCGTCATCGCCGGCGAGCGCCCGCCGGTTTTCGCTCGCGCGGCAATGCGCGGCCTCGCCCGATCGTGGACGCCGCCGCGCCTGGCTGGATGGCGCATCGCCGCGCGGGCGGCTCGTGTCAGTACGTGCGCGCGACTTCGCTGCCGTGGTCGAAGCAAGCCGTGGCCAGCGCCCGCGGCGCGTCCTGCCGCTGCGCCGCCTCGCGCTGCGCGGTGGACAGCAACGGCAAGCCGGCGCGGTACGGCCGCAGGCATTCGGGCGCCAGATGCTCCAGTGCGTCCCAGTCGTCTTCGAAGGGAATGAATCGCTGCATGGCACGGGCTCCGTCGTGACCGCCTGGCGCGGACGGAACCCATGAAAGCAAACGGCCCGGCCGCCAGGCCGGCGGCTTCGGGCCGTTTGCGGGCAAGACGTGGCGGCGGGGCGGAATCAGTCGACCTCGATCATCTCGAAGTCGTCCTTGGTCGCGCCGCAGTCCGGGCAGGTCCAGGTGTCGGGCACGTCCTCCCAGCGCGTGCCCGGCGCGATGCCCTCCTCGGGCAGGCCCAGCGCCTCGTCGTAGATGAAGCCGCAGACGACGCACATCCATTTGCGCAGCGGAGTGTCGGTGGAGCCGTTGTTCATGGGTGACGTCGCTTGCTCGGGCAGAATGGGACATTCTCGCAACTCGACCGGCGCGGCGAAAGCGCCGGCCCGCCAGACCACGGACCGCCCATGCCTCCGCTCCCTCCCCGCGGCCTCTACGTCATCACCGACGGCCCGCGCGACGATCTGCTTGATGCCGTGGCGCGGGCGCTGGCCGGCGGCGCGCGGCTGGTGCAGTACCGCGACAAGACCGCCGATGCGGCGCGCCGCCTGGCCGAGGCGCGGGCGCTGAAGGCGCTGTGCGCGGCGCATGGCGTGCCGCTGATCGTCAACGATGACATCGCGCTGGCGCAGGCCGCCGGCGCGGACGGCGTGCACCTGGGCGAGCACGACGGCAGCCTCGCCCAGGCGCGTGCACAGTTGGGCGAGCGCGCGATCATCGGCGTGTCCTGTTACGACTCGCTGGCCCGCGCCCGCGCTGCGGCGGCGGAGGGCGCGAGCTACGTCGCCTTCGGCGCCTTCTTCCCCTCGCCGACCAAGCCGCGGGCGCGCCGCGCCGATCCCGGACTGCTGCGACAGAGCGCCGCGCTCGGCGTCCCGCGGGTGGCGATCGGCGGCATCACGGCCGACAATGCCAGGCCCCTGGTCGACGCCGGCGCCGACTACCTGGCGGTGATCTCCGCCGTGTTCGGCGCCGCCGACATCGCCGCCGCCGCGCGGCGGCTTGCCGACCTCCATCCCTGCCAGCGAGCTTCCGAGCGATGAACAACCACGAACTCTTCCAGCGTGCCCGCCAGCTGATGCCCGGCGGCGTGAACTCGCCGGTGCGCGCCTTCAAGTCGGTCGGCGGCGAGCCGTTCTTCACCGCGCGCGCGGACGGCGCCTACCTGTGGGACGTGGAAGGCACGCGCTACATCGACTACGTCGGCTCGTGGGGGCCGATGATCGTCGGCCACAACCACCCGCACGTGCGCGAGGCGGTGGAACGCGCGGTGCGCGACGGCCTCTCCTACGGCACGCCCTGCCCCGCCGAGGTGACCATGGCCGAGACCATCGTGAGGCTGGTGCCCTCGGTGGAGATGGTGCGCATGGTGAATTCCGGCACCGAGGCGACGATGTCGGCGATCCGCCTGGCCCGCGGCGTCACCGGCCGCGGCAAGATCGTGAAGTTCGAGGGCTGCTACCACGGCCACGGCGACAGCTTCCTGGTGAAGGCCGGCTCCGGCGCGCTCACCTTCGGCGTGCCGACCTCGCCGGGCGTGCCCAAGGCGGCCGCCGACCTCACCCTGACGCTGCCCTACAACGACCTCGACGCGGCGCGCATCCTGTTCGCCGAGCACGGCGCCGACATCGCCGCGCTGATCATCGAGCCGGTGGCCGGCAACATGAACTGCATTCCGCCGGCGGAAGGTTACCTGCAGGGCCTGCGCGAGCTGTGCACGAAGCACGGCGCGCTGCTGATCTTCGACGAGGTGATGACCGGCTTCCGCGTCGCCCTGGGCGGCGCGCAGGCCCACTACGGCGTGACGCCGGACCTGACCACCTTCGGCAAGATCATCGGCGGCGGCATGCCGGTGGGCGCCTACGGCGGGCGCCGCGAGCTGATGGAGCAGGTCGCGCCGGCCGGCCCGGTCTACCAGGCCGGCACGCTGTCCGGCAATCCGGTGGCGATGGCGGCGGGCCTGGCGATGCTGGAGCTGGTCCAGGCACCCGGCTTCCACGAGGCGCTGGCCGCGCGCACGCGGCTGCTGTGCGACGGCCTGCAGGCCGTCGCGGACGGCGAGGGCATCCCCTTCAGCACCAACCGCGTGGGCGGCATGTTCGGCCTGTTCTTCGCCGCCGGGACGGTGACCAGCTACGTGCAGGCCACCGCGGCGGACACGGCGCTGTTCAACCGCTTCTTCCACGGCATGCTCAAGCGCGGCGTGTACCTGGCGCCCAGCGCGTTCGAGGCGGGCTTCGTCTCCAGCGCGCACAGCGAGCGGGACATTGCCGATACGCTGCAGGCGGCGCGGGAGGCGATGCGGGAGGCCAAGGGCCGAGCCGTGGGCGCGGGTTGATGGCGGCGCGGTGATGCGCACCTGGCGGCGGGGGTGTCGCGGCCGGAGGCCGCTCCCACACCGGGCTCGGGCCTGGTCTGCTGAGGAACATCGCCCGTCCTCGCCATGTAGGGCGGCCTGCCGTCTCCCTGCGCGCCGCCTCGTCGAGCAGCGGCCTCGTGGGGCATCCTGGCCGCCGGCGCGCGGCCGGCGGCACGGCGCGGAAAGGGACTGTCCCGCTTACGCGCCGGCGTAGTCCGCCAGCGCGGCGCGCAGCCGCCCCAGGCCCTCGGCCAGTTCCTCGTCGGTGATCACCAGCGGCGGCACGAAGCGCAGCACGTCCGGGCCGGCCTGCAGCAGCAGCAGGCCGTGCGCGGCCGCGTGGTCGAGGATGGCGCCGGCCTTGCCCCTGTGCGCCTCGGCCAGCACCGCGCCGATCATCAGGCCGCGGCCGCGCACCTCGGCGAACAGGCCCAGCGCCTCGTTGATCCTCGCCAGGCCCGCGCGCAGGTCGTTCGCCTGCCGCTCCACGTTCACCAGCACCTGCGGCGAGGCGAGCTTGCGCAGCGCCACGCGCGCCACCGCGGCGGCCAGCGGGTTGCCGCCGAAGGTGGTGCCGTGCGCGCCGAACTGCATCGCCTCGGCCACCTTCGGCCCGGCCAGCATCGCGCCGATCGGCAGGCCGCAGCCGAGCGCCTTGGCCAGCGTGACGATGTCGGGCTTCACGCGGTCCTGCACGTGCGCGAACAGCGTGCCGGTGCGGCCCATGCCGCACTGGATCTCGTCCAGCACCAGCAGCGCATCGTGCGCGTCGCACAGCTCGCGCACGCGGGCGAGGAAGCCCGGCGCGGCCGGCAGCACGCCGCCCTCGCCCTGCACCGGCTCGAGCATCACCGCGGCGACGTCGCCGGCGGCGAAGGCCTGCTCCAGCGCAGCGGCGTCGTTGAAGTCGAGGTAGCGGAAGCCCTGCGGCAGCGGCTCGTAGCCTTCCTGGTACTTCGGCTGCGCGGTGGCGGTGACGGTGGCCAGCGTGCGGCCGTGGAAGGAGCCGCGGAAGGTGACGATCACCCGCCGCTGCGGCGGCCGTCCCTGCGCGGCGGCCCACTTGCGCACCAGCTTGATCGCCGCCTCGTTGGCCTCGGCGCCGGAGTTGCACAGGAACACGCGCTCGGCGAAGCCGGAGGCCTGCACCAGCTCCTCGGCCAGGCGCAGCGGCGGCTCGGTGTAGAACACGTTGCTGCTGTGCCAGAGCTTGTGCGCCTGCGCGACGAGCGCCCCGAGCAGGTCGGGGTCCTGGTGGCCCAGCGCGTTCACCGCGATGCCGGCGCCGAAGTCGATGTAGTCGCGCCCCTCGGTGTCCCACACCCGCGAGCCCTGGCCGCGGTCCAGCACCACGTCCCGCGGCCGGTACACCGGCAGCCAGTAGCGCTTGCCGAGGTCGATGAGGGAGGCGGCGGACGGGTGCTGCGGGTGCATGGCTGGCTCCGGGCATGGCCGGGCCATGCCTTGCGGTGGGGAAAGGGGATGGGCGCGGCGCGCGCGCCGTGCGGCGCATCGTAGAGCCAGCCCGCGGCGTTTGCATCCGGCCGCCGCGGCGCCTCGTCCGGTCGGACTAGCCGGATCGCCGATGTGTCGGCGCGCGCCGGCTGTATCAGCGCCGTTACAGCGCCGGCAAAGCCAGTCGCGGCGCGGCCTGCGGCCGGACGGAGCGGCGTCGCCGCCCGTGCCGCCGTGGTCGCCGCTGTAACAGCGCGACCACCCCGGATGCCGCGCCATGCGCCGCCAGGGCGCGCCGTTGCCGCGTTTGCGGCGTCTGGCACGCCGATTGCCATGCCTTCCTCCGCCAAGGAGAGGGGGGAATCGCCATGCTCCACCCAGCAAGCCGATCATTCGTGCGTCGCGTGCTCGTGGCCGCACCGCTGCTGTGCTGCGCGGTCGCGCCGCTGCCCCGCGCCGCGCGCGCCGTGGACACGCACCGCGCCGTGCAGGCCAAGCCGGGCGAGATCGTGCTGATGCGCGACGTCGCCAGCCGGCCCGCCTACAGGCAGGGCACGCCGGGCATGGCGCTGATCGTCGACCCTTCGCCGCGCGCCGAGATCGGCGCCGCGCTGGGCACGGAAGAACTTTCCGACGCCGACGCCTCCGGCCTCAGCGCGGGCGGCGCCACCGGCCACCAGACCACGGTCGAGCGGGTGACCGGCGGCGCGCTCGGCGCGGTGCTGGGCACCGGCAACGGCAATGGCGGCAATGTCGCCGGCAACGGCGTCAGCAACGTGGTGAGCGGGCCGCTGGGCGCGGTCGGCGGCGCCACCGGCGGCATCGGCGCGCAGGTGACCGGCGCGATCGGCCAGCTGCCGCTGCCGATGCCGGCCGCGGCCGGCCACTGAGGGAGCGCGGCCATGGCACGGATCGCACTGCTCCTGCTCGCGCTCGCCCTGCCCGGCCTGGTCCTGGCGGGCGACGACGACTACGCCTCGATGCTGGGCTACCTCAATTCCGGCAGCCGCATCGACGGGCAGGCCTTCCAGGGCAGCAGCGGCGCGCTGGCGGTGAACATCGCGGCCGGCGACATGAACCTGCAGAGCAACCTGCGCGCGGTCGCCAGCGGCCAGTACGCGCAGGCGCTCTACGCGGCGCGCCAGCGCCGGTCGGGCGACCTGCATCCCGCGGACCTGGCGGCCAGCGCCACCATCGGCGGGCAGGCCTACGCGGGCGGGCGCGGGGTGCTTTCGATCAATCAGGCCAGCGGCAGCGGCAACGCGGAAATCAACGCGATCGCCCTCGCCGCGGCCGACCAGGGCATACGCGAAGCGACGGACGCCAGCCTGGCGGACGACGTTTCCGCGTCGGCAGGGGGGCAGGCCTCCCGGAATCCACGCCCCTCCGTGGGCGGCTCGCGCGACGCAGCGGTGGAGTCGTCCGCCCTGCGTGGATTCCAGGGGGTCCTGCAACTCAATCAGGTCGCGGGGTCGGACAACGTCACGGGCAATGCCTTGCAGCTGTCCGTGCCAGCCCCCTCGCATTGAGCAATCGGTACGGACAACACAGGTGAGGACACCATGAACGCGAAAATGAAGAACACCCTGATGGCGCTGGCCATCGCCACCCTGTTCGGCTCCTCGATGGCCTACGGCCACGGGCGCGACAGCCACAGCACCAGCGTGAAGATCAGCAAGGACGTGGCCGTGAGTTCCGACGTGTGGCTGGGCGGCTGGATCGGCATCAAGGGCCAGATCGCCGTCGACTCGGCCGCCGTGGCGATCTCCGACAACACCCAGGGCGTGCAGTACAACCGCGTCGTCAACGACTACGAGACCCAGAACAAGGCGACCATCAACGGCAACGCCGGCCAGAACGCCACGGGCAACGTGGGCGCCAACGTGGCGGCGGGCGACAACAACTCGCAGAGCAACTCCGCCGCGATCGCCGCCTCCGGCGCGGCCAGCTCCAGCGACGAGCAGCTGGTGTTCACCCCGGACAACCACTGCACGCGCGACTGCGGCCCGTCGGATCCGCAGGATCCCTCCAGCTCCGCCGGCGGGATGGCCGACGCCGAATCGTTCGCCCGCCAGGACGGCCACGGCAACGTGACCTTCAACGACGCCACCACCAACAACGCCAAGGTGAAGGGCAGCGCGTTCGAGAACGCGAGCGGCAACGTCGGCGTCAACGCCGCGGCCGGCGACAACAACGAGCAGATCAACTCGCTCGCCGCCGCCACCGCCGAGAACGACGTCTACGCGCTGGCCACGGCCACGTCCGACCAGCAGTCGCACGGCAACTTCACGCTGAACGGCTGGGACTGCGACCCGACCACCAACACGGCCAGCCTGGGCGACAACGCCTTCGCGCACGCCAGCGGCAACATCGGCGTGAACGTGGCGGCCGGCACCGGCAACCTGCAGTCCAACAGCCTGGCCATGGCGGTAGCGGGCCAGTGATCGACTCCGCCGCCTCGCGGCGGCAACGAGGGCGGTAACCCGGCGACCCCTGTAGCCGGGCACCACGGAATCCCCCCGGCCCGGCCCCTGCGGGCCGGGGGGACTTCCTCCACGGACACGGAACCATGCACAGCACCGCGCGAACCATCGCACTGCTCGGACTCGGCCTCGCCTGCGCCGCCGGCGCGCGCGCCGGCGACATCCGCTTCAGCGGCGTGCTGCCGAACGGCGCGCTGTACGTGGGCCGCGTCGAGAGCATGCAGGAAGGGCGCTACCGCAACATGGTGCGCCAGCACACCGACTTCAGCTGCGGCGCCGCCGCGCTGGCGACGATCCTGCGCTACGCCTACCACCTGGACGTGGACGAGACCACCGTGATCGACGGCCTGATGGGCGTGGCCGATCCGCAGCTGGTGCGCCAGCGCGGCTTCTCGCTGCTCGACCTCAAGCACTACGTCGAGGAGCTGGGCCTGCGCGCCCACGGCTACCGCGTGGACGAGGCGCGCCTGCGCCGCCTGCGCATCCCGGCCGTGGTGCTGATGGACGTCAACGGCTACCGGCATTTCGTGGTGCTCAAGCAGGTGCACGACGACACGGTGGAGCTGGCCGACCCGATCCTCGGCAACCGCAGCCTCGCACTGGACGCCTTCGTCAAGGCCTGGCCCTCGCACGCGCTGTTCGTGGTGATCGGCAGCGACTTCGACCGCAACACCGTGCTGCTGCAGCCGACCAGCCGGCCGGACATCCGCTCGCTGTTCGCGCGGCAGGGCCCCATCACCGACGCCGAGCTGCTGGATTTCGGCTTCACCCACGCGGATTTCTTCTAAGGGACGGACGCCATCATGAGGAACAGGACCCATCTGCTCGCCGCGATCGGCCTGGCGCTGGCCCACTGGGGCCCGGCCGCCTTCGCCGACGGCGCGGCGCGCCCCTCGCGGGGCATCGAGGAGATCGACGACGGCGAGCTGGCCACCATGCGCGGCCGCTACACCGTCGACGACCACACCGTGGCCTGGTTCGGGGTCAGCATGATCTCCACCTGGCAGACGCCGTCGGGCCAGACCGTCAGCGGCGCGCTGACGCTGGCGATGGACTTCAGCGGCGCCCGGCCGAAGGTCAGCTTCCAGCCGACCGTCACCATCACGGCGGCCAACGCGCCGCTGCCCGACACCGCGTCCGCCGCCGGCTCCGGCCTGGCCGCGGCGCAGCAGCCCGCGCGCCGGATCGACAGCAGCGGGCTGGCCAACGCCGGCGGCGTGGTGCAGAGCGTGCAGGTCGCCGGCGACGGCAACCGCGCCAGCAACCTGGCCAGCCTCAGCGTGCGCGACGGCGGGAACGTGCCCGCCGCCGCCGCCGATGCGCCGGCGCAGGCGAGCGCCAGCGCGGGCGACATCGGCGCGATCGTCGGCTACGACGGCCGCACCGCCAGCGTGCAGCTCTCGGTCGCCGGCCAGGGCGTGGTGCAGCAATGGATCCGCAGCGGCAGCGTCGGCCAGGGCATCACGCTCACCGCCGACAACCAGCTGGTGAGCAACCAGCTGCAGATCGACCTGGTCCGCCGCGCCGCGGCGACCGGCAACGGCCAGCTCGCGCTGAACGTGGCGCAGGCGATCGGCCTCGGCCATGGCATCGGAGCGCGCTGACGACCCGCCGCCGCCCGGCGAGCGCCAGCTGCAGGGGGATAGTCACATGCGCAAGACATTGCCAGCCATCGCCGCCGCCTGCGCGCTGACGGCCAGCCTCGCAGCCCGCGCGCAGGCCGCGCAGGATCCGCCGAACCCGCCGCCGGAGGCCGCGGACCAGGCCGACGTGGAGAAGCTGGCGGGCGAGCTCAAGACCCTCAAGGCCGGCTACGCGCAGGAGGTCCGCCGCCTGCGCGAGCTGGACATGCAGGTGCAGGCGCTGCAGGCCCGGCTGGCCGGCAAGGCCGGCGGCGCGCCGTTGCCGGCGATGGCCGGCGCGCCGCCGCCGGAAGCCGCGGCCGCGTCCGGCGCGACGACGGTCGCCGCCGCCTCCGAGGGGGCGGCGCAGGCCAGCGCGGCCACCCGGCCGCCGGAGGACGGCGAGCAGCGGCGCAGCCTGCAGGACGCCCTGCAGCAGGAGCACGCGCTGTTCAGCCGCAAGCTGACCATCGAGAACGGCATCAACTACGCCTGGTACGACCGCCGCCAGCTCACCCTCAACGGCTTCCTCGCGCTGGACGCGATCTTCCTCGGCAACATCGCGCTGCAGGACGTCAAGTCGCACACCGGCACCTATACCCTGACCGCGCGCTACGGCGTCACGCCGCGGCTGGTGCTGAACGTGGACGTGCCCTACCTGGCCCGCCACACCTCCTACATCCAGGGCGGCGCCGGCGGCGCGGCGGCGACCCTGCAGGAGGAGTCCAACAGCGGCAGCGGCCTGGGCGACATCGCGCTCAGCGCCAACTACAAGCTGTTCGCCGAGAACGGCCGCCGGCCCGACACGGTGCTCACCTTCGGCCTCACCGCGCCGACCGGCCGCGAGCCCTACGGCATCGACTGGGTCGTCCCCGGCACCAACGGCCAGACCAGCGCCGACGACGGCCGCTTCGCGGTGCCCGACAAGCAGCCCACCGGCAACGGCGTGTGGCAGGCCTCGCTGGGCGTGTCGGCGGTGAAGACCATGGACCCGGCGATCATCTTCGCCAACCTGGGCTACATCCACAGCTTCGCGCACAGCTTCGGCGACATCGACACGGACCCGCAGACCAGGACGCCCGGCCGGGTCGACCTGCGCGACTCGTACTACTTCGGCGCCGGCGTCGCGCTGGCGTTCAACGAGCGCACCAGCCTGAGCCTGTCCTTCAGCGACAAGTTCAGCCAGAAGGCGCAGCTGCGCGCGCAGGGCGCGCCGGGCTGGACCCGGGTGATCGGCAGCGACGCCAACGCCGCCACCTTCAACATGGGCTTCACCTACGCCATGAGCCAGCACACCACGCTGGTCACCATGCTGGGCATCGGGCTCACCCCGGACGCGGCCAACTACAGCCTGACCTTCAAGATCCCGTACATCTTCTGAAGCTTGCGGCCCCGCCGCGCGCGGCGGGGCCGCTCAGCGCAGCTCGTCCAGCGCCAGGCGGTGCTTCTTGCACAGCCGGTACACGGTGACGCGCGAGATGCGCAGCCGGCGCGCGCACTCGCTGATGTTGAAGCGCGTCTCGCGCAGGCAGGCCAGGATGGCGTCGCGCTCGGCCAGGATGCGCGCCTCGCCCAGGCCCGCCGCCACGCTCCGCTCCGCCGGCTGCGCGGGCAGATCCAGGTCCGCGGTGTCGATCAGCGGGCCCTCGGCCACCACCGCGGCGCGCTGCACCCGGTTGAGCAGCTCGCGCACGTTGCCCGGCCAAGCGAACGCGCGCATCGCCCGCCGCGCCGACGCGCTGAAGGACACCGGCTGGCCGGTCCGGTGCTGCTGGCGGAACTGCTCCAGGAAGAACTGCGCCAGCAGCTCCACGTCGCCGCCGCGCTCGCGCAGCGGCGGCATCGGCAGGCGCAGCACGTTGAGGCGGTAGTACAGGTCCTCGCGGAAGCGGCCTTCCGCCACCGCCTTCTCCAGGTCCACGTGGGTGGCCGCCAGCACGCGCACGTCGGCGCGGATCGGCTGGCTGCTGCCCAGCCGCTCGAAGGTGCCCTCCTGCAGGAAGCGCAGCAGGCTGGTCTGCGCGTCCAGCGGCAGGTCGCCGATCTCGTCGAGGAACACGGTGCCGCCGCTGGCGCTCTCGATGTGGCCGACGCGGCGCGCGTTGGCGCCGGTGAAGGCGCCGCGCTCGTGGCCGAACAGCTCCGACTGCACCAGGTTCGGCGGCAGCGCGCCGCAGTTGATCGGCACGAACGGCCGCTCGGCGCGCGCGGACAGGCGGTGCAGCGCGCTGGCGGCGACCTCCTTGCCGGTGCCGGTCTCGCCGGTGATCAGCACCGGCAGGTCCACCGGCGCGTACTTGCGGATGGTCGCGCGCAGCTGGTGCATGACCCGGCTCTCGCCCACCATGCCCGCGATGTCCGCCGGCCCGCCGCCGCGCAGCCGGCCGCTGCCGGACAGCCGCGCCAGCGCCTGCTGCAGGCGCTCGGTGTCGATCGGGCTGGTGAAGAAGTCGATGCAGTCGCGCAGGACGCGCTTGACCGTCGGCTCGCGCGCCGGCGTCTCCGGCGACACCAGCGCGATCCACGGCACGCCCGGATGCTCCGCCACCATGCGCTCCATGGCCTCGTGCACGCCGCGGTCGTCCACCCGCAGGTCGGCCAGCGCCACCACGATGTCGCCATTGCGGATGCCCACGCCGTCGCTGCCCGCGTCGGCCACCCGCACCGGCCAGCCCGCCAATGCCAGCGCGTCCTGCTCCGCCCGGTCCGGCTGCCCGAACCACACCACGCAACGGCGCGTGGCCGCTCCACTGGTATGCATCGCCACCTCCCCCGACCCTCGCGGGCCATGTGTCGATTGGCCGGAGCGCCGGCCAAAGGCATGCCGTCATCCAGGCGGCAAGACAGTATTGTGACGCAGTTCACAAATTATAGTCGAGCGATTGTGTCGCGCGTGCGACCACCCGCCGCCGTCCGCGCGGCGGGAAAACAGCGTGGCACAACGCTCCGGCCGCGAAACTAGGCCATACGGCCGATGCGCCGCTCAGCCGAGGAACAGGTCCGGCAGCAGCGGCGCGCCCGGCTGCACCGCGTAGCCGTCGAAGTCGTCGACGCCCGCCTCGCGCAGCACGTCCTCGTCGATCGCGAAGCGGCCGCTGTACTCGCGCGCCGGGCGGGCGAGGATGGCGTGCGCGGCGTCGGCCACGATCGCCGGCGTGCGGCACTGCTCCGGCTTCACCCCGTCGATCATCGCGATCGCCGCGGTGGCGATCACCGTGCGCGGCCACAGCGCGTTCACCGCGATGCCCAGCGGGGCGAACTCCGCGGCCATGCCCAGCACGCACAGGCTCATGCCCATCTTGGCGATGGTGTAGGCGGTGTGCGGCGCGAACCACTTCGGGTCCAGGCTGGGCGGCGGCGCCAGCATCAGCACGTGCGGGTTGGCCGCGCGCTTCAGGTACGGCAGGCAGGCCTGGGTGGCGAGGAAGGTGCCGCGCACGTTGACCTGGCTCATCAGGTCGAAGCGCTTCATCGGCGTGCCCTCCACCCCGGCCAGCCAGATCGCGCTGGCGTTGTTGACCAGGATGTCGATGCCGCCGAAGCGCTCGGCCGCCTGCGCCATCGCGGCGTGCACCGCGCTCTCGTCGCGGATGTCCATCTGCAGCGCCAGCGCATGGCCGCCGGCCTCCTCCACCGCGGCCGCGGCGGTGTGGATGGTGCCCGGCAGCTTGGGGTTGGGCACCCCGCTCTTGGCGGCGATCGCCACGTTGGCGCCGTCGCGCGCGGCGCGCAGCGCGATCGCCAGGCCGATGCCGCGCGAGGCGCCGGTGATGAACAGGGTCTTGCCGGCCAGGGTCGCCATGGTCCGCTCCGCGTCAGGGTTTCTGGAAGCGCGGCAGGATATCGCGCAGCTCGGCCAGGCGCTGCACCGGGTCGGTCAGCTCCAGCAGGCGCTGGCGCTCCTCGTCGCCCAGCGGCAGCAGCTCCGCGAGGCGGAAGCCGAGCCAGCCGGCGTCGTCGTAGGCCCCGCGCGGCGCGTCCCGCCACTGCGGCGCCATCGTCTCGACCAGCCGCTCCAGGATGCCCTGCAGCAGCGCGAACTCCACCGGCACCGGCATCGCCGGCTCGGCCGGCCACAGCTCCACCTCGCCGCGCAGCAGGCCGTCGGCGCGCGCGCGGCAGCGCGTCACGCGGAAGCGCTCGCCGCCGCGCACCAGGATGCCGAGCAGGCCGTCCTCGCGGGTGTGGAAATCGACGATGCGCGCCAGCGTGCCCACCGCCGCGGGCACCGCCGGCTCGCCGGCCTCGCGCCCCTCGAGGATCAGGCACACGCCGAAGCCGCCGCCCTGGCGCGCGCAGTCGCGCACCATGTCCAGGTAGCGCCGCTCGAAGATGCGCAGCGGCAGCTGCGCGTCCGGCAGCAGCACCGTGCCCAGCGGGAACAGCGGGATCTCGATCGGCGGTGAGGGCGCGGCCATGCCGGGCAGTGTAGCCCGCCGCCGGATGACGGCCGTCACTGGACGCGACGCCGCGCGCCACGCACATTGTCGGGACCGCCACAGGGAGAAGCAGGCATGTCCGGTTCCATCGCCGTCGTCGATCCGCCCGCCGTCCGGGCCGCCGCGCCCGCGCTCGCCGTGCGCGGCCTGCGCAAGGCCTTCGGCAAGCGCGAGGTGCTGCGCGGCGTGGACTGGCAGGTGCCGGCCGGCCGCGTGATCGGCCTGCTCGGCCGGAACGGCGCCGGCAAGACCACCCTGCTGCGCTGCCTGCTCGGCCTGTCGCCGCTCGATGCGGGCGAGGTGGAGCTGTTCGGCGAGCCGATGACCGAGCCGGGCGGCGAGCGCCTGCACCGCATCGGCTTCGTGCCGCAGAGCTTCGACCTGTTCCCGTGGATGAAGGTGCGCGGCTACCTCGACTTCACCGCCGCCTTCTACGCGCGCTGGAACCACGAACTGGCGCGGCGCCTGCTGGCCGACTGGGAGTTGGACCCACGGCAGAAGATCGGCGAGCTCTCGCAGGGCCAGCGGCAGAAGCTGGCGATCGTGCGCGCGATCGCGCCCGAGCCCGACCTGCTGGTGCTGGACGAGCCGGTCGCCAGCCTCGACCCGCAGGCGCGCCGCGCCTTCATGGGCGAGCTGCTGGCGCTGATGCGCGCGCCGGGCAAGACGGTGATCTTCTCCACCCACATCACCGCCGACCTGGAGCGCGCCGACGCCGACATCGCGCTGCTGCGCGAGGGCCGCATGCAGTTCACCCGGCCGCTGGCCGAGCTGCGCCGGCACTACGCGCGCGCCGTGCTCGCCCGCCCGGGCGGCTGGACGCAGGCGCCCGCGCTGCCCGGCGCGCTGGGCGCGCGCATCGCCGGCGACGAGCTGCACCTGCTGACCGAGGACGTGCCCGCCGAGCGGCTGCACGCGCTGGCGCAGGAACAGGGCGCGACGCTGCGGCTGGAAACGCCCAGTCTGGAAGACCTGTTCGTGGAGCTGGCATGAGCGCGGTGTGGCAGCTGTGGCTGCAGCTGTGGAAGCGCCTGCCGGTGCTGGCCGCGCTCGCCTCCCTGCTGTGGCTGGCCGCGCTGGCGCTGCCGCCGTGGCTCGGCGACGGCAGCGCGGCGCTGCTGCTGCCGCTGGGCGGGCTCGGCTCGCTGTTCTGGCACCTCGGGCTGGGCATGGTGCTGCGCGGGCTGTGCCGGCCGGAGATCCTGCTGCTGCCCGGCTTCCGCCGCGCGCTGCTGTGGCTGGGCCTGCTCGACCTGGCGCAATGGGTGCTGCTGCCGGCGCTGCTGGCGGCCGTCGCCGGCCTGCCGCACCTGCCGGTGATCGCCGCCGGCGGCGTGCTGGTGGCCGCCTTCGGCCTGGCCGGCGGCAGCGGCCGCCGCACGGGGCTGGCGTTCTGGGCCATCGCCATCGCCGCCGGCTGGATGCCGCGCGCCGCCGCGCAGCTGGCGCAGGCGCTGCTGGCCTCGCCGCTGACGCCGGCGCTGCTGCTGGCGACCGCCGCGCTGCTGCTGACCTGGGCGCTGCGCCCGCTGCTGCGCGTGACGGACCTGCCGGTGCAGGACTCGCCGCTGGAGAGCACCAGCCTGGGCCGCGCGAACGCGGTGCGCGGCGACGGCACGCCGCCCGCGCGCGGGGCGCTGGGCCGGCGCCTGCGCGGCCTGTTCGACCAGGCCGCGCAGCGCGCGCTGGAACGCGCGCTGGCGCGCTACCGCCGCTCGCCCGGCGCGGCGCAGCGGCTCGCGCTGGTGCGCCGGCTGCTGCTGCCGCACGACAACCCGGAGGCGATCGTGCTGCGGCTGGCGGTGGTGGCCGCCTTCGTCACCTTCTACTTCTTCGCGGCGATGCACCGCCAGCGCTTCAGCGCGGCGGCGGTGGGCGCCTACGCGATCCTGCTCGCGCTGTCGCGCTTCCCGCAGCTGGGCCGCGGCATGCTGCGCATGCGCCCCAACCTGGCCGACCTCTACCTCACGCTGGCGCCGCGGACCCGCGGCGAATACCAGAAGACCGTCGCCGACGCGCTGTGGCTGCTGGTGCCGGTGAGCACGCTCACCGCACTGGCCTACACCCTGCTCGGCATCGCGCTGGTGCACGCGGCCGAGCCGGGCCGCATGCTGGTCGCCGCGGCGATCGTCGGCGCCGCCGCCAGCCTGGTCGCGCTGGGCGTGCACCTGATCGGGCCGGAAGGCAACGTGGGGCGCGGGCTGGTCAACCTGGTGGTGGTGCTCGGCGCGATGCTGGCCTACTGGGGCGGCTACTGGCTGCTCGGCGCGCTGGGGCTGGCGCTGGGCGCGGCGACCCTGGGCGTGCTGGCGCTGAGCTTCGGCGTCGCGGTGTGGTTCGCGGCGCAGAAGGAGTACCAGCAGCGCGAGCCGCGCTTCGACGCGCCGCTCGGGTAGGCGGCGCCCCGCTCTCTATTTCCGGCGTCGGGCCTTTCGGCAAAGGCGCAGGTACTCGCCAGGGTGGCCCCTCACCCCGGCCCTCTCCCCGGAGGGGAGAGGGAGCGGTCAGGCGGGCTGGCGCAGCAGCTCGACGAAGCGGCGCGGCGCGGCCTCGAAGCCGCCGTTGGACATGAACACCACGTGGTCGCCCGGCCGCGCCTGCGCGCGCAGCGCGGCGAGCAGCGCGGCGACGGTGGGCGCGGTGGCGCCGCGGCCGGCCAGCGCGGCGGTGACGCGCTGCGCGTCCCACGGCAGCTCCGGGCGGTGCAGGAACACCACCGCGTCGGCGTCGGCCAGCGAGGGCGCCAGCGCGTCGGCGTGCGCGCCCAGCCGCATCGAGTTGGAGCGCGGCTCCAGCGCGACCAGGATGCGCGCCCGGCCCACCTTCGCGCGCAGGCCGGCCAGGGTGGTGGCGATCGCGGTGGGATGGTGGGCGAAGTCGTCGTACACGCGCACGCCCGCCACCTCGCCCACCAGCTCCATGCGGCGCTTGGCGTTCTGGAAGCCGGCGAAGGCCGGCAGCAGCGCGCGCGGGTCGGCGCCCGCGGCGGCCGCGGCCGCCAGCGCGGCCAGCGCGTTCATCACGCTGTGGTTGCCGAGCAGCGCCCAGCGCACCTCGCCGATCGCCTCGCCCTTGCGGCTCACCCGGAACGCGCTGCCGTCGGCGGCGACCAGCTCGGCCTGCCAGTCGCCCCGGCCGATGCCGAAGGTCTCCACCGGCGTCCAGCAGCCCATCGCCAGCACCTCGGCCAGGCGCTCGTCGTGCGCGTTGACGACCAGCCGGCCGTTGCCCGGCACGGTGCGCACCAGGTGGTGGAACTGGCGCTGGATCGCCGCCACGTCGGGGAAGATGTCCGCGTGGTCGTACTCGAGGTTGTTGAGGATGGCGATGCGCGGGCGGTAGTGCACGAACTTCGAGCGCTTGTCGAAGAACGCGGTGTCGTACTCGTCCGCCTCGATCACGAACGGCCTGCCCGCGCCCAGCCGCGCCGACACGCCGAAGTTGCCCGGCACGCCGCCGACCAGGAAGCCCGGCGCCATGCCCGCGCTCTCCAGCAGGTGCGCGAGCAGGCTGGTCGTCGTCGTCTTGCCGTGGGTGCCGGCCACCGCCAGCACCTCGCGCCCGGGCAGCAGCGTCTCGCCCAGCCACTGCGGGCCGGAGACGTAGCGCAGCTGCGCGTCGAGCATGTATTCCACCGCGGGGTTGCCGCGCGTCATCGCGTTGCCCACCACCACCAGGTCGGGCGCGGGCCGCAGGTGTTCGGCCGCATAGCCGTCCATCAGGCGGATGCCCAGCGCTTCCAGCTGGGTGCTCATCGGCGGGTAGACGGCGGCGTCGGAGCCTTCCACCTCCAGGCCCAGCTCGCGCGCCAGCGCGGCGACGCCGCCCATGAAGGTGCCGCAGATGCCCAGGATGTGCAGGCGCATGGGTGCGTGGGTTCCTTCGTGCCGCCTCAGGTTGTCTCCCCTCTCCGCCGGGAGAGGGGTCGGGGAGAGGGTGCGGGTCTTGCTTGGAGGTTCAGGCCATCGGCGCTTGGAGGCGATGGGATGGCTTCGACCGGCCCCTCGCCCCGGCCCTCTCCCCGGCGGGGAGAGGGAGCGGCTGTCAGCCGTTCGCGGCGGCCGAACCGCCCGCGATGGCGCGCTTGATCCGCGCGGTGACCTCGTCCAGCGCGCCCACGCCGTCGACCACCTGCAGCTTGCCGCGCCGGGCGTAGAAGTCGGCCACCGGCGCGGTCTGCTCGGCGTACACGCCCAGGCGCTTGCGCACCGTTTCGGGGTTGTCGTCGGCGCGGCCCTCCGCGGCGAAGCGGATCTCGCAGCGGCCGATGATGGCGTCGTTGGGCACTTCCAGCTTGACCACCGCGTCGAGCGGCTGGCCCAGCTTGGCCAGCAGGTGGTCCAGCGCGTCGGCCTGGGCCAGGTTGCGCGGGTAGCCGTCGAGGATGAAGCCGGCCTTGGCGTCGGGCTGGGCCAGGCGCTCCTCCAGCATGCCGAGCAGGATGTCGTCGGAGACCAGCTGGCCGGCGTCCATCACCGCCTTGGCCTTCAGGCCCAGCGGCGTGCCCGCGGCCACCGCCGCGCGCAGCATGTCGCCGGTGGAGATGTGCGGCACGCCGAGGTCGGCCTTCAGCCGGGCCGCCTGGGTTCCCTTGCCCGAGCCGGGTGCACCGAGTAGGACGAGTCGCATAATGCTCCGCAACGATCGGCGAACGGCCGCCGATTCCGTGAAAAAAACTGCCGTCACGGTAGCGTTTGACGCCGGCCATAGTCAAACGAAGGCCGGCGCCGGAAACGCGCCGGCGCGGCGGCAGGAACGACCTTTCACCCCACCCGTGGGGCAGATTGTCGCACCATGCCGTCATCCGCCCGCCGAAGGAGTCCCGACCGATGAGCACCGCCGCCCGCCCCCGCCCTTCCGGCCGCCTGCTTTACGCCCAGTCCGGCGGCGTCACCGCCGTGATCAACGCCACCGCCGCCGGGGTGATCGAGGCCGCCCGCGCGCGGGGCGTGCAGGTGTATGCCGCGCGCAACGGCATCCTCGGCGCGCTGCGCGAGGAGCTGATCGACACCTCGAAGGAATCGAAGGCGGCGATCGCCGCGCTGCGCCACACGCCGGGCGGCGCGTTCGGCTCGTGCCGCTACAAGCTGAAGTCGCTGGAGGCCAACCGCGCCGAGTACGCGCGGCTGATCGAGGTGCTGCGCGCGCACGACATCCGCTGGTTCCTCTACAACGGCGGCAACGACTCGGCCGACACCGCGCTGAAGATCTCGCAGCTGGGCAAGGCGATGGGCTACGACATCCGCTGCATCGGCGTGCCCAAGACGGTGGACAACGACCTCGCCGTCACCGACTGCTGCCCCGGCTTCGGCTCGGTGGCCAAGTACACCGCGGTGGCGGTGCGCGAGGCGAGCCTGGACGTGGCCTCGATGGCCGACACCTCGACCAAGGTGTTCATCCTGGAGGTGATGGGCCGCCACGCCGGCTGGATCGCCGCCTCGGCCGGCCTGGCCGGCGAGGGCGCGGACGCGCCGCCGCACCTGATCCTGTTCCCCGAGCGCACCTTCGACGAGGACGCCTTCCTCGCCAAGGTGAAGGCCACGGTGGAGCGCGTGGGCTGGTGCACGGTGGTGGCCTCCGAGGGCATCCGCAACGCCGCCGGCCAGTTCCTCGCCGAGGCGGGCACGCGCGACGCCTTCGGCCACAGCCAGCTCGGCGGCGTGGCGCCGGTGCTCGCCGCGCTGGTGAAGGAGAAGCTCAAGCTCAAGGTGCACTGGGCGCTGCCCGACTACCTGCAGCGTTCCGCGCGGCACCTGGCCTCGAAGACCGACGCCGAGCAGGCCTACGCGGTGGGCAAGGCGGCGGTGGAGTACGCGCTCGCCGGCCGCAACGCGGTGATGCCGGTGATCGTGCGCACCGCCGACGCGCCCTACCGCTGGAAGATCGAGCCCGCGCCGCTGGCGCGGATCGCCAACCACGAGAAGACCCTGCCCAAGTCCTTCCTCGCCCGCGACGGCTTCGGCATCACCGCCGCGGCGCGGCGCTACCTCGCGCCGCTGATCCAGGGCGAGGCGCCGCCACCCTACGGCAGGGACGGCCTGCCGCGGTACGTGCAGCTGAAGAACGTGGCGGTGGCGCGCCAGCTGCCCGCGTTCACGCCGTGACCGCCGGCGGGACGGCGCGCGCGGCGCGCTCGTCCAGCAGCCGCGCCGCCAGCGCGTCGACCGCCGCCTCCGCCTCGCGCAGCGAGGCGGCCAGGCGTTCGCCGCCGAACTCGTCGTACTCCACCGCCACCGCGCGCACGGCCGCCACGCCGATGTAGCCGAACGCCGCGCGCACGGCCGGCTCGGCATGGTTCATCGCCTCGATGCACCCGCCCGCGCCGTAGCCGTGGTCGCCGCGCGCGCTCAGCAGCACCAGCGTGCGCGGCCGGTCGTCCAGCATCGGCCAGCAGGGCGCGCCCTCGCACGCGCGGTCGAAGCCGAAGGTGCGCCCCACCCGCACGATGTTGTCGATGTAGGCCTTGAAGCCGGCCGGCACGCCGAAGTTGTACATCGGCACGCCCGCCACGATCAGGTCGGCGTCGAGCAGCTCGTCCACCAGCGCGTCGCTCTCGGCCAGGCGCTGGCGCATCCAGGGCGCGCGCGCCGCTTCCGGGGTGAAGGCCGCGCGCACCCAGTCGCCGTCCACCGGCGCGGGCGGACGCTGGCCGACGTCGCGGTACAGCACGTGGTCCGCGGGACGGGCCTCCCGCCAGCGGGCGACGAAGCGCGCGCCCAGGCGGCGGGTGTGCGAGCCGTGGCTGTGCAGGCCGGACTGCCCGCCGCGGGCGCTGGCGTCGAGGTGAAGCAGGGTGGCCATCGGCACTCCTCACGCACGAAAGCCATTCACGGAATGGCAAGTGCGGCGCATGCGATGGAGGCTTTTCCGTCGGGAAAAACGATATTTTCTCATCCGATGCCTGAGCCCAGTTCATCCCTGGAACGCCAGCGCCGGCGCCTGCCGCCGCTGGCGGCGCTGCGCGCCTTCGAGGCCGCCGCGCGCCACCAGAGCTTCCGCCTCGCCGCGGAGGAGCTGGCGGTGACCGCCACGGCCGTCAGCCACCAGATTCGCCAGCTGGAAGCGCTGCTCGGCATCGCGCTGTTCGAGCGCAAGGCGCGCCGGGTGGTCCTCACCGCCGAGGGCCGCCAGCTCTTCCCGGCGCTGCGCGAGGGCTTCGACGCGATGGCGGCCGCGGTCGCCCCGCTGATGCGGCCGCGACGGCGGCACATCCTCACCGTGTCCCGACCGGCAACGCCGGATGACTGACTGCCTGCTGAGCGGACGCCGGCGCGGGCGGCCAAAGCGCGGCTGCGATTCAGACATGCCTGCCTAGGCTGCCTTTCCAGGCGGGCATGGCGCCCGGCCCAAGGAGGACGGATGAAGACCATCCTGAAAATGTTCGCCCTCGTCGTGCTGTCCGCCGCCAGCGGGGCGGCGCTGGCCGACCATGACCACGATCGCGGCCACGACCGCGACCGCTACGACCACCGCGACCATGGCCGCCCGGGGCCGTCGCACTACGACCGCCACCCCGGCCCGCCGCCGCACTGGGCGCACCGGCCGCCGCCCCCGCCGCACTGGGACCATCGCCCGCCGCCGCCCCGCTACTACCATGGCGGCTACTACCCGCGGCCGGTGTATCACCACTGGGTGCGCGGCAGCCGCTACTACGGCCCGGTCTACGTGGTGAACGACTACCACCACTACCGCCTGCGTCCGCCGCCGTACGGCTACCACTGGATCCGCAGCGACGACGGCTTCCTGCTGGTGGCCATCGCCACCGGCATCATCGTGGACATGGCGCTGCAATAGGCGGCACGGCGCGGCCCACGCGCCCACACGGGCGGCGCCCTCCGGCGCCGCCTTTTTTGTCGCGCCATCCCACGTTCATCCGCCGATCCGTTGCGCCGCACAACACTGCGCCGCGCCGCGTCTGCCTATACTCGACCCCAGCCGTCGCCTGGCGGCCCGCCGCCGGGGAGCGGCGACAATCGAATCTGGCGGTACCACTCATGGGGAGGCTCCGATGCTGCAGCAGTTTGGCTGGTGGATCGTGCTGGCATGTGCGGTCGTGGCGGTTCTGTACGGCGCGCTGTCGGTGCGCTGGGTGCTGGCGAAGTCGCCGGGCAACGAACGGATGCAGGCGATCGCCGCGGCGATCCAGGAAGGGGCGCGCGCCTACCTCAACCGCCAGTACACCACCATCGGTGGCGTCGGCGTGGTGCTGTTCCTGGTGATCGGCTTCGCCCTCGACTGGGGCACCGCGATCGGCTTCGCGATCGGCGCGCTGCTCTCCGGCGCGGCCGGCTACATCGGCATGAACGTGTCGGTGCGCGCCAACGTGCGCACCGCCGAGGCGGCGCGCGGCGGGCTGGCCGCGGCACTGGCCGTGGCGTTCCGCGGCGGCGCGATCACCGGCATGCTGGTGGTCGGCCTGGCCCTGCTGGGCGTGGCCGCGTACTACGTGGCGCTGAGCCGCATGGGCTACGAGACCATGCACGCGCTGCACGCGCTGGTGGGCCTGGCCTTCGGCTCCTCGCTGATCTCGATCTTCGCGCGCCTGGGCGGCGGCATCTTCACCAAGGGCGCGGACGTGGGCGCCGACCTGGTCGGCAAGGTGGAGGCCGGCATCCCCGAGGACGACCCGCGCAACCCCGCGGTGATCGCCGACAACGTGGGCGACAACGTGGGCGACTGCGCCGGCATGGCCGCCGACCTGTTCGAGACCTACGCGGTGACCCTGATCGCCACCATGCTGCTGGGCGGCGTGATGGCCGAGCAGACCGGCAGCAACGGCGTGCTCTACCCGCTGCTGCTGGGCGGCGCCTCGATCCTCGCCTCGGTGATCGGCACCTTCTTCGTCAAGGCGCGCGGCCCGAAGATCATGAACGCGCTGTACGCCGGCGTGGCGGTCTCGGCGGTCCTCGCCGCGATCGCGTTCTGGCCGATCACCGCGCAGCTGATGGGCGCCTCGGCGTTCGGCGTGGGCCGGCTGTACGGCTGCGCGCTGATCGGCCTGGCGCTGACCGGCGCGATGGTGGTGATCACCGAGTACTACACCGCCACCGAGTACGCGCCGGTGCGGCACGTGGCGCAGGCCTCCACCACCGGCCACGCCACCAACATCATCGCCGGCCTGGGCGTGTCGATGAAGGCCACCGCGCTGCCGGTGCTGGCGGTGTGCGCGGCGATCTGGGGCGCCTACGCGCTGTGCGGGCTGTACGGCATCGCCATCGCGGCCACCGCGATGCTGTCGATGACCGGCATGGTGGTGGCGCTGGACGCCTACGGCCCGATCACCGACAACGCCGGCGGCATCGCCGAGATGGCCGAGCTGCCGCCGGAGGTGCGCGGCGTCACCGACCCGCTCGACGCGGTGGGCAACACCACCAAGGCGGTGACCAAGGGCTACGCGATCGGCTCGGCGGGCCTGGCCGCGCTGGTGCTGTTCGCCGACTACACGCACAACCTCGGCCAGCACTTCGGCACCGGCGCGGTGAGCTTCGACCTGTCCAACCACTACGTGATCATCGGCCTCCTGATCGGCGGCCTGATCCCGTACCTGTTCGGCGCGATGGCGATGGAGGCGGTGGGCCGCGCCGCCGGCGCGGTGGTGGAGGAGGTGCGCCGGCAGTTCCGCGAGATCGCCGGGATCATGCAGGGCACCACCAAGCCGGACTACTCGCGCGCGGTGGACATGCTCACCAAGTCGGCGATCCGCGAGATGCTGGTGCCCTCGCTGCTGCCGGTGCTGGTGCCGATCCTGGTGGTGTTCGGCTTCAAGTGGCTGGGCGGCGCCGAGGCCGGCGCGCAGGCGCTCGGCGGCGTGCTGATCGGCACCATCGTCACCGGCCTGTTCGTGGCGATCTCGATGACCACCGGCGGCGGCGCCTGGGACAACGCCAAGAAGTACATCGAGGACGGCCACCACGGCGGCAAGGGCTCGGACGCGCACAAGGCGGCGGTCACCGGCGACACCGTGGGCGATCCCTACAAGGACACCGCGGGCCCGGCGGTGAACCCGCTCATCAAGATCATCAACATCGTGGCCTTGTTGCTGATCCCCTTGCTGTGATCCGGAGGCGGGCGGCCAAGCCCGCCCGCCACGTTCGCCCCCTCTCCCTCCGGGGAGAGGGTTGGGGTGAGGGGTCGCACTGGCCCCGGTCCCGCCCTGGAGCCGCACCCTGCGAGGGCGAAAGAAACCCGCGACTCCAACTCCCACGCACTACCGAAGCCTCCCCGCAAGATCGACCCCTCACCCCAGCCCTCTCCCCGCAGGGGAGAGGGCGTTATCGCGGGGCGGGGCCGGCCCTGACTTTAGTCACAGGCGCCCGGCCCGCCATCGCCCCACACTGGTCCCTTCGCCGACCGACGAGGACTTTCCCATGACGAATCGCGCGCCCTGGATCGCGCTGGCCCTCGGCCTCACACTGGCCGGCATGACCCACGCACAGCAGCCCGCGCCTGCCGGCACGCAGGCCTCCGACGATCCCTACCTCTGGCTGGAGGACATCCACGGCGCGCGCGCCATGGACTGGGTGAAGGCGCAGAACGCGGTCACCGAGCGGCGCTTCGCCAGCTCGCCGGAGTTCGCGCGCACCCGCGACCGCATCCTGGAGGTGCTCGATTCGGACGCGCGCATCCCCTACGTCGCGCGCCACGGCGACCATCTCTACAACTTCTGGCAGGACAAGGCGCACCCGCGCGGCCTGTGGCGGCGCACCACGCTGGAGGAGTACCGCAAGGCCGAGCCGAAGTGGGAGGTGCTGCTGGACGTCGACGCGCTGAACAAGGCCGAGGGCAAGCGCTGGGTGTTCAAGGGCGCCGAGTGCCTGAAGCCGGCCTACGAGCGCTGCCTGGTCTCGCTCTCGCCCGACGGCGGCGACGCGGTGGCGGTGCGCGAGTTCGACATCCCGAGCAAGTCCTTCGTGAAGGGCGGCTTCGAGCTGCCGGTGGCCAAGAGCCAGGTCGGCTGGATCGACCAGGACCGCATCTACGTGGGCACCGACTTCGGCCCCGGCTCGATGACCCGCTCCAGCTATCCGCGCATCGTCAAGGAATGGAAGCGCGGCACGCCGCTCGCGGCGGCGGCCGCGGTGCACGAGGCCAGGCCGGACGACATGACGGTGAGCGCCTTCCACGACCGCACGCCCGGCTTCGAGCGCGACTTCGTCGTCGTCGTCACCGACTTCTTCCACACCGAGAACTACCTGCGCAAGGACGGCGGGCTGGTGCACCTGGACCTGCCCAGCGACGCGGCCGGCTTCGACGCCCACCGCGAATGGCTGCTGGTGCAGACGCGCACGCCGTGGACGACCGGCGGCGCCACCTACCCCGGCGGCGCGCTGCTGGCGATCCGCTTCGACGACTTCATGGCCGGCAAGCGCGACTTCGCCGTGCTGTTCCGGCCCGACGAGCACACCGCGCTGTCCTCCTTCGCCTGGACGCGGCACCACCTGATCCTGGACGTGCTCGACGACGTGAAGAGCCGCCTGGAGGTGCTCACCCCGCCGGCGTCCGGCAACGGCGACTGGCCGCGCGCGCCGATGGCCGGCGCGCCCAGCATGAGCACGGTGACCGTGGCCGACACCGACCCGGACAACAGCGACGAGTACTGGCTCAGCGTGACCGGCTTCCTCACCCCCTCCTCGCTGCAGCGCGGCGTGCTGGGCGGGGGCGCGGCCGAGACGCTGAAGCAGAGCCCGGCCTTCTTCGACGCCTCGCGGTTCCAGGTGAACCAGCACTTCGTCGCCTCGAAGGACGGCACCCGCGTGCCCTACTTCGAGATCGCGCCGAAGGACCTGAAGCTCGACGGCTCCAACCGCACCCTGCTCTACGGCTACGGCGGCTTCGAGGTGTCGCTGGAGCCGTTCTACAGCGGCAGCATCGGCCGCGCCTGGCTGGAGCGCGGCGGCGTGTACGTGATCGCCAACATCCGCGGCGGCGGCGAGTACGGCCCGCGCTGGCACCAGGCCGCGCTCAAGGCCGACCGCCTGCGCGCCTACGAGGACTTCGCCGCGGTGGCGCAGGACCTGGTCAGGCGCGGCGTCACCTCGCCGAGGCACCTGGGCGCCGAGGGCGGCAGCAACGGCGGCCTGCTGATGGGCAACATGCTCACGCTGTACCCGCAGCTGTTCGGCGCGATCGCCTGCGAGGTGCCGCTGCTGGACATGAAGCGCTACGTGCACCTGTCCGCCGGCGCCTCGTGGATCGCCGAGTACGGCGACCCGGACGATCCCGGGCAGTGGGCGTTCATCCGGACCTTCTCGCCGTACCAGAACCTCAAGCCGGGCATGCACTACCCGCCGGTGCTGTTCTACACCACCACCAGCGACGACCGCGTCGGCCCGGTGCAGGCGCGCAAGATGGCGGCCAAGATGCAGGGCATGGGCTACAAGGACGTGTGGTTCTTCGAGAACCTCGAAGGCGGCCACGGCGCCGGCGCCGACAACAAGCAGTCCGCGCACATGCACGCGCTGGCCTACGACTTCCTGTGGGACCAGCTGAAATGACGCGCCGGCGGCGGCCCGGGACACGCGCCTGATCCCGCCCGCGGCGGGAGGACCCGCCGCGGCGCCGCGCCCGGGCCGCGCTTCCGGTCCACGCCCGCGGCTCCCGCCCGTCATACCGGCGCAGGCCGGAACCCAGCGAAAGGATGTCGTGCGGAAGCACTCGAAAGCAGGCTTCGCCTACTTCGCACGACGCGCATGACTGGATGGCTCGCTACGCCCCGCTCCTGCGGGCCATCCGCTTCGCGGGCGCTCTGCACGCCCGTTCGATCCGCACCGCGATGACGATGAGGGACAAGCGCGCATCCACGCCGGAACCGGCGGACGCCGCGTGAAATGCCATGCCCTGAACCCGTGCCCCGGCCAACGGCGCGGCCGGCATTGCAGGATTCCGGGCAGGCCCTAAGCTTGCGTGGCGGCCGGCGGCGCCCGCGGGCCCGCGACGCCATCCCCACCCGACGCCATCCGCTTCCCGCCATGTCTTCCCGTGCCACGATCACCCCCGAACTGCGCGAGTGGATCCTCGCCACCACCCGCGCCGGCCACGGCGTGCCGGAGGTGCTCAAGCTGATGAAGGACGCCGGCTACCCGCCGGCGCAGAGCCGCGTCGCCCTCGCCCAGGTGCTGAAGATCCCGCTGAGCGCGATCAGCGCCGGCGCGGGCCCGGCCGGGCGGCGGCCGCGCCATCCGCAGGCGCCGCTGGCCGAGGCCGGCGATCGCCGCGTGCGCGTCGCGCTCGGCGTGGACGCGCCGCCGCTGCGCGTGCTCGACGGCCTGCTCGACGCGGGCGAATGCGCCGAGCTGATCGCGCTGGCGCGGCCGCGCCTGGCCCGCGCGCGCACCGTGGCCGAGGACGGCCGCCAGCAGGTGGACGAGCGGCGCACCAGCGCCGGCATGTTCTTCGCTCCCGGCGAGACGCCGCTGGTGGCGCGCATCGAGCGGCGCATCGCCGCGCTGCTGGACATGCCGGCGGACCACGGCGAGGGCCTGCAGGTGCTGCACTACCTGCCCGGCCAGGAATACGAGCCGCACTACGACTGGTTCGACCCCGCCCAGCCCGGCTTCGCCGCGATCACCGCCAAGGGCGGCCAGCGCGTGGCCAGCGTGGTGATGTACCTCAACACGCCGGAGGAAGGCGGCGGCACCGGCTTCCCGGCGCTCGGCCTCACCGTCACCGCGCTGGCCGGTTCGGCCGTCTATTTCGCCTACGAGGCCGGCGACGAGGCCTCGCTGCACGCCGGCCTGCCGGTGACGCGCGGCGAGAAGTGGATCGCCACCAAGTGGCTGCGCGAGCGGCCGTTCCGCTGATCCGGCAGGACCTCCCGCGGGCCGCCCGGGAGGGCTTCGGCCCGCCGCCGCCGCGGCGCCCGCATGGTGCGCCGCCGCAAGGATTGGCTTATCCTGACGGACTTCGCTTCTTTCCCCATCCCTTCGAAGGAGTGCCCCGCCATGGGCCTGGACCTGGTGCAAGCCGGCCGCAACGTGCCGGACGAGATCAACGTCATCATCGAAATCCCCAAGGACGCCGAGCCGGTCAAGTACGAGGTGGACAAGGAGAGCGGCGCGATCTTCGTCGACCGCATCCTCTCCACGCCGATGCGCTACCCGTGCAACTACGGCTACGTGCCGGGCACGCTGGGCGACGACGGCGACCCGCTGGACGCGCTGGTGATCCTGCCGCTGCCGCTGGTGCCCGGCTCGGTGATCCGCTGCCACCCGGTGGGCATGCTGAAGATGACCGACGAGGCCGGCGGCGACGAGAAGCTGGTGGTGGTGCCGACCGCGAAGGTCTTCGCCGGCTACGCGCACATCGACGACATCAAGAGCGTCTCGCCGCACTGGCTGGAGCGCATCGGCCACTTCTTCGAGCACTACAAGGACCTGGAGAAGGGCAAGTGGGTGAAGCTCGACGGCTGGGCCGGCGCCGACGAGGCGAAGGCGCAGATCCGCGACGGCATCGAGCGCTATCGGTCGAGCAAGGGCTGATCCCTTCCGCGGCGCGCGCCTCGTCCCCGGGGCCTGTTCAAGAGCTTCCGAGGAAGGGCGCCAGGAAGGCAGCGGGATGAAGCATGGGCGGAGGCAGCGCTCGCCGCTCCTTCCTTGCCTCCCATGCTTCTCCGGCTGAGCAAAGCCGCGCCTGACCACCCGGTGCTGGGACATGGCCTCGACGGGCCTGGCATCGGGGCCGCTGGCGGTCCCGCGCCAGGTCGATCGCGGCCGGAGGCCGCTCCCACAGGGGCCCCGCAAGCCTGGTGGGAGCGGCCTCCGGCCGCGACGGCGCACCATCGCCCACTCCCGCCATGCCGCCGTTGCGGACCCACGTCAACTCTTCGGCTGGCCCGCGCAATCGGTTCCCGACGGGCAGGACACCGGAAAGACCTTGAACAGGCTCTCAGCGCGCCGCCGCGCGTGACGGCGCGCGCAGCCGCGCACGCAGGTGGCGCAGGTCGCTGCGCCGCAGATCCTCGCGCAGTTGCCGTGGCGACCGGCCCAGCGCCCGGCGGAACGCCTCGGTCATGTGGCTGTGGCTGTAGAAGCCCAGGTCGCAGGCCAGCGCCGCGAGATCGTCCTCGCCCTCGCCCAGCCGCCCCAGCGCGGCGCCCAGCCGCTGCTGCAGGCGGAACTGCCGCAGCGACAGCCCGGTGACGGCGCGGAAGATCCGGCACAGGTGGAACGGCGAGCAGCCGGCCAGCGCGGCCAGCGCGTCGACCTCCAGGTTCTCCCCGACGCGCGCGAGGATGGCTTCCTCCACCCGCGCCACCCGGCGCGCCAGCGCGGCCGGGCGCAGGCGCACCGGCTGGCGCGCCTGCAACAGGCGGTCGAACAGGTCCAGCAGGGCCGCGTCCGCCTCGCCGGCCAGGGCGCCGCGGCGCAGGCCCAGCAGCAGCTCCACGTGGATCTGCTGGAACGCCAGGTCGTGCCCGAAGGCCTGGCAGGCCGGCCCGGCGCGGCCGGCCACGCCCAGCTCCGCGAGCACGGACTCGTCCATGCACACGTCGGTGCAGCAATCGCAGCCGTCGCGGTCGGGATGGGTGATGCGGTACTCGACGCCCGCGCGCAGCAGCACCGCCTGGCCCGGCCGCGCCATGCAGCTGCGGCCGCCGGCATGCACCCCGAAGGCGCCGCGCCGGGTGAAGATGAAGCGCGCCGGCTCGCCGCCCGGCGAGTACCCGCAGTCCACCCGCGGGTGCCGGCAGACGTGGCTGACCACCTCGAAGCGCGGCGATCGCAGCACGGTCTGCATGATCGACATCGGACGCCCCGCCGCTCATCCGGGAACCGCACCGGATCATACGCCCGGCCGCGCCGGACGGCGCCCCGCGGAACGGAACGCGGGCGCACGTTTTTGAAAGCGGAACGCCGGCGCGGCTGCCGGGCCGACGCAGCCGCCGTGCTTCGGGCCGCGCGCCGCATCGCGTTCCCCGCGCGCAGGTTTGTGAAAGCGCGCCCGGCACGGCGGCGCGAAGCTGGCGGCGCATCCCGTCGAGGACGCACCCGGTCCGGCGCTCCCCCCTCCCCATCGATGCCGGACCGTCCCTTCGGCAAGTCCAAGGAGATCAGGCCATGACCAAGCTCAAGCTGCTGTGCAGTCTGCTCGTCGCCTGCGGCGCGGTCGCCGCGGCCCATGCCGCCGAACCCGCCTCCATCGAAGACCTGCTCAACCCCATGCTGTACCCGAAGGACGCGCGGCCCTTCGACAAGGGCATCGCCAGCTGGGCCGAGCTGTCGTGGCAGTGGATCTACGCGCAGCCGCTCGCGCACAACCCGTACATCGACCCCACCGGCGCGGACTGCGCGGTCGGCCAGGACGGCCCGGTGTGGTTCCTGGCGCCGATCGCGGCGCCCGGCTCCGGCGTCTACACGCGCAGCTGCACCATCCCGCGCGGCAAGGCGATCCTGCTCAATGTCGGCAGCATCGCCGACGACTGGCCGTGCCCCGATCCCGCCTTCGCGCCCGGGCCCGGGCAATCGCTGTACGACTTCCTGGTCGCCGACGCGCTCGCCTACAACATGGTCGTGCAGCTGGACCTGAAGCTCGACGGGCGGCCGGTCTTCAACCCCAAGCGCTACCTCTACACCTCGGAGGACCTGTTCGCGCTCAAGGGCGACCCCAGCGAGACGGCGTTCGATCCCTGCATCACCGGCGGCTACCAGCCCGGCATCGTGTACGGCTACTTCCTGATGTTCCGGCCGATGGCGCCGGGCATGCACACGATCGTGCGGCACAACCGCGACAGCAACGGCACCGACCTCACCTTCGTCTATCGCCTGACGATCCAGTAAGCGCCGACCGCTCGCACCTTCCTCGCCGTCATTCCGGCGCAAGCCGGAATCCAGTGAGGAATGCCGTGCGCAGCACCCGACATCAAGAGATGTCGCCCGCTGCGCGGGACATGTTTCAACGGGATTCCGGCTTGCGCCGGAATGGCGAGCAACAGCGGCGGCTGCGCGCGGCCGGGTTGGGACGACGGCCTGGCGCCGCGACAACGGCACTAACGCCGCGTGCGCGACCGCGCCGTGCGCGGCGCGGGGCCTGCCGTCCGTCGCGGCGGATGCGCGCGCTCCCACGGCGGCACCTCGCCGAAGCGCTCGGCCAGGAAATCGACGAAGGCGCGCACGCGCGGCGGCACCAGCCGGCGCTGCGGCGTCACCGCCCAGATGCCGCTCTCGGGCAGCGCGTAGTCCGGCAGCACCGCCTCCAGCCGGCCGGCCGCCAGGTCCTCGTGCACGTGCCACAGCGAATGCAGGGCGATGCCCTGGCCGGCCAGCGCCGCGTCGCGCACCAGCTCGCCCAGGGTGGTCTCGAAGCGGCCCTGCACGCGCACCGCGTGCTCGCGGCCGCGGCGGTCGACCAGCCGCCACACGTCCTGCCGGCCGTCGCGGCCGGACAGCAGCACGCACTCGTGCCCGGCCAGCTCGGCCGGCGTGCGCGGGCGGCCGTGCCGGCGCAGGTAGTCGGGCGAGGCGCACAGCAGGCGCCGGTTCGAGGCCAGCCGGCGCGCGACCAGGCTGGAATCGCTCAGCGCGCCGATGCGGATGGCCAGGTCGAAGCCCGCGCCCACCACGTCCACCAGCTCGTCGCTGAGGTGCGCGAACAGGCGCAGCTTCGGGTAGCGCGCCAGGAACTCGGGCAGCAGCGGCGAGATGTACTGGCGGCCGAACGCGGCGGACATCGTCATGCGCAGCGTGCCGGACACGCTGGCGGCGCTCTGGCGCAGGTCGGTGGTGAGCGCGTCCAGATCCTCCACCAGGGCGCGGCCCTGCTCGGCCAGCAATCGCCCTTCCGGGGTGGGATGCAGGCGCCGCGTGGTCCGCTGCAGCAGGCGCACCCCCAGTCCGCGCTCCAGCCGCTTCAGGCGCTGGCTGGCCACCGCCACGGAAAGGCCCAGGCTGCGCGCGGCGGCGCTGATCGAGCCCTGGTCCAGCACGCGCAGGAACAGGGCGAGGTCGTCCAGGCGGTCCATAATCTTCAACGTTTGGTTGAAAATGAATCGCCATATTGGTGGTTTCCGCTGAGAGTGCAAGTGCCTAGGCTGCGCCCCGTCCCTCGAGGAGAGAGCGCTTCCCCATGGCATCCGACAACGCTTTCCGCACGCCGCCGGCGCTGTACGCGCTGGCGGCCGGCGCCTTCGGCATCGGCACCACCGAGTTCGTGATCATGGGCCTGCTGCAGCAGGTCTCCGCCGATCTCGGCGTGAGCATCGCCACCGCCGGCCTGCTGATCTCGGGCTACGCGCTGGGCGTGTTCGCGGGCGCGCCCGCGATCACCCTGGCCACCCGCCGCCTGCCGCGCAAGGCGGTGCTGCTGGCGCTGATGGCCGTCTTCACCGCGGGCAACCTCGCCTGCGCGCTGGCCACCAGCTACGCCGCGCTGATGGCCGCGCGGGTGCTCACCTCGCTGGCGCACGGCACCTTCTTCGGCGTGGGCGCGGTGGTGGCCACCGCGCTGGTGCCGGAGCAGCGCAAGGCCTCGGCGATCGCCACCATGTTCCACGGCCTGGCGCTGGCCACGTTGGCCGGCGTGCCGGCCTGCGCGTGGCTGGGGCTGCACTTCGGCTGGCACGCGGCGTTCTGGGCGGTCGCCGCGATCGGCGCGCTGGCGATGGCGGCGCTGGCCGTGCTGGTGCCGCCCACGCGCGACGACGAAGCGGCGCCGGTGGCGCTGGGCACGGAGCTGCGCGCCATCGCCGGCGCGCCGGTGCTGCTCGGCCTGGCCACCACGGTATTCGGCTTCGCCGGCGTGTTCGTGGTGTACACCTACATCGAGCCGCTGCTGACCCGCGTCAGCGGCTTCGGCGACGCGATGGTCTCGCCGGTGCTGCTGGTGTTCGGCGTGGGCATGATGATCGGCAACCCGCTCGGCGGCCGGCTCGCCGACCGCCGCCTGTCCGCCGCGCTGGTCGGCACGCTGGCGGCGCTGGCGGCGGTGCTGTGCGTGCTCGGCTTCGCGCAGCATGGCCGCTGGTCGATGGCGCTGTTCACCGGCCTGCTCGGCATGGCGATGTTCGCCACGGTGGCGCCGCTGCAGCTGTGGATCCTGCGCCAGGCCGCCGCCGCGCCCAGCCTGGCGTCCAGCCTCAACATCGGCGCGTTCAACCTGGCCAACGCGCTGGGCGCGTGGCTGGGCAGCCGGGTGATCGCGCGCGGCGCCGGGCTGGCGGCGCTGCCCTGGGCCGCCGCGCTGGTGACGGCGGCCGGCATCGCGCTGGCCGCGTATGCCTTGCGCGGCCGGCGCGTTTCGCGGGCGGTCGCGGCCTGCCCGCAGGCCTGAGTCCCTTGTCCCGCGTCACGGAGCTTCGTCATGGAATACCGCTTTCTCGGCCGTTCCGGCTTCAAGGTGCCCGCTCTGGGTTTCGGCGCCGGCACCTTCGGCGGCAGGGGCCCGCTGTTCGGCGCCTGGGGCAGCACCGGCGCCGCCGAGGCGAAGCGCCTGGTCGACCTCTGCCTGGACGCCGGCGCCAACCTGTTCGACACCGCGGACGTCTATTCGGACGGCGCCTCCGAGGAGATCCTCGGCGCCGCGCTGAAGGGCCGGCGCGAGCGGGCGATCCTCTCCACCAAGCTCACCCTGCGCGCGGGCGACGGCCCCAACGACGTGGGCGCCTCGCGCCACCACCTCGTGCGCGGCGTGGAACGCGCGCTGAAGCGGCTGGGCACCGACTGGATCGACCTGCTCCAGCTGCACCACTTCGACGCGATGACGCCGGTGGAGGACGTGATGCGCACGCTGGACGAGCTGGTGCGCGCGGGCAAGGTGCGCTACCTCGGCGCCTCCAACTTCGCCGGCTGGCAGCTGATGAAGTCGCAGCGCGCCGCCGCCGAGCGCGGCTGGACGCGCTTCGTCGCCAACCAGACCTACTACTCGCTGGTCGGCCGCGACTACGAGTGGGAGCTGATGCCGCTGGGCCTGGATCAGGGCATCGGCGCGGTGGTGTGGAGCCCGCTGGGCTGGGGCCGCCTCACCGGCAAGCTCCGCCGCGGGCGGCCGCTGCCCGCCGGCAGCCGCCTGCACGACACCGCGCAGTTCGCCCCGCCGGTGGACGAGGAGCGCCTGTACCGCGTGGTCGACGCGCTGGACGCCGTGGCCGCGGAGACCGGCCGCAGCGTGCCGCAGGTGGCGATCAACTGGCTGCTACGGCGCCCGACCGTGGCCTCCGTGCTGATCGGCGCGCGCAACGAGGCGCAGCTGCTCGACAACCTCGGCGCGGCCGGCTGGTCGCTGAGCGCCGGGCAGGTGGCGCGCCTGGATGCCGCCAGCGCGGTGATGCCGCCGTATCCTTACTATCCCTACTGGAACGGCATGTTCGCCGAGCGCAATCCGCCGCCGGTGCCCGCCGTGCTCCCCGCCCCCGCCGGAGATGCCGCATGAAAGCCGTCGCGCTCACCCGCTACCTGCCCATCGACGACCCGCAGTCGCTGCTCGACGTCGAGCTGCCCGCGCCCGTGCCCGGCGAGCACGACTTGCTGGTGCGCGTGGAGGCGGTCTCGGTCAACCCGGTCGACACCAAGCTGCGCGCGCCCAGGCCGCAGGTGGAGGAACGGCCGCGCGTGCTCGGCTTCGACGCCGCCGGCACGGTGCAGGCGGTCGGCGCCGCCGTGCAGGGCTTTGCGCCCGGCGACCGCGTGTACTACGCCGGCGACGTCACCCGTCCCGGCAGCAACGCCGAGCTGCAGGCGGTGGACGCGCGGCTGGCCGCGCACGCGCCGCGCTCGTTCGACGCCGCGCAGGCCGCGGCGCTGCCGCTGGTGGCGATCACCGCGTGGGAACTCCTGTTCCAGCGCATGCCGTTCGACAGCGAGCAGGGCGGCCGCGGGAAGAGCCTGCTGGTGATCGCGGGCGCCGGCGGCGTCGGCTCCATCGCCATCCAGCTCGCGCGCCGCGCGGGCTTCGCCGTGATCGCCACCGCGTCGCGCCCCGAGACCGCCGAATGGTGCCGCGCGATGGGCGCGCAGCACGTGGTGGATCACCACCGGCCGCTGGCGCCGCAGCTCGCCGCGCTGGGCTTCGCGCAGGTCGACGCGGCGGTGGACTTCGCCGACACCGACGCCTACTGGGAGCCGCTGGGCGAACTGCTGGCGCCGCAGGGCCACGTGGGGCTGATCGTGGAGCCGAAGGGCGCGCTGCGCATCGGCGACCCGTACAAGGCCAAGTGCATCGGCATCCACTGGGAATTCATGTTCGCCCGCCCGCGCTTCCGCACGCCGGACATGGCCGAGCAGGGCCGCATCCTCGCGCGCGTCGCGCAGCTGGTCGACGCCGGCGAGCTCAAGAGCATCCAGCGCGAGACGCTCTCGCCGATCAACGCCGCCAACCTGCGCGAGGCGCACCGGCGGCTGGAATCGGGCACCACGGTCGGCAAGCTGGTGCTGGCCGGCTGGTGACCCGCACCGGCGCAGGGCGCGCACCGCGCCCTGCGCGTCAGCCGCGCTTGCCGGCCCGCCGGGTCGACGTCGGCTTGGCCGGCTCGCCCTTCTCGCCGAAATTCTCCATCAGCGTCTTCATGTCCTCGGCGTGCTCCTCCTCCATCGCCAGGATGCCCTCCAGCATGCGCTTGGTGGTGGTGTCCTGGTCGCCGACGAAGTTGATGATCTCGCGGTAGCTGTCGATCGCGATGCGCTCGGCGACGAGGTTCTCCTCGATCATCGCCGCCAGTTCCTCCGGCACCACGAACTCGGCGTGGCTGCGGGTGGACAGGCCGTCGGGCTCGAAGTTGGGCGTGCCGTCGAGCTGGGTGATGCGCTCGGCGATCTGGTCGGCATGCTGCTGTTCCTCGTTGGCGTGCTCCAGGAACTCGGCCGCCACGCTCTTGGCGTTGATGCCCGAGGCGAGGTAGTAGTGCGCCTTGTAGCGCAGCACGCACACGATCTCGGTGGCCAGCGCCTCGTTGAGCAGCTTCAGCACCGTGTCGCGGTCCAGCGTGTAGCTGTCGGTGACCGCGCCGCGCTTCATGTGCTCGCGCGCGCGTTTGCGAATGGTCTGGATGTCGGAAAGGAAGGGCTGCGGTTTCGGCTGGGTGGCCATGAGGACCCCTTTGCGTGGCGGATGGCTGCGTCCAGCCAGTCTAGCCCCGCCATGTAGCGGCGGCGTCAAGGGCGGCCTCAGGCCTTGCGGTACACCTCGGCGCCCTGCGCGCGGAACTCGGCGGCCTTCTCGGCCATGCCCTCCTGCACCGCCTGCGCTTCGCCGGTGCCGTGCCCGGCGGCGTAGTCGCGCACGTCCTGGGTAATCTTCATTGAGCAGAACTTCGGGCCGCACATCGAGCAGAAGTGCGCGCTCTTGTGCGCGTCCTTGGGCAGCGTCTCGTCGTGGAACTCGCGCGCCTTGTCCGGGTCGAGCCCGAGGTTGAACTGGTCCTCCCAGCGGAACTCGAAGCGCGCCTTGGACAGCGCGTTGTCGCGCACCTGCGCGCCCGGGTGGCCCTTGGCCAGGTCCGCCGCGTGCGCGGCGATCTTGTAGGCGATGATGCCGTCGCGCACGTCCTGCTTGTTGGGCAGGCCCAGGTGCTCCTTCGGCGTCACGTAGCAGAGCATCGCGGTGCCGAACCAGCCGATCATCGCCGCGCCGATCGCGCTGGTGATGTGGTCGTAGCCCGGCGCGATGTCGGTGGTGAGCGGCCCCAGCGTGTAGAACGGCGCCTCGTGGCACTTCGTAAGCTGGCGCTCCATGTTCTCCTTGATGAGCTGCATCGGCACGTGGCCGGGGCCCTCGATCATCACCTGCACGTCGTGCTTCCAGGCGACCTGGGTCAGCTCGCCCAGCGTGTCCAGCTCGCCGAACTGCGCGGCGTCGTTGGCGTCGGCCACGCAGCCGGGCCTGAGGCCGTCGCCGAGGCTGAAGGCCACGTCGTAGGCCTTCATGATCTCGCAGATGTCCTCGAAGTGCGCGTAGAGGAAGTTCTCCTTGTGGTGCGCCAGGCACCACTTGGCCATGATCGAGCCGCCGCGCGAGACGATGCCGGTCACGCGCCTGGCCGTGAGCGGCACGAAGCGCAGCAGCACGCCGGCATGGATGGTGAAGTAGTCCACGCCCTGCTCGGCCTGCTCGACCAGCGTGTCGCGGAAGATCTCCCAGGTCAGCTCCTCGGCCACGCCACCGACCTTCTCCAGCGCCTGGTAGATCGGCACCGTGCCGATCGGCACCGGCGAGTTGCGGATGATCCACTCGCGCGTCTCGTGGATGTGCTTGCCGGTGGACAGGTCCATCACCGTGTCGCCGCCCCAGCGGATCGCCCACACCAGCTTCTCCACCTCCTCGGCGATGCCGGAGGACACCGCGCTGTTGCCGATGTTGGCGTTGATCTTGGTGAGGAAGTTGCGACCGATGATCATCGGCTCGCTTTCCGGGTGGTTGATGTTGGCCGGGATGATGGCGCGGCCGCGCGCCACCTCGTCGCGCACGAACTCGGGCGTGATCAGCCTGGGCAGCGCGGCGCCGAACGACTGGCCCGGGTGCTGGTCGAGCAGCGCGCTGCCGGCCAGCGCCTCGATGCGCTGGTTCTCGCGGATGGCGATGTACTCCATTTCCGGCGTGACGATGCCGCGCCGCGCGTAGTGCATCTGGGTGACGTTGGCACCGGCCCTGGCGCGCAGCGGCGCGCGCGTGGCGGCGAAGCGGATCGGCGCGAGCCTCGGGTCCGCGGCGCGCTGGCGGCCGAAGCTGGAGGAGAGGTCGGCCAGCCGCTCGGTGTCGCCGCGCTCGGCGATCCACGCCGCGCGCAGCGGCGGCAGGCCGGCGGCGAGGTCGACGCGGTAGTCCGGGTCGGTGTACGGGCCGGAGGTGTCGTACACGGTGATCGGCGGGTTCTTCTCGCCGCCGAACAGGGTGGGCGTGTCCGCCTGCGCGATCTCGCGCAGCGGCACGCGCAGGTCGGCGCGGCTGCCCTGCGCGTAGACCTTGCGCGAGCCGGGGATCGGCCGGGTGACGGCTTCGGAGAGTTCCTGCGCGGCGCGCGCGAGGTCGGAGAGCTGGGCATTCATGGCAATCGTCCGGTTCCGGGAAGGCGCCACGCGGGACGCGCTTTCGCTGGTTGGAGAGGCCCGCGGGAGGCGCGGGTCCCCTGCGAGACATTCGCAGGCGGAAGCGACGGCGCCGGACGCGCGGACGGGAAGGACCGCGCGGCGAAGCTCCCTACACCGGTGCTAACCGGATCAGGTTCGAAGGGACTCTCTCAGCCGGCCGTTGCGCCGGCACCCCCGCTTCATCGGCGGCTATTCAAGCACGAAGCGGGCGCGGGCGCGAATGTGAAGGCCGCGGGGCGGGCCTGCGGGAAGGCGGGCGGCCATCCGGGCGCCGGATCGGCGAAGAGGAGAGATCGGGCGGACGGCCCGCGGGCTCAGCGCGGCAGGTAGGCGCGCAGGAACATGTCCACGCCGGCGCGCGCGTTGGCCTCGACCTCGGCGGCGTAGCTGTCGTTGCATTCGACGCAGCCGAACATGCGCCGCAGCATCAGGTTGCCCTTGATCAGGGCCATGAACTGCACCGCCGCGCGGGACACGTCGGGGATGTCCAGCTGGCCGGCGTCAACCGCCTGCTGCAACAGGCGTTCCATCAGCGCGTGGGTGCGCATCATGCCTTCCTCCCACATCAGCCGGCCGAAGCGGGGGTTGCCCTGGCGGCAATCGCTGAGGATGGCGCGGAAGGTGCCCACGTTCTCCTGGTCGCAGTCCAGCCGGGCATGGGTGAGGGCGATGCGCAGCAGGGCCTCGCGCACGTCCGCGCCGGGCTCGAACTGGTAGGTCTCCTCCGGCAGCAGGTCCTGCACGCGGGCGCGGATCACCTCGCGGAACAGGTTGTCCTTGTCGCCGAAGTGGCTGTAGACGGTGAGCTTGGAGACGCCGGCCTCGGCGGCCACCGCGTCCATGCTGGTGCCGGCGAAGGCGTTGCGGATGAACAGCGCCTTGGCCGCCTCGAGGATGGCCGCGCGCTTCTCCATGTCCTTCGGACGGCCCGGACCCGGATTCTTGGCTTGCGGCACAGCGGTCATGTCACACCTTCACAAACATGCGGTCGAGTTTTACTATACGAAATAGTACAATTATTTTCCGCGACGAACCTGAACACGATGACCATCGCCGAATTGCAGCTCAGCGCCGCCTACCGTCTCGCCCAGCGCAATCTCGGCGCATGGCTGGAACAGGGTAGCGCAGGGCTGCGCCAGCGTGCATTCCACGCGCGCAGCGCGCTGGCGCCGCTGGATCCGGCCGAGCGCGCGCGGCTGGCGCGCTGGCTGGCCTGGCTGTGCGTGGCCGGCCGCAGCCGCGGCGACGACGCGCTGCCCGCGCGCCTGCGCCGGCTCGACGCCCGCCTGCACCGCGCGGTGGAACGGGCGCTGCCGCTCCTGCCCGCCGGCATGGCGCCGATGCGCGAGCCTTCGCGCATGCTGAGCGCCTGAGCCGGCGGCGCGCATGACTTCCGTCAACCGCGCGCGATGACTTCCGGCACTTCGTCCGACGCCCGTCGGACCGCAGGCTAGTCATTGTCGGAACAGCCCTAAGCGCTTATCCTTTCTGACCTTTTTCGATTCCGACGGGACCCTTGGCAGATGGCGATGAACTTCGAGCAGGCGCGGCAGAACATGGTGGAGAACCAGGTGCGCCCCTGGGAAGTGCTCGACGCCCGCGTGCTGGACGTGCTCGCCCGCGTGCGGCGCGAGGACTTCGTGCCGCCCGCCCAGCGCCAGCTGGCCTTCGCCGACATGTGCCTGCCGCTGGGCCACGGCGAGGTGATGATGAAGCCGGTGCTGGAGGGCCGCATGCTGCAGGCGCTGGCGCCGACCCCGCAGGAGCGCGTGCTGGAGATCGGCACCGGCTCGGGCTTCTTCGCCGCCTGCCTGGCCGGCCTCGCCGGCCACGTCACCAGCGTGGACATGCACGCCGACTTCGTCGCCGCGGCCGGCCAGCGCCTGGCCGCCGCCGGCATCGCCAACGTCGCCCTCGAGGTCGGCGAGGCGGTGCAGGCCTGGCAGCCGTCCGGCCAGTTCGACGCCATCGTGCTGACCGGCGCGGTGTACCGCGTGCCGGCGCGCATCCTCGGCTGGCTCAAGCCGGGCGGCCGCCTGCTGGCGGTCCGCGGCGAGTCGCCGGTGCAGCAGGTGGTGCTGCTGACCCAGGAGGCCGGCGGCGCGCTGCGCGAGACCGGCCTGCTGGAGACCGACCTGCCCTACCTCAAGCACGCCGAGCCGCCGCGCCGGTTCGAGTTCTGACCCCGATCCCCACCCTTCCCACGAGGCACCCCATGCGCTTGAAGCTTCTGACCCTGGCCCTGGCCCTGTCGGCAATCTCGCTGCCCGGCCATGGCGAGGACCTGCTGGATGCATACCGGGAAGCGCGCGCGAACGATCCGGTGCTGTCGCAGGCCGAGGCCACGCGGCTGGCCACCGGCGAAGGCGTGACCCAGGCGCGCGCGCTGCTGCTGCCGCAGGTCAACGGCAGCGCCTCGCTGAGCCAGTCCAGCGGCGCCAACGCCAGCACGGCCCTCGACGAGAGCGGCGCGCAGATCAACGGCGGCCACGTGCGCACGCGCAGCGAGTCGCTGACCCTGGACCAGACCATCCTCGACCTCAGCAAGATCGCCGACCTGCACGCCGCGCGCTCGCAGGCGCAGTCGCAGGACGCGACCTACCAGGCGGCGCTGCAGGACCTGTTCGTGCGGGTCACCGCCGCCTACTTCAACGTGCTCACCAGCGAGGACCAGCTGGCCTTCGCCAAGGCCAACGAGGAGGCGCTCAAGCGCGCCTACGACCAGGCCGAGCAGCGCTTCAACGTCGGCCTGGCCGCGATCACCGACGAGTACCAGGCCAAGTCCGCCTACGAGCTGGCGCGCGCGCAGACCATCGCCGCGCAGAACACCCTCAACGACGCGCGCGAGGCGCTCCGCCAGATCACCGGCAAGCCGGTCGGCGAGCTGAAGAAGCTGCGCGAGGACCTGCCGCTGCTGCCGCCCACGCCGAACGACCCCGACACCTGGGTGCAGGAGGCGCTGCGCAGCAACCCGAACATCGCCGCCCAGCAGTACAACGTCGAGGCGGCCGAGCACAGCGTCAACGCCGCCAAGGCCGGCCACCTGCCGACGCTCAACGCCCAGGTCAGCCGCGGCACCTCGTCGAGCTGGATGGAAAAGATCGGCGGCGCCTTCGCCGACCGCAACGGCCGCTACGGCACCACCGTGGGCGTGACGCTGTCGGTGCCGATCTTCGCCGGCGGCGCCACGCAGTCGCGCGTGCGCCAGTCGATCTACCAGCGCGACGCCGCCGAGGACGCGCTGGAGAGCCAGCGCCGCCAGGTCACCCGCGACACGCTGAACTTCTACCGCTCGGTGCTGGCCGGAATCAGCCAGGTGCAGGCGAACAAGGCCTCGGTGGAGGCCGGCCAGAAGTCGCTGGAGGCCACCCGCGCGGGCTTCGACGTCGGCACGCAGACCATGCTCGACGTGCTCAACGCGATCCAGACGCTGACCCAGGCCGAGAGCAGCTACTCGCAGTCGCGCCACCAGTTCATCCTCGACCAGCTGCAGCTCAAGCAGGCGGCCGGCACGATCGACCTGAAGGACCTGGAAGCGGTCAATTCGCTGCTGCAGTAAACGCCAGGCAAGCGATGCCAAGCGATGCCGTCGACGGAGGCCGAGCCGCAAGCCCGGCCTCCGCGTTTCGCGGCCCTACTCCTGCAGCAGGCCGTCGATCAGGCCCATCACCCGGCGCACCGCGCCGCGCTCGCTGTCGAACACCTTGCGCGCCTGCGCGCCCATGCGCCCCCGGCGCGCCGGATCGCGCAGCAGCCGCTGCACCGCCCCACCCAGGGCGTCGGCCGCGCCGATCCGCTCGGCGCCGCCCTCGGCGATCAGCGTCTGGGTGATCTCCTCGAAATTGAAGGTGTGCGGCCCCACCAGCACCGGCCGCGCCAGCGCCGCCGGCTCCAGCACGTTGTGCCCGCCGATCGGCACCAGGCTGCCGCCGACGAAGGCGAGGTCGGCCGCCGCGTAGAACGGCATCAGCTCGCCCATCGAGTCGATCACGAACACCTGGTGCGCCGCGCCGGGCACCTGCTGGGCGCTGCGCGTGGCCACCGAGAAGCCCAGGCTGCGCACCGCGTGCTCGACCGGGCGGAACCGCTCCGGGTGGCGCGGCGCGATCAGCAGCAGCGCGTCGGGCAGGCGCCGGAGCACTTCCAGGTGCGCCTCCAGCACGGCCAGCTCCTCGCCCTCGTGGGTGCTGGCGGCGATCCACACCGGCCGCAGGCGGCCCCACTGCGCGCGCAGCTGCTGCCCCCGGTCGGTGGCGCCGTCGGGCAGCGGCATGTCGAACTTCAGGTTGCCGCTGACCACGATGCGCTCGGTCTCGGCGCCGAGCAGGCGGTAGCGCGCCGCGTCGGCGCGCGACTGCGCGGCGATCAGGCGCACGCAGCGCAGCGCCGAGCGCACCACCCCGCGCAGCGGCGCGTAGCCGCGCAGCGAGCGCTCGGACAGGCGCGCGTTGACGATCATCAGCGGAATGCCGCGGTTGCGGCAGGCGAAGTACAGGTTCGGCCAGATCTCCGTCTCCACGATGATCGCCAGGCGCGGCCGGATGCGCGCGAGGAAGCGCGCCACCGCGAACGGCAGGTCGTAGGGCAGGTAGACGTGGAACACCTCCTCGCCGAACAGCTGGCGCACCCGCTCCGAGCCGGTCGGGGTGACCGTGGTCACCACCAGCGGCGCGTTCGGGTAGTCCACGCGCAGTGCCTTGAGCAGCGGCTCGGCGGCGTTCACCTCGCCCACCGACACCGCGTGCACCCAGATGCCGCCGGGCGCGGCGGGCGCGCGGAAGAAGCCGAAGCGCTCGCGCCAGCGCAGGTGGTAGCCGCGGTAGCGCATGCCGCGCGCGAGCAGCCGCAGCACGATGAACGGCGTCACCAGATACATCGCGAGGGTGTAGAGGTAGCGCACGAACGGGTCCGGTGGCGCGGCGAGGCTGCGCAGTATAGCCGGCGCCCCGCGCCGGGCCGGCGGCGCGGCCCGCTACAATGCGGCGATGCCCGGCATGCCCCGTCCCCCCTTCCACCGCGCCCTGCTGGCGCCGCAGCACTGGCCGGCCTGGCTGGGCGTGGCGGCGATCTGGCTGGTCGCGCGCCTGCCCTACCGCGCGCTGCTGCGCGTGGGCCGCTTCCTCGGCGCGCTGGTGGTGCGCGTGCCCTCGCCGCGGCGCAAGGTGGCCGAGCGCAACATCGCGCTGTGCTTTCCCTCGCTCGACGCCGCCGCGCAGGCCGCGCTGGTCGACGCGCACCTGCGCGACATCGGCCTGATGATGGTGGAGTTCGCGCTCGGCTGGATGGGCTCGGACCGCGCCGTCGCCCGCGTGCCGGTGACGGTGCAAGGGCTCGAGCACCTCGAGGCGGCGCGCGCGCAGGGCAAGGGCGTGCTGCTGGTCGGCGGGCACTTCTCGCACCTGGAGCTGTGCGCGCGGCTGGTCTCGCGGCGCATCCGCATCGCCGGCATGTACCGGCGGATGGATTCGGCGGTGTTCGAGTGGGCGGTGCTGCGCGCGCGGCTGGACTACGCCGAGGCGATGTTCGAGAAGGACGACATCCGCGGCACGGTGAAGTACCTGCGCGGCGGCGGCACGCTGTGGTACGCGCCCGACCAGGACATGCGCAGCAAGGACAGCGTGTTCGTGCCGTTCTTCGGCGTGCCGGCGGCCACCATCACCGCCACCCACCACCTGGCGCGGATGTCCGGCGCGCGGGTGATCCCGTTCTTCCACCGCCGCCTGCCCGGCGGCGGCTACGCGCTGCGGCTGGGCGCGCCGCTGGAGCACCTGCCGAGCGCCGACGTGCTCGAGGACACCGCGCGCGTCAACGCCTGCATCGAGCAGATGGCGCGCGAGGCGCCCGCGCAGTACCTGTGGGTGCACAAGCGCTTCAAGACGCGCCCGCCGGGCCAGCCGCCGGTCTACTGACCGCGGCGCTCGCGCCGGTAGGCCTCGTGCAGCTTGGCGTACTTGAGGAAGGCGTAGAACGCGCCGCAGACGCTGGCGATGAAGCCGGCCCAGCCGCTGAGGAAGTAGCGCTTGCCGACGTACTGGCGCAGGAAGAACACCGGCGGGTAGAACACCATGCGCAGCCCGGTGAAGCGCTGCCGCTTGCGCAGCTTGTGCGCCACCATGCCCGAGGTGTAGCGGTTGATCTTCTCCACCCGCGCGGCGATGTCGCCGTCGCCGTCGTTGACGAAGTCGGCCGCGCGCAGCGTCTTCACCGGCCCGTCCACCTCCACCGCCGCGTGCACCTCCACGTCGTTCATGCGGCCGCGGCGGCGGTCGAACAGGCGCAGGTGGCCGTTGCGCCAGCTCAAGCGGTGCTGCACGGTCCAGAACATGCGCTCGCGGCGCGGCAGGCGGAAGCCGGCGTGGCGCGGGTCGGCCAGCGCGCGCTCGATCACCTCGCGCGTGCCGGGCGAGAGGATCTCGTCGGCGTCGAGGTTGAGCACCCAGTCGTGCGAGGCCATGTCGATCGCGCGCTGCTTCTGCGGGCCGTAGTCGTCGAACGGGTGCACCGCCACGCGCGCGCCGTGGCGGCGCGCGATCGCCACCGTGTCGTCGGTGGAGCCGGAATCCAGCACCACGATCTCGTCCGCCCAGTCCACCCGGCTCAGGCAGGCGTCGAGGGTGTCGGCATTGTTGTAGGTGATCACCACCACCGACAGCGGTTCACGCCGCATCGTCCGCCTCCGCATGGAGCGCCGCGCACCACAGCCCGAGCAGCCAGGCGAACAGCAGGCCCCACCAGGCCGAATAGAAGGCCAGGTGGCTGTTGAGCGGGAACAGCATCGCGCCCAGCGCCAGCGTCGCCGGGAAGGCGCGCGCGCGCGCCGCCGCCCCCGCGCGCCGCCACGCGCGCAGCGCCAGCGCGGCGGCGGCCAGCCACAGCGCCAGGCCGACGATGCCGGTCTCGGCGAGCACCTCCAGCACCAGCTGGTGCGCATGGCAGGCGCCCTCGCCCGCGCCGCAGGATTCGGCCACCAGGAAGTGGTCGCCCGGCGGCGCCACCTGCGGATAGGCGTAGCGGAAGCCGCGCACGCCCACCCCGGTCACGGGATGCGCCTGGATCATGCGCAGGCTGGCGCGCCAGATCTCCAGCCGGCCGGTGAGCGCCTGGTCCAGGCCGGCGCCGCCGCCGTGCAGCGCGGCCAGGGTGCGCTCCATGCGCGCGTGGAAGCGACCCGATGCGTGCCAGGCGAGCAGCCCGGCCAGGGCCAGCGCCGCCGCGCCCGCCGCCGCCAGCGCGAGGAACCGCCGCGCCGACCCCGCCTCGCGCCAGGCGAAGCCCAGCGCCACCAGCGCGTAGCACAGCCAGGCCGAGCGCGCGCCGGCCAGCAGTACCGGCCCCAGCAGCAGCAGGAAGGCCAGTACCAGGCCGGTCCTGCCGAAGCGCCGGCGCGCCGTCCACAGCGCGAACGGCGACAGCACCGCCAGCGCGGGCCCCAGCTTGAGGTTGCCCGCGCCGAAGATGCCGGAGATGCGCTCGGCCTCGGCCGGGCCGCCCAGGCTCCAGCCGGTGAGGATCTGCACCCAGGCGTCCAGCGTCCACAGCGCGAGCACCGCGGCGACGGCGGCGTAGAGCGCGGCCGGCCGGCCCGCGCGGCGGACCGCCAGGCAGGCGTACAGGCCCAGCGGCACGTAGCGCGGCAGCGCGGCGACGGTGCCCCAGCTCTTGCCCGGCGCCACGGCGGCGAAGGCCGACAGCAGCGCCGCGCCGACGTAGGCGCCGAGCAGCCACAGCAGCAGCCGCGCGCCGGCGTGGCCGCGCAGCGCGCGCGGGTCGCGGTACAGCCACCAGGCCGCGCCGAGCAGGCACAGCGCGGTGCCCAGCTCGGCGCTGCGCCCGAACGGCAGCAGCGCGATCACCAGCCAGAACGGCAGCAGCGGCGAGCGCAGCGCGGCGCGCAGGGCGGAAGGCATCGGCATTGCGGAATCCAGGCGGCGGGCGGCCGATTGTAGGGGCTGGCCCGCGCGGGCGGCACGCGGGCGCGGCGTCAGGCCGCCGCCAGCTCCTCGTACAGCGCCAGCGTGGCCTGCTGCATGTCGGCCAGGCGGTAGTTCTGCAGCATCGGGATCGGCGGCGCCACGCGCAGCAGCTCGGCGGCGCGCTCGACCAGCTTCTCGCGGTCGCCCGGCGGCACGCGGCCGGCCGGGTACAGCTCGGCCAGCAGCTCGCCCACGCCGCCGTGCGCGTAGCCCAGCACCGGCCGGCACAGCGACAGCGCCTCGATCACCGTGCGGCCGAACGACTCGGGCTTGTTGGACAGCTGCAGCACCAGCGCGGAGACCGCGTAGATGTCGCGCACGTCGGGGCGCGGCCCGGTCAGCGCCACCTGCGATTCCAGCCCGCGCGCCTTCACCAGTGCGCGCAGCTCGCGCAGGTAGTCCTCGCGGCCCGGCTCGACCACGCCCAGCAGCAGCAGACGGGTCTCGATGCCGCGGCGCTTGAGCTCGGCGACCAGCTCGATCGCGTCGTGGTGGCCCTTCAGCCGCGTGCCCCGGCCCGGCAGGGTGAGCAGCGGCGCGCCGGCCAGCTGCGGGTACTCGGCGAAGAAGGCCCGCTGCCAGGCCTCGTCCGGGCGGTGGCCGTAGGGGAAGGCCGCCGGGTCGATGCCGCGCGGGATCACCCGGATCCGCGCCGGGTCCAGCCACGGGTAGTGGCTGAGCACGTAGTCGCGCAGGGTCTGCGACACCGCGATCACCCGCTCGCCGCGCAGCAGGATCGAGCTGTAGCGGCCCGGGGAGTTCAATCCGTGTACAGAAGTGACGAAATGCGGCACCGGCGAGGTGCCGCGCAGCGCCCACCAGCCCAGCCAGGCCGGCAGGCGCGAGCGGGCATGCACGATGTCCGGCCGCAGCTCCCGCAGCAGCCGCCGCAGCGGCCCCAGCTTGGCCAGGGTGCGCAGGGACTTGGCGCCGATGTCCAGCGTGACGTGCTCGCTGCCCTCGGCCTCCAGCTGCGGCACCAGCCGGCCGCCGGCCGAAATCACGACCGAGCGGTGCCCGGCCTCCACCAGCGCCCGCGCCACCTCCAGCGCCGAGCGCTCCGCGCCGCCGGACTGCAGCGCCGGGATCAGCTGGACGACGGTCAGGCGCCTGGTCGAGCGGGCTGCGACATTCATGAGCTGTTGGATCGTGAGCCTCATCCGTGAAATCAAGCAGCGATCGTGCCTACTGCCGCCTGTCGAGGGGAACCTCCGCCCTCAGTCGCGCAGCACGTAGCGGGCGCCGCAGTACGGGCAGGTCGATTCGCCGCCGTCGTCCACGATCGGCAGGTACACCTTCGGATGCGAATTCCACAGCGCCATGCCCGGCATCGGGCAGGACAGCGGCAGATCGGCCCGCGTCACTTCGTAACGGTTCTCGGCGTTGGCCGCGATCGGCGTCACGGTCGGGGAACGCGACATGGGGGAACTCCACAGGCAACTCGGTCGACCGCGGATGGTAGCAGGCGGCGACCGCCCGCTGCCGCGCCGCCCCGCCACCCGCCGAAGGGCATAGCCCGAGCGGCCGGCTACCGGCCCGGCGGCGGCGGGCGAAGAATCCGCCTGCGGCCGCCGCGCCGGACCCAGCGAGGGCACGACCATGGATTTCGCAAGGATATTCACGCGGGCCAGGAACATCCTGACCACTCCCCGAACGGAATGGCCGGTCGCGGCGGCCGAACCGGCCACGGTGGGCGGCCTCTACGCCGGCTACATCGCGCTGGTCGCCGCGCTGCCGGCGCTCGCCGGCTTCGTCAAGGGCAGCCTGATCGGCTACGGCGCCTTCGGCGTCAGCGTGCGCACGCCGCTGGGCATGGGCCTCGCCGGCATGCTGCTGCGCTACGCGCTGAGCCTGGCCGTCGCCTACCTGGTGGCACTGCTGGTCGACGCGCTGGCCGGCACCTTCGGCGCGCGCAAGGACCTGGTGCAGGCGCTCAAGACGGTCGCCTACGCATGGACCGCCGCCTGGATCGCCGGCATCGGCGTGATCGTGCCCTGGCTGGGCTGGCTGATCGCCCTGGCCGGCGCGGTCTACGCGGTCTACCTGCTCTACCTGGGCCTGCCGCACACCATGCGGTGCCCGCCGGAGAAGGCCGGCGGCTACGCCGCGCTCACCGTGGTGGTCGCCATCGTGCTGAGCTGGCTGGTGGGGCTGGTCGTGGCCGGCGTGGTGGGCGCCGCCGCGCTCACCGGCGGCGCGATGCACGCCGCCGCCGACGGGAGCGGCGTCACCCTGGACCGCGACAGCGCGCTGGGCCGGCTGGCCGCGGTGGGCGAGCAGGCGGCGCAGGCCGGCAAGCAGCTGGAAGCCGCGCAGCAGGCCGGCGGCGGCGCGACGGCGGGCCAGCCGGCGGGCGGCGGCGCGGCGCTGCCGACCGGGCAGCTCAAGGCCTTGCTGCCCGACAGCCTGCCCGGCTTCGCGCGCACCGGCCTCTCGGCCGAGCGCAACGGCGCGATCGGCCTGCAGGTCGCCGAGGCGGAGGCCGAGTACGGCGACGGCGGAGGCCAGCGCATCGCCCTGCAGGTCGCCGACACCGGCGGCGCCCGCGGTCTGGTGGCGATGGCCGCGGCGATGGCGCCGGAGCAGGAGAGGCAGACCGGGCACGGCTACGAGAAGACCTACCGCGACGGCGACCGCCTGGTGCACGAGGCCTGGGACGACGCGGACAAGAGCGGCGAGTTCAGCGTGGTCGTCGGCCGGCGCTTCACCGTGAAGGCCAGCGGCCGCGTCGACGGCATCGACCGGCTCAGGCAGGCGGTGGCGAGCGTGGACCTGGCGAAGCTGGAATCGCTGGGGAACCAGGGCGCGGCCTCGAACTGACGCGCCGCGCGCCGGGCACGAAAAGCCGCGCCGGCGCCGGCGCGGCTTTTTTCAGCGGAACGGCGAACCGCCTACTTCGCCGCCTCGTCCTTCGGCACCTCGCCCTCGGTGGTGATGCGCACCTTGATCTCGTCGCCCACGTTCGGCACGTAGGCGCCCAGGCCGAAGTCCGAACGCTTGAGCGTGGCGGTGGCGTCGAAGCCGATCGCCCGGGTCTTGAGCATCGGGTGCTCGCCCTGCTTGTTGAGCCTGGCGTCCAGCACCACCGGCTTGGTCACGCCGTGCACGGTGAGGTCGCCGGTCACCTTGAACTTGCCGCCGCCCAGTGCCTGCACCTTGGTGCTCTTGAAGGTCACCGTGGGGTACTTGTCGGCGTCGAAGAAGTCCGGCTTCTTCAGGTGCTCGTCGAGCTTGGCCACGTGGGTGTCGAGGTTGGCCAGCGGCAGCGTCACCTCCACCGAGGACTTGGCCGGGTTCTTCTCGTCGAACACCAGCGTGCCCTCGCCCAGGCCGAGATTGGCGGTGGGGTTGGAGAAGCCGAAGTGGTTCCAGCTGAACAGCACCATCGTGTGGCCGGGGTCGAGCTTGTAGGTGACCGGATCGGCCTGGGCCGCGGCGGCGGCGCCGAGCAGGCCGGCGAAGGCGAGGTATTGCAGTGCACGCATGGCGATTCCTCCTGGTGGGCGGGGCTTCAGGCGATCGAGCAGGCTTCGTCGAACGACAGCCGGGGGCTGCGCGGGAACAGGTCGCGGCTGGCGTCGCCGTAACCGATGTTGATGAGGAAATTGGACTTGACCGCGGTACCGGCGAAGAACGCCGCGTCCACGCCGGCGTTGTCGAAGCCGGACATCGGGCCGCAGTCCAGCCCCAGCGCGCGCGCCGCCAGGATCACGTAGGCGCCCTGCAGGGTGGCGTTGCGGAACGCGGTGGTGTCGATCAGCGGCTGGTTGCCGGCGAACCAGCTCCTCGCGTCGGCGTGCGGGAACAGCTGCGGCAGGCGCTCGTAGAAGGCGTGGTCGGTGCCGACGATCGCGGTGACCGGCGCGGCCAGGGTCTTGGCGCGGTTGCCCTCGGACAGGTGCGGGGCCAGCTTCTCCTTGGCCTCGCGCGACTTCACGAACACCAGCCGCATCGGCGAGGAGTTGGCGCTGGTCGGGCCCATCTTGGCCAGCTCGTAGATCTGCCGCAGCTGCGCGTCGCTCACTTCCTTCGGCAGGAAGGCGTTGTAGGTGCGGGCGCTGCGGAACAGCTGGTCGAGGGCGGCCTCGGAAAGCATCTCGCTCATGGGTATCCTTCGGGTCGGACGCGCCGCGACCGGCGCAACAGCCGACGAGTTTAAGCCGCGCGCCGGACGGGCAGGATACGGGACGGGGGAACGTACTGTGCAGATTCCAGCAACAATGCCCCGTTCCGGCGCGCCATGACCCCGCTGCGCGGCGCCTGCTGGGCGATCACCGACCACGCCGCCGGCAACCAGCGCCAGGCGCTGGCGCTGGCCGAGCGGCTGGGCCTGCCGGTGCGCCACCTGGTGCTGGAGCCGCGCGCGCCCTGGTCGTGGCTGGCGCCGCGGCTGGCCCTCGGTGGCCGCCTGGCGCTGCGGCCGGCGCAGCGCGCGCTGTTCGCCCCGCCCTGGCCGGCGGTGGCGATCGGCTGCGGCCGCGCCGCCGCGCTGTTCACGCGGATGCTGCGCGACCTCACCGGCGGCGACTGCTACGCCGTGCAGATCCTCGACCCGCGCCTCGACCCGGTGCACTGGGACTGCGTGATCGCCCCGCGCCACGACCGCCTGGCCGGCCCCGGCGCGCTGGCGCCGCTGGGCTCGCTCAACCCGGTGGACGAGGCCTGGCTGGCCGACGGCCGCGAGGCCTTCCCCGCGCTCGGCGCGCTGCCGCGCCCGCGCGTCGGCGTGCTGCTCGGCGGCCCGCGCCGCGGCGTCGAGCTCGACGCGGCCTACGCCGGCACGCTGGCCGCGGCCCTGCGCGAACGCCAGCGCCGCGATGGCGGCAGCCTGCTGGTGCTCGCCTCGCGGCGCACGCCGCCGACCCTGCTCGACGCCTTCCGCGCCGAGGCCGCGCCGGACCTGCTGTGGCGCGGGCCCGCCGACGGCCCCAACCCCTACCCCGGCGTGCTCGGCTGGGCCGACGAGCTGGTGGTGACGCCGGACTCGGTGAACATGCTGTCCGAGGCCTGCGCGGTCGGCGTCCCGGTGCGCACCTGCGTCTCCGCGCCGCTGCCGCCGAAGCTGGCGCGCTTCCACCAGGCGCTGCGCGAGGCCGGCCGCCTGCTCGACCTGGCCGCCGGCGCGCCGGCGGCGGCGCCCCCGCCGCTGCGCGAGACGGAGGCCATCGCGCGCGCGGTGCGCGAGCGGATCGCAGCGCACCAGCAACGGCTCGACCGCGGCGGCTGAGCGCCTCACGGCGCGTTCGCGCGCGGCCCCGGCTGCAGCGAGAGCGCGCGCAGGCCGTCCACCGCGCGCAGCGCCTCGGCCAGCGCCAGCAGTTGCTCGCGGCGCACCGTGCGCGCGAAGCGCAGGGTGAGGTCGTCGCCGCCGTCGGCGCGCCGCTGCAGCACGATCCGGGCCAGCGGCAGGTGCTGCCGCGCCACGATCGCCTCCACCGTCGCCAGCGCCTGCGCCGTATCCAGGCTCAGCGCGAGCTGCGGCCGGCCGTCGCGGCGGGCCAGCAGGCGCCGCTGCAGCGGCTTGAGCAGCACCAGGATCGCCCACGCCACCGCGGTGGCGAGCGCCGCCGCGGCGTACAGCCCGGCGCCGGCCGCCAGCCCGATCGCCGCCACCGCCCACAGCCCGGCCGCGGTGGTCAGGCCGCGCACCACCTGTTCGCGCTCGACGAACAGGATGGTGCCGGCGCCGAGGAAGCCGATGCCGCTGATCACCTGCGCGGCGATGCGCGAGGGGTCGAGCACCACGTGCGGCAGCGCCAGCACGTCGGCGAAGCCGAACGCGGAGACGATGATCGTCAGCGCCGCGCCCACGCACACCAGCATGTGCGTGCGCAGGCCGGCGGCCCACTCGCGGCGCTCGCGGTCCAGCCCGATCACGCCGCCGAGCGCGGCGGCGAGCAGCAGGCGCAGCAGGATGTCCCAGGTAGCGATCATGGCGGCGGACTCCATGCAATCGTCCAGCGGGATGCCACGCGACGCGCGGCCGCGCGGCGGCGGTGCGGCGATCAGAACACGAATCCCAGCTCCGCGACCACCGCCCGCACCTCGCCGGCGATGCGCTCCAGCGCCGCGTCGCGCGGCGCGATGCGCGGGCGCAGGTCCAGCGTGCAGGCCAGCGCGCGGCGCAGCAGCTCCGCATGCGCCTCGGCCAGCTGCCGCGCCTGCGCCGGGTCGAGCAGGCCGGCGGCGCGGCAGGCCTCGATCAGCGCGGCGTTCGCGGTGGTCGCCAGCAGCGCCGGGCGCTCGGCGGCGTGCGCCAGCACCAGCCCCTGCAGCGCGAACTCGATGTCCAGCAGCATGCCCGCGCCCTGCTTCAGGTCGAGCTCGCGCGCGTTGGAGCGGTCGCGCTCGGCGCGCCAGCGCCGGCGCATCCCGCCCACCTCGGCGAACACCGCCGCGCGCTCGCGCGGCGCCGCCAGGACCCCGCGCCGCACCTGCGCCAGCGCGGCCTGCAGCGCGGCGTCGCCGGCCACCGGCCGCGCGCGCAGCAGCGCCTGGTGCTCCCAGGTCCAGGCGCGCCCGCGCTGGTAGGCGACGAAGGCGTCCAGGCTGCTCACCAGCAGGCCCTTGGAGCCGTCCGGGCGCAGCCGCGCGTCCACCTCGTACAGGCGCCCGGCGCGGGTCAGCACGGTGAGCCAGTTGAGCACCCGCTGGGCGAGGCGCTGGTACCAGCGCGAGCCCTCCAGCGGCCGCGCGCCGTCGCTGCCCGCCGCCGCGCGCGCGCCGTCGTAGACGAACACCAGGTCCAGGTCGGAGGCGAAGCCGAGCTCCTCGCCGCCCAGGCTGCCGTAGCCGAGCACGGCGAAGCCGGAGCCCTCGCCCGGCAGGCGGCCGTGCTGCGCGGCCAGCTCGCGCTCGGCCAGCGCCAGCACCGCGCCGACCACCGACTCGGCCAGCGCGGCGAGCCGGCGCGCGGTGGCCACCGCGTCGGCGCGGCCGTCGCTGAAGGCCAGGCCGAGGCGGAAGGCCAGCGAGGACTTCAACTCGTTGAGCCGCTCCAGCTCGGCCTCCGCCTCGCGCTCGTCCAGCGTGCCGAGCACGCGCGCGATCTCGGCGCCAATGTCGGCGCGCTTGAGCGGCAGCTGGTCGATGCGCGGGTCGAGCACGTCGTCCAGCAGCAGCGGCTGCGCGATCACCCGTTCGGCGAGGAAGGCGCTCCCGGCGAACAGCTTCGCCAGGCGCGCGCGCGCCGCCGGCTGCTCCTCCAGCAGGGCCAGGTAGGAGGAACGGCGCGCCACCGCCTGCACCAGCCGGCACAGGCGCAGCAGGCACGGCACCGGCGCGGCGCTCGCCCGTGCGGCGGCGAGCAGCTGCGGCATCAGGCGGTCGAGCCGCTCGCGCGAGCGCGGCGACATCGCGCGCACCGTGGCGGCCTGCGGCAGCTTGAGCAGCGCCTCGGCCGCCTCGCCGCCGGGCACGAAACCGGAGGCCTCCAGCGCCGCGGCGTCCAGCGACTCGGCGCACACGCGCTGCCACAGCGCCGCGTCGGCCACCGCCGCGCCGGCGCTGCGCCCGCCCTGCGGCATCAGCACCGCGGCGAACTCCTCGCTCACCACGGCGCGGTGCCGCGCCAGCTCGGCGGCCAGCGGCGCCCAGTCCGCGTAGCCGAGCCCGCGGGCGATGCGCTCGCGGCCGAGCGCGTCGTCGGGGATGTCGTGGGTCTGCGCGTCGCGCAGCATCTGCACGCGGTTCTCCAGCCGGCGCAGGAAGGCGTAGGCCTCGCGCAGCGCCTTCGCGCGCGCGGCGGGGATGTGCCCGCGCGCCTCGCAGGCGGCCAGCGCCGGCAGCAGGCCGCGCACGCGCAGGGAGGGCTCGCGGCCGCCGCGGATCAGCTGCACCAGCTGCACGATGAACTCGATCTCGCGGATGCCGCCGGGGCCGAGCTTGAGGTTGTCGGCCAGGTCCTTGCGCGCCACCTCGGCGTCGATCAGCGCCTTCATCTCGCGCAGGCCGGCGAAGGCGGTGTAGTCGAGGTACTTGCGGTAGACGAACGGCCGCAGCAGCTCCTGCAGGCGCTTGCCGGCCAGCCGGTCGCCAGCGACGGGGCGCGCCTTGATCCAGGCGTAGCGCTCCCAGTCGCGCCCCTCGCTCTGGTAGTACTGCTCCATCGCGGCGAACGACAGCGCCAGCCGCCCGGCGTTGCCGAACGGGCGCAGGCGCAGGTCCACCCGGGCGCAGATGCCGTCCACGGTGGGCTCGTTGAGCAGGCGCACCAGCTGGCGACCCAGCCGCACGAAGTACTCGCTGTTGTCGAGCGGCCGCGCGCCGTCGCTGTGCCCGCCGTGCGGGTAGGCCAGCACCAGGTCGATGTCGGAGGAGAAGTTGAGCTCGCCGCCGCCGAGCTTGCCGAAGCCGACCACCACCAGCCGCTGCGGCTCGCCCTGCGCGTCGCGCGCCTGGCCGAAGCGCGCCGCCAGCGCGCGCTCGGACCATTCCAGCGCGGCGCCGAGCAGCGCCTCGTAGAGCACGGTGGTGGCCGACAGCGTCTCGGCCAGGTCGTCCAGCCCGTTGACGTCGCGGAACACCAGCCGCAGCGCCTCGGCATGGCGGAAGCGGCGCAGCGCGGCCAGCGCGGCCGCCTCGTCCTCCGGCAGGCGCAGCGCGTCGACGCGGGTGCCGGCGTCGGCGCTGGCGCGCAGCCGCTCCAGCCCCTGCGGCGCCAGGAGCTGCGGCTGGCTGCGCCAGGTCTCGAAGGCGAAGTCGCTCGCCGCCAGCGTGCGGCGGATGCGCTCGGCCACGCCGGCGTCGTCGTGCAGCGGCACGCCGGCGGCGCGGCAGCGCGCGGCCAGTTCGGCGTAGCGGTCGTCGACCAGGGCGCGCAGCGCCGGGGATTCGGGGGCGGACATCGGCCCATTGTGCCGCAGCGGCGCCGGATGAACCGCCACCAACCCCTTACCGGGGCCCAACATCCGGTTCATTTCGGTACGGTTACAGTCAGGCTCCCGAGCCATGACAGCAGGACCTGCCATGCCGATGTCCGCCACCGCCAGCCCCTCCCGCCGCCTCCTGGGCCGCTTCGCCCTGGTGCTGCTGGCGTGCCTGGCCTACGTGCTGCTCACCGGACTGGTGGACGGCGGCGTCGGCGTGGCGCCGCAGCACCTGTTCGACCAGCCGGTGTACCTGCTCGCCAACGCCTGGCCGGGCCTGCTGCTGGCCGGCCTGCTGCTGGTGCTGACGCGGCGCCTGCTGCTGTCGTTCGGCCTGGTGTTCCTGCTGCAGGGCGTGGTGTACGGCGTCAACGCGCTGAAGGTGGGCAACCTGGGCACGCCGCTGATGCCGGCCGACTTCCACATGATCGGCCAGCTGCGCAAGGGCGGCGCGCACCTGCTGGGCGGCTACCTGCCGCACAGCCCGTGGCCGTACCTGGCGCTGCTGGCGGGCGTGGCGGTGGTGGTCGCGCTGTGGCGCTGGGAGCCGCCGCTGTTCGCCCGCCGCACCCGCGGCAAGCGCCTGCTGGCCGGCGGCGCGCTGGCGCTGACCCTGGCCAGCCTGTTCGCCGGCGTGCCGGCCTGGGCCTACCTCTACAACGGCCAGCGGCTGTGGCTGGAGCCGTGGTCGCCCAGCGTCACCGCCACCCATTCGGGGCTGGTCAGCTCGCTGATGCTCTACCACCTGCAGTACAGCCAGACCCAGCAGAAGCCCGACCCGCGCGCCGCCACCGAGCTGCTGGGCGAGGCCGGGCTGGCGCTGCGCCAGCGCCTGCGCGCCGGCACCGACACGCCGTCCGGCGAGCGGCCGGACATCGTGGTGATCCAGAGCGAGTCGTTCTTCGACCCGCGCATCATGCGCGGCTACGAGCACAGCGACTTCACCCCCAACCTGCACCGCCTGGCGCGGCACGGCGCCAGCGGCCCGCTGCACGTGCCCACCTTCGGCGGCGGCACCATCCGCACCGAGTTCGAGGTGCTCACCGGCCTGTCGCTGCGCTACTTCGACAACCTGCAGTTCCCCTACCTGCAGTTGAGCAACCGGAAGGTGGTGCCCAGCCTGGTGCGCGCGCTGCGCGCGCACGGCTACGAGACGGTGGCGATCCACGGCAACGACCCGGCGTTCTGGAACCGCACCAGCGCGTTCAAGGCGCTGGGCTTCGACCGCTTCGTCGCGCAGTCGGCCTTCCCGAAGAACGCGCCCAACGACGGCATGTACATGGCCGACAGCGCGATGACCGACGAGATCATGGCGCAGCTCAAGGACAGCGGCCCGCCGCAGTTCCTGTTCGCGATCAGCATCGAGGCGCACGGCCCCTACGACACCGTGCCGCGCGACCCGGCCGCGCGCGACGCGATCCCGGTGCCGCCCGGCATCAGCGGCAAGGACAAGCTGGAGCTGCAGAACTACCTCTACCACATCGGCCACGCCGACGCGGAGCTGGGCCGGCTGGCCGCGCTGCTCGCCCAGCGCGACCGCCCGACCCTGCTGCTGTTCTACGGCGACCACCTGCCCGCACTGACCAACAGCTTCAACACCACCGGCTTCGTCGACGGCCGCGACATGCTGAGCCAGGCCGGCACCTGGCTGCTGGTCGACCCGCGCAGCATCGGCCCGTCCGAGCGCGAGAGCCTGGCCTCGTGGATGCTGCCGGGCAAGCTGCTCGACGCCGCCGGGATCCGCGACGAGCCCTACTTCGCGCTGACCCAGGTGCTGGCCCCGCTGCTGGCGCCGCTGACCCGCGCGCCGGGCGCGCCGCCCGAGGCGGACGACGCCGCCGACCAGCACACCGACCGCGCCATGGCCAGCGTCGCCCAGCTGCGCCTGAAGGGCAAGCTGGACCGGCTGCTGCCGCCGCAGCTGGTCGCCGCCAGCCACGAAGCGGTGCCGCCGCGGCCGCAGCCGGAACAGGACGACGTGCAGGGCGCCTCGCAATAGTTCCGGGCCGACCCGGGCGGCATGCGCCCGCCGCGGGCGGGCATTCAGGCATCTGTCCGCCCGCTTAAGGCCGCCGCCGCGTGTTCAGGAAGCAGTGCACGGGGCGCACCTAACGTCCTCCGCGCAGCCGCCCTTCGCGGCTTCCCAAAGGAGGTTCGTCATGCGCAAGACCTTGTCCGCCCTCTCCATCGCCGGCGTGCTGGCCGCCTTCGCCGCCGCCCCGGCCATCGCGCAGGTCCGCCTCGGCGCCACCGGCCAGGTCGGGGCCGGGGTCAGCGCCGGCGGCGTGGTGCACGACACCATGCGCACCGGCAGCCAGCTCGGCACCCAGGTCGGCCAGACCGCGGGCGACGTCGGCCATCACGTCCGCCACGCCGGCCGCACGACCGCCGGCCATGCCCGCAGCGCCGCGCGGAGCGGCGCCAGCGCCGACGTGGACGCGAGCGCGAACGGCCAGGCCGGCACGCGGACCGGCGCCAGCGCCGGCGTGCAGGCCGGCGCCGACGTCGATGCCGGCGCCGCCGCCAGCCAGGCGGCCGGCGCCGGCCGCGACCTCGGGAACGAGGCGCGCGGCACCGTGCGCGACACGGCCCGGGACGTCGGCCGCGCGGCCGGCACGGTCGGCGGCGCCGCCCAGGGCTCGGCCGGGGCGAGTGTGAGCGCCGGCGCCAGCGCCGCGGCCGACGCCCACGGCCACTGAACGCGCGGGCCGGAGGTTCCGGGACCCGATCCCGGAACCCGCCCGGCCCGGACGCGGCAAAGAAAAAGCCCCGCCATGCGGCGGGGCTTTTTTTCATGCCGAGCGAACGGCGCGGGGGACTTAGAAGTCCATGCCGCCCATGCCACCCATGCCGCCGGCACCGGCGCCATGGTTGTGCTCTTCCTTCTTCGGCAGCTCGGCCACCATCGCCTCGGTGGTGATCGCCAGGCCGGCGACCGAGGAGGCGTACTGCAGCGCCGAACGGGTGACCTTGGTCGGGTCCAGGATGCCGAACTCGATCATGTCGCCGAACTCGCCGGTGGCGGCGTTGTAGCCGAAGTTGCCCTTGCCCTCCTTGACCTGGTTGACGATCACGCTCGGCTCGGCGCCGGCGTTGGCCACGATCTCGCGCAGCGGGGCCTCCAGCGCGCGGCGGGTGATGGCGATGCCGAGGTTCTGGTCCTCGTTGTCGCCCTTCAGGCTCTCGATCGCCTTCTGCGCGCGGATCAGCGCGACGCCGCCGCCCGGCACCACGCCCTCCTCGACCGCCGCGCGGGTGGCGTGCAGGGCGTCCTCGACGCGCGCCTTCTTCTCCTTCATCTCGACCTCGGTGGCCGCGCCGACCTTGATCACCGCCACGCCGCCGGCCAGCTTGGCCACGCGCTCCTGCAGCTTCTCGCGGTCGTAGTCGGAGGTGGTCTCCTCGATCTGCTTCTTGATCTGCGCGATGCGCGACTGGATCTTCTCCGCCTCGCCGGCGCCGTCGATGATGGTGGTGTTCTCCTTGGTGACCACGACCTTCTTGGCGCGGCCCAGATCCTGGATGGTGGCCTTCTCCAGCTGCAGGCCCACTTCCTCGGAGATCACCTGGCCGTTGGTGAGGATCGCCATGTCCTCCAGCATCGCCTTGCGGCGGTCGCCGAAGCCCGGCGCCTTCACGGCGGCGACCTTGACGATGCCGCGGATGGTGTTGACCACCAGGGTGGCCAGCGCCTCGCCCTCGACTTCCTCGGCGACGATCAGCAGCGGCTTGCCGGCCTTGGCCACGCCCTCGAGGATCGGCAGCAGCTCGCGCACGTTGGAGATCTTCTTGTCGTGCAGCAGGATGAACGGGTCCTCCAGCTCGACCTGCTGGCTCTGCTGGTTGTTGATGAAGTACGGCGACAGGTAGCCGCGGTCGAACTGCATGCCCTCGACCACGTCCAGCTCGTTCTCCAGGCCCGAGCCCTCCTCGACGGTGATCACGCCTTCCTTGCCGACCTTCTTCATCGCGGTGGCGATGATGTCGCCGATGGCGCTGTCGGAGTTGGCGGAGATGGTGCCGACCTGGGCGATCGCCTTGTCGTCGGCGGTGGGCTTGGAGAGCTTCTTCAGCTCCTCGACGGCGGCGGTCACCGCCTTGTCGATGCCGCGCTTCAGGTCCATCGGGTTGATGCCGGCGGCGACGGCCTTCAGGCCCTCGCGGATGAACGCCTGCGCCAGCACGGTGGCGGTGGTGGTGCCGTCGCCGGCGTTGTCGGAGGTCTTGGAGGCGGCCTCCTTGACGATCTGCGCGCCCATGTTCTCGTAGGCGTCGGCCAGCTCGATCTCCTTGGCCACGGACACGCCGTCCTTGGTGATCGTCGGGGCGCCGAAGCTCTTCTGGAGCACGACGTTGCGGCCCTTCGGGCCCAGCGTGACCTTGACCGCGTTGGCCAGGGTGTTCACGCCCTTGAGGATGCGCGCGCGGGCGTCTTCGCCGAAGCGGACTTCTTTAGCAGCCATGGTTCAGTAACCTCGTAAAAGCAAATGGGAATGGGGAACGGGAAACGGGGAACGCGGCGGGTACGGAGTCGTGGGGTGCGCGCTGCGAGCGCGGCACGTTCCCCGTTCTCCGTTCCCTGTTCCCCGCCTCAGATCAGCCTTCGATCACCGCGACGATGTCGTCTTCCTTCAGGAAGACCAGCTCCTCGCCGTCGATCTTGATCTCCTGGCCGGCGTACTTGCCGAACAGCACCGTCTCGCCTTCCTTCACCGACATCGGGCGGACCTTGCCGTCCTCCAGGATGCGGCCGGCGCCAGCGGCGATCACCTTGCCGCGGGTCGGCTTCTCGGTGGCGCTGTCGGGGATGACGATGCCGCCAGCGGAGACGCGCTCTTCTTCGAGGCGCTTGACGATGACGCGATCGTGCAGCGGACGCAGTTTGCTCATGGAATGGCTCCAGCTATGGCTGAGGTTGGACAAAAGAGAATCGACCGGGAGGCGCCTTGTTAGCACTCATGGTCGGTGAGTGCCAATTCTAGCGACGTGGAATTCCCCCGCAAGAGGCCCCTGCCGGCGACCCGCACCGCAATGGGGGAGGCCGCGGCGGCTTTCAAGGGGGCGTCGGCTCCGGCCGCGCCGGACCGCTACGATCACCTTCCCGCCACCACCCGCCCGCCGCCATGCCCGATCCCGTCCTGCTCTGTTACTGCACCTGCCCCGACGCCGCCAGCGCCCAGGCGCTGGCCGACGCGCTGGTCGGCGAGGGCCTGGCCGCCTGCGTGAACCGGCTGCCCGGCGTGCGCTCCACCTACCGCTGGCGCGGCGAGGTGAACACGGACAGCGAGGAGCTCCTGCTGATCAAGACCACCGCGGGCCGCTTCGCGGCGCTGGAGGCGCGGCTGCTGGAGCTGCATCCCTACGAGCTGCCCGAGCTGATCGCCGTGCCGGTGGAGCGCGGCCACGCGGCCTACCTGGACTGGGTGCGCGGCGGCGACTGAGCGCCGCCTCCGCACCGGCGAACACTGCTGACAGGTTCTGTCAGTGCCCGGACGTAGCCTGCCGGGGTTCCCTCCACACGGGCCGGGCCATGAGGAAATCCGACATCGCGGTGCTGCTCGCGCTGGGCGCGCTGTGGGGCGCCTCGTTCCTGTTCATGCGCATGGGCGCCGGCGCGTTCGGCGGCATGGCGCTGGCCGGGTTGCGCGCGATCGGCGCGGCACTCTGCTCGATCCCGCTGCTCGCCTCGCGGCGGCGGCTGGCGCAGCTGCGCGCGCACTGGCGCCCGCTCGCCGTGGTGGGCCTGGCCAACTCGGCGCTGCCGTTCGTGCTGTTCTCCTATGCGGCGCAAAGCCTGCCGGCCGGGGTATCGGCCATCTCCGACGCCATCGCGCCGCTGCTGGTGGCGGCCTCCGGCTGGCTGTGGCTGGGCGAGAGGCTGGACGCCGCGCGCATCGTCGGCCTGGTCGTCGGCCTGGCCGGCGTGGTGTGGCTGGTCGCCGGCACGCTGGGCCTCGGCCACGCCGGGCCGGCGTCCGGCTGGGCGATGGCGGCCTGCGGCGGCGCCAACGTCTGCTACGCCTTCGGCGCGCACTACAGCCAGCGGCGCCTGCGCGACGTGGCGCCGCTCGTCGTGGCGACCGGCAGCCAGCTCGCCGCCGCCGCGATGCTGCTGCCGCTGACCATGTGGCGGTGGCCGGCGCGCACGCCCGCGCTGCCCGCGTGGCTGGCCGCCTTCGGCCTGGCCGCGGCGTGCACCACGCTGGCCTACGTGCTGTTCTACCGGCTGCTGGCGCGCGTCGGCGCCACGCGCAGCATGGCGGTGCTCTACCTGATCCCGGTGTTCGGCGTGCTGTGGGGCCTGGTGTTCCTGCACGAGCCGGTGACGCTGGCGATGGCCGGCGGCTGCGCGGTGATCCTGCTCGGCGTGGCGCTGACCACCGGGCTGCTGCATCCGCGCCTTCCCGTCGCCGCGGCTGAGGAAGCCTGAGCGGCGGCGTGCCGGCGCCGCGCGGCGGGCTGCGACATAATCGGGCCTTGCCCCGCGCCGCGGCGCGGGCTTCCCCACGCTGGAGTCGCAATGCATCCGTTCCGTTCCGCCCACGCGGGCGCCTGGCTGTCGATCCTGCTCGCCGCGCTGCTGGCGCTGCCCGCGGCGGCGCGGCCGCAGGACCCGGAGGACGGCCTGCTGCCGGTCACCGAGGCCTACAGGCTCGGCGCCGACGCCGCCACGCCCGGCGTGCTGAAGCTGCACTGGACCATCGCGCCGGACTACTACCTCTACCGCGGCCGCATGGAGTTCAAGCCCGGCCCGGGCGTGACGCTGGGCGCGCCGTCCTTTCCCGATGGCGAGAAGCATCACGACGAGTACCTCGGCGACGTGGAGATCTACCACCACGGCATCGACGCCAGCGTGCCGTACACGCTGGCCCCGGGCACCACGCGGCTGACGCTGGGCGTGCAGTTCCAGGGCTGCCACGAGGTCGACCCGAAGATCTGCTATCCGCCGCACACCGAACAGCTCGACCTGCCCGTGCCGGCGGCCGGCGCGGCGACTTCCGCGGCCGCACCCGCCGGCGGCGACCCGCTCGGCCGGGCGCTCGGCACGCTGGGCGCGGACAAGGCTTCCGCCGGCGGCGCGGCGCTGCCCGCCGAGCAGGCCTTCCGCCTGGAGGCGCTGGCGCAGGACCCGCACCACTTGCTGCTGCGCTGGACCATGCCGCCCGGCTACTACCTCTACCGCGACCAGACCGCGCTGCGCGCGCCGGACGCCCCCGGCCTCGCGCTGCGCCCGGCCTGGCCGGCCGGCGGCGTGCCGAAGGACGACCCGCACTTCGGCAAGGTCACCGTGTATTTCGGCCGGCTCGAGCTGCCGGTGGCGGTCGAGGGCGACCTCGGCGGCCGCGGCCGGCTGCGGGTCGAGGCCAGCTTCCAGGGCTGCCAGGACGGCGGACTGTGCTATCCGCTGATGACCCGCGCGCTGGACGTCGACCTCGGCGCCGGCGCGGCGGCCGGCGGCACGCCGGTCGAGACCGCGCCGGAGACGCGGCCCGCCGGCGCGCCGGCGGAGGAAGGCGGCCTGGCGCTCGCGCTGCTGCTCGCCCTCGCCGGCGGCCTGGTGCTGAACCTGATGCCGTGCGTGCTGCCGGTGCTCTCGCTCAAGGCGGTGGGGCTGCTGGAGAGCGGCGAGAACCCCGCGCGGCTGCGCCGCCACGCGCTGCTCTACACCGCCGGCGTGCTGGCGAGCTTCGTCGCGCTGGGCCTGGCGGTGACCGGCCTGAAGGCGGCCTGGGGCGTGCAGCTGCAGCAGCCGCTGGTGGTGGCGGCGCTGGCGCTGGTGATGCTGGCGGTGGGCCTGTCGATGTCCGGCGTGGTGCAGTTCGGCGCCTCGCTGGGCAACGCCGGCGCCGCGCTGGCCAACCGCGCGGGCCCGGCCGGCGACTTCTTCACCGGCGTGCTGGCGGTGGTGGTGGCCAGCCCGTGCACCGCGCCGTTCATGGGCACCGCGCTGGCCTACGCCTTCGCCGCGCCGCGGCTGCACGCGCTGGCGGTGTTCCTGGCGCTGGGGCTGGGGCTGGCGCTGCCGTTCCTGGCGGTGGGCTTCGTGCCCGCGCTGGCGCGCCTGCTGCCGCGGCCGGGCCGCTGGATGGAGACGCTCAAGCAGGTGCTGGCCTTCCCGATGTACCTGTCCGCCGCCTGGCTGGCCTGGGTGCTGGCCAACCAGCGCGGCGCCGACGCGGTGGGCCTGCTGCTGGCCGCCGCGGTGCTGCTGGCGATGACGCTGTGGTGGTTCGAGCGCAGCCGCGGCCGCGGCGCCGGCGCGCGCGCGTTGCTGCTGCCGCTGGCGCTGCTCACCGCGCTGCCGCTGTACTGGCTGGCCGGCCTGCCGCGGCCGGTGGCCGCCGCGGCCGCGCAGTCCGGCATCGTCGCCTACTCGCCTGCAAGGCTGGCCGAGCTGCGCAAGGCCGGCACGCCGGTGTTCGTGGACATGACCGCCGACTGGTGCGTCACCTGCAAGGCCAACGAGCATACCGTGCTCGACACCGCGGCCTTCCGCGCCCTGCTGGCGCGCACCGGCACGGTCTACATGCAGGGCGACTGGACCGACGAGGACCCGGCGATCACCGCCTTCCTGCAGGCCTACCGCTCGCCCGGCGTGCCGCTGTACGTGGTGTTCCCCGCCGGCGGCGGCGCGGGCCGCAAACTGCCCACCGTGCTGACGCCCGCGCTGGTCGAGCGCGCGCTGACCGAGGCCGCGCGCCGATGATGACGCGCGCCAGCTGGCTGATCCTGGCGCTGGCCGTGCTGGCGGCCGCCGCCGGCGGCTGGCTGCAGCGCCGCTCGGCGCAGCTGCACGGCGACGGCGCGGCGCTGCTCGGCCAGCCGGCGCCAGAGCTGACCCTGCCGGACCTGGACGGCAGGCCGCATCGCCTGGCCGACTACCGCGGCCGGCGGGTGCTGCTCAACCTGTGGGCGAGCTGGTGCGCGCCGTGCCTGAAGGAAATGCCCGCGCTGGCCGCCGCCCAGGCCAAGTTCGGCGATCGTGGAGCCATCGTGCTCGGCATCGGGATGGACGAGCCGGCGCGCGCGCGCGCCTTCCTGGCCGCGCACCCGGTGGGCTACCCGATCCTGCTCGGCCGGCTGGAACCGCCCGACACCGCCACCGCCCTCGGCGACGCCGACGGCGTGCTGCCCTACAGCGTGCTGCTCGACGCCGACGGCCGTGTGCGGGCCGCGCGGCGCGGCACGCTCGACGCGGCCACGCTGGAGCGCTGGCTCGCTCCCGAGCCCAAGCCCTGAGCGGCTTCGCGCCCACATACGCTTCCGCACGGTTTAACGCGCGCTTCTCCTTCAAACATCGCCGAACTGCGCCGAACTGGACAACTTTGCTGACCACGCGCACACTTCGCCGGTCCCGGGGCCTGCCCGGATGCGCTGGAAACCGGACACGTGGCGAAGATCCTGGTCCTGCACGGACCCAATCTCAACCTGCTGGGCACCCGCGAACCGGAGATCTACGGCCGCGACACGCTGGCCGACATCGACGCGCGCCTGGCCGCGCGCGCGGCCGAGGCCGGGCACGCGCTGGAGAGCTTCCAGAGCAACGCCGAGCACGCCCTGGTCGAGCGCGTGCACCGGGCGCGCGAGGAAGGGGTGGCGCTGATCCTGATCAACCCCGGCGCCTTCACCCACACCAGCATCGCCCTGCGCGACGCGCTGGCCGCGGTGGCGATCCCGTTCGTGGAGGTGCACCTGTCCAACGTGCATGCGCGCGAGCCGTTCCGGCGGCACTCCTACCTGTCCGACCTCGCCGTCGGCGTGATCTGCGGCTTCGGCGGCGACAGCTACGCGCTGGCGCTGGAGGCGGCGCTGCGCCGGCTGGCGCGGTCCGCGAACTGACCCCTTTCCCTTTCCTGCCGCCGCGGCGGCATCCAAGACAGAGGCCTTGTCCCATGGATCTGCGCAAGATCAAGAAACTGATCGACCTCCTGGAGGAATCCAACCTCGCCGAGCTGGAAATCAAGGAGGGCGAGGAAGTCGTGCGCCTGTCGCGCGTGCCCAAGGGTGGCGTGACCGTGGCCAGCGCGCCGGTGCAGGCCGCCGCGGCCCCGGCCGCCGCCCCCGCCGCCACGCCCTCCGCGGCTCCCGCGGAAGCCGCCCCGGCCGCCGACGCGCTGCCCGCCGGCCACGTGGTAAAGGCGCCGATGGTCGGCACCTTCTACGCCTCGGCCAGTCCCGGCGCGCCCGCCTTCGTGAAAGTCGGCCAGCAGGTCAAGCAGGGCGAGACGCTGGGCATCATCGAGGCGATGAAGATGTTCAACCAGATCGAGGCCGACGTGGCCGGCACGGTGCAGGCCATCCTGGTCGAGAACGGCCAGCCGGTGGAGTTCGACCAGCCGATGTTCGTGATCGCCTGAAAGACGGGGAACAGGGAATCGTGAACAGGGAACCGGCAAAGCGGCCGCATCAGGACCTCTCGGTCTGGCAGCGTGCGATGTCGCCGGTCGAGCAGGTCTACGCCTGCTCGTCGACGTTTCCCGAGAGCGAGCGGTTCGGCCTGACGGCGCAGATGCGACGCGCGGCAGTCAGCATTTCCTCGAACATCGCCGAGGGCGCCGCTCGCCGCTCGACTCCCGAATACCTGCGCTTTCTCTCGATCGCCCGCGGTTCGCTCTCGGAACTGGACACGCAGTTGCAGATCGCAGTCCGGCCTGGCTATGGAAAGGTTCCGTCCGACATGGCCTCGTGCATCGACGACGTGTTCGCGGTACCCACCGGCCGGGTGAACGCCCTCCGGACGCGCGAGGCGCCGCGATGACCCACCGATTCCCTATTCCCGATTCCCTATTCCCATGCCCCTACTAGAGAAAGTCGTCATTGCCAACCGCGGCGAGATCGCGCTGCGCGTGCTGCGCGCGTGCCACAGCCTCGGCATCAAGACGGTCGCGGTGCACTCCACCGCGGACCGCAACCTCAAGCACGTCGGCCTCGCCGACGAGGCCATCTGCATCGGCCCGGCGCCGTCGGCCGACAGCTACCTCAACATCCCGCGCATCATCGCCGCGGCGGAGATCACCGACGCCCAGGCGATCCACCCCGGCTACGGCTTCCTCTCCGAGCGCGCCGACTTCGCCGAGCAGGTGGAGCAGTCCGGCTTCGTCTTCATCGGCCCCACCGCGGACGTGATCCGCCTGATGGGTGACAAGGTGGAGGCGATCCGCGCCATGAAGGCCGCCGGCGTGCCCTGCGTGCCCGGCTCCGGCGGCCCGCTCGGCGACGACGCGGACGAGAACATGCGCATCGCGCGCGAGATCGGCTACCCGGTGATCATCAAGGCGGCCGGCGGCGGCGGCGGCCGCGGCATGCGCGTGGTGCGCACCGAGGCGCACCTGGCCAACGCCGTCACCATGACCAAGCAGGAGGCCAAGGCGGCCTTCGGCAACGACCAGGTGTACATGGAGAAGTTCCTGGAGAACCCGCGCCACGTGGAGATCCAGGTGCTGGCCGACGGCCAGGGCAACGCCATCCACCTGGGCGAGCGCGACTGCTCGATGCAGCGCCGCCACCAGAAGGTGGTGGAGGAGGCGCCCGCGCCCGGTATCACCCCGGAGCTGCGTGCGCAGATCGGCCAGGTCTGCGTGGACGCCTGCCTGCGCATCGGCTACCGCGGCGCCGGCACCTTCGAGTTCCTGTTCGAGAACGGCCGCTTCTACTTCATCGAGATGAACACCCGCATCCAGGTGGAGCACCCGGTGACCGAGCTGATCACCGGCGTCGACCTGGTGCGCGAGCAGCTGCTGATCGCCGGCGGCGAGAAGCTGTCGATCCGCCAGGAGGACATCAAGATCACCGGCCACGCGATCGAGTGCCGCATCAACGCCGAGGACCCGGACAGCTTCCTGCCCTCGCCCGGCACGGTGAAGCGCTTCGAGGCGCCCGGCGGCCCCGGCGTGCGCGTGGACACGCACCTGTACGACGGCTACCGCATCCCGCCCAACTACGACTCGATGATCGGCAAGCTGATCGTGCACGGCCCCGACCGCGAGACCGCGATCGCGCGCATGCGCCTGGCGCTGGCCGAGACGGTGATCGAGGGCGTCAAGTGCAACATCCCGCTGCAGCAGCGGATCATGGCGGACGTGGGCTTCCAGCAGGGCGGGCAGAACATCCACTATCTGGAGAAGCGGATGGCGGAGCAGCGGGAGCACAAGGCAAGCGGGAGTGAAGAGAAGTGAGTGGAGAGGAGTGCGTAGCGAGAGAAAGCGCGCACTCCCCTCCGCCCGCCAAGCCTCCGCTTTTTTCACTACCCACTACTCGCTCCTCGCTTTCCCATGCCTTTCCTCGAACTCACCCTCACCCTCCGCGCCGAGCAGCAGCCGCGCGTGGAGGAGGCGCTGGAGGATCTCGGCGCGCTGTCGGTCACGCTGCGCGATGCCGATGCGGAGACGCCCGACGAGCGGGCTATCTTCGAGCCCGGCGTGGGCGAGCAGCCGCTGTGGCCCACGCTGGTGCTCGACGCGCTGTTCGACGCCGGCACCGACCGCCGCGGCCTCGCCGAGGCGCTGGGCGAGCTGCTGCCCTGGCTGGAGCCGGACCAGCTCGCCTTCCGCGAGGTGGCCGACGAGGACTGGGAGCGCGCCTGGATGGACCAGTTCCGGCCGATGCCGTTCGGCCGCCGGCTGTGGATCTACCCGTGGAACGTCGAGCCGCCGGCGGACGGGGACATGGTGGTGGTGCGCCTCGATCCCGGCCTGGCCTTCGGCAGCGGCACGCACCCGACCACCGCGCTGTGCCTGGAATGGCTCGACTCGCTCGACCTCGCCGGCCGGACGGTGACCGACTACGGCTGCGGCTCGGGCATCCTCGCCATCGCCGCGCTGAAGCTGGGCGCGGCCGGCGCGACGGGCGTCGACAACGATCCGCAGGCGCTGCTCGCCTCGGCCGACAACGCCGCGCGCAACGGCGTGGCCGGGCGCCTGGCGCTGTTCCTGCCGGAGGATTTCCCCGGCGCACCGGCCGACGTGTTCGTCGCCAACATCCTCGCCGGCCCGCTGGGCGAGCTCGCCCCGCGTTTCGCGGCCGCCGCGAAGCCCGGCGCGCCGTTCGCCATCTCCGGCATCCTGGACGGCCAGCAGGAGGAACTGCTGGCGCGCTACGCCGAATGGTTCGACGCGCTGCGCGTGGACCGCCGCGAGGACTGGGTCCGCATCAGCGGCCGGCGCCGCGGCTGAGGACGCGCCGCCAGTTCTCGCCGCGAAACGGTTGCTCCATGTAGCCGGCGCACCGCGCGGGAGCAGGCTCCGGCCACAAAATCGCCCCGTGGGCTCCTGCTAAGCTTGCGGCGCATGTACGCCCAATGCCCCGAATGCCTCACCGTGTTCTCGCTGGACGCGGCCGTGCTCGCGCAGGCGCGCGGCGAGGTCGTGTGCGGGCATTGCGCGGCGCCGTTCGACGCCCTGGCCTGCCTGGCCGCGCAGCTGCCGCCCGAGCCGTTCCAGCGCCTGGCGGCGCACGCGCCGTCGGGCCAGCCGCCGCGGCTGGAGCTGGCGGTGTACCGCCCCCGCGCCGAGCCCGCGGCGGCGGAACCGGCGGCCGCGCCGGAGGCCGCCGGCGCGGAGGACTTCTCGCAGCTGGTGTTCACCCCGCGCTTCGCGCGCGGCGCGCGCAAGCCGCGGCGCGAGCGCCCCGCGCGGCGGCGCAGCGGCGAGCGGCGCTGGCCGTGGGTGGCCGTCTGCGCGCTGTTCGCGCTGCTGCTCGGCGCACAGCTGGCGTGGGCCAAGCGCGACGTGCTGATCGCCGACCCGACCGTGGGCGGCTGGCTGCGCCGCGGCTGCGCCAGCCTCGGCTGCACGCTGCCGCTGGTGCAGGACGTGCACCGGCTGCGCCTGCTCGCGCGCGACGTGCAGGCACATCCCAGCGTGCCCGGCGCGCTGATGGTCAGCGCCACCATCCACAACGACGCGCCGTTCGCGCAGCCCTACCCGATCGTCACCCTGGTGCTCACCGACGCCGGCGGCCGCCGCGTGGCGATGCGCCGGCTGCGCCCGGCCGAATACCTCGGCGACGAGGCGGTGCTGCGCGCCGGCCTGCCGCCGGGCGGCAACGCCGCGCTGCTGTTCGAGGTGGTGGACCCCGGCGTCAAGGCGGTCGCCTTCGAGCTCGGCTTCGAGTGAGCGCGGCGGCGGCGTGCCAAGCATCGTTCGCGCCAGCACCAGGGCTTAAATTTCTCCGTTCGCGCGGGTACACTCGGTCCCTTCGCGCGGGCCGCCCGGTCCGCGACGCGCGCCGCCCGCGGCGGCATTGCCATAAACCCGAGCAGCGGCCGATGCAGTCGCTGCGACGCTTCGTGAGGGAACGCCAGTGAACGCCGTCAGATTGCCTGTCAACGAGGCCACCCGCGAGACCTCGTCGCAGAGCGCGCTGGGCGAGTGCGTCACGCGGACCGTGCGCCGCTATCTCGCCGACATCGGCGATACCGTGTGCGACGAGGGCCTGCACGCGCTGGTGATCCGCGAGGTGGAAGTGCCGCTGCTGCGCGAGGTGATGGCCTTCCACGACGGCAACCAGAGCCGCGCCGCCGCGGCGCTTGGCATCAACCGCGCCACGCTGCGCAAGAAGCTCTCGCAGTACGGCCTGCTCTGAGCGCGCCGCCCGCCTCGGGCGGATAGACGTCCAAACGGCCCGGCCGGCGGCGACCCGCGCCGCCGCTCGGCTATAATGCGCGGCTCTCCCCCGCAGGACACCGCCATGCCCGCCCCCGCCGTCGTTCCCGTCCGCCGCGCCCTGCTCAGCGTCTCCGACAAGACCGGGCTGGTCGAGCTGGGCCGCCGCCTGGCCGCCGCAGGGGTGGAGCTGCTCTCCACCGGCGGCACCGCCAGGGCGCTGCGCGAGGCCGGCATCGCCGCGAGGGACGTGAGCGAGCTGACCGGCTTTCCCGAGATCATGGACGGCCGCGTCAAGACGCTGCACCCGAAGGTGCACGGCGGCCTGCTCGGACGGCGCGGCGCCGACGACGCGGTGATGGCCGGGCTCGGCATCGCGCCGATCGACCTCCTGGTGCTCAACCTCTACCCGTTCGAGGCCACCGTCGCCCGGCCGGACTGCACGCTGGAGCAGGCCATCGAGAACATCGACATCGGCGGCCCGGCGATGCTGCGCTCGGCGGCGAAGAACTGGAACGACGTCGGCGTGCTCACCGATCCCTCGCAGTACGCGGAGGCGCTGGCCGAGATCGAGCGGCACGGCGGCCTGTCGCGCGCCACGCGCTTCAGGCTGGCGGTGGCCGCGTTCAACAACGTCGCCAATTACGACGGCGCGATCAGCGACTACCTCTCCGCGCTGAAGCTCGACGAGGCGCACGAGGCCATCGCCGGCCACGAAGCCTTCCCGGGCCAGGCCAACGGCCGCTTCGTGAAGGTGATGGACCTGCGCTACGGCGAGAACCCGCACCAGCAAGCGGCGTTCTACCGCGACCTGCATCCGGCGCCGGGCACGCTGGCCACGTTCCGCCAGCTGCAGGGCAAGGAGCTGTCGTTCAACAACATCGCCGACGCCGACGCGGCGTGGGAATGCGTGCGCAGCTTCGTCAAGCCGGCCTGCGTGATCGTCAAGCACGCCAACCCCTGCGGCGTGGCGGTGAGCCCGGAGGGCATCGGCAAGGCCTACGACCTCGCGTACCAGACCGACCCCACCTCGGCCTTCGGCGGCATCATCGCCTTCAACCGCGAGGTGGACGGCGCCACCGCACAGGCCATCGTCGCGCGCCAGTTCGTCGAGGTGGTGCTGGCGCCGTCCTACGCCGACGACGCGCTCAAGGCGTTCGCCAAGAAGGGCAACGTGCGCGTGCTGGAGATCCCGGTGCCGCCCGGCACCGACCTGGTCGCCGCGCATCCGGGCAACAACGTCAAGCGCGTGGGCTCGGGCCTGCTGATCCAGACCGCCGACACCGGCATGGTCAGGGCCGAGGACCTCAAGGTGGTGACCAGGGTGGCGCCCACGCCGCAGCAGGTCGACGACCTGATCTTCGCCTGGAAGGTGGCCAAGTTCGTCAAGTCCAACGCCATCGTGTACGCGAAGGACCGCCAGACCATCGGCATCGGTGCCGGCCAGATGAGCCGCGTGTACAGCGCGAAGATCGCCGGCATCAAGGCCGCCGACGAAGGGCTGGAGGTGCGCGGCTCGGTGATGGCGAGCGACGCCTTCTTCCCGTTCCGCGACGGCATCGACGCGGCGGCGGCGGCCGGCATCAGCGCGGTGATCCAGCCGGGCGGCTCGATGCGCGACGCCGAGGTGATCGCCGCGGCCGACGAGCACGGCATGGCGATGGTGTTCACAGGGATGCGGCATTTCCGGCATTGAGGGGCGAGCGGGAGTGGAGAGGAGCGAGAGAAAGGCCGGGGAACGGTTTTCCCTCACGCCTCACTCCTAATCTCTCGCTTCCGGCCCTTTCTCCGCTCACGCCGCCTTGAAGCCGTCGGCCCCAGACTCGCGCGGACTTCCCGCCGGAGAACCGCCATGCGCTACGCGCTCTACTACTGGACCGGCATCCAGGGTCGCGGCGAGTTCGTGCGGCTGGCGCTGGAGGATGCCGGCGCGGACTACGTGGACGTCTGCCGCGAACGCGGCGACGGCGCGATGGGCGCGTTCCTCGACGGCCGCGCGCCCGGCGCCACGCCGTTCGCGCCGCCGTTCCTGAAGGCCGGCCGGCTGGTGCTGGCGCAGACCGCGGCGATCCTGCAGTACCTCGCGCCGCGGCTGGACCTGGTGCCGGATGCGGAAACGGCGCGCTGGAAGGCGCACCAGCTGCAGCTCACCGTCGCCGACCTGGTGGCCGAGGCGCACGACACCCATCACCCGATCGCCGCCGGCCTCTACTACGAGGAGCAGCGCGCGGCCGCGCGCGAGCTCGCCGCCGCCTTCCGCCGCGAGCGGCTGCCGAAGTACCTGGGCTATTTCGAGCGCGTGCTGGAGGACGCCGGCGGCGCGCACGCGCTGGGCCGGCACTCCTACGTCGACCTGTCGCTGTTCCAGCTGATGGCCGGCCTCGACTACGCCTTCCCCGCCGCGATGCGGCGGCTGCGCCGGCGCACGCCGCGGCTGCGCGCGCTGGCGCAGCGGGTGGCGCAGCGCCCGCGCCTCGCCGCCTACCTCGCCTCGCCGCGGCGGCTGCCGTTCAACGAGTCGGGCATCTTCCGCCACTACCCGGAGCTGGACGGCTGAGCGCCTGTTCATGGCCCCGTCGGGAGCCGTCTGCGCACAGGCCAAGAAAGAGCGAAGGAATGGGCGTCGGTCCATGATGGCAGCGACATGGCGGGAGTAAGGCATCGCGGCCGGAGGCCGTTCCCACAAGGCTTGCGGAGCCCCCTGTGGGAGCGGCCTCCGGCCGCGATCAACCCGGCGCGAGACCGCCAACGGCCTCGATGCCAGACCCGTCGAGACCATGCTCCCGCACCGGGTGGCCAGGCACGGCCTTGCCTGGCCGGAGCAGCGCGGGAAGCACGGGAAGCACGGCGGGCGCCACACCTCCACACCCGCCCGCGCCCGGTTCGCCTCAGTCGCCGCTGGAGGAGGCTTCCGCCGGCCGGCTCTTGCCCCACTCCATGACCTTGTACATCACCGGGCCGACCGGCTTCTTGCCGTGCTCGTCGACCATCCGGCCCTGCGGATCGACCATGTAGGTCTGCGGCACGCCGCCCTTGGGCGTGATCACCACCATGTAGACCTGGCCGTTGCGGCGGTATTCCTGGATGGTGTCGTCGCCCTCCCTGCGCACGCGCACGTCCGGCAGCGGCTCGGCGGGCGCGGCGGCGGCGGGCGCGTCGCTGCGCATGCTCGGCAGCGCGGGCATGGCGGCGGCGCGCGCGGTGGCGGCCGGCGCCGGCTTCACGCCGGGATCGTGCAGGCCCGGCGGCGGCAGGCCCGAGCCGGGCGGCGGCGCGGACTGCGCGAACGCCGCGGACGCGAGCAGCAGGCCGGCAACGGAAAAGGCGACGTTTTTCATCGGGGCAGCCTCCGTGGGGAGGCTGCAGCATAGCAGCGCGGCGCAGCGGCGGACCGGCGGCGACCGCGCGTGCGAGAATCCGCCGCATGGCCAAGCTCATCCTGATCGACGGGTCCTCGTACCTGTACCGCGCCTTCCACGCGCTGCCGCCGCTCTCCAACGCGCAGGGCGAGCCCACCGGGGCGCTGTTCGGCGTGGTCAACATGCTGCGCGCCACGCTGAAGGCCAACCCCGACTACCTGGCCTTCGTCGCCGACGCCCCCGGCCCCAACTTCCGCAACGAGCTGTACGCGCAGTACAAGGCCAACCGCCCGCCGATGCCGGAGGAACTGCGCGCGCAGGTCGAGCCGATGCTGGCCATCGTCGAGGCGCAGGGCTTCCCGATCCTGCGCATTCCCGGCGTGGAGGCCGACGACGTGATCGGCACCCTGGCCGAGCAGGCGCACGCGCAGGGCATCGAGGTGGAGATCTCCACCGGCGACAAGGACCTCGCCCAGCTGGTGCGCCCCGGCGTCACCCTGGTCAACACCATGACCAACGCCGTCACCGACGTCGCCGGCGTGCAGGAGAAGTTCGGCGTGCCGCCCGCGCGCATCGTGGACTTCCTCGCGCTCACCGGCGACAGCATCGACAACGTGCCGGGCGTGACCAAGTGCGGCCCCAAGACCGCGGCGAAGTGGCTGGCCGAGTACGGCTCGCTGGACGGCGTGATCGCCAACGCCGACAAGGTCGGCGGCAAGATCGGCGAGTACTTGCGCGAGGCGCTGCCGCGACTGCCGCTGTCGCGCATGCTGGTGACGGTGAAGACCGACGTGCCGCTGGAGCTGCCGGTCACCGCGCTGGTGCGGCGCGAGCGCGACGTCGCCACGCTGCGCGCGCTGTACACCCGCTACGAATTCAAGGCGGCGCTGAAGGAGCTGGACGCCGGCGACGCCACCGCGGCCGCCGCGCCGGCCGACACCGCCACGCCCGCCGCCGTCCCGCCGGCCGCCGAGGCGGCGGCCGCGCCGCCGTCCGGCGAGGCCGCGAACGCGCCGGGCCACTACGAGCTGGTCACCACCCAGGCGCAGCTCGACGCCTGGCTCGCGCGCCTGCGCGAGGCCGCGCTGATCGCCTTCGACACCGAGACCACCAGCCTGGACGCGATGCAGGCCGACATCGTGGGGCTCTCCTTCGCGGTGGAGCCGGGCCGGGCCTGCTACATCCCGGTGGCGCACGACTACCCCGGCGCGCCCGCGCAGCTGCCGCGCGACGCCGTGCTGGCCGCGCTCAGGCCGGTGATGGAGGATCCCGCGCGGCCCAAGCTCGGCCAGCACGCCAAGTACGACATCAACATCCTGTCGCACTACGGCATCGCGGTGCAGGGCCTGGCGCACGACTCGATGCTGGAGTCCTACGTGTGGAACGCCACCGCCACGCGGCACGACATGGACTCGCTGGCAAGGAAGTACCTGGGCTACGACACGGTCAAGTACGAGGAGGTCGCCGGCAAGGGCGCCAGGCAGATCTCCTTCTCGCAGGTGGACCTGGACAGCGCCTGCCGCTACGCCGCCGAGGACGCCGACGTCACCCTGCGCCTGCACCGCGCGCTGTGGCCGAGGCTGGAGGGCGAGCCGAAGCTGCGCAGGGTGTACGAGGAGATCGAGATCCCGCTGGTGCCGGTGCTGGCCGGCATGGAGCGGCGCGGCGTGCTGATCGACGTGCCGGCGCTGCGGCAGCAGAGCCAGGAACTGGCCAAGCGCATGTTCGAGCTGCAGCAGGAGGCCTACCGCACCGCCGGCCGCGAGTTCAGCCTGGACTCGCCCAAGCAGCTGCAGGCGCTGCTGTTCGACGAGCTCGGCCTCACCGCCAAGCTCAAGACCCCCACCGGCCAGCCCTCCACCAACGAGGAGGCGCTGGAGGCGATCGCCGACGAGCACGCGCTGCCGCGGCTGATCCTGGACTACCGCGCGCTGGCCAAGCTGCGCTCCACCTACACCGACAAGCTGCCGGCGATGGTCAACCCGCGCACCGGCCGCGTGCACACCAGCTACCACCAGGGCGCGGTGGCGACCGGGCGCATCTCCTCCTCCGACCCCAACCTGCAGAACATCCCCGTGCGCACCGAGGAGGGCCGGCGCATCCGCCAGGCCTTCATCGCGCCGGAAGGCTGGGTGGTGATGGCGGCGGACTACTCGCAGATCGAGCTGCGCATCATGGCCCACCTGTCCGGCGACGAGGGCCTGCTCAAGGCCTTCCACGAGGGCGGCGACGTGCACCGCGCCACCGCCGCCGAGGTGTTCGGCCTGAAGCCGGAGGAGGTGACGCCCAACCAGCGGCGCGCCGCCAAGGCGATCAACTTCGGCCTGATGTACGGCATGAGCGCGTTCGGCCTGGCCCGCCAGCTCGGCGTGGAGCGCAGCGAGGCCGGCGAGTACATGGCGCGCTACTTCGCCCGCTATCCCGGCGTGCACGCCTTCATGGAGGCCACCCGCGAGCGCGCGCACCGCGACGGCTACGTGGAGACCCTGTTCGGCCGCCGGCTGTACCTGGAGAACCTCCGGTCGCGCAACCAGGCGCTGCGCGCCGGCGCCGAGCGCGCCGCGGTGAACGCGCCGATGCAGGGCAGCGCGGCCGACATCATCAAGCGCGCGATGATCGCCGTGGCCGGCTGGCTGGAAGGCCGCGACGACGCCCACATGCTGATGCAGGTGCACGACGAGCTGGTGTTCGAGGTGCGCGCCGACGCGGTGGACGCGGTGCGCGCGGCGGTGGTCGGGCGCATGTCCGGCGCGGCCTCGCTCGCCGTGCCGCTGCTGGTGGAAGCCGGCGTGGGCGCGAACTGGGACGAGGCGCACTGAGCCCCGCTCGCCCGCGCATCCGCGCGCAGCGGCGCATTTGTTGGATTTCCGTCAAATGAATTGCGGCTAAATCCCGCCGCCGGCGGATGCAACTTTCCGCCGCCCCGTGCGTTCTCACTCACCGGATGCACGCAACGGCATCCGCTCGGGGTTCGCCACCTCCCTGACGAACCCGTACCGGAACGCCGGCCTCTCCCCTGGGCCGCGCTTCCACCCGGCCCCGAAGGCGCCCCCTAGCCTCCGGGGCCTTTTTCTTGCCCCATGCACGCCGCTCTCGCCTATGATCGGCGGACATCCCGGACGGAGGCTGTGTATGCGCGCAGGACTCATCGTGGTCGGCATCATCCTGCTGGTGGCGGGCATCTGGATCACGCTCGGCAACGGCAGCTACAAGGAGACCGACACCAAGGCCCAGCTGGGCCCGGTCAAGATCCAGGCCACCGAGGAAAAGGCCATCCCGCAGTGGATCGGCATCGCCGGCATCGTGGTCGGCGGCCTGCTGGCGATCGGCGGCTTCGTCAGGAAGAACTGACCTTCCTTCCCCCGCACGCCACGAACCGCCGCCTCCGCGCGGCGGTTTTTTCTTTGCCGGCTACAATGGCCGGATGGATGTCTCGCATTTGCTCGACGGGCTGAACGACGCGCAGCGCGAAGCGGTGTGCGCCCCGCCCGGCCACTACCTCGTGCTCGCCGGCGCCGGCTCCGGCAAGACCCGCGTGCTGACCCACCGCATCGGCTGGCTGACCCAGGCGATGGGCGTGCCGCCGTGGGCGATCCTCGCCGTCACCTTCACCAACAAGGCCGCCGGCGAGATGCGCGGGCGGCTGGAATCGCTGATCCCCGGCGGCACCCAGGGCCTCACCGTGGGCACCTTCCACGGCATCGCCCACCGCCTGCTGCGCCGGCACTGGCGCGAGGCCGGGCTGCCGGAGGGCTTCCAGATCCTCGACGCCGACGACCAGCAGCGGCTGGTCAAGCGCGTGGTGGCCGGGCTCGGGCTGGACGAAGCGAAGTTCCCGCCGCGCCAGGCCGTCTGGCAGATCAACCAGTGGAAGGACGAGGGCAAGCGCCCGGACGGGATCGAGCCCGGCGACCATCCGGTCGCGCGCACGCTGGTGCAGATCTACCGGGCCTACGAGGAAGCCTGCCGCCGCGCGGGCCTGGTCGACTTCGCCGAGCTGCTGCTGCGCGCGCACGAGCTGTGGCTGCAGCATCCGGCCCTGCTGGAGCACTACCAGCACCGCTGGCGGCACCTGCTGATCGACGAGTTCCAGGACACCAACGCGCTGCAGTACGCCTGGATCCGCGTGCTCGCCGGCCACACCGGGCAGGTGTTCGCGGTGGGCGACGACGACCAGTCGATCTACGGCTGGCGCGGCGCGAAGGTCGAGAACATGCAGCAGTTCCTCAAGGACTTCCCCGGCGCGCGCACGATCAAGCTGGAGCAGAACTACCGCTCCACCGCCACCATCCTCAAGGCCGCCAACCGGGTGATCGCGCGCAACGGCGGTCGCCTGGGCAAGGAGCTGTGGACCGCCGGCGCGGACGGCGAGCGCATCGCGCTGTACGCCGCCTACAACGAGCAGGACGAGGCGCGCTACGTGGTCGAGCGCATCCGCGAGCACATCGCCGCCGGCGGCAACGCGCGCGACTGCGCCATCCTGTACCGCTCCAACGCGCAGTCGCGCAACTTCGAGGAGCAGCTGGTCCAGCACGGCATCCCCTACCGCGTCTACGGCGGCCTGCGCTTCTTCGAGCGCGCCGAGATCAAGGACGCGCTGGCCTACCTGCGCCTGACCGCCAACCGGCACGACGATGCCGCCTTCGAGCGCGCGGTGAACACGCCGCCGCGCGGCATCGGCGAGCGCACGCTGGACGCGCTGCGCCGGCGCGCGCGCAGCGATGGCGGCTCGCTGTGGGAGGCGGCGCTGGGCGAGCTGGCGGACGGCCGCGAGCTGGCCGGCCGCGCGAGGAACGCGGTGAAGGCGTTCCTCGAATTCATCGAGGGCATGGCGCGCACCTTCAATCCCGCGGCCTTTGCTCCCTCTCCCCTGCGGGGAGAGGGCCGGGGCGAGGGGCCGGACTTGCCGGAAGCCTCCGCTCCGACCGAACCCTCCTCCCCACCCCCTCTCCGGGGGGGAGAGGGGAGTGGCGGCCTGTCGCTCGCCGAGCAGGTCGAGCACGCCATCGTGCACAGCGGCCTGCGCGAGTTCTACGAGAAGGACAGCCGCGGCAACGCCGAGTCGCGCACCGAGAACCTGGACGAGCTGGTCAACGTCGCCAGCCGCTTCGAGCCGACGCCCGAGGACGTCGAGGCCGGCCTCTCCGAGCTGGCCGCCTTCCTCGCGCACGCCGCGCTGGAGGCCGGCGAGGGCCAGGGCGAGGCCTGGGACGACTGCGTGCAGCTGATGACGCTGCATTCGGCCAAGGGCCTGGAGTTCCCGCTGGTGTTCCTGGTCGGGCTGGAGGAAGGCCTGTTCCCCAGCCAGCGCTCGGTGGAGGACGAGGGACGCCTGGAGGAGGAGCGCCGGCTCGCCTACGTGGGCATCACCCGCGCGCGCGAACGCCTGGTGCTCACCTACGCCGAGTCGCGCCGCATGCACGGCAGCGAGCTGCTCACCCGGCCCTCGCGCTTCATCGCCGAGCTGCCGCCGGAGCTGGTGGACGAGGTGCGCCCGCGCGTGCAGGTGAGCCGACCGTTCTATGCCGGCCGCTTCGCCGCGCCGATGCCCGCCCTGCAGGAGGAGCTGCCGGTGAAGCTGGGACAGCGCGTCAGCCATCCGAGCTTCGGCGAGGGCGTGGTGATCGCCGCCGAGGGCAGCGGCGCGCATACGCGGTTGCAGGTGAATTTCGAGAACGATGGCAGCAAGTGGCTGGTGGCGGCTTACGCCAATCTGACGCCGCTGTAGGCGCGTTCGCCTCGACCTGGAGTTGCGCCGTGGGCGCGGCGCGTGTGGCGTCTGGCTGTCGCCGGCCTGCGGAAGGGGCGATGACCGGAACGGGGGCGGAAAGTCGGAGGCTCGAAGGCTCGCCGGAACGGGTGGTCTCCGGACGCTTCGGAACCGCGCCTCTTGTCGGAGACCGCTCCCTCTAGGCGCCCGTCGGTGGAGTGCTCCGCGAATGGGGCTGGCTTGAACCGGATTTCTAGACGCCTGCCGGTGGGGCTTGCCGCAACTGGGTCGCCTGCGGCGGGTTTCGGTCGCCTGCCGGCGACCGAGCTACTTTTCTTTGCTGGCCCAAAGAAAAGTAGCCCAAAGAAACGGCCTCAATGAGCCCGCCGCAACTACCAGCCCGCTATGTCGAGGAAACTGGATCAACGGGGCGCCTCCCGATCTACGATGCGGCCACCCCGCGATCGCTCGGGAACCGGGGCACAGGGTGTCGCACCACGTGCGGTCAGGTTGTGGGTGGGTGCGTGCGGTAGCTCGATGCCCCTGAGTGCACCGCTCCGCTTCTCTTGCTTCGGGTCGCGGGGTGGTCGCGCCGGCTCCTCTGGAAGCCGCAAGCTGACAAGGCAAGGCGCAGCCGTGCAGGCTCTTTCCTTTCCCCGGGCTCATCCAGGCCGTTTCTTTCGGTTCCCTTTCTTTGGGCCAGCAAAGAAAGGGAACTCGCTGGCCGGCAGGCCAGCGAAACCCGCCGTAGGCGTCCCACTCGCGGAAGCGTCTGTACAGCGCCAGCTCCCAACCCAAAAGAGACGTCACCCCACCGGCCAGCAACCGATGTGCAAGCGAGCGAGCGCACCGGCCAACCCGCCGCCGCCGCTCCCACGGTCGAGACCGAGACCATCCGCGCCGCGCCGCGCGGCCGCCATCGGCGGCCATGCCCTCGCCGCAACCTACGGCCGCAACCGCGGCACCCCATGCTCGTCGCGTTCCTCGATGGCGATCGGCCGGGTGTCGATCAGCACCGCGGCGGAGCCGGTCGGCAGCGGATGGGCCGCCTCGCCGCGGGTCAGCGCCAGCGCGTTGCGGTAGGCGCGCTGCGCCTGCGCCGCGTCGCCCTGCCCGGCGTGCACGTCGGCCAGCGCCTCCCATGCGCCCGCGCCGGGCGCGAGCGCCAGCGAGCGTTCCAGGTACTGGCGCGCCTTGCCCCACAACTTGAGCTTCACGCACAGGCGGCCCAGCGCGAGCAGCAGGCCGGCGTCGTTCGGGTGCGCGTCCAGCCAGCCCTCGGCGCGGCGCAGGCGGGCATCCAGGTCCTCATCGCCCAGCGCGCCCCAGGCCTGCACCAGCTCGGAGGACCATTCGCGGCGCAGCGCCGACTCCAGCTCGTCCATCGCCGGCAGGATCATGCCGAAGGCGGCGGCGCGGCGCGCGTAGGCCTCCACCGCCGCGGGCAGGCGGCGCTGCGCCTTGGGCAGCTGCGTCCACAGCGTGTTGAGCGCGGCCGCGTCGGGCGCGGCATCCAGGCTGGCGACCAGCACGCGCTCCTCCAGCGCCGCATAGCCGCGCGGACCCAGTGCGCCGCTCTGCTGCAAGGGTTCCAGCGCGGCGCGGGCGCGGCGCAGGTCGCCGCTGGCCAGCGCCGCCAGCGCCAGCTCGCGCCAGCCGCCGGGGGTGAGCGTGCCGGCGTCGGCCTCCGGCGCCAGCAGCGCCAGCGCCTCGGCCGGTTTGCCGTCGCGCCGCAGCACGCGGGCGCGCAGCACGCGCGCGGCGCGCGGCGCGGCCTGGCCGGCCTGGTCCAGCGTCTCCAGCGCGCGACCGTGCTCGCCGCGGCGCGAGGCCGCCTCGGCGGCGGCGAGCAGCGCGGGACCGCGCAGCGCGTCGAGCCGCGAGGCGCGCTGCAGGTCGCGCTCGGCATCGCCGTGGCGGCCTTCCATCAGCGCCACCAGGCCCTCGCCGAGCCGCTGCCGGCTGATCCGCCGGTGGCGGCGGGTCAGCGCGCCGAACGGCCAGCCGAGCAGGCGCCACAGCAGCACCAGCAGCGCCCAGGCGAGCAGCAGCAGTACGACCGCGGCCACCACGGTGGTTTCCACCCGCCAGCCGCGCAGGCGCAGCAGCACGTAGCCGGGGTCCTCCGCCACCCAGTGCCAGCCGAAGGCGGCCAGCGCGGCGACGATCACCAGCAGCAGGATCCAGCGCCAGGCTTTCACGGCCGGGCTCCGGCGGAAGCGGCCGGCGCCGGCGCGCTGTCCGGCTTGAGCGCATGCACCGCGCGCAGGTTGCGCAGCTCGGCGAGCGCGCCGCCCAGCTGCACCGGCGGCGCCGGCCTGAGCCCGTCGAGCAGCGCGGCCAGCTGCGCGCGCGCCTGCTGCACGCCGGCGTCGGCGCCGTCGAACTGCGCGGCCAGGCCGGCGTCGGCGCGCCGCAGCGCGGCGGCGGCGTCCGCCTCGTCGTGGCCGAGCAGGTCGGCCTGCGCCTGCGCGAGGTCCAGCGCGACGAGCTGGCGGGTCAGCCGCGCGTCGGCCACCGCCAGCGGCGCGCCGTCGTCGCGCTGCACGCTGACCACGCTGGCCAGCGCATGGCGCAGGCGCGCCCAGGCGCCGTCGTCCTTGCCGGCGGCGGGCAGGTCGAGCGGCTTCGGCGGCAGCGCGGCCAGGCCGTCGCGCAGCTTCTGCACGGCGGCCAGGGTGGCGGACAGCGTGCGGTTCTGCCGCGATGCCAGCGCCTCGCGCTCGGCGTTGAGGCTCTGGCGCAGGCCGGAGAAGGCGCCGTCGTTGACCGCCGCCAGGCTCTGGTCGGCCAGCGCGTAGGCCGCCGCCGCGCCCTCGGCGTCGTGGAACAGCTCGTAGCGCTGCTGGCCCATGCGCAGCAGCGCCTCGGTCTCGTCCAGCAGCATCGCGTCGTGGCCGGACAGGCTCTTCTCGGCGAGCTTGGCCACCGCGTCCTCCAGGTTGCGCAGGCGCTCGGACTGGCCGAGCAGTTCCTCGCGCAGCGAGCGGTTGACCTGGTCGGCGTCGCCCAGCCGCTGGCGCAGCGCGGCGCGCTCGCCCTCGACGCTCTGCAGGGTGTTCTCCAGCGTGCCCACGCGCGCCTGCAGCGCGGCCAGGTTGCGGCTGTCCGCCGCGCCGCCCTGGCTCTGCTGCCACTGCCGCCAGCCGACGTAGCCGACCCCGACCAGCGCCAGCAGCGCGAGCAGCAGGGCCAGCGCCACGCTGCCGCCGCGGCTCGGCGCGGCGGCCCGCGACGGCGACGGGCGGGCGGGGACGGGCGCCGGGGCCGGCGCGGGGGAGGCAGCGGAGGCGGGATCGTCATGGCTCATGCGCGCCATGCTAGCAGCCCGCACCGCGGGGGCCGCATCAAGGCGCCGTGAAAGCCGCGGCGATCCGCCGGCCTCCAAGGTGCATCACGCGCCGCTGTCTCCGGCACGCGGTGAAGACGGAAATTGCCTTGTGGCACCACGCGCGATGCGGCGGCAATGGCGCCGGCGTTGCAAAATCCGGCACGCAGCCGGGGGCTCCGCCTTCTCCTCGTCGCTACGGGCGCAAGCCGGGCGGGTGCGCAGCGCGGTTCCCTTAAGAAGGGATGAGCGGCGCCGGCCTTCGGCCGAGCGCCGCCTCTCCACCCGCCCGCGATTCATCCAGCCGGCCGGCCTGGCGCGCTTCCCCGGAAGATCTTGAACAGGTTCCTTGAGACTCCGGCTCGCGCCGGAATGACGGACCCTCTCAGCGCGCCGCGGCGGCCAGCAGGTCGGCCGGCCGCGCCGAGGCGGCGACCGCCACGCGCGCGAAGCCGGCCGCGCGCGCGGCGGCGGCGAGCCGTGCGCTGCTCGCCACCGCGGTGGCCGCGCACAGCCGGCGCCAGAGCGCGTCGGGCAGCGCGCGGCGCAGGTTGTCCAGCGCCTCGGCGCTGGACAGCAGCACGCGCGCGCCGCGCGGCAACCGCGCCAGCGGGTCGAGATGGCGCCGGTCCAGCCGCGCAGTGACGCGGCGGTAGACGTGCGCCTCGCGCAGGCTCGCGGCATGCGCGGCGAGCCGCTCGCGCAGCAGGCCGCGGCCGCCGGCGGCGCCGACCAGCGCGGCCGCGCGGCCGCGCAAGGCCGCCGGCGGCAGCAGTTCGAGCAGGCCCTCGCTGTCCTGGCGCGTCGCCGGGGATCGCACGCGCAGGCCATGGCGGCGCAGCGCGCGCGCGGTGCCCTCGCCCACCGCGTACACCGCCGCGCGCGTGCGCAGCGGGCACAGCGCCGCCGCGTGGCGCACCGCCGCGGGACTGGTGAACACCAGCAGGTCCGCGCGCAGCGCGGCGCGCAGGTCGCGGCGCGCCACGGCCGGGTCGTCCGGCGCGCGCAGCGCCAGCCCCGGCAGGCGCAGCGGCACGCCGCCGGCCGCGCGCACCTGCCGCGCGAACGCGCCGGCGGTGCCGGCCGGGCGCGTGACCACCACGGTGCGGCCGCGCAGGGCGGGGACGACGGCGGTTCGTGCGCGCGACGGAGAGGCCATCGGCGCAGTGTAGCGGCAGCCCCGGCGCGGGCGGCCTACACTGTGCGGCCCCTCCCCATCGTCATGCCTTCACCGTGAGCGATTCCGACAACGCCCGGCCGGCCCGCGAGCTGGTCGACTTCATCCGCGCGGAAATCCCGCTGGCGCGCGCCATGGACCTGCACCTGCACGACAGCGGCGAGGACTTCCTAAGCCTGGCCGTGCCGCTGGCGCCCAACGTCAACGACAAGGGCTGCGCCTTCGGCGGCAGCCTGGTCAGCCTGATGACGCTGGCCGGCTGGGCGCTGGTGGAGCTGGCGCTGCGCCGGCGCGGGCTGGACTGCGACGTGTTCGTCGCCGAGTCCGACGTGCGCTACCTGGCGCCGGTGTGGGGCGACTTCCGCGCCGAGGCGCGGCCGGCCGAGGGCGCGGACTGGGACGGCTTCCTGGCCGCGCTCGCCGCGCGCGGCCGCGCGCGCGTCGCGGTGGCCTGCGCGGTGCCGGGCGAGGACGGCGCGCCGGCGGCGACGCTGGCCGCGCGCTTCGTCGCCAAGCGGCGCGGCTGATCGGGCAGAATGGGCGGCGTATCCATCGGGGGGTCCCGCCATGCGCCGACTGCTGTTCCTGCCACTCCTGCTCGCCGCGCTGCTGCTCGCCGGCTGCGCCACCGACAAGCGCAACCAGTCGCTCACCGCCACGCTCAACGCCTACGCCAACACGCTGCGCTGGGGCGACTTCCAGACCGCCGAGCAGTTCGTCGACCCGGAAGTGCGCGAGAAGCACCCGGTCAGCGCGCTGGACCGGGCGCGCTACCAGCAGCTCAAGGTGAGCGACTACAACGACGACGCCGGCCCGGTGCCCGACGGCGAGAACCAAGTGCGCCAGACCGTGCAGATCAACCTGGTCAACATCCACACGCAGACCGAGCGCAGCGTGATCGACCACCAGATCTGGCGCTACGACCCGGCGAAGAACCGCTGGTGGCTGACGAGCGGCCTGCCCGACGTCAGCCAGCAGTAGCGTACGGCGTGCCGGTCATGGAGTCGCGGCGGGCGAAGGCGTCGAACCACGCCGCCAACCGCGGCCGGCCCTCTCGCCAGTCCCGTTCCGGCCAGCGGAAATCCAGGTAGGACACGAAGGCCGCCACGGCCACCTGGCCGATGCCCACGCCGTCGGCCAAGTGGCGATCCGCGTCGAGCGCGTCGAGCGAGGTGCCGATCGCCTCGCGGAACCGCGCCATCATCGCCTCGGAACGCTCGTGCGCCGGGCGGCGCTCGTCCGCGTACAGGCGCCCGGCCGCGGTGGCGGCGCCGTCGGCCAGGCCCTGCAGCAGCAGGGCGCGCCAGCGCGCCTCGCCGTCCGCGGGATGCAGCAGGCGCCTCGGCGCCAGCGCGTCGAGGTAGTCGCAGATCACCGCCGACTCGTACAGCACGCCGCCGTCGTCGCGCACCAGGGTGGGCACCTTCGCCAGCGGGTTCAGCGCGCGCAGCCGCACGTCGGTCCACGGATCGACCCGCACCAGCTCGATCCGCCCCGCCAGACCCAGCTCGCCCGCCGCGATGCGCACCTTGCGCGCGAAGGGCGAGGTCGGGGCATACCAAAGCTGCATGGGCGCATCTCCGCGGGATTCCGTCCGGCCGGATTCTGGCACGCCCGCCGGCGCGCTTTGCGCCGGGGCCGGCGCTCCCGGATAATCGCCGGTTCGCGCGCGGATGGCCGCGCCGGCGGACCCTTCTCGCGATGAACGACTTCCTGCACAAGCTGCCCGCGTTCCTGGGCAACCACCTGGCGCTGTCGGCGCTGTTCGCGCTGCTCCTGCTCGGCCTCGTCGCCACCGAGGTGATGCTGCGCCTGCGCAAGTACAAGGAGCTGACGCCGGCCGGGCTGACCCTGCTGATCAACCGCGACAACCCGCTGCTGATCGATCTGTCCGCCCGCGCCGACTACGAGAAGGCCCACGTGCCGGGCGCGCGCCACGTGATGCCCAGCCAGTTCGACCCCGAGCACAAGGACCTGGCCAAGGCCAAGGAGCTGCCGGTGGTGGTGATGGACAAGGACGGCCGCGGCGCCGACAAGGCCGCGCAGCGCCTGGTCAAGGCCGGCTTCGCCAAGGTCTACACGCTGGGCGGCGGCGTGGCGGCCTGGCAGCAGGCGCAGATGCCGGTGGCCAAGGGCGGCAAGTGAGCGAGGAGTGAGTGGTGAGTGAAAGGCGCTCCTTTCGCCACTCACCACTCTCCACTCTCTATTCGCCCGCGGATGCCGGCGCGGCCAGCCAGGATCTGGGTGAGCACGTCCGGCGCGTAGTCGAACGAGTCGTAGTACAGCCGCTCCTCCGGCAGTCCGGCGGCGAGGAAACGGTGACGCGCCGCCTCGATCATCGCCGGCGGGCCGCTCATGTAGACGTCGTGGCCGGACAGGTCCGGCCAGTCGGCCAGCACCGCCTCGTGCACCAGGCCGGCGCGCAGGCCGGCGGCGGCCGCCTGCGCCGGATCGGACAGCACGGGGTGGAAACGCAACTGCGGCGCCTGCCGCGTCCACTGCTCGGCCAGCGGGCGCAGGTACAGGTCGGCCGCGCGGCGCGCGCCCCAGTACACCTCGATCGGCCGGCGCGTGCCCAACCCCAGGAAATGCTCCACGATCGCCTTCACCGGGGCGAAGCCGGTACCGCCGGCCATGAACAGCATCGGCCGTTCCGAATCCTCGCGCGGCACGAAGGTGCCCAGCGGCCCCTCGATGCGCAGCGTGTCGCCCACCCGCAGGCCGTCGGCGACCCAGCCGGTGAAGCCGCCGCCGGCGACGTGGCGCACGTGCAGCTCGATCGCGCCGTCCGGCCGCGCCTCGTTGGCGATCGAGAACGGACGGTGGCGGCCGTCCGGCAGCAGCACGTCCAGGTATTGCCCCGGCAGCCACAGCAGCCGCGCCTCGCCGGGCGCGGGCTGCAGGCGCAGGCCGATCACGTCCGGTGCCAGCGGCCATTTCGCCGCCGCCACCACCTCGAGCCGGCGGCGCGCCACGTCCTCCACCGAGGGCACCTCGCGCGCCTCGATCAGCAGGTCGCTGCATGGCACCGCCTGGCACAGCAGGATCGCGTGGTGCGCGCGCTCGTCCGCGTCCAGCGCCAGCGGGGGGTTGCGCGGATAGGCGCAGCGTCCCCGGCGCAGGATCGCCTTGCAGCTGCCGCACACGCCGGCGCGACAGGAATACGGCAGCGCGATGCCGGCGCACTGCGCCGCCTCCAGCACGGTCTGGCCGGCGGCGACGTCGAAGCGGCGGCCGGAGCCGTGGAGGGTGACGGTGTACACGCGGTGCATTGTCGGCGCGATGGCAGTCGACCGACAATGCGGACTTGACCCGCAGGAATCAACTCGCATGGCGATCTGGAAGCAGGACACCGACCTGGCCCGCCTCAACGGCTGGAGCGCGAACACGCTGATGGAGGCGCTGGGCATCCGCATCACCGCGGTGGGCGAGGACTGGCTGGCCGGCACCATGCCGGTGGACCGGCGCACGCACCAGCCCTACGGCCTGCTGCACGGCGGCGCCTCGGTGGCGCTGGCCGAGACGCTGGGCAGCACCGCGGCGATGCTCACGCTGGATCCGGCGCAGGCGGCGGCGGTGGGCCTGGACATCAACGCCAACCACGTGCGCGGCGTGCGCACGGGCACCGTCACCGGCACCGCGCGGCCGCTGCACCTGGGCCGCAGCACGCAGGTGTGGGAGATCCGCATCGAGGACGAGGCCGGCGCGCTGGTGTGCATCGCGCGGCTGACGATGGCCGTGATCCCGGCGCGGGTGGCGCGGCGGTGAACCCTGGCCTGGCTCCCGCTTGCCCCCACCCGCCACCGCACCCTGCGCCCTCTTCCTTGCGCGGAGCGGGCTGGGGCGGGGGGCCGCACCGGCGATGCCCCCGGGCAAGGACGTGGCTGGGCGATTCCGCAAACTGCGCTTCAGGCGAGCCTTGCCGCGAGCCCCGTCCCCTCGCCCCAACCCTCTTCCCGGCGGGAAGAGGGAGCTGGGCGCTGCGCGCATGAGCGCCGCCGCCCCCTATGCCGACCTCACCCCCGACCGCGTGCTCGACGCGGTCGCCGCCTGCGGGCTGTGGCCGGACGGCCGCCTGCTCGCGCTCAACAGCTACGAGAACCGCGTGTGGCAGGTGGGCCTGGAGGACGCCGCGCCGGTGATCGCCAAGTTCTACCGTCCCGGCCGCTGGAGCGACGCGGCGATCCTGGAGGAGCACGCCTTTGCCCGCGAGCTGGCCGACGCCGAACTGCCGATGGTGGCGCCGCTCGCCTTCGGCGGGCGCACCCTGCTGCACCACGGCGGCTACCGCTACGCGCTGGCGCCGCGCCACGGCGGCCGCGCGCCGGCGCTGGAATCGGCCGAGCAGCTGGAATGGCTGGGCCGGCTGATCGCGCGGATGCACGCGGTGGGCGCGCGCGGCGCCTTCGCGCACCGCGGCGCGGTCGACCGCGCCACGCTGGTGCAGCGCCCGGCGCGCGCGGTGCTCGCCTCGCCGCTGCTGCCCGCGCACCTGCGCGAGCGCTACCGCACCGCGGTGGCGCGGCTGGACGCCGCCATCGCCGCGCGCGAAGCCGCGGTGGGCCCGCTGCGCGCGCTGCGCCTGCACGGCGACTGCCACCCCGGCAACCTGCTGTGGACCGACGCGGGGCCGCACTTCGTCGACCTCGACGACGCGCGCATGGGCCCCGCCGTGCAGGACCTGTGGATGCTCGCCCACGACGGGGCCGCGATGCGGCACCTGCTGGACGGCTATGCCACCATGCGCGATTTCGACCCCGCCGAGCTGGAGCTGGTGCCCGCGCTGCGCGCCATGCGCCAGGTGCACCACGCCGGCTGGATCGCCGAACGCTGGGCCGACCCGGCCTTCCCCGCCGCCTTCCCATTCGCCGCCGAGCCGCCGTGGTGGGAGCGGCACGTGACCGACCTCGCCGAGCTGGCCGAGACGCTCGAATGATTTCCCGCCCTGCCCACCCGCTTCCCATCCCCCGGAGCCACGCATGCGCAATTTCCTGTTCCGCCTGATCGGCATTCTCGAGATCGCCGGCGGCCTGTACGGCGTGGGCGCGATGCTGCGCCGGCTGTGGCCGCTGGGCTCCACGCTGGACAGCCTGCACGCGCTGATCGGGCTGGTGCTGTTCGGCTTCGTGCTGGCCGCCGGCATCCTGCTGGTGGACGGGCAGGAGCGCGGCGTGCGGATGTCCGGCTGGGCCCAGCTGCTGCAGCTGCCGTTGCTCGCCACGCCGGTGTTCAGCTACGCCCTGCATTGCGGCGCCTACTTCAACCTCTACACCACCGCGCACCTGGCGCGGCCGTGGCTGGAAGGCAGCTTCGGCACGCAGGGCTACGCGCTGGCGATCGCCGGGCCCTCGGTGGCGCGCTTCGGCGTCAACCTGCTGGCGCTGCTGTCCTGGCTGGTGCTCAAGCTGCGTTGACCGGAGCCGCCGCGATGAACCTGCCGCCGATGCACTTTCGCACCCGCAAGTGGATCAAGCCCGAGGACCTCAACCCCAACGGCACGCTGTTCGGCGGCAGCCTGTTGCGCTGGATCGACGAGGAGGCCGCGGTCTACGTGATCACCCAGTTGGACAATCCGCGGGTGGTCACCAAGTTCATGTCGGAGATCGACTTCGTCAGCTCGGCGCGGCTGGGCGACATCATCGAGCTGGGCATCACCGCCACCGCATTCGGGCGCACCTCGATCACGCTGCGCTGCGAGGTGCGCAACGTGATCACCCGCAAGAGCATCCTCACCATCGACAGGATCGTGTTCGTCAACCTCGGTCCCGACGGCCTGCCCGCGGCGCACGGCCGCACCGGCACGGCGGACGACGCACCCGCCGGCATGGCCGGCGGGGACGGCTGAACGCGCGGGTTATCATGGGCGGATGACCCATCCTGCCCCGTCCACTGCCATGCCGGTGATCCGGCTCAAGTCCGACCGCGCGCCCGGCCACCCCTGGGTGTGGTCGGCGCAGGTGCACAAGCCGGAGCAGCGGCTGCCGCCCGGCAGCGTGGTGGAGGTGCAGGACGCCAGGGGCCGCTTCGTCGGCCGCGGCTTCTGGAACGGCCACGCGCGCATCGCGCTGCGCCTGCTCGCCCACGATCCGGCCCAGGCGATCGATGCGGACTGGATCGCCGCGCGCATCGCGCGCGCCGTGCGGCTGCGCCGGGAGCTGTTGCGGCTGGACCGCGACAGCGACGCCTGGCGCGTGGTGCACAGCGAGGGCGACGGGCTCTCCGGCCTGGTGGTGGACCGCTATGCCGACGTGCTGGTGGTCGAATACTTCGCCGCCGGCATGTGGCGCCTGCGCGAGGCGATCCACGCCGCGTTGCTGCAGCACTTCCCCGGCGCGCGGCTGTACTGGTTCGCCGAGAGCCATGTGCAGAGGCAGGAATCCTTCGACTGCCGCGCCGCCGAGGCACCCGCGCCGGTGCAGGTGCGCGAGCATGGCCTGGTCTTCCATGCCGCGCCCGGCGCCGGCCACAAGACCGGCTTCTTCGCCGACCAGCGCGACAACCGCAGGCGCTTCGCCGAGCTTGCCCGCGGCCGCCGCGTGCTGGACCTGTGCTGCAACGCCGGCGGCTTCGCCGTGCACGCCATGGCCGCCGGCGCGCGCGCGGCCACCGGCGTGGACATGGACCCGGGCATCCTTGAGATCGCCCGCGCCAACGCCGCCGCCAACGGGGTGGCGGCGGACTTCCGGCAGGCCGACCTCTTCGACTGGCTGCGCGGCGCGGTGGCGCGCGGCGAGCGCTACGACGCGGTGGTGCTCGATCCCCCCAAGCTCACCCGCGACCGCAACCGCGTGCCCGACGCGCTGAAGAAGTACTTCGCGATGAATCGCCTGGCGCTGGACGCGATCCCGCCCGGCGGCCTGCTGCTGACCTGCTCGTGCACCGGCCTGGTCGGCGAGGCGGACTTCCTGGAGATGCTGCGCCGGGTGGCGCTCAACGCCGGCCGCGAGATCCAGCTCCTGGAAGTGCGCGGCGCCGGCCCCGACCACCCGGTGCGCGCCGACGTGCCGGAAGGGCGCTATCTCAAGGCGGTGTTCTGCCGGGTGGACTGAACCGATGGAATGCCTTGCCAGACTCAGGCGGTGGGCCAACCGGGACGACGGCAGGCATTACCGCATCGGAAACCGGCCGATCGGCGCGCTCGAAGCGACGGGCTTGTTCACCTGCATCGCGGCCGTCGCGCTCTGGCAGCTCCATGCCAGGGCCGGCATCGGCGGCCTGTGGGCGTACATCGCGGGGGCCGCCGGTTTTCTCCTGACGATCCCGGGCGGCAACGGCAGCCGCGGCGGCCCGGATGCCTGAGCCGCCGTCCCGCGGCACGCCCATGCCGGGTCGCCCGAAGCGCTGAGACGACGGATCGTAGAATGCCCCCCATCGCACAGCGGATGCTTCCATGTCTCTCGTCGACCTGCTGCTGATCGTCCTCGTCGTCGCCGTGCTGGCGGTGCTCGCGTTGCAGATGGTCGCCCTGCTGCGCCACCGCGGCGACGGCGAGCTGCGCGCGCGGCTGGACGCGCTGCGCGACGACGGCGAGCGGCTGGAACGCCTGCTGCGCGAGGAGCAGCGCGCCGGCCGCGGCGAGCTGGCGGCCGCGCTGGCGCGTTTCGGCGAGCAGCAGCAATCGCACCAGTCCGCGCTCGCCGATGCCGACGACAAGCGCATGGCCGAGCTGCGCAGCACGTTCGACGGCCGCCTCGCCCAGCTCACCGAGCGCACCGACGCCGGCCTGCAGGCGCTGGCGCAGCGGCTGACCGAGGACGCGCGCCGGAACCGCGAGGAGAACGCGCTCGCGCTGGCCCGCTTCGGCGAGCAATTGCAGCAGCGCCTGGCCGCGCTCACCGCCGACCACGAGCAGCGCATGGCCGAGGTGCGCGCCACGCTGGAGGCCAAGCTCGGCGCGATCCAGCAGGACAACGCGGCCAAGCTGGAGCAGATGCGCGCCACCGTGGACGAGAAGCTGCACGCCACGCTGGAGACGCGGCTGGGGCAGTCCTTCCAGCTGGTTTCCGAGCGGCTGGAGGCGGTGCAGCGCGGCCTGGGCGAGATGCAGTCGCTGGCCACCGGCGTGGGCGACCTGAAGCGCGTGCTGAGCAACGTCAAGACCCGCGGCATCCTCGGCGAGGTGCAGCTGGGCGCGCTGCTGGAGCAGATGCTCACCCCCGAGCAGTACGCCGCCAACGTGGCCACCGTGCCGGGCAGCGGCGAGCGCGTGGAGTTCGCCATCCGCCTGCCGGGCACGGACGCGGTCCCGGTGTGGCTGCCAGTGGACGCCAAGTTCCCGCGCGAGGACTACGAGCGCCTGCTCGATGCGCAGGAGCGCGCCGACGCCGTGGCGGCCGAGCAGGCCGCGGCGGCGCTGGAGCGGCGCGTGCGCGAGGAGGCGCGGGCGATCCGCGGCAAGTACGTCGCGCCGCCGCACACCACCGACTTCGCCGTGCTGTTCCTGCCCACCGAGGGCCTGTACGCCGAGGTGCTGCGCCGCCCCGGCCTGTTCGAGGCGCTGCAGCGCGAACACCACGTGACGGTGGCCGGCCCCACCACGCTGTCGGCGCTGCTCAACAGCCTGCAGCTCGGCTTCCGCACGCTGGCGATCGAGAAGCGCAGCAGCGAGGTGTGGCAGCTGCTCGGCGCGGTGAAGACCGAGTTCGGCAAGTTCGGCGGCATCCTCGACGCCGCGGTCAAGCAGGTCGACACCGTGCGCAACACGCTGCAGAAGGCCTCCGGCAAGACCACCACCATCGCACGCCGGCTGCGCGAGGTGGAATCGCTGCCCGGCGAGTCCGTGCAGGCGCTGCTGGGCGAGGATGCGGCGGCGCCCGGGGCGCCGCTCGACGAGGCATGAACGGCCCTTCGCGTTCCGGCCTGCCGCACCGCCTGCGCCGGGCGGCCGCGGAGCTGGTCGCGCTGCACCACGACCTGCCGCTGCGCGAGCGCCTGCGCACCGGGCTGGCGCAGGGCCTGCGCGCGGCCGCCGGCGCCTCGCTGGGCTACTTCGGCGCGCGCTGGCTCGGCCTCGGCGCAGGCTTCTGGGCGGCGATCACCGCCATCGCCGTGACCCAGGGCAACTATGCCGGCGTGAAGAACCTCTCGCGCGACCAGCTCGCCGGCGCGCTGGTGGGCGGCGCCTACGGGCTGGCCTCCGCGGTGTGGGGCCACGACCGCTTTCCGGTCTATCTGCTGGCGGTGCTGCTGGGCATGCTCACCTGCTGGGCGCTGAAGCTCGGCTCGGCCGGACGCATCAGCGGCATCACCACCACCATCGTGATGCTGGTGCCCCTCGGCGGCGGCTTCGCGCACATCGCCCTGATGCGCGTCGCCGAGGTGGCGCTGGGCGCGCTGGGCGCCCTGCTGGTCGCGCGCGCCGGCGGCTGGCTGGAGGCCCGCCTGGCGCCGCCGCGCTGATCCGGCGGGCCTGCGAGGTGCGCTAGACTGGCGGCCTTTTTTCCAGCCGAGGACATGGCATGAGCGAGCCGGCACACCCGCCCGGGGTCACCCGCGAGCAGGCCGAGGAGGCGGTGCGCACGCTGCTGCGCTGGGCCGGCGAGGATCCCCTGCGCGAGGGCCTGCTGGACACGCCCAAGCGCGTGGTGAAGGCGTACCGCGACTGGTTTTCAGGCTATGCCGAGGATCCGGCGGAATTCCTCAAGCGCACCTTCAAGGAGGTCGAGGGCTACGACGAGATGGTCGTGCTGCGCGACATCGAGTTCGAGAGCCACTGCGAGCACCACATGGCGCCGATCATCGGCCGCGCCCACGTCGGCTACCTGCCGACCCACCGCGTGGTCGGCATCAGCAAGCTGGCGCGCGTGGTGGAAGGCTATGCGCGGCGCTTCCAGGTGCAGGAGAAGCTCACCGCGCAGATCGCCAACTGCATCAGCGAGACGCTGATGCCGCGCGGCGTGGCGGTGGTGATCGACGCCAGCCACGAGTGCATGACCACCCGCGGCGTGCACAAGCGCGGCGTGTCGATGATCACCAGCCAGATGCTCGGCGTGTTCCGCGACGACGCGCGCACCCGCGCCGAATTCCTGCAGTTCATCGGCATCGACCGCGGCCATCGCTGAGGCCGGCCGGGCCCGGACCGCTGCGGGCCCGGCCGCCGCCGGCCAGGCACCCGGCGCCCCGTCCCACGTGCACATCGACCTCGCC
>Ga0180221_1000155_pt1 | contig 92298 bp, 67 predicted proteins | sample eDN5th37CKraftMG_FD_151339 | JGI IMG/M metagenome (GOLD analysis project Ga0180221, IMG submission 151339) | Enriched Miracle-Growth compost microbial communities from Emeryville, California, USA - eDNA 5th pass 37_C Kraft MG (version 2) (version 2) ... | reverse complement strand
AGAAGTGCCGCGAGTACGCGCAGAGCCAGATCGATGCCCAGCGCGCCGACTTCAAGCGCCTGGGCGTGCTGGGCGACTGGGAGCGCCCGTACCGCACGATGGACTTCCGCTTCGAGGCCGACATGCTGCGCGCGCTCGCGCGCATCGTCGCCAACGGCCACGTGGTGCGCGGCGCCAAGCCGGTGTACTGGTGTTTCGACTGCGGCTCGGCGCTGGCCGAGGCGGAGATCGAGTACGGCGACAAGGTCTCGCCCGCGGTGGACGTGGCCTATGACGCGGTCGATCCCGGGGCGCTGGCGGCGAAGTTCGGCGTGGACGCGGGCGACGCCATCGTCGCCGTCCCGATCTGGACCACCACGCCGTGGACGCTGCCGGCCAGCCAGGCGGTGTCGCTGGGCGCGGAGCTGGACTACGCGCTGGTCGAAGGGCCCTCGCGCGGCGGCCGGCGCGTGCTGCTGGTGATCGCCAGCGCCCTGGTCGACAAGGTGCTCGCGCGCTATGCCCCTCCTCCTCCGGGGGAGGGTGCCCGCAGGGCGGGAGAGGGTGCGGGCGGAGCGCAGCCTTCCGGTTTCGCCGAACCCTCGCCCCCGGCCCCTCTCCCGGAGGGAGAGGGAGGCAGGGTGCTCGGCCACGCCAGCGGCGCCGCGCTCAACGGCGTGAAGCTGCGCCATCCGTTCTACGACCGCGAAGTGCCGGTGCTGCTCGGCGAGCACGTCAGCGCCGAGGACGGCACCGGCGCCGTGCACACCGCGCCCGACCACGGCGTGGAGGACTTCGTGGTCTCCCGCGCGCACGGCATCGGCACGCTGAACCTAGTCGACGGCCGCGGCGTCTATCGCGCCGACACGCCGGCTGCCGACGGCGTCGAGCTGGCCGGCATGCACGTGTGGAAGGCCAACGAGGCGCTCGTCGAGCTGCTGCGCGCGCGCGGCGTGCTGCTGGCCTTCGCCAAGATCGAGCACAGCTACCCCAACTGCTGGCGGCACAAGACGCCGGTGATCTACCGCACCACGCCGCAGTGGTTCATCGGCATGGAGCAGGCCGGGCTGCGCGACGCCGCGCTGGCCTCGATCAGGCGCGTGCGCTGGGTGCCCTCGTGGGGCGAGGAGCGCATCGCCGGCATGGTGGCCGGGCGTCCGGACTGGTGCATCAGCCGCCAGCGCACCTGGGGCGTGCCGATCGCGCTGTTCGTGCACAAGGCCACGCAGGAGCCGCACCCGGACTCGGTGGCGCTGCTGGAGCAGGTGGCCCGGCGGGTGGAGCAGGGCGGCATCGACGCCTGGTACGAGCTGGACGCGGCCGAGCTGCTCGGCGACCAGGCCGGCGACTACGAGAAGGTCACCGACGTATTGGACGTGTGGTTCGACTCCGGCGTCACCCACTTCGGCGTGATCGGCCAACGCCCCGAGCTGCAGCAGGGCGACGCGCGCGAGTACACCGTGATGTACCTGGAAGGCTCGGACCAGCACCGCGGCTGGTTCCAGTCCTCGCTGCTCACCTCGGCCGCGATCCACGGCCGCGCGCCCTACGACCACGTGCTCACCCACGGCTTCACCGTGGACGCCCAGGGCCGCAAGATGTCCAAGTCGCTGGGCAACGTGGTGGCGCCGCAGAAGGTGATGGACACGCTGGGCGCCGACGTGCTGCGCCTGTGGGTGGCCTCGGCCGACTACCGCAACGAGATGAGCGTCTCCGACGAGATCCTGAAGCGCGTGTCCGACGGCTACCGCCGCCTGCGCAACACCGCGCGCTTCCTGCTCGGCAACCTCGACGGCTTCGATCCCGCGAAGCACCTGGTCGCGGTGGAGGACAGCCTGCCGCTGGACCAGTGGGCGGTGCAGCAGGCCCACGACGTGCAGCAGGCGGTGATCGCCGCCTACGAGCGCTACGACTTCCCGGAGATCGTCGCCCGCGTGCAGAACTTCTGCACCAACGAGATGGGCGCGCTGTACCTGGACATCACCAAGGACCGCCTCTACACCATGCCGACCGGCAGCCACGGCCGGCGCAGCGCGCAGAGCGCGATGTACCGCATCGCCGAGGCGCTGGTGCGCTGGCTGGCGCCGGTCCTGAGCTTCACCGCCGAGGAGATCTGGCGGCACCTGCCCGGCGGGCGCGGCGAGAGCGTGCTGTTCGAGACCTGGTACGACGGCCTGGCGGCCACGCAGGGCTCGCCCGAGCAGCGCCGTTGGTGGGCCGACCTGCTGGCGATCCGCGACGCCGCCGCGCGCGTGCTGGAGGGCATGCGCAAGGCCGAGCGGATCGGCGCCGCGCTGGAGGCGAAGCTGGCGATCCACGCCGACGCGGCCACCGTGGCGCGTTACGCGCCGGCGGCGGAGGAACTGCGCTTCTTCTTCATCACCTCGGACGTGCGGCTGGACCTGGCCGGCGGCCAGCCGGCGGACGCCGTGCCCGCCGAGCTGGAGGGCGCCGAGGCGTGGGTGTCCGCCACGGTCGGCGAGGCACCCAAGTGCGTGCGCTGCTGGCACCGCCGCGACGACGTCGGCAGCCACCCGGAGCACCCGGAGCTGTGCGGGCGCTGCGTGAGCAACGTGGAGGGCCCGGGCGAAACCCGCCGCTGGTTCTGATCCGCACCGCTTTTCCCTCTCCCCGGAGGGGAGAGGGCAGGGTGAGGGACCATCCTGGCGACAAGCTTCCCCACCGTCGTTCCGGCGCAGGCCGGAATCCAGTCGCGGGACGCCCGGCGGCCGCGATCCGGCCCGGCCGGCGCCGATGGATGTAATGTTCGTTGCCCCGAGCCATGGCGTCGCCGGCTTCCGGCCAGCGCCGGAGCGACGGACAAAGCATGGGGACGGCCCTTTCGCCAGGCCGGCCCCTCACCCCAACCCTCTCCCCGGAGGGGAGAGGGCGTAAACCACCTTCGTATGATCGACCCATGACAGCGAAACCCAACGCCTTGCCCTGGCTGCTGCTCTCCGCCGCGGTGGTGGCGCTCGACCAGCTCAGCAAGTGGTGGGCGCTGACCGCGCTGCAGCCGCCGGGCACGCCGCATCCGGTGATCCCCGGCCTGCTCGACTGGACGCTGGCCTTCAACACCGGCGCGGCCTTCAGCTTCCTCGCCGACGGCAGCGGCTGGCAGCGCTGGTTCTTCGTGGTGCTGGCGCTGGCCATCGGCGCGGTGCTGGTGCTGTGGCTGGCGCGCACGCCGCGCCGCGACTGGCGCACCGCCGCGCCGCTGGCGCTGGTGGTGGGCGGGGCGTTCGGCAACGTGGTCGACCGCCTGCACGCCGCGCAGGTCACCGACTTCATCCACGTGCACTACCGGCAGTGGAGCTACCCGGTGTTCAACGTGGCCGACTGCGCCATCACGGTGGGCGCGGTGATGCTGGTCGCGTTCGGGCTGTTCGGCGGCAAGGCCGGCGGCGCCGTGCGATAATCCGCGGCCTGCCGAGAGCGCAGCGGCGCCTGGGCGCCGTGCCCGCGGAAGCGGGCGTCATCCGGAACGGACGGCACGGCTTCCCGCCCCGCGCGGGAACGTTGCCGCCCCAGAAGCCCCCGACGAGGTCTGCCTTGGACATCCTGCTCGCCAACCCCCGCGGCTTCTGCGCCGGCGTGGACCGCGCCATCGCCATCGTCGAGCGCGCGCTGGAGTCCTACGGCGCGCCGATCTACGTGCGCCACGAGGTGGTGCACAACCGCTACGTGGTGGACAGGCTGCGCGCCGGCGGCGCGGTGTTCGTGGAGGAGCTGCGCGAGGTGCCGGACGGCGCCACGGTGATCTTCAGCGCGCACGGCGTCTCGCAGGCGGTGCGCGAGGAGGCGGCGCGGCGCGACCTCAAGGTGTTCGACGCCACCTGCCCGCTGGTCACCAAGGTGCACATGGAGGTGGCGCGCCTGGGCCGCATCGGCCGCAGCGTGGTGCTGATCGGCCATGCCGGCCACCCGGAGGTGGAGGGCACGATGGGGCAGTGGAACCCGGCCAACGCCGGCGAGATCCTGCTGGTGGAGTCGGTGGAGGACGTCGCCCGGCTGGCGCCGAGGCAGCCGCACCTCCTTTCCTACGTCACCCAGACCACGCTGTCGGTGGACGACACCAAGGTCATCATCGAAGCGCTGCGCGCGAGGTTCCCCGACATCGAGGGCCCGCGCAAGGACGACATCTGCTACGCCACGCAGAACCGCCAGGACGCGGTGCGCCGCCTGGCCGACGCGGTGGACCTGGTGCTGGTGGTCGGCTCGGTCAACAGCTCCAATTCCAACCGCCTGCGCGAGCTGGCCGAGAAGCAGGGCGTGCGCGCCTACCTGATCGACGGCGCCGAGCACATCGAGCGCGCCTGGCTGGACGGCGTGCGCCGGATCGGCCTCACCGCCGGCGCCTCCGCGCCGGAGAAGCTGGTGCGCGACGTGATCGCCCGCCTGCAATCCTGGGGCGCCGGCGAGGTGCGCGAGCTGGACGGCGAGCCGGAAACCATCACCTTCGCATTGCCGAAGGAGCTGCGCATGGCCGGAGGCTCGCCCAGCCGGCTTTGATGCGTTTCTCCCTCTCCCCTCCGGGGAGAGGGTCGGGGTGAGGGGCCATGCGTGCGACAACAGCCTTGCCTGTGCGAAGGCGATCTTGCCTATGTGAAACGCCACCGCGAGCCCGCCCCCTCACCTCGGTCCTCTCCCCGGAGGGGAGAGGAGGTCAAAGCAGGGTCTTGCGCTTCGTTTGGCCGTCTTTCCCCTCAACCACGCTCCGGAACACCGCCACAGCAAAAAGGCCCGCATCGCTGCGGGCCTTTCCGTTCCAAGCTGGTGCCGGAAATAGGATTCGAACCTACGACCTACGCATTACGAATGCGCCGCTCTACCAACTGAGCTATTCCGGCGGAGAACCAACGATTCTACGGAGGGCGGATAGAGGGCGCAAGCGCCGTGCCGGTTCGCCAGCCGGCCGGCCGGGCCGTATCCGGCCATGGCCCCATGCCCCAAATCCGACGTCGCCTCGACCTTGTGATGCCGTTCCATCGGAGCTGTGAGGCGGCGCAAGCCAGCCCCGGTCCGGCAAACCGCTCGTCGGCCGAATGCCGCCGCTTGTCGGCCGGACACTGGCAACGGGCTGGCTGGCGAGGCGAAAGTTCCGTTGGGGTATCAGGGAGAATTTCCATGCAACTTCTGTCGCGTCAGCGGGGCATCTCGCTGATCGAGGTGCTGATGGCCGTGCTCATTTTCAGCATCGGCCTGATCGGCCTGGCCGGGCTGCTGGTCATGGCCACGCGGTCCAACCATGCCGCCTACCTGCGTACCCAGGCCATCTTCCTGGCCGGCAACATGGCCGACCGCATGAGCGCCAACCCGGTCGGCGTGTGGAACGGTAGCTACGACTCGACGAGCTACCCCGTCAGCGCCAGCACGGCGGCCAACAACGACTGCAGCGCCGGCTGCACGCCCGATGCGCTGGCCAGCTCGGACCAGCGCGCCTGGAGCCGCCAGCTCAAGACGTTCCTGCCGGGCGTATCCGCCACGATCAAGTGCGACAAGACCAGTGCGGGCTATACCCCGGCAAGCTGGATTCCCCCTTCGAGCAGTTCGTCGGCGCCGGCGCCGACGCCCGGACAGATCGGCATGCGTCCGCCTTATGGCGGTAGCTGCGCGATGCACATCGCGTGGACCGAGCAGGGCAACGGCAGCAAGCTCGCCCGTTCCGCCTCGACGCAGAGCTTTGACTGGGAGTTCCAGCCGTGAGCGCGATCCCGAGCCTGCGCCGGCAATCCGGCCTCACCCTGATCGAGCTGATGGTGGCGATGGTGCTGGGCCTGATCGTGGCCGCCGGCATCGTCACCGTGTTCCTCTCCACCTCCAACAGCAACCGAGCGCAGACGCAGATGGCGCGCCTGCAGGAGGAGGGGCGCTTCGCCGTCACGCAGCTCAAGGACGACCTGCGCATGGCCAACGGCCAGTACTGCACCAATTCCGGCGGCGTCGCCAAGGCCGCCGCGGCGTCGCAGGTGTACCTGGACGGCCTGCGCGCGCCCAAGATCTATGCCAAGGGCATCACTTCGGCGCTGGCCGACGTCACCACCGCTTTCGGCACCACCAGCGGAACGGTCACCTATCCGGCCGAGCCCACCAGTCCCTATTCGATGCCGTCCTTCCTGTCCATGCGGGGCTACGACTGCGGCAAGACTTCGGCCGACTGCAAGCCGATCGATCCGCATTCGTCGGTGGCGTCGATCCCCGCGATGGGCAAGGCCGTCAACAACCGCGTCGTCGGCACCGACGTGCTCACCGTGCGCTACGTGAACGACTCGCGCGGCTGGGCGGTGGTGGACAGCGGCGTCACCGGCACCCACCTCGCCGTGGCCACTTCCAGCCCCAACGCGATCCTGAGCGTCACGCTGGCACAGGCGACATCGAGCGAGCCGCCGCCGTCGGACTTCACCGCGGGCCACTTCGCCATGCTGGCCGACTGCTCCAACGCGCAGGTATTCGCCGTCAACAAGTCCGGCAATGTGCTGACGCCGGCCGGCGCATCCAGCAGCTTTGCCACGCCGGCGCCGATGCAGCCCCTGTCCGCCCCCAAGCTGTTCGACTTCAACCGCGACTTCCAGACCGTCACCTACTACGTGAAGGTGGTGGACAACGGCAATGGCCAGACCACCGGCGCCCTGGTCCGCCGAGTCAACGGCGGCGCCGGCAATCCTGGCGGCTCCGAGGACGAGCTGGTGCGCGGCGTCGAGCGGCTGGACTTCCGCTATGGCGTCGAGGACGCCGATGGCAAGGTGCGCTACCTCGACGCGGGCGCCGTCGACAAGGCCGATAGCATCAACTGCCCGCCGCAGGAGCCGGATGCCATCACTACCAAGGGCTGCCTGTGGCGCGCGGTCAGCAGCATCGAAGTGAACATGGTCATCGACGGCCAGGTCCCGCTCTACACCATGACCGCCCCCGACATGGCCTACACCTACGGCATCGACGGCGTGACGGCAGCGCCGCAGCCGCCTTCGTCGCACACCATCAAGCCGAGCGACCAGGGCTTCCCCGACCCGATGATCCGCCGCGAATTCACCGCCGTGGTGTCGGTGCGCAACTTCAACCCCTGAAGCCGACGGGGCCGACGTTTCCATGATCCGGAGCATTCCCATGATCCAGCCACGCCATTTCCACGGCATGCGCCGCGCACAGCGCGGCGTGGTGCTGATGGTCGCGCTGATCTTCCTCGTGCTGTTGACCATCCTGGCCATCAGCGCCTCGGGCCGGTCGCTGCTGCAGGAACGCATGGTCGGCGGCCTGCACAACGCCCAGCTGGCGGAGATGAGCGCCGAGACCGCGCTGCGCGGCGCGGAGTGGAAGCTGTGGACCAGCACCTCCAAGCTCACCAGCACGCCGCTGCTCTGCGGCACCGGCGTGCTGGCCGGCAGCTGCTACCGCTACGACCCTTCCAATACGGCCATCTACGGCGCCACCGGCACCGTCACCAAGTTCCGCACCAGCCCGACCTGGGTCGCCACGGGGGCGCAGACCTACAAGGGGCCCGGCAACAGCCGCGACTACACCAGCCCGGACAGTAGTCGCCTCACCAGCAAGCTGGCCAGGAATCCGGTCTACCTGATCGAGGACATGGGCGTGGAGCTGCCGCCCGGGGTCAGCAGCGGCCTGCACGAGTCGGGGGCCACCGGCAGCGGCAGCGGCGGCGCCGGCAGCACCAGCCGCCATATCTACCGCATCACTGCCCGCGCCACGGGCGGCACTGACAACACGGTGCGCGTGCTGGAAAGCACGTTCGCCGCCAAGAGCAACTGAGTCGGAGCCCTACGCCATGCGTATCCGTCGTTTCGTCCCGGGCCGCAAGCACGCGCTGGCCGTCGGTTTCGCGCTGACGCTGGCGGGTGGGTTGTCCGCACCCTTCACCCCGGAAGCCAACGCAGGCGCCGCGCAGATGCTGGCGCTGTCCACCTTGGCGGGTGCCGCCGCGGCCAGCACGGCGGCTCCGCCCGTGGGCGCCGTGGAGCTCAGCCCCACGCCGCCGAACGACACCCAGGCGGTAGCGCCGAACATCGTGGTGACGTTCGACGATTCCGGGTCGATGGCCAATAACTATATGGGCGACAACCGCCCCTACGATTCCGGCAGCTGGTCGGGGCCATGGCGCTGCGCGGGCGTGATCGATCCACGGATCGCCGACTCGAACGACATTCGTTCCAGTGCGATGAACGGTGTCTACTACAACCCCAATGTGATCTATTCGCCACCGAAGAAGGCGGATGGCACGTCGTTCCCCGATGCTGATGCCTCGCTCAAGCGAGTGCCGGAAGACGGCATCGGTGTCAATCGACCCTATAACAAGATAACCCTGGCAAGCACGGGTGGCTACAACAACAATCCCAACGGTGATGTGGACACGTCGGTCGCCACAGACCTGACCGGAACGACCACCACCACTTATCCCAAGATCAAGACGACTTATGTCAGGTTCGGCGACCAAAGTGTCTGCCCGGCCAACGCGGATGCAGGTTCATGTACCACGGCATCTTCCGGTCAAATAAATAAAGGGACCTCCAGGAGGCCGAAATATACCTATGTATACTTCATCAAAAATTATGATGGAAGTACGGGGAGTGGTTTCTCAACGATCTATTATGGCATCAATCTCTCCGTTCAAAATTCAAGTGGAAATAATTATACGGAGGTCGACGGGGACCAAACCAGCGTCAATACGACTATTACCAGCCAGTACACAACCTGGACCGTAACGGTCGACGATACGACAAAAAGGCCGACCGTCACGGACAATCGCTGGAAGTGCGGCTATGGCAGTTCGCCGATGGATCCGACCCAGACGGGTCCAGACGGCCATGCCTATCCCAATGGTGGCCCGTACTATTACCGCTACAAATCGTCCGCGCCGACGATCACCACGGATTCGTATGGCCGTCCGGACAGCAATGGCCTCGGCAACCTCTACAACAAGGACAACTGGGAGGCCGTGGCGGTCCCCAACACCAACGTGACGATCAACGGCGTGACGGTGAACCAGTGGCAGAACTTCGCCAACTGGTACGCCTACTACCGGACGCGCAACCTGATGACGCGCACGTCGCTTTCGAGAGTGTTTGGCGGGCTGGGTACCGCCACGCCATCGGGGGGGTACGGTAATTCGTTCCGGGTGGCCTGGCAGAACCTGTATACCGGCGACACGTTCCACCTGCAGGACAGCACGATCATTTCCAGCCTCTATGACCTCAACTCGCCGGCGTGCGATCCGAGCTCGGTGAAACCCTCGGACGTGGCGTTGCAGACCACCACGCCTTACAGAACCGAGCCCAACTGCTATCGCAGCGGCTTCTTCAACTGGATTTTCGGGGTCGACGCCACCAGCGACACGCCGGCGCGTGCCGCCGCGATCCGTGCCGGCAAGTTCTTCCAGCGCGGTTACAACGCATCGACCAAAAAGGGCAACACCGGCGCCAGCGGCGATCTGCACGATCCCTATTGGGAGCCGCCGGCGGACAGCACCGCCGACGGTCTGGAACTGGTCTGCCGCCAGAACTTCCACATGCTTGTGACCGACGGCTACTGGAACGAAAGCAGCAATTACACCATCCCCGACATCAAGAACTCGACGGCGAGCACGACCTTGCCGGACGGCACCGAATACTCGAATACGGCGGCCGAGTCGCGCGTGTTCTGGGACGTCCAGGGAAACAGCCAGTACACGCCCTCCCAGGCCGACATCGCCTTCCACTACTGGGCGACCAACCTGCGCCCGGACCTCTACGACTCGGCCAACGGCAAGGTCGTGCCGCCCTACATGCCGGACGCGACCACCGGCGTGGTGTCGGGTGCGACGTCCACCACGCTGGAAAAGTATTTCAACCCCAACAACGACCCGGCCAACTGGCCGCACATGGTCGAGTACATGGTGACGCTGGGCGTGCCAGGCAAGCTTACTTATTCGAGCGACGTGGACTGCAACAAGACCAGCAGCAATGACATCTGCGCTCTACGCCAGGGAAATAGCAATTCCTCTGGCGCCAAAGGTTGGCCCGCTCCCAAGAACAACGATCCGACCGGCATTGACGACACCTGGCACGCCGCCGTCAACAGCCGCGGCGCTTACTTCAATGCCGCCAATCCGCAAGATCTGGTGGACCAGCTGAGCTCGATCCTGACGAACATCAGCGCGCGCAGCGCGCCGGCGACGACGGGAGCCATCAACACATCGGTGCTTACGTCGGGAGCTCTCGGCTTCAATACGGGCTACAGCACGGCCGACTGGACCGGCACGATGCAGGCGGTCATGGTCAATGCCGACGGCACGACTTCCGCTTCCGCGGCGTGGGACGCCGGTTCCATCCTGGACAACAAGGACAAGACGCCGCCTGATGACAGGACCATTCTTACCGCGAAGGAGGACAGCAGCGGCAACTTCGCCGGCGGCGTGGAATTCAAGACATTCGACAGCCTGGACAGCGCCGGCAAGACCTTGCTTGGCGGCACGCCGGCCAGCGTCGACCCGGACAACGACACCGGGCAGACCCGTGTCGAATACCTGCGTGGCGACCGCAGCAAGGAAGGCACGACCTTCCGCGCGCGCAACCATCTGCTCGGCGCGATCATCGGTTCGCAGCCCGTCTACGTGTCCTATCCCGCCAGTGGCTACCGCAACACCTGGCCGTCAGGTTCGCCGGAGCAGAAGGCGATGGCCAATGACGACGCGAACTGCGGCAGCAGCACTCCGTCCACCTGCCACAGCTACGAGTATTTCGTGCAGGATCACCTCAGTCGCAAGGCGGCCGTATACGTGGGCGCGAACGACGGCATGCTGCACGCCTTCGATGCCTCCGAGTACGAGGACACCGACACTACGCCCAGCACTGTCAAGCCGACCGCGGATGCGGGCAAGGAGCTTTTTGCTTACGTGCCGCGCTCGGTCTATGGCAACTTGGGCAACCTGACGGTCAAGAACAACTTCAAGTTCATGCCGACGGTGGACGGGATTCCGGTGACGCGCGACGTGTTCTTCAGCCAGGACACCACCACGCCGGTGGCGACCAGCAAGGGCTGGCACACCATCCTGGTCGGTGGGCTGCGGCTGGGCGGCCGCGGCATATACGCGCTGGACATCACCGATCCGACCGGCATGTCGGCGGGCAAGGTGCTGTGGGAGTTCAATGCCGATCAGCCCGATCAGGGGGCTTGGACCGACGACCTGGGCAACAGCAATCCAGGCGGCAAGCCGTCCGACCTCGGCTATACCTATGGCCAGCCGAACATCGGCCGCCTGGCCAACGGCAAGTGGGTGGTGCTGGTGCCGGTCGGCTATTTCCCGGACTGCAGCAAGGCGCCGTTCACTGCCGCCACCTGTTCCTATCCGGCGGCGGCATCGAACAAGTTCAGCTCGCTGTTCATCCTGGATGCGCAGACCGGCAAGCTGATCCGCGAGATAACGACGCCCGATCCGGACAAGGTGTCCGGCGCAGTAGCCAGCCATGGCCTGGCCACGCCGGTGCTGGGAGACTACAACGACGACCAGATCGACGATGTGGCTTTCGCCGGCGACCTTGACGGCAACCTGTGGCGCTTCGACCTGAGTTCTTCCAAACCGAACTCGTGGAGCGTCTCGCTGGCCTACCAGCCGGCGACCGCCGGCGTGCAGCCGATCACCTCGATGCCGCGCCTGTTCGGCGATCCGGCGACCAACAAGTTCATCGTGGTGTTCGGCACGGGCAAGTACCTGGGAGCCGGCGACAACACCAGCGGCAGCGCGTCGACGCAGGCGGTCTACGGCATCCGCGATCTCGGCAAGACGGTGAAGATCGGCGACTTGGTGCAGCAGACGCTCAGCGAGGCCACCGCCGACGACAACAAGACGGTCGCACGGGGACTGACCAACAATAAGGTGCCGGCCGACAAGGGAGGCTGGTATTTCAATCTTGGGCCGAGTGATTCGTCCAAGGGCGAACGTGTGGTGGTGACGCCGGGCGCCCTGTTCGATACCGGACGCGCGGTGATCCAGACCCTGATCCCGGGTACCAACGATCCCTGCAGCGCCAGCATCCAGGGCGCGGTGATGGTGGTGGATGCGGCCACCGGCGGTTCGGGGGGCGGCTTGACTGGGCCGGCGGTCGCTGCCTGGAAGACAGGCGCTACCTCGGTTGTCGGCGGCCGCGTCAACAATCCACGCACGACCGGCACGGTGCCGCTGGCGACAACGGTCGGCGGTGGTACCGTGCTGATTCCGGGCCTCAAGCTGTCCGGTGGCGACAGCGTGCTGAACATCAACGATGCGGTATGGCGCCGTCGTTCGTGGCGGGAGGTCAACAATGATTGATGTCAGGGGACGGGGAATGAATCGACAGCGCGGTTTCACCCTGGTCGAGCTGATGGTGGTGGTGGTGATCATCGCCATCCTCGCTTCCTTCGCGGTGCCGGCCTACCTGCGCTACGGCATCCGGGCGAGGCGCGTGGATGGGCAGGAGCTGCTGCTGCGCGTGGCCAACGCGCAGGAGCGCTACTACGCGACCAACAACCACTACGGTTCGCTCGACCAGCTCGGCTACACCACGGCCGATTCGCGGCTTTCCGAGAAGAGCTACTACAGCCTGTCGATGGACCCGGCCTCGGACAGCACGTCGGCGCAGGCCTTCACCGCCACTGCCACGCCAGTGGCGGGCGGGCCGCAGGCGAAGGACGACTGCAAGAATCTCACCATCAACAGTGCGGGCGTGAAAGGACAGAGCGGCAGCACGACCAACGGCAGCTGCTGGTGACGGCCATGCATCCCTCCCCGAAGAAAGCGCGCGGCTTCTCCCTGCTGGAACTGATGGTGGCCCTGGCGGTGGCGTCGATCCTGGCGGTGGTCGCCGCGCCCAGCTTCCGCGACATGCTGCGGAGGAACAAGGTGAGCGCGACCAGCAATGCCTTGCTGGCCGACCTGGCCTACGCTCGCAGCGAGGCGATCAATCGGGGCAACATCGTCTCTATCTGCCCCAGTACCGACCAAAAGTCATGCACGTCCAGCAGTACGGCCTACGAGTCGGGATGGATCATCTACACGTACGTGCCTGGCAAGGGCAAGGCCAATACCGCCTATGACAACAGCGACAGCAGCAACATCCTGCTGCGGGCCAGCAACGCGCGCGACAACGTTTCGATCCGGTCCGTGGACAGCACGATCGTGAGCTTCGGCTCCCAGGGGCAGACCCAGCCGTCCAGCAAGCAGTTCAAGTTCGATGTGTGTTTCCTCCCCCCGGGTGTTTCGGGCAGCGGCAGCAGCACGGACAAGGTGCCGGGCGCGATGCTCACGGTGAACGCCTCCGGCAGCGCCAGCTCGAAGTCGTTGCCGGTGCAGACGACCTGCGTGCCGAGCTGAACGTCTCTTCGGGGCGTCATGGGCCAACGAAAAAGGCCACCGCGAGGTGGCCTTCTTCGTCGATTCGATGGTGGGCGGTACAAGGATCGAACTTGTGACACCTGCCGTGTGAAGGCAGTGCTCTACCGCTGAGCTAACCGCCCGCCGGGAGCGCGCAACTATACGGGGTGCCGGTGCGGCGGTCAAGCGGGGTGGCGGGGGCGGTTGCTACAATCCGCGGCCCCCCGTCCATCAGATGCCGCAGCCATGCACGAAGTCCTGACCTCGTTTCACCTCGTGACCATCACGCCGTGGAAGCTGATCGGCTATCTCGGCACCTTCCTGTTCACCGCGCGCTGGTTCGTGCAGTTCTACGCGACCAGGAAGCAGAAGAAGGTGGTGGTGCCGATGATGTTCTGGTACCTGTCGGTCAGCGGCAGCCTGCTCACGCTGATCTATTTCATCTGGGGCAAGAACGACTCGGTGGGCATCATCCAGACCGCCTTCCCGATGTTCGTGTCGGTCTACAACGTGTTCGCCCATCTGCGCTCGCGCAAGCCGGAGACGGTGGCGCCGGGCGGGCCGGAGGAAAGCTGAGCGGGCGTCCCGGCTGGTCTGGCTGGGTGGCCGGCGGCGGTGTCTCTTGGCCTATCGGCCGTAACGGTGGCGCCGGCCCCTGTCCTGAGGGGATCAGGCGGTGGGTAGCGCGTGTCGTCGCCGTTTTTGATTCGTCATTCCGGCCTGTGCCGGAATGACGGGCGGAGGTCGTGGGCGTATCGGTGGGATCGCAAGAGTGGCCCCTCACCCCGGCCCTCTCCCCGGAGGGGAGAGGGGGCAAGACCCGGCGCAGGGCTGTCGCTTGCGCATCTCCCGCCGTACCGGGAGGGAGGGCGGTTCACTCGGGATCGTAGTCGAGGTTGGGGGCGAGCCAGCGCTCGGCTTCCTCGCGGGTCCAGCCCTTGCGCCGGGCATAGTCCTCGACCTGTTCGCGGGTGACGCGGCCGACCACGAAATACTGGCTGTCCGGGTGCGCGAAGTACCAGCCGGAGACGGCCGCCGCCGGGTACATGGCGAAGCCCTCGGTGAGCTCGATGCCGGCGTTGCGGGTGGCGTCGAGCAGGCGGAACAGGGTGGCCTTCTCGGTGTGGTCGGGGCAGGCGGGGTAGCCGGGCGCGGGGCGGATGCCGCGGTAGCGCTCGGCGATCAGCGCCTCGTTGTCCAGCGCCTCGTCGGGCGCATAGCCCCAGAACTCGCGGCGCACGCGCTCGTGCATGCGTTCGGCGAAGGCTTCGGCGAGGCGGTCGGCCAGGGCCTTGAGGATGATTGCCGAGTAGTCGTCGTGCTCGGCGTGGAAGCGCTCCAGGTGCTGCTCGATGCCCAGGCCGGCGGTGACGGCGAAGCCGCCGATCCAGTCGGGCTTGCCGCTCGTCTTCGGCGCGATGAAGTCGGACAGGCAGAAGTCCGGGCGTTCGGCGGGCTTGTCGGCCTGCTGGCGCAGGTGGTGCAGCACGATTTTTCCCTCTCCCCCTGGGAGAGGGTGCTCCGGAGGGGCGGGTGAGGGCTCGGACGAAGCGTGGCGTTCCGCTCCGACCGAACCCTCGCCCCCGGCCCCTCTCCCGGAGGGAGAGGGGCGTGGTTCGGGGAGCAGCTCGATGTCGTCGCCGACGCTGGCGGCGGGCCAGAAACCGATCGCGGCGCGGGCGGTGAGCCATTTCTCTGCGACGATGCGGTCGAGCATCCTCTGGGCGTCGTTGAATAGCTCGGTCGCCTGTTGGCCGACCACCTCGTCGGCGAGGATGGCGGGGTAGTGGCCGGCCAGCTCCCAGGCCTGGAAGAACGGCGTCCAGTCGATGTATTCGCGCAGCTCGGCCAGGTCGTAGTCGTCGAACACGGTGAGGCCCGGCTTGCGCGGGGCCGGCGGGTCGTAGGCGGCCCAGTCGCAGGTGAAGCGCTGCGCGCGCGCCTTCTCCAGCGGCACCAGGGTCTTGCCGGGGCCGCGGTGGCGGTGGCGCTCGCGGATCTCGGCGTACTCGGCGCGGATCTTCGCCATGAAGCCGTCGACCAGCTCCTTGCTGACCAGCGACTGCGCCACGCCGACCGCGCGCGAGGCATCCTTCACCCACACGGTGGGTGCCTTGTAGTGCGGCTCGATCTTCAGCGCGGTGTGCGCGCGCGAGGTGGTGGCGCCGCCGATCAGCAGCGGGATGCGGAAGTCCTGCCGCTGCATCTCGCGCGCCACCTGGCTCATCTCCTCCAATGAGGGGGTGATGAGGCCGGACAGGCCGATCATGTCGGCGTTCTCCGCGCGCGCGGTGTCGAGGATCTTCTGCGCGGGCACCATCACGCCCAGGTCGATCACCTCGAAGTTGTTGCAGCGGAGCACCACGCCGACGATGTTCTTGCCGATGTCGTGCACGTCGCCCTTGACCGTGGCCATCACGATCTTGCCGTTGCTCCGGCCGGTGTCGCCGGTGCGCGCCTTCTCCGCCTCGATGTAGGGCAGCAGGTAGGCCACCGCCTTCTTCATCACGCGGGCGGACTTGACCACCTGCGGCAGGAACATCTTGCCCGCGCCGAACAGGTCGCCGACGACGTTCATGCCGGCCATCAGCGGGCCCTCGATCACGTCCAGCGGGCGCGCCGACAGCTGGCGCGCAGCCTCGGTGTCCTCCTCCACGTACTGGTCGATGCCGTGCACCAGCGCGTGGGCGAGGCGCTCGTGCACCGGCTTCTCGCGCCAGGCCAGCGTCTCGGCGGCGGCCTCGCCCTTCTTCTTGCGGTAGTTGTCGGCGATCTCCAGCAGGCGCTCGGTGGCGTCCGGGCGACGGTTGAGCACCACGTCCTCGACGCGCTCGCGCAGCAGCGGGTCCAGGTCGTCGTAGATCGCCAGCGCGCCGGCGTTGACGATGCCCATGTCCATGCCCGCGGCGATGGCGTGGTAGAGGAACACCGAGTGGATCGCCTCGCGCACGGTGTCGTTGCCGCGGAAGGAGAACGACACGTTGGAGACGCCGCCGGAGACGTGGCACCACGGGAAGCGCCGCTTCAGCTCGCGGGTGGCCTCGATGAAGTCCACCGCGTAGTTGTCGTGCTCCTCGATGCCGGTGGCGATGGCGAAGATGTTGGGGTCGAAGATGATGTCTTCGGGCGGGAAGTCGAGCTTTCCGGTCAGCAGCGCGTAGGCGCGCGAGCAGATCTCCACCTTGCGCTCGCGGGTGTCGGCCTGGCCCTGCTCGTCGAAGGCCATCACCACCGCGGCGGCGCCGTATTCGAGCACCTTGCGCGCGTGCTCCAGGAAGGCCTCCTCGCCTTCCTTCAGCGAGATCGAGTTGACGATGCCCTTGCCCTGCAGGCAGCGCAGGCCGGCCTCGATCACGCTCCACTTGGACGAGTCCACCATCACCGGCACGCGGGCGATGTCCGGTTCGGCGGCGATCAGGTTGAGGAAGCGGGCCATCGCCGCCTCGGAATCGATCAGGCCCTCGTCCATGTTGACGTCGATGATCTGCGCGCCGTTCTCCACCTGCTGGCGCGCCACCTCGACCGCCTCCTCGTAGCGCTCCTCCTTGATCAGCTTGCGGAACTGCGCCGAGCCGGTGACGTTGGTGCGCTCGCCGACGTTGACGAAGTTCAGTTCCGGCGTGAGGACCAGCGGTTCGAGGCCGGAGAGGCGGGTGTAGCGGGGAAGGCTCATGCGTTCGCTTTGGCTTCCTCTCCCCTCCGGGGAGAGGAATGAGGTGAGGGGGCGGGGCTTGCGGCGGTGCCGATCGAAGCGCGCTCCGGGGGGAGGGTGGCGCAAGGGCGGTCCCTCACCCCGGCCCTCTCCCCGGCGGGGAGAGGGAGCAAGGCGCATGCGCTTCGCATCATGCCGCTTCGGCGTTGTCCGACGGCAGCGCGCGCGGCGCCACGCCGCGCACCGCCTCGGCGATCGCCGCGATGTGCGCCGGCGTGGTGCCGCAGCAGCCGCCGACCAGGTTGAGCAGGCCGTCGCGGGCGAAGCCGCCGATCACCGCCGCCATCTGCTCCGGCGTCTCGTCGTATTCGCCGAAGGCGTTGGGCAGGCCGGCGTTGGGATGCGTGCTGACGTAGCACTCGGCGATGCTGGCCAGCGTCTGCACGTGCGGGCGCAGGTCGGCCGCGCCCAGCGCGCAGTTGAAGCCCACCGACAGCGGGCGCGCGTGGCGCACGGAGTAGTAGAACGCCTCGGCGGTCTGCCCCGACAGCGTGCGGCCGGAGCGGTCGGTGATGGTCCCCGAGATCATCACCGGCAGCCGCGCGCCGCGCGCGCGGAACAGTTCGCTGAGCGCGAACAGCGCGGCCTTGGCGTTGAGCGTGTCGAAGATGGTCTCGACCATGATCAGGTCCGCGCCGCCGTCGATCAGGCCGCTTGCCGATTCGGTGTAGTTGGCCGCCAGCTCGCCGAAGCTCACGTTGCGGAAGCCGGGGTCGTTGACGTCGGGCGAGAGCGAGGCGGTGCGGCTGGTGGGGCCGAGCACGCCGATCGAGAAGCGCGGCTTGTGCGGCGTGCGCGCCGTCATCGCGTCGCAGGCCTCGCGCGCCACCTGCGCGCCGGCCCTGTTCAGCTCGTAGGCCAGGTGCTCCAGGTGGTAGTCGGCCTGGCTGATGCGGGTGGAGTTGAAGGTGTTGGTCTCGACCAGGTCGGCGCCGGCCTCCAGGTAGGCCGCGTGCACGCCGCGGATGATCGCCGGCTGGGTCAGCGTGAGCAGGTCGTTGTTGCCCTTGAGGTCGCAGCCGGGGTGGTCGTGGTGCGCTGCATGCTCGCCGTCGCGGCCGTGCTCGAAGCGCTCGCCGCGGAAGCTCGCCTCGTCGAGGCGGTGGCCCTGCAGCATGGTGCCCATGCCGCCGTCGAGGACCAGGATGCGCTCGCGCAGCGCCGCCTCGATCAGCGCGACACGTTCGGGATGCAGCCAGGGCAGTTGGCTCATGGCGGTGTCCTCTATCTCTTCTTCTGCGCCAGCAGGCTGATGACCTCGAAGTGCGGCGCCTTGCGCTCGCGGCTGAGGCGGGTGCAGCTGAGCACGTCGAGCCCGGCGGCCCTGGCATGGCCTTCCAGCTCGGCCTGGGAGAAGCCCAGGTTGCGGTGGTCGAAGGGTTCCACCACGGCGCGGTGGCTGTGCTTGCCCAGGGTCACCGCGAGCAGGCGGCCGCCGCCGCGCAGCAGGCGCGCGGCCTCGGCCACCGCCCTGGCGGGCTGCTCGGCGTAGGTCAGTGCGTGCAGCATCAGCACCAGGTCGAAGCGGCGCCGGCCCAGCTCCAGCGCGTGCATGTCGCCCTGGCGCACCTCGACGTTGGGGAAGGGCTTGAGCCGCCGCGCGGCGGCCTCGACCACGCGCTCGCTGGAATCCACGCAGACGATCGAGCGCGCGTGCGGCGCCAGCAGCTCGGCGGTGACGCCGTCGCCGGAGGCGATGTCCAGCACGTCGCCGGTCTCCAGCAATTGCAGCAGGGCGCGCGCCAGGGTCTCCCAGGTGCGGCCCGGCGAGTAATGGCGCTCCATGTCGCCGGCCACGGTGTCGGCCCAGCCGGCTTCCCTGGCGCGCTGCGCCAGCACGCCGGGCAGGCGGTCGGCGTCCTCGCGCAGCAGGGCGTCGTCGATGCTCTCGCGCAGCGAGCGGAGCAGCGCATGCTGGTGCTCGTCGCCCTCGTTGTTGGCGCGGTAGTAGGCCGAGACGCCGGCGCGGCGGTCGCGCACCAGCCCGGCCTCCTTGAGCTTGGCCAGGTGGGTGGACACGCGCGGCTGCGCCAGGCGCAGCACCGCGGCCAGCTCGGCCACGGTCAGCTCCTCGCGCTCGAGCAGGGCCAGCAGGCGCACCCGGGTGGGGTCGGCCAGCAGGCGCAGCACGCTGGAGGCGTTCGCCAGGTCCATTGTGCATCCATTTATCGCGATATAGAGATAAACAGACTAGGCGGCGCGGTGGCGGGCGTCAAGGCTCGGCGTGGCGGCACCGCTCCTGCGAAGGCGGGAATCCATGGCGGGACCATGATGAAAGGCGCACTGGATTCCCGCTTTCGCGGGAATGACGCCGGTGAGAGCGGGCGGGAGGGATGGCCGGGTCTTGCGCCGAGACGAAGCGCGCGTGCGCGAACATCGGCGTCCTTGCTGCGTCCGCACAAGGGGGCCGGGCGCGCCCCGCTAAAATAGGCGGCTTGCCCATCCCCACGGAGTACCCCGATGGATTTCAGCTTCACCGAAGACCAGCTGTCGATCCAGGCCATCGCGCGCGATTTCGCGCAGAAGCGCATCGCGCCGGTCGCGGCCGAACTGGACGCCAGGGGCGAGTTCCCGCTGGAGAACATCCGTGAGATGGGCCAGCTCGGCCTGATGGGCATCGAGGTGCCGCACGAGTACGGCGGCGCCGGCATGGATCCGATCGCCTACGTGCTGGCGATGATCGAGATCGCCGCCGCGGACGCGGCCACCGCCACCATCATGTCGGTGAACAACTCGCTGTTCTGCAACGGCATCCTCAAGCACGGCACGGAGGAGCAGAAGCAGAAGTACGTGCGCGCGATCGCCCAGGGCGAGGCGATCGGCGCCTACGCGCTGACCGAGCCGCAGTCCGGCTCCGACGCCTCGGCGATGCACACCCGCGCCAGCCGCAACGCGGACGGCGACTGGGTGATCAACGGCAAGAAGAGCTGGATCACCTCCGGCCCGGTGGCGCGCTACATCGTGCTGTTCGCCATCACCACGCCGGGCGTCGGCGCCAGGGGCGTGTCGGCCTTCCTCATCGACACGCAGCGGCCGGGCTTCCACGCCGGCAAGACCGAGCCCAAGCTGGGCATCCGCGCCTCGGCCACCTGCGAGATCGAGTTCAACGACTACGTGTGCCCGAAGGAGGACATGCTCGGGCCGGAGGGCAAGGGCTTCGCCATCGCCATGGGCGTGCTCGACGCCGGCCGCATCGGCATCGCCTCGCAGGCGGTGGGCATCGCGCGCGCGGCCTACGAGGCCACGCTGCAGTGGTCGCGCGACCGCAAGGCGTTCGGCCACCCGATCGGCACGTTCCAGATGACCCAGGCGAAGATCGCCGACATGAAGTGCAAGCTCGACGCCGCCACGCTGCTGACCCTGCGCGCGGCCTGGGCCAAGGGCCAGGCGGAGAGGAACGGCGGGCGCTTCGGCACCGAGGCGTCGATCGCCAAGCTGGTGGCCTCCGAGGCGGCGATGTGGATCACCCACCAGGCGGTGCAGATCCACGGCGGCATGGGCTACTCGAAGGAGATGCCGCTGGAGCGCTACTTCCGCGATGCCAAGATCACCGAGATCTACGAGGGCACCAGCGAGATCCAGCGCATCGTGATCGCGCGCAACGAGACCGGCCTGCGCTGATGCTCCTGCGCCCTCTCCCCGCCGGGGAGAGGGCCGGGGTGAGGGGGCGCCCTGGCCGTAGGCTCGGTTGCAACCTGCTGCCGCCATTCCCGCGCAAGCGGGAATCCATTGCCGACTGGGAAGCAAGCGGCGCGATGGGTTCCCGCTTGCGCGGGAATGACGTCGCGGGAGAGTGGGGCAAGCTTGGTGCGCGAGGTTGGAGTGGCCCGCGATGCTCCTGCTCCCTCTCCCCTCCGGGGAGAGGTTGGGGTGAGGGGACGCCCTGGCCGCAAACTTCGTTGCGGCCCCACCGTTGTCCGCGCGCAAGCGCGAACCATCATGCGCTTTCCCACGAAGCCCAGAATGGATTCCCGCTTGCGCGGGAATGACGCCGTGGGAGGACGGCAACCCCTATGGCAGGGCTGGAGCGGTCGGTGGAAGGGAGAAGCGGGTAGGCGCAGTTGCACGAAGCATGGAGCGCCCCTGAGCTGGCCGTGGAGGCGTGAGGTAGGCACGCGGGAGTGCAGGCCGGTTCGCGGAAGCACGGGCGGGCCGGGAAGCGTGACGCGAGGCGAAAAAAGCCCGAGCCATCCGGCTCGGGCTTTCTTGTTTCCCGGGGACCGGGGCGGCCCCTCACCCCGGCCCTCGCCCCGGCGGGGAGAGGGAGTTTCGGCGGCGCTCAGTGGCCGCGGCGCGGGTCGGAATCGAACGCGCGCATGTCGCCGCCGGTGGCCGGCTGCGGCTTGCCGTCGCCGTCGAGCTTGTCGCCCAGCAGGCGGCGCACCACCACGTAGAACACCGGGATCAGCAGCAGGCCCAGGAAGGTGGCGAACAGCATGCCGCCGATCACGCCGGTGCCGATCGCGTGGCGGGCGTTGGCGCCCGCGCCCGTCGAGATGAACAGCGGGAACACGCCCAGGATGAACGCCAGCGAGGTCATCAGGATCGGGCGCAGGCGCAGGCGGGCCGCCTCGATCACGCCCTCGCGCAGCGTCCTGCCGTGCTGCTGCTGCTCCACCGCGAACTCCACGATCAGGATGGCGTTCTTCGCCGCCAGGCCGATCACGGTGATCAGGCCGATCTTGAAGTACAGGTCGTTGGGCAGCCCGCGCAGCAGGGCGAACACCACCGCGCCGAGGAAGCCCAGCGGCACCACCAGCAGCACCGCCACCGGGATCGACCAGCTCTCGTACAGCGCCGAGAGGCACAGGAACACGATCACGATGGACAGCACCAGCAGCAGCGTGGCCGCGTTGCCGGACAGGATCTCCTGGTAGGACTGGCCGGTCCAGTCGAAGCCGAAGCCGTGCGGCAGGTCGTTCTCCACGATCTTCTGCATCTCGTTCATCGCCTCGCCCGAGGCGTGGCCGGGCGAGGGCGAGCCGACGATCTCCACCGCCGAGTAGCCGTTGTAGCGGGTCAGCGAGGGCGAGGCCACCTGCCAGTCCGCGTGCACCACGGTGGACAGCGGGATCATCGCCGGCGTGCCGTCGGCGTTGGCCTGCGTGCCACTCGGCGTGTAGAAGTGCTGCAGCGCGTCCGGTCCCATGCGGTAGGGCGCGTCCGCCTGCAGCATCACGCGCTTGATGCGGCCGCCGTAGGAGAAGTCGTTGACGTACACCGGCGCCAGCATCAGCTGGATCGCGTTGTAGATGTCGCCCACCGACAGGCCCATCGACTGCGCCTGCACGCGGTCCACCGAGAGCTGCAGCTGCGGGGCGTCCTCCAGCGTGTTCGGGCGCACGCCGGTCAGCACCGGGTCCTGGCTGGCCTTGCCCAGCAGCAGGTTGCGCGCCTGGGTCAGCGCCTCGCGCCCGGCGCCGCCGCGGTCCTGCAGGTACATGTCGAAGCCGCCGAACTGGCCCAGGCCCTGCACCGTCGGCAGGTTCACCACGAAGATCTGCGCGTCGCGGATGCCCTGCAGGGCGCCGTTGGCGCGCTGGATGAATTCCGCCGCGGTGGCCGAGCGCGCGTCCCAGTCCTTCAGGCGGATGAAGTTCATGCCGACGTTCTCGCCCTGGCCCAGGAAGCTGAAGCCGGTGATCTGCAGCACGCCGTCCACCGCGTCGTCCTTCTTCAGGACCTCGCGCATCTGCTCCATCACCGCCTTGGTGCGCTGGAGGGTGGCGCCCGGGGGCAGCTGCACCACGGCGAGCGCGTAGCCCTGGTCCTCCTCGGGCAGGAAGCTGCCGGGCAGGCGGGTGAACAGGAAGCCGCCGAGCGCCGCGATCAGCACGAACATGACCATCCAGCGCGGCGCGTGGCGCACCGCCGAGCCGATGTGGCCGGTGTAGGTGCGGGTGATCCAGCCGAACAGGTCGTTGAACTTGCGGAAGACCACGTTCTTCGGCTGGTGGTGCACCGGCACCAGGAAGCTGGCGCACAGCGCGGGCGTGAACGACAGCGCGAGGAACGCGGAGAAGCCCATCGACACCGCGATGGTCAGCGCGAACTGCTTGTAGATCACGCCGGTGGCGCCCGGCTGCAGCGCCGAGGGCACGAACACCGCCGCCAGCACCACGGTGATCGCCACCACCGCGCCGGTGATCTGGCCCATCGCCTTGCGCGTGGCCTCCTTCGGCGGCAGGTTCTCCTCGGTCATGATGCGCTCGACGTTCTCGATCACCACGATCGCGTCGTCCACCACGATGCCGATGGCCAGCACCATGCCGAACAGGGTCAGCTGGTTGATGGTGAAGCCCAGCGGCAGCATGCCGAGGAAGGTGCCCAGCAGGGCCACCGGGATCACCAGGGTGGGGATGATGGTGGCGCGGATGTTCTGCAGGAACAGCAGCATCACCAGGAACACCAGGATGATCGCCTCGACCAGCGTGTGCACCACCTCGTTGATGGAGATCTTCACGAAGGTGGTGCTGTCGTACGGGCTGAACCAGCTCACGTCCTGCGGGAAGGTCGGCGCCAGCTCGTCCATCTTGCTGCGCACCGCGGTGGCCACGTCCAGCGCGTTGGCGCCGGGCAGCAGCTGGATCGCGAAGGCGGCGATCGGCTTGCCGTCCCACTCGGTGTCGAAGCCGTAGTTGTTGGGGCCGAACGCCACGCGGCCGACGTCGGACAGCTTGACCGTGGTGCCGTCGGGGTTGGCGCGCAGGATGATCTGCTCGAACTGCTCGGGCGTGGTGAAGCGGCCCTCCGCCGAGACGGTGGCGTTGAAGCCCTGGCCGGGCAGCGCGGGGTCGCCGCCCAGCGAGCCGGCGGCGAACTGCACGTTCTGCGCCTGGATCGCCGCCATCACCTGGGTGGCCGAGAGGTTGTAGCCCTGCAGCTTGTCCGGGTCGAGCCAGATGCGCATGGCGTACTCGGAGCCGAACTGCTGGGTGCTGCCCACGCCCGGCACGCGCGAGATCTGGTCCAGCACCTGCGAGGCGACGATGTCGTTGAGGTGGTTGCGGTCGATCGCCGGGTTGTCCGACTTCAGCGCCACCACCATCAGGAAGCCGGCGTTGGCCTTGGCCACCACCACGCCCTGCTGGGTCACCTCGGTGGGCAGGCGCGGGGTGGCCAGCGCCACCTTGTTCTGCACCTGCACCTGGGCGATGTCGGGGTTGGTGCCGGTCTCGAAGGTCAGCGTGATGCTGGCGCGGCCGGTGGAGCTGGAGGAGGAGCTGAAGTACAGCAGGTGGTCGATGCCGGTGAGCTGCTGCTCGATCACCTGGGTGACGGTCTTCTCCGTGGTGTCGGCGCTGGCGCCGGGGTAGGTGGCGTTGACCACCACCTGCGGCGGGGCGATCGAGGGGTAGGACTCCACGCCCATGTTGAGCACCGCCAGCACGCCGCCGAGGGTGATCAGGATGGCCACCACCCAGGCGAAGATCGGGCGGTCGATGAAGAAACTAGGCATGTCGTCGCTCCGTCACTTCGTGCCGGCCGCGGCCGGTCCCTGCGCGCTGGCGCCGCCTGCGCCCGGCTGCCACGGCGTGGCCTTGGCCGGCGCGCCGGCCTTGACCTTCTGCAGGCCGGAGACGACCACGCGGTCGCCCGCCTTGAGGCCGCCGGTGACCACCCAGTCGGTGCCGCGCGTGCCGCCGATGACCACGTCGCTGCGCGCCACCTTGCCGTCGGCGCCGACCACCATCGCGTAGGCGCCGGCGGTGTCGCGCAGCACCGCCTGCTGCGGCACCAGGAACACCTTGTGCTGCTCGCCGAGGTCGGCCTTGATGGTGACGTACATGCCCGGCAGCAGCGTGTGGTCCGGGTTGGGGACCTGCGCGCGCAGGTTCACCGCGCCGGTGGCCGGGTTCACCGTGGTGTCGGAGAAGTCCAGCGTGCCCGGCCGCGGGTAGGCCTGGCCGCCGGGCAGGGCGATCTGCACGCCGGTCTTGTCCGGCGGCGCGAGCGTCACGTTGCCCTTGGTCTGCGCCGCGCGCAGCTGCGCGAGCTCGGCGGCGCTCAGGGTGAAGTTGACGTAGAGCGGGTCGATCTGGTCCACCGTGGTGAGCAGGGTGGCCTCGCCCTGGCCGACCAGCGCGCCCTCGGTCACCTGCTGCTGGCCGGCGCGGCCGTCGATCGGCGAGGTGACGTTGGCGTAGCCCAGGTTGATGCGCGCGGACTGCACGCTGGCGCGCGCCTGCTGCACCGCGGCCGCGGCGGTGCGCTCGGTGGCCAGCGCGTTGTCCAGGTCGGCCTTGGAGACGTAGCCCTTCGGCGCCAGCTCGCGCGCGCGCTGCGCGTTGACCCTGGCGTTGGCGTAGCTGGCCTCGGCCTGCGCCAGGCTGCCCTGGGCGGCATCCAGCGCGGCCTTGAGCGGCGCCGGGTCGATCTGGAACAGCACCTGGCCCTGCTTCACGTCGCTGCCCTCGGCATAGGTGCGCTTGAGCAGCACGCCGGCCACGCGGGCGCGCACGTCGGCGCTGCGGAAGGGCGACAGGCGGCCCACCAGTTCCTTGCTCAGCGGCGCGTCCTGCGGCTGCAGCGTGATCACGCCGACTTCCGGCGGCGGCATCTGCGGCGGACCCTGGTCCTTGCCTTTGCCGCAGGCGGCCAGTGCGAGCAGGCCTAGGCACAGTGCGGGGGTGCGCAGTGTCGTGGGCTTCATGGGGGCTCCGGGTGTTCTTATGCGTTATTGGGAAGGGGGCGGGCGCGGGACCGCGGACGGCGGCCCGCCAGCATGGGCCGGCCGGGCCGTGCGGTCCCAGTGCCATTTCTCCCGGGCCGGCGGACCTGCCGGTCGGGAACGGGACTGTACTCGCCAGTTTATATTTTGATCGGCGCCGCGGTCCAGTGCTCTGGCAGCTTTCCGGGCGCGCCGCGCCGCCCTCCGGCCCGACGGCGAAGCGCCTCCCGCGCATCGTGCACAGTGCGCGCGACGGTCGCGTGGACGCGCGCGCATCGGTCGTCCCGATCATCCCGCACGCCGCGCGATGGCGTAAACGGAGCCTGACGACGCGCCTGCGTGCGGGCGCGAATTGCTGCATCGCCGATGGCATCGCCTGGGGGCGAGGCGTATCCTTTTCAGGCTTTGCGCTTCACCTCGTCTCCACTGCATACCCAGATGCCATGAATGCCATTCGAGCGACCAGCGACAGCCCGATCCCGTCTGTTGTCTTCGAGGAACTGAAAAAGAGCGGCTTCCCGACCCAGCGCCTTGATGAGGCGCAATTTTTTATCAGCGCCTTTTTCGCGCGGATGAGCGCGAGCGACATGCAGATGCACGCGCCCGCGGTGTGGGCCGCGCAGATCGCCGACCTGCTCGACTTCATGCAGCAGCGCCAGCCCGGCCGCGCCGGCGTGCGCGTGGTCAATCCGCCGGCGGAGCGGAACGGGCACAGCGTGATCGAGGTGGTCACCGACGACATGCCGTTCCTGGTCGACACGGTCACCATGCTGGCCTCGGCGGAGCTGCAGATCCACGCGGTGATCCATCCGGTGGTGAAGGTGCAGCGCGACGCCGACGGGCGGCTGCGCAGGCTGGGCGACGAGGAGGGCGCGGCCGAGTCGGTGATGCACTTCGAGGTGGACCGCATCGCCGACGAGGCGGGGCTGGCCAGGCTGCGGGCGCAGGTGGAGGACGCGCTGGAGGACGTGCGCCTGGCGGTGCGCGACTGGGCGGCGATGCGCGGGCGCGCGCAGGCGATCGCCGACGAGCTGCCGCAGCGCCAGCCGCCGCTGGAGCCGTCGGCCGCCCGCGAGGCCAGCGAGTTCCTGCGCTGGCTCGCCGCCGACAACTTCACCTTCCTCGGCTACCGCGAGTACGAGGTGGTCGGGTCCGACGGCGACCAGGTGCTGCGCGCGCAGGAGGGCACCGGCCTGGGCATCCTGCACGGCGGCGAGCGCTCGCTCGCGCCGCGCTCGCTGCGCACGCTGGCGGCCAGCCAGCTGCCGCAGTCGGGCGCCACCGACGCGATCATCCTGACCAAGACCAACGCGCGCTCGCACGTGCACCGGCCGGGCCACATGGACTACGTCGGCGTGCTGCGCTTCGACGCCAGCGGCCGGCCGGTGGCCGAGCAGCGCTTCCTCGGCCTGTTCACCTCCAGCGCCTACATGGCGCGCCCGCAGGACGTGCCGCTGGTGCGGCAGAAGGTGGAGACGGTGCTGGCGCGTTCGGGCCTGAAGCGCGACTCCTATTCCGGCAAGTCGCTGCGCCACATCCTGGAGACGCTGCCGCGCGACGAGCTGTTCCAGGGCAGCGAGGACGAGCTGTACGACATCGCGCTGGGCATCCTGGAGCTGCGCCAGCGCGCGCGCACCCGGCTGTTCGTGCGCGCCGACCGCTACGGCCGCTTCTTCACCTGCCTGGTGTTCGTGCCGCGCGAGCGCTTCAACACCACGGTGCGCGAGCGCATCGAGCGGCTGCTCGGCGAGGCGCTGCACGGCGAGCACGTCGATTCCTCCGTGCTGCTGGGCGAGGCCGCGCTGGCGCGCCTGTACGTGGTGGTGCGCCCGAAGATCGGCGACCGCCCGGCCTACGACGTGGCCGCGCTGGAGCAGGGCGTGGCCGGCATCGTGCGCAATTGGCAGGACGGCCTGCGCGAGAACCTGGTCAACGCGCTGGGCGAGGCGCAGGGCGTGGCGCTGTTCAACCGCTTCGGCCGCCTGCTGCCGGCCGGCTACGTCGAGGAGGTGTCGCCGGAGGACGCCGCCGCCGACGTGCGCGCGCTGGCCGCGCTGAAGGGCGAGGAGGCGATCCACCTCAAGCTCTACCGCGGCGGGCAGGGCGACCTGCGCTTCAAGGTGATCCACTTCGGCGCGCCGATCCCGCTGTCCGAGGCGCTGCCGATGCTGGAGAACATGGGCGTGCGGATGCTGGCCGAGCACGTCTACACGCTGGAGAGCGAGGGCCGCGAGCTGACCATCCACGACTTCGAGCTGAAGCCGAAGGCGGCCCTCGCGTTCGACGTGATGGCGCTGGGCGGGCGCTTCGAGCGCGCCTTCGAGGCGCTGTGGCGCGGCCAGGCCGAGAGCGACGGCTTCAACAACCTGGTGCTCGCCGCGCAGATCGACTGGCGCCAGGTCGCCATGCTGCGCGGCTACTGCAAGTACCTGCTGCAGACCGGCGTGGCCTTCTCGCAGTCCTACATGGAGGACGCGCTCAACCGCTACCCGGCGATCGCCGGCCTGCTGGTGGAGCTGTTCCTGGCCAAGTTCGACCCGCGCCGCGAGAGCCTGTCGGCCGACGAGCGCAAGGCCGCCGGCGCGGCGCTCGCCGCCGAGATGGCCGCGCTGATCCCGGCCGCACTGCAGCAGGCCCAGCCGGGCCTGATCGACGGCCTGGTGGCCGCGCTGTCGCTGCCGCGCGCGGAGCAGGCGCAGCGCATCGAGGAGGCCATCGGCCTGCTGCTGGAGAACGTGGCCAGCCTCGACGACGACCGCATCCTGCGCAGCTTCAAGGCGCTGATCCGCGCCACCCTGCGCACCAGCTTCTTCCAGAAGTGGGACGGCCAGCACCGGCCCTACATCAGCTACAAGTTCGACTCGCACCAGGTGCCGGACCTGCCCAAGCCGGTGCCGTACCGCGAGATCTTCGTCTACGCGCCGCGCGTGGAGGGCATCCACCTGCGCTTCGGCGCGGTGGCGCGCGGCGGCCTGCGCTGGTCCGACCGCCGCGAGGACTTCCGCACCGAGGTGCTGGGCCTGGTCAAGGCGCAGATGGTGAAGAACACCGTGATCGTGCCGGTGGGCTCCAAGGGCGGCTTCTACGTCAAGCGCCCGCCGGCCGGCGGCGACCGCGACGCGCAGCTGGCCGAGGGCATCGCCTGCTACCGCATGTTCATCAGCGGCCTGCTCGACATCACCGACAACCTGATCGAGGGCAAGGTGGTGCCGCCGCACGACCTGGTGCGCCACGACGCCGACGACCCGTACCTGGTGGTGGCGGCCGACAAGGGCACCGCCACCTTCTCCGACATCGCCAACGCCATCTCCATCGAGCACGGCTTCTGGCTGGGCGACGCCTTCGCCTCGGGCGGCTCCAACGGCTACGACCACAAGGCCATGGGCATCACCGCCAAGGGCGCGTGGGAGTCGGTCAAGCGTCACTTCCGCGCGCTGGGCCGCGACAGCCAGAGCCAGGACTTCACCTGCGTGGGCATCGGCGACATGTCCGGCGACGTGTTCGGCAACGGCATGCTGCTGTCCCGGCACATCCGGCTGGTGGCGGCGTTCGACCATCGCCACATCTTCCTCGACCCCAACCCGGACGCGGCCAGGTCCTTCGCCGAGCGCGAGCGCATGTTCAGGCTGCCGCGCTCGTCCTGGGAGGACTACGACAAGTCGCTGATCTCCGAGGGCGGCGGCGTGTACCCGCGCAGCGCCAAGTTCATCCCGGTGTCGCCGCAGGTGCGCGCGGCGCTGGGCATCAAGGGCGACGTCACCCAGCTGCCGCCGAGCGAGCTGCTGAGCGCGATCCTCAGGGCGCCGGTGGACCTGCTGTGGAACGGCGGCATCGGCACCTACGTGAAGGCCAGCAGCGAGACGCACGCGGACGTAGGCGACCGCGCCAACAACGCGCTGCGCGTCAACGGCGCGGAGCTGCGCTGCAAGGTGGTGGGCGAGGGCGGCAACCTGGGCTTCACCCAGAAGGGCCGCATCGAGGCCGCGCAGCACGGCGTGCTGCTCAACACCGACTTCATCGACAACTCCGCCGGCGTGGACACCTCCGACCACGAGGTGAACATCAAGATCCTGCTCGGCGACGCCGTGCAGCGCGGCGAGCTGAGCACCGAGCAGCGCAACCAGCTGCTGGCCAGCATGACCGGCGAGGTGGCGCAGCTGGTGCTGTGGGACAACTACCGGCAGAACCAGGCGATCACCCTGATGGAGCGCCAGTCGGTCAAGCGCATCGGCTCGATGGCGCACTTCATCCGCACGCTGGAGGCGGAGGGCCTGCTCGACCGCCAGGTGGAGAACCTGCCCGGCGAGGCCGAGCTGGCCGAGCGCAAGACGCGCGGCCAGGGCCTGACCCGGCCGGAGCTGGCGGTGCTGCTGTCCTACGACAAGATCAAGCTGTACCAGCAGTTGCTCGACTCCGACGTGCCGGAGGACCCGTACCTGTCCAAGGAGCTGGTGCGCTACTTCCCCGAGCCGCTGCACGGCAAGTACGCCGAGCACATGCAGCGGCACCGGCTCAAGCGCGAGATCATCGCCACCGCGGTGACCAACTCGACGATCAACCGCATGGGCGCCACCTTCATGATGCGCATGCAGGAGGACACCGGGCAGGGGCCGGCGGCGATCGCCAAGGCCTACACCGCGGCGCGCGAGATCCTCGACGCGCGCGAGCTGTGGGGCGAGATCGAGGCGCTGGACGGCCAGGTGGCCGAGAGCACCCAGCTCGACGCCGTGCTGCAGATCTGGAGCCTGCTGCGGCACATGACGCGCTGGCTGCTCAACCGCCCCGGCGGCACGCTGGACATCGCCGCCAACGTGGAGCGCTACCAGGCGCAGGTGAGCGAGCTGCGCAAGGCGCTGCCCGCCGCGCTCACGCCCACCGGCAAGGGCGACTTCGAGTCCAGCCAGGAGAAGTGGGAGGGCCTGGGCGTGCCCGCCGAGCTGTCGGTGCGGCTGGCCCGCCTGCCGGAGCTGCGCGCCGCGCTGGACATGGTGGAGGTGGCCCAGCAGAGCGGCCAGCCGATCGCCCGCGTGGCCGGCGTGTTCTACGAGCTGGCCGAGGCGCTGGACCTGGAGTGGCTGCGCGACCAGATCGAGGCGTTGCCGGTGGAGGGCCACTGGCACGCGCAGGCGCGCGGCTCGCTGCTGGACGAGCTCAACCACCAGCACCGCGCGCTGGCGCTGCAGGTGCTGTCGCTGCCGGGCGCGGACAAGGCCGCCTCGCCGGTGCAGGCGTGGCTGGAACGCGACGATCCCACGCTCCGGCATACGCGCAGCATGCTGGCGGAGATCCTCACGCAGAATGCGGACTACCCGATCGCCTCGGTGGCGGTGCGCCGGCTGGCGCAGCTGGCGCAGGTGCCGGTGGGCTGAGGGGCTGGTGCTTGGCTGAAGCGTTGCGTGGCCCTGCTTGTCGCGCCCTCTCCCCTGCGGGGAGAGGGCCGGGGCGAGGGGCCACGCTTGCGACATCCTCTCACTCCCGTCGCCCCGGCGCCTGCCCCGGACTCGATCCGGGGCCGGGGCCCAGGGCGACGCGGCCCGGTTGTCGCCTTGCGCTCGGCGCTTTTCCTGACGCTGCGGGGTCTTGGTCCGCCTCCGGCGGGGTTCCGCCCACCCGCCGCGCCATAGGGGCCCCGAAGAGCAGCGCGCCTCCTGCGCGCACCCCTCACGCTCGCTGCGCGAGCGAGAAGCGGGAGGCGAGGGAGGAGAAGCGAGAAGCGTGTGGTGAGCAGTGAGAGGCGAGTGGTGGGGCGAATCAGGGCGGAACTTTCGGACGTGCCGCGCCTTGCTCCCTCTCCCCTCCGGGGAGAGGGCCGGGGTGAGGGGCCGGGGCTCGCGGGATCATCCATCCACCACCACTCGTCCCGCCGCCCCGCATCCTTGCGGTAAGCTCGTCCCGCCATGCCGAGAGACCCGCGAGCCCCATGCGCCTAGCCTTCGTCGCCAGCGAGACCCCGCATGCCCAGCAGGCCCGGCGCAAGCTGGTGGATCGCTACGGCGACGTGCCGCCGCTGGAGGCGGAGGTGATCGTGGCGCTGGGCGGCGACGGCTTCATGCTGCGCACCCTGCACGCGCACCGCACGCTGGACGTGCCGGTGTACGGCATGAAGCTCGGCCGGGTCGGCTTCCTGATGAACAAGCACCACGTCGAGGATCTGCCCGAGCGCATCGCGCGCGCCCACGCCGCCGTGCTCTACCCGCTGGTGATGCGCGCCACCGACGCGGCCGGGCAGGCGCACGAGGCGCTGGCCTTCAACGAGGTGTCGCTGCTGCGCCAGAGCAACCAGGCCGCGCACCTGGAGGTGAAGCTCAACGGCGAGGTGAAGCTGCCGGTGCTGGTCTGCGACGGCATCCTGGTCGCCACGCCCGCCGGCTCCACCGCCTACAACCTGTCCGCGCACGGGCCGATCCTGCCGCTGGACGCCAACGTGCTGGCGCTCACCCCGATCAGCCCGTTCCGCCCGCGCCGCTGGCGCGGCGCGATCCTGCCGCACCGCACCCGGGTGAGCCTGCGCGTGCTCGATCCGGGCAAGCGGCCGGTAAGCGCCACCGCGGACTTCCTCGAGGTGCGCGACGTGCGCACGGTGGAGGTCGGCCAGGCCGCCGAGCAGGGCGTGCGCCTGCTGTTCGACCCGGAACACAACCTGGAGCAGCGCATCCTGGACGAGCAGTTCGCGCCGGACTGAGGAAAAAAGCAGGGGAAAGTGGAGAGGAGTGAGAAGGGAGAGAGAAAAAGCGGCCGCCCGCCTGAGCCTTCTCTCCCTTCTCCCTCCTCTCCACCCTCTCCTCGCTCCTGGCCTCTCCCTTCCCGCCCGTTGCGGTAGATTGGCGCCATGAGCAAGCAAGCCGGCAACGCCCACGATCCTTCCTCGTCCAGCGACAACCGCCTGGTGGTGGCGATCTCCTCGCGCGCGCTGTTCGACATGGGCGACAGCCACGCGCTGTTCGAGCGCGAGGGGCTGGACGCCTACCGCCAGTTCCAGATCGCGCACGAGGAGGAGATCCTCGAGCCCGGCGTGGCCTTCCCGCTGGTGCAGAAGCTGCTGGGCCTCAACAGGCTGGCGGGCGACGTGCCGCCGGTGGAGGTGATCCTGCTCTCGCGCAATTCCGGCGACACCGGCCTGCGCATCTTCAACTCGATCCAGCACTACGGGCTGGAGATCAGCCGCGCCGCCTTCACCAGCGGCGCGCCGACGTCGGACTACGTGGCGCCGTTCAAGGCCGACCTGTTCCTCTCGGCCAACGCCGAGGACGTGGGCCGCGCGCTCGCCGCCGGCGTGGCGGCGGCCACCATCCTGCCGTCCAGCGCGCCGCCGCGCGCCGGCGAGCAGCTGCGCATCGCCTTCGACGGCGACGCGGTGATCTTCGGCGACGAGGGCGAGCGGGTCTCGCGCGAGGAGGGGCTGGAGGCGTTCCACCGCAGCGAGACCGAGCGCGCGGACGAGCCGCTCTCGGTCGGCCCGTTCCGCGGCTTCCTCAGCGCGGTGCACCGGCTGCAGGCGGCGTTCCCGGCCGAGGCCTCGCCGATCCGCACTGCGCTGGTCACCGCGCGCTCGGCGCCCGCGCACAAGCGGGTGATCCTCACCCTGCGCCGCTGGGGCGTGCGCATCGACGAGGCGCTGTTCCTCGGCGGGCGCGACAAGGGGCCGTTCCTCGACGCCTTCGGCGCCGACATCTTCTTCGACGACTCGCCCGCCAACGTGGAGTCCGCGCGCAAGCACGTGGCCACCGGACACGTGCCGCACGGCGTGAGCAACCGCTGAGCCGCCGGGACGGCGGGGAACCGCGCGTACGAACGTCCGTTCGGGCGGCCGGGCGCCCGCTGCGCTAAGGTGGAGCGGCCGCCGCGGTGGCGGTTCATGGAGGAGTCGTATGAAGTCACGTACCCGTTTGCTCGTGCCCATGCTTCTGCTCGTCCTCTCGGCCGGCGCCGGCAGCGCGGCGGCCCAGACGGTGATCAAGCTCTGTCGTCCCTGCATCGTGCTCTACCAGTCGTGCCTGGCCAGCGGCCAGCCGGAGAGCGTCTGCCAGGCGCAGGAGCTGCAGTGCTGCCTGGCGCAGGCGGGCCGGAGCGAGGCGCAGGCCGCGATCGACCGCGAGCGCGCGCCGAAGCGCCGCTGAGCGGTCCGTCCGCCGCACGAGGATCGTCATGCCGATGGCGCGGGGCGTCCTGGGGGCGCCCCGCTTTTTTTGGTTCTTCGCGTCCTGGCCGGCGCGAGGCTCGTTGGACTCCAGACGATGCCGTGCAGGCGGGCGGCAAGCCGCGACGACCTCAGGCTTTCCGGCCGTCGCGGCGTTTCCTGGCAGCGGGTCGCTGCGGGAGGGCGTCGCCGCGTTCCTCCTTGGAGCCTGTTCACGATCTCTCCGTGCCTTGCACCCGGAGCCGTCTGCGCGCGGGCCAAGGAGAGGAGTGGATGCCGGTCCGCGACGGCGTGGCGTGGCGGGCGTGAGGCGAGGGTTCGGGCATCGCGGCCGGAGGCCGCTCCCGCAAGGCCTTGCGGGTTCCCCCCTGTGGGAGCGGCCTCCGGCCGCGATCGGCCTGACGCGAGACTGCCAGCGTCCTCCCCACTTGCCGCGGTCCATCCCGCGGGCTTTCCTGGCGCATTTCCGCGGAAGATTTTGAACGGGCGCTTGGAAGAGACGCACGGCGCCGGGACGCTGCGCCCGATGCCGGCGAGCCGTGTGCGGCGACTTCAACCGGCTGCCGGCACCGCCGGCGACCGATCGGCCGGCAGGAGCCGCTGCAGGACCGCCGCGCGCTGCAGCAGCTCCGCCGCCTGGCCGGCCACGGGCCTGTCGGCCAGGCCCAGTTCCCACGCGGTGCCCAGCAGGGCGCGCAGGCCGGCGAAGTCGCGGCGCCGCGCGCGCCGGTGCAGGGCCACGTCGAGCAGCAGGCCGGCCAGGGCGTCGCGTTCGGGCGCGGCGAGCCGGTCGAAATCCTCGCGCCAGTGCGGCGGCGGGGCCTCGTCGCCGCACCCGGCGAGCAGGCGCGCGGCGACGCCGGTCGCCGGCTTCGCGGCGGGCGGGGAGGCGGGCGGCGCGCGGCCGGGCAGCAGCGCCGCCGCGCAGAGCAGGCCCATCACGTAGATGGTGTGGTACGAGGTGGCGAGCAGGTAGAGCTTGCGCGCGTCGCCCTGCAGCAGTTCCAGGCGGTCGAGCCGCGTGCCGGGCGCGGGCAGGAAGCCCGCCTCGTCGACGACGCGGGCGAGCACGCGGAAGGCGAACGCGGCCGCCGGGCTCCAGGCGGCGCCGGTGAGCGGCCAGGCCAGCAGCAGCTCGCCGGCCAGGTCGTAGTCCTGCGCGTCGAGGCAGTGCGCCAGCGCGCCCTCGGCCTCCGCCAGCACGGCGCGCCGCGGCCGCGGCAGGCGCAGCGGCGGCCGGCCGAAGCGCGCGCAGTACATCAGCGCGTGGGTGAAGGCGTAGGCATCCTCGCGGCTGCCGCCGAGCAGGTCCATCGGCAGGTTGAGCTGCGACAGCCGCGCGAGCGCCGCGCCGCGGCGGCGCGAGCACGCGCCGGCGTGCAGGTCGGCGCTCCACAGCTGTTCGAGCATGCGGTGCGGGGGACGCTCGCGGCCCGCGGCGGCCTGCGCGGACAGGTCGAGCAGGGCGTCGAAGGCGGGATCGGGATAGCCGATCCGCTCCAGGCACACGTGCGCATGCGCGTAGTCCAGCGCCAGCGCCGGTTCGAGGCAGAGGCCGCGCAGCACGCGCTCGCCGCGCGCGTGGGGCAGCAGGCGCCGCGCGGCGCGCGCGATGCCCGCCCGCACGCCGGGATGCGCGGGAGCCGCCGCCGCGGCCGCCAGCAGCAGCAGCGCGGTTTCCGCCACCACCTTCTCCGGGCGCAGGCTGTTGGCCGGCTGCTCGGCGTCGGCGTAGCCGGCCGGGGCGAGCCGCTCGACGGCGTGCGCGGCGATGTCGAGCACGCGGCAGAGCCGTCGCGCCAGGTCCGCGGCGGACCAGCGCGACGGCGGGGCGGCGACCCGTTCCATCCCTGCGGCGTCCTGGCGTGGCCTCAGCGTTCCAGCTCGCCGGCGACGTTGCGCAGGCCGGCCAGGCGTTCGATCTCGCCGAAGCCACCAGGGGTGTCGAGCACGTACAGGCGGATGAAGGTGCGCATGGTGCCGCAGAACACGTCCCATGGCTCGTCCGCCAGCGAGGCCGCCGGCCCCAGTTCGGCCACGGTCTTGCCGATGGCCTGGAAATCCACCGCTTTCGCATCCAGGATCTTCTTGACGATCTCCTGATGGTTCACCCGATTCGACATGGCACTGCTCCGTCTTCCTCGCAGCGGTCGCGCTGCGCGGGGCAAGCTACTCGCGTGCCGGGCCCGATCCCATTGCCCGGAGGAGCTAGGCGGATGTGCGTAGGCGAGGCCCGACAGGACGCCGGGGCGGATCGGCGGACGGGCGTCCGCGGCCCCCATAAAGTCATGTCGCATCGTCATTTCACAGCCGGCGGCCGCGGCCTATCGTGGGCGATGCCCTGGACTTATCACGGACCATCGCATGCGCCGGCGGATCGCACTGTTCTTCCTCATCGCGGGCTACGCCGCAGCGGCGTCGGCGGCCGGCGACGACTGGCCCACCAGCATCGCGCTGGGCGGCGTGCAGGCGGGCGTGAAGGGGCTGTTCCAGTACGACCTCAACGACTTCGGCGACGACCGCCTGCCGGACGGCAGCCACCGCTTCGAGGACGCGCACACCCTGCGCCGCAAGGAGGTCGACCTCTACCTGCGCAAGGACGACCTGCTGGAGATCCAGGCCGGCTACGACTTCCAGCCGCGCACCTGGCTGGACAACTACGTGGCCTTGAACACCGGCGCCGGGCGCTTCCGCCTCGGCCAGTTCAAGACCCAGGTGGGCTGGGAGGACGGCAACATCGGCTCCGGCGCCACCACCTTCCTCGAGCGCAGCCTGCCCGCGCAGGCGGTCCACGAGGGACGCCGCGTCGGGCTGGAATGGTCCTACGCGGCGATCCCGCACTGGCTGCTGCAGCTGGCCTACTTCGGCCGGCACGACCTCAACGACGACGCGGCCGGCGCGACGTCCTCCGCGCGCGCGGTCTACACGCCGGTGCTGCGCAAGGGCGAGGTGCTGCACCTGGGGCTGACCGCCTCGCGCGAGAACCGCGACGACCGCACCGGCCGCGTGCGCGCGCGGCCGGAGGTGAACCTCACCGACATCCGGCTGGTCGACACCGGCAACCTGAAGGGCGTGGACCGCATCCTGCGCGAGGGCCTGGAGGCGGGCTGGCTGCACGGGCCGCTGCTGTTGCAGGGCGAATACCTGAGCCTGCGCGCGCGGCGCTGGTCGGCGCCGGACTTCACCGGCGCGGGCTACTACGTCTCGGCGAGCTGGCTGCTCACCGGCGAGTCGCGCAGCTACCGCAACAGCGGGTTCGGCAATCCCGCGCCGGCGCGCGGCTGGGGCGCGTTCGAGCTGGCCGCGCGCTATGCGGCGCTGGACTTGAACGACGCCGGCGTGCAGGGCGGGCGCGAGCGCGACGCCACGCTGGGGCTGAACTGGTACCTGGGCGCGCACTTCAAGCTGCAGGCGAACTACATCCGCGTGTTCAGCAGCCGCGGGACGTTGCGGCTGGACCCGCACGTCTACGCGCTGCGCGCGCAGCTGGCGTTCTGAGCCGGTTGCTTCGCGCGGTTTCGGCCATCGCGGCCTCCGGCCACGACGATTCCACATCCACCACAGCCACCGTGGGGAGCGGCCTCCGGCCGCGATGCCCGCGACGACCGCCAGCGCGCCGGCTCAGCGCCAGCGCGCCACCGTGGCCTGCCCGTAGTGCGGCCGCAGCGTGCGCCGCGCGGCGGCCTCCGGCTCGCCGCTGGCCGGGTCCAGCGGGAACGCGGTGAGCGCGCGCGGCTGCACGGTCAGCGTCATGCCCGGGTGCAGGCCGCGGCGCTGCGCCTCCTCGCCGCCCATCTCGGCTTCCAGCACCTGGCCCAGCGCCTCCACCTCCAGCTCCAGGTGCGCGATGCTGCCGGACAGGTAGACGTGCCGCAGCCGCGCCGGCCAGCCGTCCTCCAGCGCGGTGGCGGACAGCGCCAGGTGCTCGGGGCGGACGTAGGCCAGCGCCGCGCCTTCCTGCGGCGCCGGCCACGGGTCGGCGTCCAGCCGCAGCGGCCCGGCGTACAGCGCGCCGTTCCTGCGGCGCAGCGTCAGCCTGTTGGCCTTGCCGATGAACTCGCACACGAACGGCGTCGCGGGCTGCTGGTAGATCGCCTCGGGCGTGCCGACCTGCTCGATGCGGCCGCGGTTCATCACCACCACGCGGTCGGCCAGCTCCAGCGCCTCCTCCTGGTCGTGGGTGACGAACACCGTGGTCAGGCCCAGCTCCTCGTGCAGGTGGCGCAGCCAGCGGCGCAGCGCCACGCGCACCTGCGCGTCCAGCGCGCCGAAGGGCTCGTCCAGCAGCAGCAGGTCCGGCTCCACCGCCAGCGCGCGGGCCAGCGCCACGCGCTGGCGCTGGCCGCCGGAGAGCTGGGAGGGGTAGCGGTCGCCCAGGCCGTCGAGCTGCACGCGCCTGAGCAGCTTGTCCACGCGCGCGGCGATCTCCGCGCGGCTGGGCCGCACCCGCCGCGGCCGCACGCGCAGGCCGAAGGCGACGTTCTCGGTGACGGTGAGGTGGCGGAACAGCGCGTAGTGCTGGAACACCAGCCCGACCTTGCGCGCGCGCGCGTCCACCGCGAGCAGGTCGCGGCCGTCCTGCGTCACCGTGCCGGCGTCGGGATAGTCCAGCCCGGCGAGGATGCGCAGCAGGGTGGTCTTGCCCGAGCCGGAAGGGCCGAGCAGGGCGACGAATTCGCCGGGCGCGATGGCGAGGTTCACCTCGTCGAGCGCGGCGAAGCCGGCGAAGCGGCGGGAGAGGCGGGCGAGTTCGATGGTCATGCGGTTCGTCTTCAGCGGCGGGCGCCCGTCGCGCGGGCGGCGATCTCGTGGCCGTAGCGCCACTCCAGCAGGCTCTTGGCGGCGAGGGTGACCAGCGCGAGCAGGGCGAGCAGCGAGGCGACCGCGAAGGCGCCGACGTAGTCGTATTCGTTGTAGCGCATCTCCACCTCCAGCGGCATCGTGGTGGTCAGCCCGCGGATGTGCCCGGACACCACCGACACCGCGCCGAACTCGCCCATCGCGCGGGCGTTGCACAGCAGCACGCCGTACAGCAGCGCCCAGCGGATGTTGGGCAGGGTGACGCGGAAGAACATCTGCCAGCCGTTGGCGCCCAGCGTGCGCGCGGCCTCCTCCTCCTCGCCGCCCTGCGCCTGCATGAGCGGGATCAGCTCGCGCGCCACGAAGGGCAGGGTGACGAACACCGTGGCCAGCACCAGCCCCGGCACCGCGAAGATCACCTGCAGCCCGTGCGCCGCCAGCCACGGCCCGAACCAGCCCTGCGCGCCGAACAGCAGCACGTAGACCAGGCCGGCGATCACCGGCGAGACCGAGAACGGCAGGTCGATCAGCGCGCCGAGCAGCGCCTTGCCGGGAAACTCGAAGCGCGTCATCGCCCACGCCGCGGCCACGCCGAACACCAGGTTGAGCGGCACCGCGATCGCCGCCACCAGCAGGGTCAGCCGGATCGCCGCGCCGGCCTCCGGCTGCGCGATCGCGGCGAGGAAGGCCCTGGCGCCCTGGCGCAGCGCCTCGGCGAACACCGCGGCCAGCGGCAGCAGCAGGAACAGCGCCATGAAGCCGAGCGCGGCCAGCACCAGCCCCGCGCGCGCGGCGCGCGACCGCCACCGCCGGGCGCCGCGCGGCGCGGCCGCCGCGCTCATGCGCGCACCTCGGCCCAGCGCCGGCTCCAGCGCTGCAGCAGGGTCACCGCCAGCAGCAGCAGCAGCGACACCAGCAGCATCGCCGTGCCCAGCGCGGCGGCGCCCGTGTAGTCGAACTCCTCCAGCTGCTGCACGATCAGCAGCGGCGCGATCTCCGACTTCATCGGCAGGTTGCCGGCGATGAAGATCACCGAGCCGTACTCGCCCACCGCGCGCGCCAGCGCCAGCGCGAAGCCGGTGAGCAGGGTGGGCAGCAGCACCGGCGCGATCACCCGCAGGAAGGTCTGCGCGCGGGTGGCGCCCAGCGTGGTGGCGGCTTCCTCCACGTCGCTCTCCAGCGATTCCAGCACCGGCTGCAGGGTGCGCACCACGAACGGGAAGCCGACGAACACCATCGCCACCAGCACGCCGGCCGGCGCGTAGGCGATCTTGAGGCCGTGCGGCTCCAGCCAGCGGCCGAGCCAGCCGTTGGGGGCGTACAGCGCGGTCAGCGCGATGCCGGCCACCGCGGTGGGCAGGGCGAAGGGCAGGTCCACCAGCGCGTCGAGCAGGCGCCGGCCGGGGAAGCGGTAGCGCACCAGCACCCAGCCGACCAGCAGGCCGATCGCGCCGTCCGCCAGCGCCGCCAGCAGCGCGCCGCCGAAGCTGAGCTTCAGCGCGGCCAGCGTGCGCGGCGCGGCCAGCAGGTGCAGCAGCTGGCCGGGCCCGATCGCGCTGGCTTTCCAGGCCAGCGCGGCCAGCGGCAGCAGCACGACCAGCCCCAGGTACGCCAGCGCGTAGCCGAGGCTGAGGCCGAAGCCGGGCAGGATGCGTCTTCTCATGCGTCTGGATCGGTTGCCTGGATCGTTTCTGGTTCGGGCGGCGGGTTCGACGCGGCCATCCGTCTCCTCGCCGTCATTCCGGCGAAAGCCGGAATCCAGTTGAAATATGTTCCGCGAAGCGGGCAAAACCTTTAAGCAGTGTGCTTCGCACGGCATCACTCGAACTGGATTCCGGCTTTCGCCGGAATGACGGGTGGAGGCTACGGCGTCCCCGGCTTGAACTGGTCGAACACGCCGCCGTCGGCGAAGAACCGCGCCTGCGCCTTGCGCCAGCCGCCGAACACCTGGTCGATGGTGAAGGTGCGTACCTGCGGGAAGGCGGCGGCGTGCTTCGCGGCGACCGCGGCGTCGCGCGGGCGGTAGTAGTGCCTGGCGGCGATCTCCTGGCCCTGCGGCGTGTAGAGGAACTTCAGGTACGCCTCGGCCACCTCCTGCGTGCCGTGCTGCGCGGCCACCTTGTCCACCACCGCCACCGGCGGCTCGGCCAGGATGCTGAGCGAGGGCACCACGATCTCGAACCTGTCGGCGCCGAGCTCCTGCCGCGCCTGCAGCGCCTCGTTCTCCCAGGCGATCAGCACGTCGCCCACGCCGCGCTGCGCGAAGGTGTTGGTGGCGCCACGCGCGCCGGTGTCGAGCACCGGCACGTGCTTGTAGAGCGTCTCGACGTAGGCGCGCGCCTTCGCCTCGTCGCCGCCCGGCTGCTTCAGCGCCCAGCCCCAGGCGGCCAGGAAGTTCCAGCGCGCGCCGCCGGAGGTCTTGGGGTTGGGCGTGATCACCTGCACGCCGGGCTTGACCAGGTCGGGCCAGTCGCGGATGCCCTTCGGGTTGCCCTTGCGCACCAGGAACACGATGGTGGAGGTGTAGGGCGAGCTGTTGTCCGGCAGGCGCTTCTGCCAGTCGGCGGCGAGCAGGCCGTGGTCGGCGATCGCGTCGATGTCGTAGGCCAGCGCCAGGGTGACCACGTCGGCGGGCAGGCCGTCCACCACCGCGCGCGCCTGCTTGCCGGAGCCGCCGTTGGACTGGCGGATGGTCAGGCGGTCGCCCGGGTGGGCGGCCTGCCACTGCGCGGCGAAGCTGCGGTTGACGTCGGCGTACAGCTCGCGGGTGGGGTCGTAGGAAACGTTGAGCAGGACGAGGTCCTTGGCCTGCGCGGCGGCGGCGCCGAGCGCCATGGCCAGCATGAGAGCCCATCGGGACGCTTGCATGTTCGACTCCTTCAGGCAGCGGGAAGGACAGCCTAGCCAAAGCCGGCCGGGCGCGAAAACGACACGTGGACATAACGATATGGCGAGCCACCCGTTTGGACGGCTAGACGTTCATACCAGAACGGCCGTTCAGATCATCTTGGCCCGGCGCCACCACGGCGTAACCTTTTCCTCACGCACCAGCGTGAAGATGCCGGCGCCGAGGATCAGCGCGATGCCGGCCAGCATCGGCCAGTCCAGCCGGTCGCCGAACAGCCAGTAGCCGAAGCCGATCGCCCACAGCATCTGGCTGTACTGGGTGGGCGCCACGCGGTTGGCGTGCGCCAGCAGGGTCGCGTACATCAGCAGCACGGCGGCCAGCGCGGCGAGCAGGCCGTAGCCGGCCAGCAGCCACCACTGGCGCAGGTCGGGCCAGACGAAGCCGGGCAGCATCAGCAGCCCGCCCACGATCAGCGGGCCGACCATGCCGGCGCCGTACAGGCTGACCCGCTTCTCGTGCGGGCCGGCCAGGCGCAGCGCGATCACCGACACCGCGCCGGACAGCCCGCAGGCGATCGCCGCCGCGTGGCCCAGCCCCAGGTGCCGGAAGCCGGGCCGCAGCACCACCAGCACGCCGACGAAGCCGGCCACCACCGCCGACCAGCGCCGCCAGCCCACGTGTTCCTTGAGGAACAGCACCGACAGCAGGGTCACGAAGATCGGCATCAGGAAGATCAGCGCGAACACCTCGGCCATCGGCAGCAGGGTGAAGGCGGTCACCGAGGAGATGTTGCAGATCGCGCCGGTGACCGCGCGCACCCACCACAGCCCGGGGCGGCGGGCGGTCACCGCGTCGCGCCAGGATTCCCCGCGCCCCTTGACCAGCGGCAGCGCGGCCAGGCCGAGCAGGGCGCCGATGAACACCGCCTCGTAGGCCGGCACGCCGCCGCGCAGCGATTTCACGAAGGCGTCGCTGATCGCGTAGGCCGCGAAGGAGGCGAAGCCCAGGAGGACACCTTTGAGCATGGACGTTCCGGTGGAGTCGCGCATTTCCGTGCCGGCCGCGCCGGGGACGACGGTCATGGTGGCCGCCATGGTCGCACAGCCGCACCCGATCACCTACCGCGGCGTACTGCTGCACCCCGGCATGACCGCTCCCCGGGCGCCGGCTAAAATGCACCGATTTCCCGCCCGCAAACGGAACCCACGCATGGCCGCCAGCCTGAATCCGCTCGACCTGTACGACGTCCGCTCGCTGCTCACCGAGGAGGAGCGCATGGTGCAGGACACCGTGGGGCGCTTCGTCGACGAGCGCGTGCTGCCGATCATCGGCGACTGCTTCGACCAGGGCCGCTTCCCGAGGGAGCTGGTGCCGGAGATCGCCGCGCTGGGCCTGCTCGGCGCCACCATCCCGGAGAAGTACGGCTGCGCCGGCATGAACGGGGTCAGCTACGGCCTGATCTGCCAGGAGCTGGAGCGCGGCGACTCGGGCCTGCGCAGCTTCGCCTCGGTGCAGAGCTCGCTGTGCATGTACCCGATCTACGCCTACGGCACGGAGGAGCAGAAGCTGCACTACCTGCCGAAGATGGCGGCGGGCGAGATCATCGGCTGCTTCGGCCTGACCGAGCCGCACGGCGGCTCCGACCCGGCCAACATGAAGACGAACGCGAAGAAGGACGGCGGCGACTGGGTGATCAACGGCGCCAAGATGTGGATCACCAACGGCAACCTGGCGCACATCGCGGTCGTCTGGGCGCAGACCGCGGACGGCATCCAGGGCTTCATCGTGCCCACCGACAGCAAGGGCTTCGCCGCGCAGGAGGTGCACAAGAAGATGAGCCTGCGCGCCTCGGTGACCAGCGCGCTGTTCTTCGACGACGTGCGCGTGCCCGAGGCCAACCGCCTGCCGAACGCGAAGGGCCTCAAGGGGCCGCTGGGCTGCCTGACCCAGGCGCGCTACGGCATCACCTGGGGGCCGATCGGCGCCGCGCAGGCGTGCCTGAAGGAAGCGCTCGACTACACGCGCGAGCGCGTGCTGTTCGGCCGGCCGCTGGCGGCCAACCAGGCGATCCAGCTCAAGCTCGCCGACATGGCCCGGCGCATCACCACGGCGCAGCTGCTCTCGCTGCAGCTCGGGCGCCTGAAGGACGCCGGCACGATGCAGCCGACGCAGGTCTCGCTGGCCAAGTGGAACAACGTGCGCATGGCGCTGGACATCGCGCGCGAGTGCCGCGACATCCTCGGCGGCGCCGGCATCACCACCGAGCATGCGGCGATCCGCCACGCGCTGAACCTGGAGTCGGTGATCACCTACGAGGGCACCGAGACGGTGCACCAGCTGGTGGTGGGCCGCGAGCTGACCGGCATCAACGCCTTCTGACCCCACGAACCGCGCCCTCTCCCCTCCGGGGAGGGGGCCGGGGCGAGGGGCCGGGGCTGGCGAAGGCACTCGTCCGAGTGCGCGTCCCGATCACCGGCTGCCGCAAGACCGCCCCTTTACCTCGGCCCTCTCTCCGGAGGAGAGGAAGCAAGCACAGGCCCCGCCATGCCGATCGCCGACTTCCGCATCGAAACCGAACGCCTGATCCTGCGCCCGCCGCGCATCGAGGACTTCGACGCCTACGCGGCCAACATGGCCGACGCCGAGGCGGCGCGCTTCATCGGCGGGCAGCAGCCGCGCGCGGTGGCCTGGCGCGGCTTCCTGGCCTCGGCGGGCGCCTGGATGATCCAGGGCTTCTCGATGTTCTCGGTGATCGAGAAGTCCAGCGGGCGCTGGATCGGCCGGCTCGGCCCCTGGTACCCGGAGGGCTGGCCGGGGCGCGAGGTCGGCTGGGGCCTGGCGCGGCACGCCTGGGGCAAGGGCTACGCCTACGAGGGCTGCGTGGCGGCGATCGACTGGACCTTCGAGCACCTGGGCTGGGACGAGATGATCCATTCGATCGACCCGGCGAACCGCGCCTCGCAGAAACTGGCGCAGCGGCTCGGCTCCACCTGCCGCGGCCCGGGCCGCCTGCCGCCGCCCTACGAGGACGCGCCGGTCGAGATCTGGGGCCAGCGCCGCGAGGACTGGCGCCGCCGCCGCGCATGAGCCACGTCCCGCCCCCGCTCTACGTCGCGCTGGCCGAGGCGGTACCGGACCTGCACGTGCACTGCGTCGACCCGTGGTGCCTGATCGGCAGCGCCGCGGCGCTGCTCGCCGGGGCGGATACCGGCGTGGCCGACGTGGACGTGCTGGCGTCCCCCGCCGACGCCGGGCGGCTGGAGGAAGCGTGGGCGTCCCGCCGCGAGCGCGGCCACGCGCCGGCCGCGGCGGATTGCTTCCGCTCGCGCTTCGCCCGCTACCGCTTCCCCGGCCTGCCGGTGGAGGTGATGGGCGGGCTGGAGCTGTTCGCCGACGGCGCGTGGCGGCCGGTGCGGCCCGGCCGGCTGATGCTGGTCGGGGTGGACGGGCTGGCCGTGCCGGTGCCGGCGGTGGCCGAGCAGGTGCGCCTCCTGGAGGGCTTCGGGCGCGACAAGGACCTCCGGCGCGCCGCCGCATTGCGCAGCCTTCTCCCTCTCCCCGCCGGGGAGAGGGCCGGGGTGATGGGCGGGGGCTTGCCATGAGGCCATTGCGGAGCGTGTCGCAAGGTTGGCCCCTCACCCCAACCCTCTCCCCGGCGGGGAGAGGGAGCGGAAGCGCGCATCGAATGCCCGCGAACACATCCAACCTTTCCAAGGTCGCCGCCGGGGCTGCGCCCTCTCCCCTTTGGGGAGAGGGCCGGGGTGATGGGCGGGGGCTTGCCATGAGGCCATTGCGGAGCGTGTCGCAAGGTTGGCCCCTCACCCCAACCCTCTCCCCGGCGGGGCGAGGGAGCAAGAGCGCGCATCCGACTTTTCCAAGCCCGCCGCCGCGGCGGGCCATCGTTGACGAGACGCCATGACCGCCAGCACGCCACCCATCGCCGCCCGCCACAAGGGCTTCAACCGCGCCGAGATCGTCGACCAGAACTTCACCGAGTTCGTGCAGCAGTGGCGCGGCGAGGCGCGCGCCGCGCCGCGCGACGACCAGCCGGTGCTGCCGGGCAGCGCGCTCGATGCCAAGGGCTTCCGCGAGCTGCTGGAATCGCAGCTGATCTCGCGCCACCTCGACCTGATGGCGCGCGTGCTGCGCGTGCAGGACAAGGTGTTCTACACCATCGGCTCCAGCGGCCACGAGGGCAACGCGATGGTGGCGCGGCTGACCCGGCACACCGATCCGGCCTTCCTGCACTACCGCTCCGGCGGCTTCATGGCCGAGCGCTTCCGCAAGCTGCCCGGCATGGACCCGGTGATGGACTCGGCGCTGTCGTTCGCGGCCAGCAAGGAGGACCCGGCCTCCGGCGGCCGCCACAAGGTGTGGGGATCGAAGCCGCTGTGGGTGCTGCCGCAGACCTCCACCATCGCCTCGCACCTGCCCAAGGCGCTGGGCACCGCCATCGCCATCGAGCAGGCGCGGCGCATCGGCCACGCGCTGCCGGTGCCGCAGGACGCCATCGCGATCTGCTCGTTCGGCGACGCCTCCAGCAACCACGCCACCGCGCAGACCGCCTTCAACGCGGCGGCGTGGACCGCCTACCAGAAGCTGCCCGCGCCGGTGCTGTTCGTGTGCGAGGACAACGGCATCGGCATCTCGGTGAAGACCCCGGGCGGCTGGGTCGCCAACAACTTCCGCCACCGCCCGGACCTGGACTACTTCTTCGCCGACGGCCTGGACCTGGCCGAGGGCTACGCGCAGGTGCGACGCGCGGTGGAGCACTGCCGCGCCACGCGCCGGCCGACCTTCCTGCACCTGAAGACCACCCGCATCATGGGCCACGCCGGCACCGACTTCGAGATCGAGTGGCGCAGCATCGAGGAGCTGGTGGCGGTGGAGGCGAGCGACCCGCTGCTGCGTTCGGCGGCGATCGCGCTGGAGTCGGGGCTGTACACCAAGGAGTCGCTGCTCGAACTCAACGAATCCATCCGCAGGCGCTGCTTCGCCGCCGCCGAGGAAGCCGACCGCCGGCCCAAGCTGGAGCGGCTGGACGAGGTGATGGCGCCGCTGGCGCCGTACACGCCGGACGCGGTGGAGGCCGAGGCCGAGCGCGCCGACTACGCCGCGCGGCGCGAGGCCGTGTTCGGCGGCGCGGACAGGCTGCCGGAGAAGCAGCCGCCGCGGCACCTGGCGATCCAGATCAACCAGGCGCTGCACGACGTGATGGCCAAGTACCCCGAGTCGCTGCTGTTCGGCGAGGACGTGGCGCAGAAGGGCGGCGTGTACACGGTGACCAAGGGCCTGTACAAGGCGTTCAAGGGCAACCGCGTGTTCAACACGCTGCTCGACGAGACGATGATCCTGGGCCTGGCGCAGGGCTATGCCAACATGGGCCTGCTGCCGATCCCGGAGATCCAGTACCTGGCCTACTTCCACAACGCCTGCGACCAGATCCGCGGCGAGGCGGCCAGCCTTTCGTTCTTCTCCAACGGCCAGTACCGCAACCCGCTGGTGATGCGCGTCGCCTCGCTGGGCTACCAGCGCGGCTTCGGCGGGCACTTCCACAACGACAACTCGATCGCCGCGCTGCGCGACATCCCGGGCCTGGTGGTCGGCTGCCCCTCGCGCGGCGACGACGCGGCGACCATGCTGCGCACGCTGATGGCGCTGGCCAAGGTGGACGGGCGCGTGTGCGCCTTCCTCGAGCCCATCGCGCTGTACATGGCCAAGGACCTGTACGAGGCCGGCGACGGCGCATGGCAGTTCGCCTATCCCGCGCCGGGCGAGGCGATGCCGCTGGGCGAGGGGCGTGTCTACGACCAGGCCGCCGACGACCTGGTGGTGTTCACCTTCGGCAACGGCGTGCCGATGGCGCTGCGCGCCGCGCGCACGATCGGGAAGGAGCTGGGCTGGAAGGTGCGCGTGGTGGACCTGCGCTGGCTGGCGCCGCTCAACGACGCCTTCATCGCCGCGCAGGCGAGGAGCGCCAAGCGCATCCTGGTGCTGGACGAGGGGCGCCGGAGCGCCGGCGTGGGCGAGGGCGTCATCACCGCCATCGTCGAGGCCGGCCACGGCGCCACGCCGCTGCAGCGCGTGGTGGGCGCCGACACCTTCACCCCGCTGGCCGGCGCCGCCTTCCTGGTGCTGCCGGGCGAGGCCGACGTGGTGGCGGCGGCGAAGCGGATGGCCTGAGGGCAGCCCGTCATTCCGGCCTGCGCCGGAATGACGGTGAGGGGGAGCGGGCGCTGGCCGCCTCGCCGGCATCGGGCGCGGGTTCCGGCGGGGCTCACGGGATTCCATTCCCGCCGTGCGGAAGCGCCGGGCCTCAGCCCTCGTCGCCCGAGCCCGCGGCCTGCGGGCGCAGGCGGGCGACGGCGCGGCGCTCGTAGGCGTGCGCGCGGTTGCGGCCGCCGAGCTTGGCCTGGTACATCGCCTGGTCGGCGCGCTCGATCAGGCCCTCCAGCGTGTCGCCGGGCAGGCGCATGGCCAGGCCGATGCTGATGCTCAGCAGCTGGCCCTCGTCGTCCACCGGGATCTCCAGCCGGTGCACGCGCCGGCACAGGCGCGTGGCCACCTGCATGGCCTGGTCCTGCGACACGCCGGCCAGCATGGCGATGAACTCCTCGCCGCCGTAGCGGCCGAGCAGGTCGCTCGGCCGCAGCTCGGCGCGCAGCGCGTTGGCCACCGCCACCAGCGCGCGGTCGCCGGCGGCGTGCCCGAGGCGGTCGTTGAGCGTCTTGAAGCGGTCCAGGTCGAGGAACAGCAGGGCCAGCGGCTGCGCGCCGCCGGCCTGCAGCAGGCCCTCGGCCGCCTCGGTCCAGGCGCGGCGGTTGAGCACGCTGGTCAGCGCGTCCTGGTCGGCCAGCACGCGCACCACGTCGCGGTCGTGGCGCAGCGTGAGCGCGCGGTCGGCCAGGCCCAGCGAGAGCACGACGGCCTCGAAGGCGCCGGCGGCGATGCTCGCGTCGTTGAGCCAGTCCAGGGTGGGCAGGGCGCCGGTGACCTGCGCGCTGGCCATGGCGGTGAGCAGCAGCAGCGGCGTCCAGCCGACCAGGAAGAACCAGGCCTGGCGCGAGCCGCGCGCGGCGGCGACGATGCCGGCCAGCAGCAGCAGCGCCGCGCCCAGCATCAGCAGCGGGTTGAGCAGGACCTGCGCCGTCTCCACCAGCAGCCCGACCCGGCTGCTGCGCAGCACGACCAGCAGCAGCATGCCCACGCCCAGCGCCAGCACCGGCCCGCGCAGCAGCGGCGCGTAGCGCTGCAGGTCGCAGAAGCGCGCCACGAACAGCGCGGCTAAGGCCACCGACAGCGCCGTCGCGGCGGCGCCGGCCAGCAGCGCGGCGTCGGCCAGCCAGTCCAGCTCCAGCGGGTGGAACAGGTAGCCGGTCTGGATGCCCTGGATCAGCGCGTAGCAGCAGATGTAGCCGGCGTACCAGGCGAAGGTGACGTCGCGCAGCATCAGCGCGAAGCACAGCGCCATCAGCGCCATCGCCAGCATCACCGCGAAGCAGGCGGTGGCGAACACCAGCCAGCGCGCGTCGTCCCGCAGGTAGTCGGCCACGTTCTGCAGGCGGAAGCGCACCGGCGCGGCGATGCTGCGGCTGGGCTCGAAGCGGAGCAGCAGCGGCCGCTCCACCTGCGCCACGGCCGGCAGGCGGAAGGCGAGCCGGCCGTGGCCGTGCGGCGCGGGCGCGAAATCGTCCAGCGCCAGCGGATGCGCCAGCCCCTGGCGGTCGTACAGGGTCACCGTGCCGAGCGGGGCGGGGTAGATCGAGAACACCTGCTCCTCGCTCATGCGCGGCGGCCTGGGCTCGATCACCACCCAGCTGCCCAGGCTGTCGCGCGGGAAACGGTGCAGCATGGCCGGGTCGAACGGCTGCAGCGCGCCGGCGCGGTATTCGTCGAGCAGCCGCGCGGGGGTGTCGCCGGGGCGCGCCTCGCGCCAGGCGCCCTGCAGCGGCAGCGTCGCGGCGGCCACGGCCGCGGCCTGCGCGAGCCAGAGCAGCCCGAACAGGAACAGGGCCATCGCGCTCCTGTCCCGCGGCCATGCCTTGAGCACTGCACGTCCCATCCCCTGTCCCCCGTCGTGCGGACTCCGAGCCCGCGCGGCTCGGTCTGAGCCTTCCTGGTCAGCTGCTCCCGGCCGTCCGGGTCGGCGGCCGGGTCCCGGCATTGTGGCCCGGATCGGCCGGCCAGGCACCCCCGCCATCAGGCCTAGGCCGATGTCAAGCAGGGGGCGTGCCAGCCCGATCGGGGGCGTCTTGACGCGGATTTTCCGCGCGCGCGTTCAATCTGGCCCGAACGGGGCCGGGTGTGACCCGGTAGGTCAGGTTCCCTCGAAGGGGAGAAAGCCGGATGAGCAAGTACAAGGTGGCGGTGCTGGTGGGCAGCCTGCGCAAGGAATCGATCAACCGCCGGCTGGCGCGCGCGGTGGAGCGGCTGGCGCCGGCGGAGCTCGAGTTCGGGCACGTGCGCATCGACGACCTGCCGCTCTACGACCAGGACTTCGACGCGGACTACCCGGCCGCGTGCAAGCGGCTGAAGCAGCAGGTCGAGGCGGCCGACGCGCTGCTGTTCGTGACGCCGGAGTACAACCGCTCCATCCCCGGCGTGCTGAAGAACGCCATCGACATCGCCTCGCGGCCCTGGGGCACCAACTCCTTCGCCGGCAAGCCCGGCGCGGTGATCGGCGCCTCGATCGGCGCCACCGGCAGCGCGCTGGCGCAGCAGCACCTGCGCAACGTGCTGGCCTACCTCGACGTGGCCGTGCTCGGCCAGCCGGAGGTGTTCATCAAGTTCACCGACGGCCTGCTCGACGAGGACGGCCGGATCGGCAACGAGGGCACGCAGAAGTTCCTGCAGGGCTTCGTGGACCGCTACGCGGCCTGGCTGCGCACCTTGCTGCCGCGCTGAGCGCGGGGCATCGCGGCCGGAGGCCGCGACGGCTTTCAGCCCGCCGCCTCGCCCGCGCCACACAGCCGCTCCAGCAACTGCTCCTGCACGTTGCGCGCGGCCTGCGCGGCGGCGGGGCGCAGGCGCTGGTACTCGCCGTCCGGTTGCAGCACCGAGGCGCTGGTGTTGTCGGCGAGGTAGAGGTCCAGCTCCTTGCGGATGCGCCGCTGCAGCTTCTTGCCCTCCACCGGGAAGCAGGCCTCCACGCGGCGGTCCAGGTTGCGCTCCATCAGGTCCGCGCTGCCCAGGTAGACGCGCGGCTCGCCGCCGTTGGCGAACCAGTAGACGCGGCTGTGCTCCAGGAAGCGCCCGATCACCGAGCGCACGCGGATGTTGTGCGACACGCCCGGCACGCCGGGCCGCAGGCAGCACATGCCGCGCACGATCAGGTCGATCCTCACGCCGGCCATGGAGGCCTTGTACAGCGCGCGGATCATCTTGGCGTCGGTGAGCGCGTTGATCTTGATCGTGACCTGCGCCGGCCGCCCGGCCTCGGCGTGCGCGGCCTCCGCCGCGATCAGCTCCAGCAGGGTCTTCTTCAGGGTGAACGGCGCGTGCAGCAGCTTCTTCATCGGCTGCAGCTTGCCCATGCCGGTGAGCTGGCCGAACAGCTTGTGCACGTCCTCGCACAGCGCCGGGTCGGAGGTGAGCAGGCTGTAGTCGGTGTACAGGCGCGCGTTGCCGGTGTGGTAGTTGCCGGTGCCCAGGTGCGCGTAGCGCACCAGCTCGTCGCCCTCGCGGCGCTGGACCAGCATCAGCTTGGCGTGGGTCTTCACCCCGACCACGCCGTAGATCACGATCGCGCCGGCCTGCTGCAGGCGCGCGGCGAGGCCGAGGTTGGATTCCTCGTCGAAGCGCGCGCGCAGCTCCACCACCACGGTCACCTCCTTGCCGGCGCGCGCGGCCTCCACCAGCGCGTCGACGATCTCCGAGTCGGCGCCGCTGCGGTACAGCGTCTGCTTGATGGTGAGCACGGCCGGGTCCTTGGCCGCCTGGCGCAGCAGGTCCACCACCGGCGCGAAGGACTCGTAGGGGTGCAGCAGCAGCACGTCCTGCCGCGCGACCGCCCGGAACAGGTCCTCGGTCTTCATCAGCGCCTTGGGCAGGGCCGGGGTGAACGGCCGGTACTGCAGCTTCGGGAAGCGCGCCTGGCTGGCGATGCCGAACAGGCGCGCCAGGTTCACCGGGCCGTTGACCTCGTACAGCTCGTCGGCGCCCAGGCCGAAGCGCTGCAGCAGGTACTCGACCAGCGGGCGCGGGCAGTTGTCCGACACCTCCAGCCGCACCGCGTCGCCGAAGCGGCGCGAGGCCAGCTCGCCGCGCAGCGCCAGCGCCAGGTCCTCCACGTCCTCCGGGTCGATGCTGAGGTCGGCGTTGCGGGTCAGCCGGAACTGGTAGCAGCCCAGCACCTTCATGCCGGGGAACAGCTCCTCGGCGTGCGCATGCATGATCGAGGAGAGCAGCACGTAGTTGTCGCCGCCCTCGCACGCCTCGTCGGGCAGGCGCACCAGCCGCGGCAGCACGCGCGGCGCCGGCAGGATGGCCAGGCCCGAGTCGCGGCCGAAGGCGTCGCTGCCTTCCAGCTCGATGATGAAGTTGAGGCTCTTGTTGACCAGCAGCGGGAACGGGTGGGTCGGGTCCAGCCCGATCGGGGTGAGCAGCGGCGCCACCTCCTGGCGGAAGTGCCGCCGCACCCACTGCTTCTGGCGCGCCGTCCACTGCGCACGGCGCACGATGCGGATGCCGTGCGCGGCCAGCTCCGGCAGGATGCGCTCGTTGAGGATGGCGTACTGGCGCTCGATCTGCTGGTGCGCCAGCGCGCTGATCTCGGCCAGCACCCGCCGCGGCGCCAGGCCGTCGGGGCCGACCAGCTCGTGGTCGAAGGCGATCTGGCTCTTCAGTCCCGCGACGCGGATCTCGAAGAACTCGTCCATGTTGCGCGAGAAGATCAGCAGGAACTTCAGCCGCTCCAGCAGCGGCGTGCGCTCGTCCAGCGCCTGGTCGAGCACGCGCACGTTGAACTTCAGCTGCGACAGCTCGCGGTTGAGGTAGAGCGAGGGGTCGCCCAGGTCCGGCGGCGCGGCGGCGGGCGCGGCGCCGGCATCGGTGCCGGGGACGGCCGGCTCCTCGCGGCTCGTGGCTTGGTCGTCGCGGTTCATCGGGCGCGATCCTGCGGTGTCGTCATCGTCCGGACATGTTGCTGCAAGGCATTGACAGCGGGATGACAGGGCGGATGCCGCAGGTTACTCCCCTGGCATCGCGGCCTCCGGCCGCAAAAAAAACCGGCCTCGCCGCCTCAATCCCCCGGCAGCAGATAACGGCTGGGCGGCACCCCCAGCGCCCGCCGGAACGCGGCGGCGAACGCGCTGGCGCTGCCGTAGCCCAGCTCCGCCGCCACCCGCGTCACCGGCTCGCCGCGGCCCAGCCGGGTCAGCGCGGCGAGCAGGCAGGCCTGCTGGCGCCACAGGCCGAAGCTCATCCCGGTCTGCGCGCGGAACAGCCGGGTGAAGCTGCGCCGGCTCATGCCGGCCTTGTGCGCCATCGCGTCGATGTCGATCTCCAGCGCGGGCGCCTGCAGCAGCGCGCGGCACAGCCGTGCCAGGCGCGGGTCGGCGGGCAGCGGCGCGTTGAGCGGCAGCGCCGGCGCCGCGGCGATCTCGTCCAGCAGCAGCGCCATCACCCGGCCGTCGCGGCCGTCCAGGTCGTACTCGGCGGGCAGGTCCACCGCCTCCAGCAGCAGCGCGTGCAGCAGCGGCGACACCTCGATCACGCGGCAGCGTCCGGGCAGGCCCAGGCGCGCCGCCGTCTCGCGCCGCACGTAGGCGCTGCGGGTGGAGACCGTGCCGTTCATGCACACCTCGTGCGCCACGCCGGGCGGGATCCACAATGCGCGGCGCGGGGGCACCACCCAGCTGCCCCCGGCGGTGGTCACGGCGACCACGCCGGTGGCCGCGTACAGCAGTTGCCCGCGCTTGTGCGCGTGGCTGGGCAGCACGCGATGGGGCGGGTAGTCGTTGCCGGTGGCGACGACCTCGCGCGGGATGTCCTCGTAGGCGTTGACGCGGGTGTTGCGCACGGCGGCCCTCCGGGTTCTGGCCCGGATTCGACAGGATTTGACCTGAAAGCGCATGCGGGCCGCCCGCGGACACTCTAGAGTGCCGCCTCGCGGCCACGCAAGGCGGCCGCCGCCCCCCCGGTCCCCCGCGAGTACAAGCATGGACACACGTGCCGACGCCGCCGTTCCGGCGGTCCCCTCCGTTTCCGGCGAACCGCGCACCGCGTTCGCCGTGCTGGGCGCGATCAGCTTCGCGCACCTGCTCAACGACATGATCCAGTCGCTGATCCTGGCGATCTACCCGCTGCTCAAGAGCGGCTTCGGGCTGAGCTTCGCCCAGGTCGGGCTGATCACGCTGACCTACCAGCTCACCGCCTCGCTGCTGCAGCCGCTGGTGGGGCTGGCGGCCGACCGCCGGCCGATGCCGTTCTCGCTGCCGGTGGGCATGGGCTTCACCTTGTGCGGCCTGCTGCTGCTGGCCATCGCGCCGAACTTCCCGGTGCTGCTGCTGGCGGCGGCGCTGGTGGGCACCGGCTCCTCGGTGTTCCACCCGGAATCCTCGCGCGTGGCGCGGCTGGCCTCCGGCGGCCGGCACGGGCTGGCGCAGTCGCTGTTCCAGGTGGGCGGCAACACCGGCGCCTCGCTGGGGCCGCTGCTGGCGGCGTGGATCATCGTGCCGCACGGCCGCGGCAGCGTGGCCTGGTTCGCGCTGGCCGCGCTGCTGGCGATGGTGGTGCTGCTGCAGGTGGGACGCTGGTACCGCGCGCAGCACGCCGCCCGCGGGGCGGCGCGGCACGGGCCGGCGGTGGCGCTGTCGCGCGGGCGCGTGGCCGGCGCGCTGGCCGTGCTCGGCCTGCTGATCTTCTCCAAGTATTTCTACCTGGCCAGCATCAGCAGCTACTACACCTTCTACCTGATCCACGCCTTCGGCGTGTCGGTGCAGAACGCGCAGGCGCACCTGTTCGTGTTCCTGTTCGCGGTGGCGGCCGGCTCGCTGATCGGCGGGCCGGTGGGCGACCGCATCGGCCGCAAGTGGGTGATCTGGGCGTCGATCCTGGGCGTGGCGCCGTTCACCCTGCTGCTGCCGCACGCCAACCTGTTCTGGACCGGCGCGCTCACCGTGGCGATCGGCCTGGTGCTGTCCTCCGCCTTCTCGGCGATCCTGGTCTACGCGCAGGAGCTGATCCCCGGCCGCGTGGGCATGGTCTCCGGGCTGTTCTTCGGCTTCGCCTTCGGCATGGGCGGCATCGGCGCGGCGGTGCTGGGCCACCTGGCCGACCTGCGCGGCATCGACTGCGTGTACCGGCTGTGCGCGTGGCTGCCGCTGATGGGGCTGGTCACCGTGTTCCTGCCCGACATCGAGAGGCCGCGCCGCGCGGTCCGCTGACCGCGGCGCGCCGGGTCGGCGCGCGTTTCAGCGCGCGCCGACCACCACCGGCTCCGGCTCCAGCCGCACGCCGAACTTCGCCTCGACGCCCGCGATCACGGCCTGCGCCAGCGCCCACAGTTCGGCGCCGCTGGCGCGGCCGTGGTTGACCAGCACCAGCGCGTGGCGGTTGGAGATGCCGGCGTCGCCCTCGCGGTGGCCCTTGAAGCCGGCGGCCTCGATCAGCCAGGCGGCGGAGAGCTTCCAGCGGCCGTCGGCGCCGGGCCAGGCGACGAGTCCGGGATGCGCCTGCTTGAGCGCCTCGCCCTGCGCGGCGGGCACGACCGGGTTCTTGAAGAAGCTGCCGGCGTTGCCGATCACCGCGGGGTCGGGCAGTTTGCGCGTGCGCAGGTGCACCACCGCCTCGGCGACGTGGAAGGGCGCGGGCCGGTCCACGCCCATGCGCGCCAGTTCCTCGCGGATGCCGGCGTAGTCCAGCCGCAGTCCGCGCGCGCGGGGCAGGGCGAAGCGCACCGCGGTGACGACGTAGCGGCCCGGCGCGCGCTTGAACGCGGAGTCGCGGTAGGCGAACGCGCAGGCGGCGTTGTCCAGCGAGACCACGCGGCGCTCGCGCACGTCCCAGGCCTCCACGCTCTCGACGAACTCGGCCACCTCGGTGCCGTAGGCGCCGATGTTCTGGATCGGCGCGGCGCCCACCGTGCCGGGGATCAGGATCAGGTTCTCCAGCCCCGCGTAGCCCCGGCCCAGCGTCCAGCGCACGAAGTCGTCCCAGCGCTCGCCGGCGGCCACGGCGATGCGCGCGACGTCGCCGTCCTGCTCCACCTGCACGCCGCGCGTGGCCATCGCCACCACGGTGCCGTCGAAGTCGCCGGCCAGCAACAGGTTGCTGCCCTCGCCCAGCACCAGCAGCGGCCCCGCGCGCACGGCGGGGAAGTCGAGCAGCTCGGGCAGCTTCGCGGCGTCGCGCACCTCGGCCAGCAGCTTCGCCCTCGCCGCCACGCGCAGCGTGTTGCGGTGGAGCAGCGGCGCGTCCTCGATCAGCGCGTAGCCGCCCATGTCGATGCGTTCATTCGCCATGATCGGCCTCGCGCTGGCGGCGGATCTCGTCCACGCACTCGGCGACCAGCCGCGGGCCGCGGTAGACCAGGCCGGAATACAGCTGCACCAGCGCGGCGCCGGCGGCGAGCTTCTCCGCGGCGTCGCCGCCGTCGAGGATGCCGCCGACGCCGACGACGGCCACGCGCCCGCCCAGCCGCGCGCGCATGCCGCGCAGCACCGCGGTGGAGCGCGCGAACAGCGGCCGCCCGGACAGGCCGCCGGCCTCGTTGCCGTGCGGGTCGTTGGCGACGGCGCCATGGTCGACGGTGGTGTTGGTGCAGATCACGCCGTCGACGCCGGCGGCGAGCAGCACCTCGGCGATGCCGTCCAGTTCCGCCTCGGACAGGTCCGGCGCGATCTTCAGCAGCATCGGCTTGCGTGCGCCGGCGCGCGCGCCGAGCCGTTCCTGCGCCTCGCGCAGGGTGCCGACGAAGCGGCGCAGGGTCTCCTCCTCCTGCAGGTCGCGCAGGCCCTGCGTGTTGGGCGAGGAGATGTTCACCGTGACGTAGCCGGCGAGCCGGTACACGCGCTCCAGGCAGAACAGGTAGTCGTCGGCCGCCCGCTCGTTGGGCGTGTCCTTGTTCTTGCCGATGTTGATGCCGAGCACGCCGCGGTAGGCGCTGGCCTGGACGTTGCGCACCAGCGCGTCCACGCCGGCGTTGTTGAAGCCCATGCGGTTGATGATCGCCTCGTGCCCGGGCAGGCGGAACAGCCGCGGCCGCGGGTTGCCCGGCTGCGGGCGCGGGGTCACCGTGCCCACCTCGACGAAGCCGAAGCCCAGCGCGCCGAGTTCGTCCAGGTGCTCGGCGTTCTTGTCCAGTCCTGCGGCGAGGCCGACCGGGTTGGGGAAGCGCAGGCCGAAGGCCTCCACCGGCAGCTCGGCCGGCGCCTGCGCCACCCAGCGCATCAGGCCGCTGCGCCGGGCCACGCCCAGCGCGTACAGGGTCAGGCCGTGCGCGGTCTCGGCATCCAGCGCGAACAGCAGCGGGCGCAGCAGGTCGTACATGCGTCAGGTCACCTCGCCCGCGAACACGCGGGTGTCGTAGTCGAAACTTACCGTGCCGTCCACCGCGCAGGTGTCGAACAGCGCGCGCAAGGCGCGTTTCATCGGCGCATGGCGCGGGTGGCCGGGGCGCGGGGCGTAGGAGGAGGACAGCAGGCGGCCGAGCAGCCCGTCGAAGTCCAGCCGCTGCGCGTGCGCGAAGTGCGCCTCGCCGCGCAGGCCGGTGCCGAACCAGGCGCGCATCGAGGCATCGTCCGCGTGGCGCTCGGCCACGGCGGCGTAGTCGGTGCCGTACTCGCGCAGCAGCGCCTCGTAGCCTTCCAGGAACGGCGTGCCGGCGAGCCGGCGCGAGTTCCACCAGATCGCCGCCAGTCCGCCCGGGCGCAGGATGCGCGCGAACTCGCGCCGCGCGGCCGGCGGGTCGAACCAGTGGAAGGCCTGCGCCACCGCGACCAGGTCCACGCTGGCGTCGGGCAGGCCGGTGGCGTCGGCGGCGCCGTCCACCGCGCGGAAGCGCGGGTCGCCGCCCAGCCAGGCCACGGCCGCCTCGCGCATCGGCGCGTTCGGTTCCACCGCGGTGACGCGGTAGCCGGCGTCGAGGAACATCTTCGAGGCGATACCGGTGCCGGCACCGACGTCGGCGACCCGCCACGACGGCGACGCGCCCAGCTCGCGCCGCAGCCAGTGGAGCAGGGCGGGCGGGTAGTCGGGGCGGTGGCGCACGTAGTCGGCGACGCGGTCGCTGAAGCGGCGGGTGGGGTCGTTCGCGCTCATGGGGTTCAGCCCGACAGGCCCTGGCCGCCGTCCACGCACAGCGTCTGGCCGGTGATCCAGCCGGCGCAGGGCGAGGCGAGGAACAGCGCGGCGTGCGCCACCTCCTCCGGCGTGCCGTAGCGGCCGAACGGGATCTTCGCCAGCGTGGCGGCGTACAGCGCGGGCTCCTCGCGCCGGCGGCGGTCCCACAGGCCGTCGGGGAACTCGATCGAGCCCGGCGCGATCGCGTTGACCCGGATGCGGTGCCCGGCGAGCGCCAGCGCCTGCGAGCTCGCGTAGTGGCTGAGCGCCGCCTTCACCGCGGCATAGGGCGCGCCGTGGCGGCGCGGATGGAAGGCGGCGATGGAGCTGGTGTGCAGGATGCTGGCGTGCGGCGAGCGCCCGAGGTGCGGCAGCGCCTCGCGCGAGGCGCGCACCGCGGCCATCAGGTCCACCTGGAAGCCGGCCAGCCAGCCGTCGTCGTCGTCCGCGAAGCCGTAGCCGCTGGCGTTGTTGACCAGCACGTCGATGCCGCCCAGCGCGTCCGCGGCGGCGGCGACGTAGGCGCGGATCGCGGCCGGGTCGGCCAGGTCGCAGGCTTGCGCGTGGACGCCGCCGCCGTGCGCGGCCAGGGCGTGCGCCGTCTCGTCCAGCGCGGCCTGCCCGCGCGCGCAGACCGATACCGCGGCGCCCGTTCCGGCGAAGGCCAGCGCGATGGCGCGGCCGATGCCCTTGCTGCCGCCGGCGACGACGACGCGCCAGCCGCGGAAATCGAACGGCGGGGCGGCCGCGCTCATGCGGCGGCTCCGCGCGCGGGCGGCGGCATGCGGCCGTGGCGCAGCGCGTGGGCCCACTCGGGGCGGCCGTGCTGCTCGGCGGCGCGGGCGGACGTCCCGTGGTCGTAGGCCAGCGCCACGTGCATCACCGACCAGCCGTGCGCGCCGCGTTCCACGATCGCATAGCGCGCGTGCGGCGTGCCGGCCTCCATCACGTGCGGGTAGGGCTGGTCCCAGGCGTAGGCCGGCAGGCCCACGCTGCCGGGATTGACCACCAGCCGCCCGTCGGGCAGCTGCACGCTGCGCGGCAGGTGGGTGTGGCCGCAGAGGATCAGCCCGGCGTCGGCGTCGCCGGCGCGTTCGGCCACCTTGTCCGGCGCGGCGGGACGGGCGCCGGCGGCGTCCACGTCCTCGAGGAAATACTCCAGGTCGCTGCGCGGCGTGCCGTGGCACAGCAGCACGTCCTCGCCCAGGCGCAGCGCGGCCGGCAGCGCGCGCAGCCAGTCGAGCGCGGCGTCGTCCAGGCGGCCGCGCGCGTAGGCGTCGGAGGCGCCCATCCGTTCCGGCGCCTGTTCGAGCAGCTGGCGCTCGTGGTTGCCGCGGATGGTCGGCAGGTCCAGCGCCATCAGCCGCCGCGCGGTCTCGGCGGGGAACAGCGGGCCGGAGAGGATGTCGCCGAGGTTGACCACGAGCTCGCAGCCGCGCCGCGCGACGTCGGCCAGCACCGCGTCCAGCGCCGGCAGGTTGCCGTGGATGTCGGAGAGCGCGGCGATGCGCACGGTGGCGTGTCCTCGTGGCGGTCAGGCGGGCGGCAGCGGCGTGCCCTGGTGGAACAGCAGCCGCCAGCCGCCGTCCTCCCGGCGCCAGGTGGAGCTGCGCAGGGCGCGGCGGCGCTGCGGCCGGCCGTCCTGCAGGCGGGTGACGTCCGATTCGTAGAGCAGGATCACGCAGTCGCCCGAGGCCTCGATCCATGCCAGCGGCTGCAGCGCGAAGCCGGCCACCGGCGTGGCGGCCAGCGCGTCGAGCACGTCCCCGCGCGCGTACAACCGGCCGCTCTGGCCGATCTCGCGGAAGACGGGCGACAGCAGCCGCTCCATCGCGGCGCGGTCGGCGTCGCGCTGCGCGGCGACCAGCGCGTGCTCGCCGTCGAGTATCGCCTGGCGGTCGGCTTCTTCCATCGCGGCGGCTCCGGGAAGTCGCGTGCGCCGGCGCGGCCGGCGCACGCGCGGTCGGTCAGAGGTCGAACTTGATGCCCTGCGCCAGCGGCAGCGCGTCGGAGTAGTTGATGGTGTTGGTCTGCCGGCGCATGTAGGCCTGCCAGGCGGTGGAGCCGGATTCGCGGCCGCCGCCGGTCTCCTTCTCGCCGCCGAAGGCGCCGCCGATCTCCGCGCCGGAGGTGCCGATGTTGACGTTGGCGATGCCGCAGTCGCTGCCGGCCGCCGAGAGGTACTGCTCGGCCGCCTTCAGGTCCTGCGTGAAGATCGCCGAGGACAGGCCCTGCGGCACGGCGTTCTGCATGGCGATGGCCTCGTCCAGCGTCTTGAACGGCATCACGTAGAGGATCGGCGCGAAGGTCTCGGTCTGCACCACTTCGTGGCCGTTGTCCAGGCCGGCGACGATGGTCGGCAGCACGAAGTTGCCCTTGCGGTCGGCCAGCGCCGCGCCGCCGGTGAGCACCTTGCCGCCCGCGGCCCTGGCCTGCTCGATGGCGGCGAGGTAGGCCTGCACGGCCTCGGGGCTGTTGAGCGGGCCCATCAGCGTCTTCGGGTCGGTCGGGTCGCCGATCTTGCCTTCGACCTGCTTGTAGGCGGCGACCAGCTTCTGCGTCACGTCGTCGACGATCGACTCGTGCACGAACAGCCGGCGCGTGGTGGTGCAGCGCTGGCCGGCGGTGCCCACCGCGCCGAACACGATGGCGGGGATGGCCAGCTTCAGGTCGGCGCTCTCGTCCAGGATGATCGCGTTGTTGCCGCCCAGCTCCAGCAGCGAGCGGCCCATGCGCCTGGCCACGCGCTCGCCGACGAGGCGGCCCACCCTGGTCGAGCCGGTGAAGCTGATCAGCGGGATGCGCCTGTCGTCGACGAAGTTCTGCGACAGCTCGGTGCCGGCGTCGTTGAACAGGAAGAAGATGTCCGGGAAGCCGCCGGCCTTCAGCGCCTCGTTGCAGATCTTCATGGTGGCGACCGCCGACAGCGGGGTCTTCGGCGAGGGCTTCCAGATGCACACGTCGCCGCAGACGGCGGCGAGGAAGGCGTTCCACGACCACACCGCCACCGGGAAGTTGAACGCGCTGATGATCCCGACCAGGCCCAGCGGGTGCCACTGCTCGTACATGCGGTGGCCGGGGCGCTCGGAGTGCATGGTGTAGCCGTACAGCATGCGGCTCTGGCCCACCGCGAAGTCGGCGATGTCGATCATCTCCTGCACCTCGCCGTCGCCCTCGGGCTTGATCTTGCCCATCTCCAGCGCGACCAGCGAGCCCAGCGCGTCCTTGTGCCGGCGCAGCGCCTCGCCGCACAGGCGCACCGCCTCGCCGCGCCGCGGCGCCGGCGTGGCGCGCCAGACCTTGAAGGCCTCCTGCGCGCGCCGGACGATGGTCTCGTAGTCGGCGGCGCTGGAAGCGTGCACGCGGGCGATCGCCTCGCCGGTGGCCGGGTTCGCCGGCGCCAGCGTGCCGGCGTCCGTGGTGGACGACCATTCGCCGTCGCCGAGATAGGTGCCGGAGTTGGTCTCGGCCAGGCCGAGCGCCGCGAGGATGGCGTGGGACATTTCGACTCCTGGAATTAAGCCGCGCTGCATGGATGCGGCGTGCTGAATGAAACCTTCATTCTAGCAGGACGCAGATCGGTCCCTCAGGGGGTGCCATTAGTAACCGTAATCGATGCACGGTGGACACCTATAATCGGATGCTTGTTTTTGCAGGGAGAGCGGTATGTCCGGATGCGCCAGGCGTGCCGATGCCAGGAGTGCGGAACGGCTGCGCGGTCTGCCGGCCATGGCGCTGCGCCTCTACAGGGAGGCCGAGACGGCGCTCGCCGGGCGCCGCCCGGACGTTGCCGAGCGCGCGCTGATCAGCATGCTCGCGGCGGCTCCGCGAAGCGTCGATGCCTTGCGGCTGCTCGGCCGCGTGCGGTTGCTGCAGGGCGATGCCGCCGAGGCGGTGAAACTCTTGCTGCGGGCCTCCTGGATGGAGCCCACGGATGCGTTCGTGCAGGTGGAACTCGGCATCGCGCAGTTCGAGCAGGGCGAGACGAAGGCTGCGCTGTCTTCCATGAAGAAAGCCTGCGAGCTGGAGCCGGGCCTGGCCGCGGCATGGTTCAACCGGGGAAGGATGCTCAGGCTGAGCGGCGATGCCGCCGCGGCCGGCGAAGCGCTGCAACGGGCGCTGGCGGTGGACCGGGAGCATGTGCCCGCGCGCCTTCTTCTCGCCGAGGTACTGACCGGCCACGGCGACGCGGATGCGGCGGTGGCCCACTACCGGCACATCCTGCGCCGCCACCCGGAGCATGCCCAGGCCTGGCACGGACTGGCCAATCTCAAGACCGAGAAGCTCGGTGCCGAGGATGTCGGCCGGCTGCGCGCTGCGCTGGGCCGCCGCGGCACCGGCGACGAGGCGCGCGTCGCGCTCGGGTTCGCGCTGGCCAAGGCGTTGGAGGACCAGGGCAGCTACGCCGAGGCGTTCGACACCCTGGAGTGGGCCAATGCTCTCAAGCGCAAGAGCATGCCGTGGGACAAGGAGGCCATGACCCGCCATGTGGATGCGATCCTGCACGCCTTCGGAACACCGGCGCGCGCGGCATCCGACTCGAGGCTGGGCGAGGAAGCCATCTTCGTGGTCAGCCTGCCGCGGTCGGGATCGTCGCTGGTCGAGCAGATACTGGCTTCGCACCCGGCGGTCGAGGGCGGTGGCGAGCTGCTCGATCTCCAGCAAATCATCGATGCAGAGTCGGCGCGGCGCGGCAAGCCGTTTCCATCGTGGGTGGCGGAGACGGGGCCGCAGGACTGGGAAAGGCTGGGGCGCGACTATCTGGCGCGTACCGCGAGCCTGCGCGCGCGCAAGCCGAAATCCACCGACAAGAATCTGGTCAACTGGCAGCTGGTCGGCGCCGCGATGGCCATGCTGCCGGGAGCGCGCGTCATCAATTGCCGGCGGGACCCGCTGGAGACCTCGATCTCCTGCTTCGCACAGCTTTTTACCAGCGGCAACGGCTTCAGCTATTCGCAGGAGGACATGGCAAGCTACTGCAAGGACTATGCACGCCTGTCCGCGCATTGGCTGCGCCTGTTTCCCGGCCGCTTCTTCGAGCACGTGCACGAATCGCTGCATGCCGACCCGCAGCGGGCCATCCGGCGGCTGCTGGAGGCGGCGGGGCTCGATTTCGATCCGGCGTGTCTGGAGTTCCACCGCACGCGGCGCGAAGTGCGCACGGCAAGCGCCATCCAGGTACGCCGGCCGTTGTTCGTGGGCCCTTCGCGAAGTGACAGGTACGGCAGCAAGCTGGACGGGCTGAAGGCCTTGCTCGCTTCAGGCGACTGAATGCGCGACGGTCCGCAGAAGTCCGTCGCCTGCGGGGTATTCAACTGGAAGCGGCATGTCCGGCCAACCGCAGCGTGGCCTCGAAGCCATGCGGCTCGCGGTTGCGCAGCTGCAGGCGGCCGCCGTGCAGCTCCGCCGCGCGCATCACGATGCTGAGGCCGAGCCCGGTGCCGCCGCCACCGCGCGCCGGGTCGCCGCGCAGGAACGGGTGGCCGAGTCGGCCGAGCAGCTCCGCCGGCACGCCGGGGCCGCTGTCGGCCACGCGCACGAAGGCGCCTTCCGCGTCGCGGCCGAGGGTCACCGCGAACGGCGGCGCGCCGTAGCGCTCGGCGTTGTCCATCAGGTTGCCGAGGGCGCGGCGCAGCAGGCCGGGGCGCACCGTGGCGGACAGGTGCTCCGGCGCGTCGAAGCGCCAGTCGTCCGGGTTCCGGCGCAGCGCCAGCAGCTGGCCGGCCAGCGTGGCCAGGTCGATCTCGCGCGGCGCCTCGTCGCGGCCGTCGCGCACGAAGGCCAGGCACTGCTCCAGCGCGCCGTCCAGTTCCCGCAGGTCGGCCAGCATCGCGTCGCGCCGCTGCGGATCGTCGGCGTCGCCCAGCTCCAGCGCCAGCCGCAGCCGCGCCAGCGGCGTGCGCAGGTCGTGCGAGATGCCGGCCAGCATCAGCTCGCGCTCGCGCGAGGCGCCGCGCAGCTTCTCGCCGGCGGCGCGGATCGCGCCCGCCAGCCGGCGCACCTCGCGCGGGCTGCCGCGCAGCTGCTCGCGCAGCGGGTCGCCGGCGAGCAGCGCCCCGGCGCCGTCGGCGAGCCGCTCCAGCGGGCGGGTGAGCAGGCGCGCCGCCACCGCGGCGGCGACCAGCGCGATCAGGCCGGCGAGCAGGGTGGTCAGCAGGCTGGAGCGGATCACCTGGCCGCGGTAGCTGGCCGCGTGCAGCACGATCCAGCGGCCCGGGTCGCGCGCGCTGCGGATCCAGATCTGCGACTCGGGCACCTGCGTCACCACCACCCGCGAGGGGTCGCCCAGCAACCGCCCCACCGCGCGGCCGACGCCGCGCAGCATCGGCGCGACGCGCACGGTGGGGGGCGGCGGCGCGCCGCGCGAGAAGCGCACGCCGGCCCGTTCCAGCGCGGCCAGCGCGCGGGCGGATTCGGGATCGTCCTGCACCGAGAGATCGTCCGCCGCCGCCGCGGTGGCGGCCACCAGCCGCCCGTAGGTGTCGCCCACCGCGCGCAGCCCCGCGCGCAGCGACAGCGCGCTGGTCAGGCCGAGCGCGAGCAGCAGCGCCAGCGCCACCAGCGCCAGCACCAGCGCGAAGGTGGTGGGCGCGCGCTTCACGGGCCGTCGCCCTCGGGCACGAACACGTAGCCCTCGCCCCACACCGTCTGCAGCCAGCGCGGCTGGCGCGGGTCGTCCTCGATGCAGCGGCGCAGGCGCGAGACCATCACGTCGATGCTGCGGTCGAACGCCTCGTGCTCGCGGCCGCGCGCCAGCGCGATCAGCTTCTCGCGGCTGAGCGTCTGGAACGGGTGCGCCACCAGCACGGCCAGCACGGCGAACTCGCCGCTGGTGAGCTTCACCGGCGCATCGCCGTCGAGCAGCTGGCGCGTGGCGGGGTCGAAGGTGAAGCGGCCGAAGCGCACCGGCGCCTGCTCGGCCTGCGGCGCGCCCACCGGCTGGCGCGGCCGGCGGCGCAGCACGGCGCGGATGCGCGCCACCAGCTCGCGCGGGTTGCACGGCTTGGGCAGGTAGTCGTCGGCGCCGATCTCCAGCCCGACGATGCGGTCCACCTCGTCGCCCTTGGCGGTGAGCATGATCACCGGGGTCTCCACGCCCTCGGCGCGCAGGGCGCGGCACAGCTCCAGGCCGTCGCCGTCGGGCAGCATCAGGTCGAGCACGATTAGGTCGACGTGGTGCTCGGCCAGCGCCTTGCGCATCGCCGCCGCGCTGGCCACCCCGCGCGCGTGCAGGCCCTGCCGGGCCAGGTAGCGTTCCAGCAGGTCGCGCAGGCGCAGGTCGTCGTCGACCACCAGGATGCGGGGCGATTCCATGCGGGCACTATCGCGTGCGCCGCGCGGCGCCGGCAAGCCGGCGGGCGGGCGCTTTGCAAGCGAATGTTTCCGGAGGCGGCGGCCGCAACATCTCTTCACAGCGGCCGGCGCGCCGGACACACCTTCGGCGCCGGCGGGGAGGAAAGTGGCGCCACGCCGCCGGGTCCGTCCGGCTTTCCTCGAACGAACAGGAGTCACGCATGGCCACCACATCCCGTCTCCGCATCGTCCCGCTGCTCGCGTTCTGCCTCGCCGCCGGCAGCGCCCTGCCGGCCAGCGCCGGCGTCCATGGCTTCCGCGCCGCCGGCCCCCTCCGCCAGGCCGGCCATGCCGGGGCGACCTTCCGCAACGGCCAGGGCGGACTGACGCATGTCCGCGGGACGCGCGTCGCCGGCCCCAGCGGCACCGCCGCGCACGGCGCCTACACCTCGGTGAACCCGGACGGCAGCGTGCGGCACCAGGGCGGCACCCGCGTCAACGGCGCCAACGGCGGCGGCTTCAGCGGCAGCAACAGCTACACGCGCGACGCGGACGGCTCGGCCCAGGGCAGCTTCCAGCAGCAGGCCCATACCGCGGCGGGCGGCAGCTACAGCCGCAGCGGCGGCTACGACCGCGACGCCGACGGCAGCTGGAATGCCAGCCGCCAGACCAGCGCCAGCGGCGCACGCGGCAGCTACAACGGCAGCACCACCGCTTCCAACGGCACCGCCACGCACCAGACCACGATCACCGACGCCAGCGGCGACACCTACACGGGCCAGACCAGCTACACCAGGGGGCAGGGCGTGACCCACAGCGGCAGCTGCACGGACGCGCAGGGCAACGCGATCGCCTGCCCGTGACCCGTCCCCGGCGTCCGTCCCAGGGACGGGGCGGATGCCTTCCGGGGCATTCCCGTTCCCGGGCGCCACGCCGCCATTCCGGTCGCCGCCTGCCTGTCCGCGTGGCGCTGGTCGCACGCGGGCGGGCCTTCGAGGAGAACCGCATGCTGCATGGACAACGCCACCACGGCCTGCTCGCCGCGATGCTGCTGCTGGTGCTCGCCGAAGCGGCCTGGCGGCACTTCGGCAGGCGCGGCTACGACGTCCATGAAGCCGCGGCCTCGCTGGGCGTGGCCGCCGGCAACCTCGTCGCCGGCGCGATGGGCGCGGTGGTCGTCGGCATGGCGTATGCGGCGGTCTCTCGCCTGGCACCCGTGCACTGGCCGCTCGACGACTGGCGCAGCTGGCTCGCCGGCTTCGTGCTGGTGGAGTTCGCCTACTACTGGTTCCACCGCTGCAGCCACGCCGTGCGCTGGCTGTGGGCCAACCACGCGGTGCACCACACGCCCGAGCAGATGACCCTGCTGTCCGCGCTGCGGCTGGGCTGGACCAACCTGTTCTCGCTGGGCTGGCTGTTCTACCTGCCGCTGGCGCTGGCCGGCCTCGATCCGCGCATGATCGCGGCGCTGCTGGCGTTCGACCTGCACTACCAGTTCTTCCTGCACACCGAGGCCGTCGGCCGGCTCGGGCCGCTGGAGTGGGTGCTCAACACGCCGGCGCACCACCGCGTGCACCACGCCAGCAACGCCGCCTACCTCGACTGCAACTTCGGCGGCGTGCTGATCGTGTTCGACCGCCTGTTCGGCACCCTCGTCGCGGAGCGCGCGGACGAGCCGATCCGCTACGGGCTGGCCCACCCACTCGGCACGCGCCATCCGTGGCGCATCGCGTTCGGCGAATGGCGGCGCCTGCTGGCCGCCCTGCGCGGGGCGACCGACCTGCGGACGGCCCTGCGCGTGGCGCTGGGCCGCCCTTGAACGACATCCGGCAGACTGCGCGGGAGCGCGAGGCGACGACGATGAGTCAGCACGGCAAGACGGTGGGATGGCTGGTGGCCCTGGCATGGCTGGGCGCGCTGGCGTCGTGGAGCGCCCCGCAGGCGCGGATGGACGGCGCGCATGCCGCGGCCATGCCGGCGGGCGTGGTCGCGCCCGCCGGCACGCGGCAGCTCCGCGACGTGGCCTACGGCGACGACCCGCTGCAGCGCTACGACGTGTACGCCCCCGCCGGCGCCCACGATGCGCCGGTCATCGTGATGGTCCACGGCGGCGGCTGGCGACGGGGCGACAAGGCCATGCCGGGCGTGGTCGTGAACAAGCTCGCGCGCTGGGGCGCGCGCGGCTTCGTGGTGGTGTCGGTGAATTACCGCCTGCTGCCGCGGGCCGACCTGCACGCGCAGCTCGACGACGTGGCGCGGGCGCTGGCCTCGGTCCAGCGGCGCGCGGCCGAGTGGGGCGGCGACGGCCGCCGCGTCGTGCTGATGGGCCATTCGGCCGGCGCCCACCTGGTCGCCCTGCTGGCGGCGCGGCCGTCGCTCGCCTTCGGCCGCGGCGCCTCGCCCTGGCTGGGCACCGTGGTCCTGGACAGCGCGGCGCTGGACGTGCCGGCGATCATGCAGGGGCCGCACTTCCCGCTTTACGACCATGCGTTCGGCCATGACCCGGCGCAGTGGACGGCGCTGTCGCCGCTGCAGCAGCTGCAGGCGCGCGGCGCGCCGGTCCTCGCCGTGTGCTCGTCACGCCGGCTCGAGTCCTGCCCTTCGGCGCAGCGCTTCGCCGCCAGGGCGAACGCGCTGGGCACGCGCGCGGAAGTGCTGGAGGAGGACCTGGGGCATGGCGAGATCAACCGCGAGCTGGGCCTGGATTCGCAATACACGCGCCGGGTCGAGCGTTTCCTTGCCGGCCTCGACCCGCGCGTCGCGCAACTGCTGGGGCAACCGGCCGCCCGGGTGCGCGGGGGTGTCGATGGCGCGCTGCGCTGAGCTCTTGCGCCGCGCGACGGGCGTGCACGGAGCGCTTCCGTAGGGGCTGTCGACCCGCAACGGCAGGATGCCTGCCACCGCTTTCGAGGAGAACGATGAGGTCGCTGGACGGGGATTGGTGGGACTGGCGGGATTCGAACCCACGACCTGTCGCTTAGGAGGCGACCGCTCTATCCAACTGAGCTACAGCCCCGTGCCGGTCGCCAAGCATAGCGGCGGCGGTGCACAAAACGAAGCGCCCGTCGTTCCCGTGGCACGGCATGGCTGCTTCCGGGGGCCCGTTGCGAGTGGAGCCGCCATCGATGGCATGTCGATGACGGCTGGATGCAATTCGGCGCTCGGTCGCCGGCCGGGCGGGGTGGCGGCCGCACGTCGGCGTGCCGAGCGGGAACCGCGGCGATGCCGTGCGCTAGCTGTCCGTCCCGCCGCCGGCCAGCAGGTGCCGGGCGACCTGGAAGGCCGTGGCCGTGGCGTCGCCGTCCCCGCAGGCGAAGCCCGCGTTGCGTCCGCCATAGGGGGCGTAGCGTCGCGGGTCGGTGGCGCCGAACAGGCCGATGGTGGTCGCGCCGGTCGCGGCGGCCAGGGGCATGACGCCGCAATCCGCGCTGACGTAGGTGCCGGCGGCCTCGATGAAGGCGGCCAGCCGGCGCGGGTCGCTGGTGAAATAGGTGGGAAAGGCGTGGTCGAGGCGCGATCGCCCGTCGGCGGGAACCAGCTCGACGACCCGGCGCGGCCCGACGTGGCGGAGCAGCTCGTCCAGGAAAATCCTCCACCATGCGGCGTCGAGGCACTTCGAGCCGGTCGTGTTGGGGAAGACCACCAGCACGGGCGTGCGCTCTTCGCCGGCGTCGCCCTGCAGCACCTGGCGCAGGGTATGCCGGGCCGTCTCGCGTTCGGCCGCCGTCAGGCGCAGGTCCGGCGGTGGCGGCGGGAGCGACGGGTCGGCGCCCAGCGCCCAGCGCAGCGCCTGGACGGGACGCGCGGCGAAGTGCGCCGACGGCGGCATGCCGGCGGCGTCGGCGTGCAACTGGAAGCGCGCCCTGGCCATGGCCGCCGCGATGCGGCCCGAGGAGGAGCCGGCGGCGGCATGGATCACCAAGTCGTAGCGCTTCGCGCGCAGCTTGCGCAGCGTGGCGAGGGTGGACAGCGGATGCGCCAGCGCGCGCCGCTCGAGGAGGAAGAGCTGCCCGAGCGAGGCGAAGCCGGCATAGATGCCCCGGCAGGCGGCGCCGGAGCCGAGCACGTCGACTTCCGCGCCCGGGAATTGCCGCTCCAGCTCGGCCATCAGCGGCGTGGTCAGGACCGTGTTGCCCAGCCGGTGGTTCGGCCGGCAGAGCAGGATCCGGTGGATCCCGGCGCGGGGCAGCTGTCCGGCGCCGACGACGTTGGGAGGCCGCGGCAGCAGCTTGCGCACGCACCAGGCGACGATGCGGCGCCTGAACGCATGGAGCCGGCCATGCAGGGGAACGCGCTTCGCGACGGGCCTGGGCTCGTGGGTGACCTGGATCGACGTGAACATGGGTTTCGGGAGTTTCTGGATGACCGGCCCTCGAGGCGCTGCGTCGCCGGGCGAAGGCTGACCCTCGCGGTTGGCCTGCCGGGGCCGGGCTCGGGCCGATGCCTGCCGGCGTGCGGTGGAGCGGGTGCGGCGGACACGTCGCGGGAGATCGGGCGGCCTCGCCGCGGACGACGCGCCGGTCAGGCGGGACGGGAACGGTGCCGCTTGCCGACCTGTTCCGGCGCGGTCGCCCGGCCTCGCGCCGCCGCGGGGCGGAAGAACGTCCGCCACGTTGCCGGGCCGCGCCCGGCCACCGCCGCGGCGAAGTTTTCGAGCAGGCCGGCCTCGGCGCCTTCGCGCGCGCCGTCGCGCTTCAGTTCGCGCAGCGCAGCAAGCAGGTGGAGCTTCTCGGCGCCGCTGGCCTTGACGAGCCTGCCGTCGGCCTTCGACACCACGTAGAAGCTGCTCCACCATGCCCCGAGGCGCATGGGCATCCGTCGCGCCACCAGGTAGCTGGCGTTCTCGAACAGGACGTCGCAGGGAAGTCGGCGAGACAAGGCGCGTTCTCCGTCCACACTCCGGCGAAGATGCACCCGCATGCTTAGCGGAGGCTTATGGGCGAACGCTTCGTTCTGCGGCAATTCCAAGACCCCCCCTCCCGGCGCGCGGCGCGACGGCCATGCCGGCCAAGCTAGTGGGCATCCGTGTCGTCCCGGTTACGCCGGTGCTGCGGCGTGGGCGCTGCCTGCGTCCCGTCGGCGGGGGCGACCGGCGTTCCGTCCTCCTTCCGCCAGCGCATGCCGCCGTCGCGGAAGGATTCGGCCGCCACCTGGTAGGCGGCGATGGCCTGCTCGAGCGCCGCCTCGTCGGCGGGCAGCGGCGTCGCCCCGCCGGTCGCGAAGTCGGGGCGCACCTGCTCGGCCCGTTCCGGCGGATAGAGGATGGTGAGCCGGTCCTCCTGCAGGAAGCCGAGTTTCTGGTAGGTGGAAGGGAAGGCGTGCCCGTCCCCGGCCGGCACGCGGGCGATGTCGCGGCCGAAGAAGCGGCTGCGGTAGCTGAAGTCGAGCAGGCCGAGCAGGGTGGGCGGTATGTCGATCTGCGCCATCAGCGTGTCGATGCGGCGCGGCTGGAAGTGCTTCGGCGCGTAGACGATCAGCGGGATGTGGTACTTGTCCACCGGGATCGCGGTGTCGCCCGCGCTGTCGGCGCAGTGGTCGGCGGTGATCACGAACACGGTGTCGTCGAAGTAGGGCTTCTCGCGCATGCGCCGGATGAAGTCGCCGAGCGCCCAGTCGGTGTACTTCACCGCGCCGAGGCGGTGGCCCTGCGGCGCGTCCACGCGACCCGCCGGGAAGGTGTAGGGCCGGTGGTTGGAGGTGGTCATCACGTGCAGGAAGAACGGCCTGCCGCTGGCGTGGATGGCGTCCATCCGGCGCATCGCCAGCGTGAACAGGTCCTCGTCGGAGACGCCCCACACGTTCTCGCCGTGGATGGGCATGTCCTTCGGGATCGCGTCGCGGTCCACCGCGGCGTAGCCGTTGTGCGCGAAGAAGTAGTCCATGTTGTCGAAGTAGCCGAAGCCGCCGTAGACGAACTCCGACGCATAGCCGCGCACGTCGAACACGTCGGCCAGCGAGAACAGCCCTTCGTTGCCGGGCTGGCGCACCAGCGAGTCGCCCGGCGTGGGCGGCACCGACAGCGCCAGCGCCTCCAGGCCGCGCACCGTGCGCGTGCCGTTGGCGTAGAGGCGCGTGTAGAACAGGCCCTGGTCGGCCAGCGCGTCGAGGTTCGGCGTCAGCCCCTTGGTGTTGCCGAAGTGCGCCAGGTAGCTGCCGGACAGGCTCTCGACGCTGATCAGCACGACGTTGAGATGCTTCTCCGGGCCCGCGTTGCGGATCTCCCGCGCGAGGTCGCGCGGACCGGCGCCGATGAAGGTCGCATCCGGCGTGGCCAGCTCGCGGCGCAGGACGGCATAGGCCTTGTCCTGCGGCAGGGCGGGATAGAAGCCGCGGTAGTCGAGCCGGTTGCCGCGGAAGGCCGCGAAGAACTGGTAGATGCCGTTGCCGGCCAGGGCGTTGATGTAGGGGTTCTCGAAACGGTCCTTCATGTCGGCGTTCACCGCGACGGTGACCAGCACCGTCGCCGCCGCCCAGCCCAGCGCGACCAGCGAGCGGCCGGTCCAGCGCGAGCCGTCGTCGCGCGCGCGCAGGCCCCGCCGCGTCAGCAGCAGCAGCCCCGCGGCGGCCAGCGCCATCAGCGACAGCCAGCGCGCCATCGGATAGGACTGCTCGATGTTGCCGACCACCTCGTCGGTGTAGACGAGGTAGTCCACCGCGATGAAGTTGAAGCGGGTGCCGAACTCGTCCCAGAACACCCATTCCGCGGTGCCGACGAACAGCAGGAAGAACAGCGCCAGGTAGCCGAAGGCATACAGCACGCGCTGGCCGGCGCGCGAGGCGTAGGTGAACGCCGCCAGCGGCAGCAGGTAGAGGAACAGCAGCAGGACCGGCCAGGTCTGCTTCAGCGTCGCCTGGTAGAGCAGGTGCAGCGCGCCCAGGGCCGCCAGGCACAGCGCCAGCAGCGCCGCGGCGTAGAGGCCCCAGCGCGCCCAGCGGCCGCGCGCGCCGTCGCGCGTGGGCACCAGCCACAGGAACAGCACCATCGGCCAGGCCACGTAGACGAAGGTGGCCAGGTCGTAGCCGAGGCCGACGCCGAAGATGTAGAGCAGGTTCGGCGGGGTGTGCGGCACGCCCGCGCCGGCCTTGGCGAGCAGCAGCAGGCGCACGGCGGAGGCGATGGCGAGGAAGCAGAGGCCGAACCAGGCGAGCGGGAGGAAGCGCTGCCGCAGCGCGGCTGTCTCGGAGGTGGCGGGCATGGCGCTGGAGGTCGCATGCGGGATCGCAGCCGCCTAGGGTAGGAAGCACTTCTTAGCTTTGGCTTAGGGCTTCCCGCGGGCTTCTCCGCCATCAGGCGGAGCGCCCGCACGGGGTGCAGCCGCGTCAGTCCGGCTATACGCGCAGCGCGTCGACCACCAGGGTGAATGCGGGTGAAGGCTGCCGGCGGCTCGGGTAGTACAGGTGGTAGCCGGAGAAGGGCGGGCACCAGTCTTCGAGCACACGCACCAGGCGCCCTTCCCCGATGTGCGGCGCAAATTCTTCTTCCGGCAGGAACGCGATGCCGAGCCCGTCGAGCGCCGCGATGACGATGTGGGGCGACGTGTTGAAGATGAGCTGCCCGTCGACGCGAACGTTCAACGGGCGGCCGCGGCGTTCGAATTCCCACACGTAGAGTCCCCCGCGCGTCGGGAAGCGCAGGTTGATGCAGCGATGGTCCACCAGGTCGCGCGGCGTCTTGGGGACGGGATTTGCGGCGAAGTAGGCCGGCGAGGCGACGGCGGCCATCCGCAGCCTGGGGCCGATCGGCACCGCGATCATGTCCTTGTCGATGGTGTCGCCCAGGCGCACGCCCGCATCGAAGCGGTCGGCGACGATGTCCCTGAGCCCGTAGCTGACGTCGAACTCGATCCGGATGTCGGGATACTCGTGCAGCAGCGGCATGAGCTTGGGCAGCAGCGTCGTTCGCAATACGTGATCGCCGCTGGTGATGCGCACGGTGCCGGCCGGCTTGTCGCGCAATGCGGTCAGCGCGTCCAGCTCGGACTCGATCTCGTCGAGACGATGGCCGATCGCCCGCAGCAGGCGCTCCCCGGCCGGCGTGGGCGAAACGCTGCGCGTGGTGCGCGTGAGCAGGCGGATGTCGAGCTGCGTCTCCAGGCCGCGGATCGCCTGGCTGAGGGCCGATTGCGTCACGCCCAGCAGCGCCGCGGCGCGGGTGAAGCTGCCTTCCCGCGCGACGGTCACGAAGGCCAGCAGATCGTTGAGGTTGCGTCGTGCCATGGCCCAGTCTGGCACGAAGCATTGATTAGATTCACTAATTGGCCATAGAAGCATTCATCGTCTAATCAAGGTGATTCCTCCCGGTCACACTATCCATGTCCGCCATGGGCATGGCATGGGACGGGAGCGCTTTCGATGCGCGTCAAGGCCCATGGCGCCCATGCGGGCGACGCCGAATGCCGCTTCGTGATCGACAACGCCCTGGTGGGCGCGATCGAGGAAAGACCGATGAAAAAGCTGCTTCTCGCGTTGGCCCTTCTCGCCAGCGCATCCATTGCAATGGGGCAAGACATGTCCAAGGGCGCAGACAACTTCTACAGGAGCGACAAGGTGACCTTGCGGAAGGTCAGCTTCGACAACCAGTACAAGATGAAGGTCGTCGGGAACCTGTTCACGCCCAGGGACCTGAAGCCGGGCGTCAGGTATGCCGCGATCGTCGTCGGCCACCCGATGGGCGCGGTGAAGGAGCAGAGCTCGAACCTGTATGCGCAAAAGCTGGCCGAGCAGGGCTTCGTCACCCTGGCGATCGACCAGTCGTTCTGGGGCGAGAGCGAGGGCCAGCCGCGCAACGCCGTCGCGCCGACATCTATGCCGAGGCGTTCAGCGCGGCGGTGGACTACCTGGGCACGCGGCCGTTCGTCGACAGGAACCGGATCGGCGTGCTCGGCATCTGCGGCAGCGGCAGCTTCGTCATCAGCGCGGCGAAGATCGACCCGCGCATGAAGGCGGTCGCGACGGTCAGCATGTACGACATGGGCGCCGCGAACCGCAACGGGCTCGGTCATTCGCAGACGCTCGAACAGCGCAGGAAGATCCTCGCGGAAGCGGCGGAGCAGCGCTACGTGGAGTTCACGGGCGGCCAGGCCAGGTACACCAGCGGGACGGTGCACGAGCTGACGCCCGACACCCCGGCCATCCAGCGCGAGTTCTACGACTTCTACCGTACCCCGCGGGGCGAATTCACGCCCGCAGGCTCGTCGCCGCAGCTGACCACGCATCCGACGCTGAGCAGCAACGTCAAGTTCATGAACTTCTATCCGTTCGACGACATCGGGACGATTTCCCCGCGTCCGATGCTGTTCATCACGGGCGAGAACGCGCACTCCAGGGAATTCAGCGAGGAGGCGTACCGGCTTGCCGGCGAGCCGAAGGAGCTGGTCGTCGTGCCCGGCGCGGGCCACGTGGATCTCTACGATCGCGTCGACCTCATTCCGTTCGGCAAGCTGACCGCGTTCTTCCGGGCCAGCCTGAAGTAGTTCGCCAGGGAGCCTGGAGCGCGTTCATGCGACGGCACGATGCGAAGCCCGCTTGCGAAGCGATGGATCGTCGCGGGCGTCGGCCCGTGAAGCACGGCACGGGAGGTCCAGGCCCCGGATGGCGCGCCATGCCGCGTATCGCGGCGAGGCCGGCGGTTCCCGCGCGCTTCCTGTTCGCCCTGCTTGCGGCCCATGGGGCCTCCGCGAACGCATCGCCGGCCGCCCCGAGTGGCGCGGAAACGGCGGAAGCGAAAACCGTTCCCTTTCGGGAAGGCAGGCATCGCATGGATATCCGCATGGCCATCGGTTCCACGACGTTGACGGCGACCCTGGACGACAACCCGACGGCGCGGGATTTCGCCGCGCTGCTGCCGTTGACCGTGACGCTGCAGGATTTCCATTCCACCGAGAAGATCAGCGGCGAGCTGCCCGGGCGCCTCTCGCAGGAGGGCGCGCCCGCGAGCGCCGCCGGGGCGGCGGGCGACATCGCGTTTTATGCCCCATGGGGCAACCTCGCGCTTTTCCACCGGCCCGGCCCCGACGCCCGCGGCCTCATCAAGATGGGAAGGATCGTCTCCGGCATCGAAGCGCTCGAGCGGCCGGGGCCGCTGCGCGTGACGATCTCCCGCGCCGACCAGCGATAAGGAATCGAAGGCATGCACGCAGTGGGATCGAACGACTATGGCTGCCCCAAGGTCCTGCGCCTGATGGAGCTTCCCGTGCTGCATCCGGCGCGGGGCCAGGTGCGCGCATCCGCCGGGCTTCTGCCGTTGCGGGTCGCCGCGACGTTCCCCGCGGCCGAGACGGCGGCCACCCATCGGCGCCTTGCCGGGGGCGGCCTGCGTGGGCGCGCCATCCTCGCCTTCGACGAACGGATGAAGCACCGATGACGAAGGTCGCTCCCTCCACGGCGGCCGCAGGCAGGGGCGCGTGGAGCGCCGTGTTTGCGATGTCGCTCAGCGCGTTCGCGCTGATCGCATCCGAGTTCATGCCGGTCAGCCTGCTGACGCCGATCGCGCGCGATCTGCACATCAGCGAGGGCAGCGCCGGCCAGGCCATCTCCGTCTCGGGAGCGTTCGCCTTGCTGACCAGCCTCGTCATCTCGACGCTGGCCCGGCGGCTCGACCGCAAGGCGCTGCTGCTGTCGCTGACCCTGCTGACGATCGTCTCGGGCGCCATCGTGGCCTTCGCGCCGAATTACTTCCTCTTCATGGCCGGTCGCGCGCTTATCGGGGTGGTCATCGGCGGTTTCTGGTCGATGTCGGCGGCGACGGCCATGCGGCTGGTGCCGGACGCGCAGGTCCCGCGGGCCCTGGCGATCGTGAACGGCGGGAACGCCCTGGCCACGGTGGTCGCCGCGCCTCTGGGCAGTTTCCTCGGCGCGATCATCGGATGGCGAGGCGCGTTCTTCTGCGTCGTTCCGGTCGCGGCGATCGCCTTCGGCTGGAAGCTGGTGAGCCTGCCCCCGATGAAGGTCGAGCCCGGGGAGAGTTCCGGAAACGCACTCAAGTTGCTGGCGCGGCCCTCGGTCGCGCTGGGCATGGCGGCGGTCAGTCTCTTCTTCATGGGGCAGTTCGCGTTGTTCACCTACCTGCGGCCGTTCCTCGAGACGGTGACCCGCGTCGGGGCCTCCGTGCTTTCGCTCATGCTTCTCGTCGTCGGCGTGGCCGGCTTCGTCGGCACCGCCCTGATCGGGCGGTGCCTGAAGGAAGGCCTCTACCGGACGCTGGCCATCATCCCGGTGTCGATGGCGGCGGTCGCCCTGGCGCTTATCGTTCTTGGCGGCTCGGTTGCCGCGACCGCGGTGCTGCTTGGCATCTGGGGGCTGCTAGCGACGTCGGCCCCGGTGGGCTGGTGGACCTGGCTGGCGCGAACGCTGCCGCGGGATGCGGAGGCCGGGGGCGGATTGATGGTGGCCATCATCCAGCTCTCGATCGCGTTGGGCGCGACGGCGGGAGGCGTCCTGTTCGACCTGCGCGGCTATCGGGCGACCTTCGGCATGAGCTCGGTGCTGCTCGTCGTCGCGGCTGCTCTCGCGGTCCGCACGGCGCGCGCCATGTCGCGCACGGCGCCGGTCAATGCCGTCGCCGCTCGTTGCGAAGCCGGTCTGGGGGAGTAGCGGATGTTGCCGGGCCGGGGCGCAGGCAGGGTTTAGCGGAAATTCCGCGATCGCGTCAGGCATCCCGGCCGATGCGCTATGTGCACGGCGCCTGCCGCCGTCAATCCACTTGGCAGAGCGCCGAGCGCCTGACCGGAGCCGCCCGTGCGCCCCAAGGCTGCCGGCACGCGGAGACCCCAGTTCATCCTGATCTCGCGCCACGGCGGGCGAGGGCCGACGCACGCGCACAACAAAGGCCATTCCTTGCGGAATGGCCCAAGTCGCTGGTTCGATTGGTGGTGGAGTGCTTGCGCAAAGAGAACCTGTCGCTACAACGGTCGCGGCTTTGCGAGGAAACCTTGAGATCAGTGAGCGTTCCGTAGGCAATCGTACGCTCCCCGCAGACGCCCGCTGCACGCTACCAGTCAATCAGATGCCGGCGGCTGCTCGACGGGAGCTGCATCCCCAAGGGCAGGCCGCTCCCGACGGATTCCGCTGTTGGGTGCAGCACGATTGAGTCGGTGGATGAAGTACTTCGCCGTCCAGTCAAGATCAGCGTACGCGTCGGGCAGCACTTGGTGACAACCGACGCGGCCAATCAGCCCGCACAACCAGTCGGCGCATTGAAGCGTCTGGAACAGATGGCTCTCGGCCTGGATCGGGGGCTCGATCATCGTTGCGCGTGCCTCGCCGAACATCTGAATAGACGCCTCAGAGACGATCTGCCCTCGAAAGTCATCCTGGTTCTTTAGCTCATCCAGGATGATCTGAAAGTGGGCCCCGCGTGCATCGCAGAATTGATCGATGCGCTTGATGGACTCGCGCAGCACTGCCCGGTACAAGCTCTTCGGGTTGTGAGTTTCGGGCGGGTGCGTCTTCTGAAGGCCGACGTAGAAGACCATCCCGCCATCACGCTCGATCCTGTTCATCAGACGGAAGGTCGCGTTGCGCAACTCCCGGTACTTCAGTACGTTCGTCGTGGTGTAGAGGGCAGCGCCCTTCTTCTCCCACTGATAGGCTGGGATGCCATCGCGGTCGATCTCGAACTGAAGGAGATTGCACTTCAGCTGGTAGAACCAGGTCGCAAAAGCCCGGACCTTGCTGGATGGCAGCACAAACCCACCCAGCCCGAAGACGGGGCTGGTGTTGTGCTGCGGATGCTGCCGGCTCACGAAAGGGCCGATGTGGCCGAACTCATCCAGGTACGCGATGTAGTGAATACTGACCCCCAGAAACGCGAAAGCCCGCACTTTCGTACGGGCCTCGGAATTAGAGCTCCCGCAGCAAGGCTGGAGCGTCTGAGACGAAGTATACGCGAAGTGCGTGATGGGAGCAACGAGGGGGGGCAAGTCGTGACCTGACGCGACACCCAAGCGGATCGCCGCTGGTCCATGCTGCATGTGCTAATCATTTTGCAACGCACAGCAGCGCGTTTTACGACTGCTTGACGTTCGTTTTGGATATCCGTATGCTTCCGCAAAAGCTACGGAAACTAGCACACGAACATGTCGAGCGACCGACTCCCGGAAATGACCCAGGCGCAACGCGACCGGCTCGCGTTCGTCGAGTTGCGCCTGCGGTTCGTCGGCGAGATCCGCCGGCAGGACTTGGTGACGCGCTTCGGTATCCAGGCCGCTGCGGCCACGCGGGACATCGCCCAGTACAAGGAGCTGGCCCCAGGCAATATGGAGTACGACACCAAGGGCAAGGTCTACGTCCGTGCCGCTTGGTTCCGCCCCCTGTTTGACTTCCCCGCCGAGCGGATCCTCACTTGGTTGTCCCAGGGCTACGGTGACGGCGAGCCCATCCGCTGGAAGGGTGTCGTGGCACAGGAGGGCACCAGCCTGCCGGGCAAGATTGATCTGGATCTGCTGTCCGTCCTGACCCGCGCCATTCACCAAGGCGCCGCTGTTGAGGTCGCCTATCGCGCACTGTCGAGCGGGCTGACGACCCGGGAGATCGTCCCGTTCGCACTGGCCGACAGCGGCCTTCGTTGGCACGTCCGCGCCTTCGACCGGCGCAGCGGTGAGTTCCGCGACTTCGTGTTGGGCCGCCTCGACGCCGCCCGCATCCTGCCCGGCCCTGTGGCCGACCACGAGAAGCCCGATCAGGACATCCAGTGGAACCGGATCACCGAGCTCGAGCTCGTGCCGCATCCGGCTAACGTGCAGCACCCCGACACCATCGAGGCCGAGTACGGCATGGATGGCGGTGTGCTCAAGGTGCGGGCCCGTGCGGCGATGGCCGGCTACCTGTTGCGCCGCTGGAACGTGGACTGCACCGAAGATCACAGCCTCAAGGGTGGCGAGCACCACCTGTGGCTCCGCAATCGCCAGGCCCTCTATGGAGTTACCAACTTGGTGCTCGCGCCGGGCTACGACACGACAAGCAAGGAGGGTTGAGCGTGCTGAAGCTCGAACAGATCCAGAAGAACGCGGCCATCTCGGGCTTGGAACCCGGGCAGGTGGTACGCATCGTCACGACAGAGCAGGTCGGTGACAACGCCCTCACCGTTTACTACAAGACCGCCGACGGCTCGCTGCGTGAGCGGATGCTGTTCCGCACCGACGAGGCCAACCTGTCGTTGGCCGAGGCCGGCCGCCCCTGGGCCTTCGACGCCCCGGGCGAGGAGTTCAAGCTCGCCACCGAGGCCTACCGGATCAATTTGGCCCACCTGTTCGATCCGATGATGGCGGTGCACACGTCGAACGTGGAGCCGCTGCCGCACCAGATCACGGCGGTCTACGAGTCGATGCTGCCGCGCCAGCCGCTGCGCTACGTGCTGGCCGACGACCCCGGTGCTGGCAAGACCATCATGGCAGGCCTCTTCATCCGCGAGCTGCTGATGCGCGCGGATGCCAAGCGCGTGCTGATCGTCGCCCCCGGCAGCCTGGTCGAGCAGTGGCAGGATGAAATGTTCGAGAAGTTCGGCCTGTCGTTCACGCTGTTTTCGCGGGAGCAAGTCGAACAGTCGCGCAGCGGCAACCCCTTCGACGACCACGACTTGCTGGTCGCCCGCGTCGATCAACTGGCCCGCGCGGACGACCTCCAGGAGAAGCTGCGCCTGTCGCGCTGGGACCTGGTGGTGGTCGATGAAGCCCACAAGTTGTCGGCCAGCTACTTCGGCAACAAGATCAACAAGACCAAGCGTTTCCAACTCGGCGAACTGCTAGGCTCGATCACCCGCCACTTCCTGCTGATGACGGCCACGCCGCACAACGGCAAGGAAGAGGACTTCCAGTTGTTCATGTCGCTGCTGGACGCCGACCGCTTCTACGGAAAGTTCCGTGACGGCGCGCACAAGGTGGACGTGTCCGACCTCATGCGTCGCATGGTCAAGGAGGAACTGCTCAAGTTCGACGGCACCCCGCTGTTCCCCGAGCGCCGGGCCTACACCGTCAACTACAAGCTCTCCGACCTCGAAGCCGCCCTGTACGCGGCCGTCACCGACTACGTCAAGGAGCAGTTCAACAAGGCCGACCAGTTGGCCGACAGCGGACGCAAGGGCACGGTGGGCTTCGCCTTGACGGCGCTGCAGCGCCGCCTGGCTTCCAGCCCGGAGGCCATCTATCAGTCGCTCAAACGGCGGCGCAACAAGCTCAAGCGCCGCGTCGAGGAAGAAAAACTCCGTCAGCGCGGCCAATCACTGGCCGAGACACTGGGCGGCAACAACAGCCTGCCCGACGACGTGTGGGAAGCCGCCGACGCTCTGTCGCCCGAAGACTATGAGAACTTCGAGGAGGCCGTGGTCGACCAGGCCACGGCGGCCCAGACCATCCAGGAACTGGAGGTCGAGATCATCATCCTCGAAGGCTTGGAGGAGCAGGCCCGCCAGGTGGTGCATTCCGGTCAGGATCGCAAGTGGGACGAGCTCTCCCGCCTGCTGCAAGACACGCCGGAGATGCACGACGCCGATGGGCGCCAGCGCAAACTCATCATCTTCACCGAGCATCGAGATACTCTGAACTACCTGGCGGTGAAGATCCGCGGCCTCATCGGCAGCGAAGAAGCCGTGGTGATGATCCACGGTGGGGTCAAGCGCGAAGAGCGCCGCAAGGTGCAGGAGCTGTTCCGCAACGACCCCACGGTGCGCGTGCTCATCGCCACCGATGCGGCAGGCGAAGGCGTAAACCTGCAAAACGCCAACCTGATGGTCAATTACGACCTGCCCTGGAACCCCAACCGCCTGGAGCAGCGCTTTGGCCGCATCCACCGCATCGGCCAGACCGAGGTCTGCCACCTGTGGAACATGGTGGCCGCCGAAACCCGCGAGGGCGACGTCTTCCAGCGCTTGTTCGAGAAGCTGGAGGTGGAGCGCCAGGCCCTGGGCGGCCGCGTGTTCGACATCCTGGGCGAGGTCTTCGAGGACAAGCCCCTCAAGGACCTGCTGATCGAGGCCATCCGCTACGGCTCGGATCCTGAAGTCCGTGCCCGCCTGCTCAAGAAGGTGGAAGGCGCGCTGGACACCCAGCACCTTGAAAACATCATCAAACGCAATGCGCTGTGCGAAGAGGTGATGGACGAGAAGCGCCTGTTCGCGGTGAAGGAGGAAATGGAAAAGGCCGAGGCCCGCAAGCTGCAGCCCTTCTTCATCCGCGCCTTCTTCAACCAGGCTTTCCAGCAATTGGGCGGCGAGCTGCGCCCGCGTGAGCCTGGGCGCTACGAAATCACCCACGTCCCGGCCATCATCCGCGAGCGCGACCGGCAAATCACCGGCCGCGACCGCCGCAATGCCGACCCGGTGCTGCGCCGTTACGAGCGCGTCTGCTTCGAGAAGCAGTACGTGCGGCTGACCGACCGTGTCGGCGCCCCGATGGCCAGCCTCATCCATCCCGGTCACCCCTTGATGCAGGCGGTCACCGACCTTGTGCTGGAAGCTCACCGCAACAAGCTCAAGCAAGGGGCGGTATTGGTGGACCCGAGTGATATGGGCGTCACCCCGAAGGTGATGTTCATTGTCGATCACGCCGTCAAGGAAGGGGCAGACCCCGCGCGCATCGTCTCGCGTCGCATGCAGTTCGTCGAGATCGACCCGCAGGGACACGCCATCAACGCCGGCTGGGCGCCCCACCTGGACCTGGAGCCCATTGCGCCTGCCGACCTCAAGTTGATCGAAGACGTGCTGGCCGCCCCGTGGATCGCCAAAGACCTGGAGCAACAGGCCTTGGCCCATGCCTCCAGCGAGCTGGTGCCCGAACACTTCGATGAAGTTCGCACCCGCCGCGAGAAGGCGGTGGACAAAACCCTGGCCGCCGTGCATGAGCGTCTGGTCAAGGAAATCAACTTTTGGTCCGACCGTTACATCAAGCTGCAAGACGACCTGGCTGCCGGCAAGGATGTGCGCCTGACGCTGGAGAACGTGCGCCGCACCATCGACGACCTGACCGCACGCCGCGAATCGCGCGAGAAGGAGCTGCTGGCCATGCGTCATGTGGTCTCCGCCACACCGGTCGTGCTAGGCGGTGCGCTGGTGATCCCGGCGGGCCTGTTGCTGCAGCGCAAGGGTCAGCCCGGCTGGTCGGCAGATGCCGACGCGCGCAGCCGCATCGAGCACATCGCCCTGCAGGCGGTAATGAACGCCGAGCGTGCGCTGGGTCATGAGGTTTTTGACGTCTCGGCGCAGAAGTGCGGCTGGGACGTCACCAGCATCCCGAAAGCCCGCGACGGCCGCCTGCCGCCCTCGCGTCACATCGAGGTCAAGGGCCGCGCCAAGGGCCAGACCACGATCACGGTCACCCGCAATGAGATCCTCTATGGCCTCAACCAAGCGGACAAGTTCATCCTGGCCATCGTGCTCGTGGACGGCGACCAGCACGAAGGGCCGTTCTACATCCGCAAGCCCTTCACCCAGGAGCCCGACTGGGCGGTGACCAGCATCAACCTGGACCTGGATGCGCTGCTTGCGCGCGCCACGGCGGCGGAGGGCTCGCTGTGAGCCCGAGCCAGGCCAAGAAAGAGAAACGCCCTCACGGGGAGGGCGTCGGGCCGTGGCTGCTGGCCGTGGGGCAAAATCCAACCCCAGAAAGAGAAACGCCCCTTGCGGGGCGTCGGGCCGGAGATGCTATCTCCGGGGGGGTTAGTGCCGCTCATTATAGTCTCTGGACGTCAGAGGTCAAGATAGCGGGGCCGCTGCCATGACCCGCGTGATGGCCTACGTGGACGGCTTCAACCTCTACTTTGGCTTGAAGGCGGCCGGCTTCAAGCGCTACTACTGGCTGGACGTGGCGGCGCTGGCGAACAATCTGCTTCGACCCGGTCAGCGTCTGGTCACCACACACTACTTTACAGCGCGCATCCGTGACAACGGCCGCAATGCGGCCGACCAGAAGCGGCAGAATGATTATCTCGAGGCACTCGCCGCTCAAGGCGTGCAATGCCAGTTTGGCCATTACCTCGATAAACGGCGCCAGTGCTATACCTGCCAGGCCACATGGATGGATTACGAAGAAAAGATGACCGACGTCAACATCGCCATCCAGTTGATGGTCGATGCCTTTGACGACGCCTTCGACATGGCGCTGGCCATCTCCGGGGACAGCGACCTCACCACGCCTATCCGCCGCGTGCGCGAGCGCTTCCCCCTCAAGCGCGTCATCGTCGCGTTTCCGCCCAAGCGGCACTCCAAGGCCCTCATGCAATGCGCCAACGGCCACTTGGCCATCAGTGAATCCAAGCTGCGCGCCAGCCAGCTGCCCGAACAACTCGTCAAGCCCGATGGCTACGTGCTCGCACGCCCTGCCACCTGGCGCTGAAGGACTTCAAGAATGACCAGCATCAAAGCCCCCAAGAAACTCATCGAAGTGGCGCTACCGCTCGACGCCATTAACGCAGCGTGCGCAATTGAGAAGCAGCCATTTACCAGGCGCCACCCACGCTCGCTTCACATATGGTGGGCGCGCCGGCCCCTGGCGGCGGCGCGGGCGGTGATCTTTGCGCAGATGGTCAACGACCCCGGCTACGAACGCCACCTGGGCCGCGGCGTCAACAAGCAAAAGGCCGCCGCTGAGCGCGAGCGCCTGTTCAAGATCATTGAAGACCTGGTGCAGTGGGAGAACACCAACAACGAGGAAGTCCTCGAACGCGCCCGCGCCGAGATCCGCCGCTCCTGGCGCGAGACCTGCGAACTTAACAAGAACCATCCGCAGGCAGCCGAGCTGTTCAACCCCGAGAAGCTCCCCGCCTTCCACGACCCCTTCGCCGGCGGCGGGGCGCTGCCGCTGGAAGCGCAACGCCTGGGGCTGGAAAGCTACGCCAGCGACCTCAACCCGGTGGCGGTGACGATCAACAAGGCGATGATCGAGATCCCGCCGCGTTTTGCCGGCCGCCCGCCGGTTGGGCCGATCCCCGCAGGCGAGAAGCAGGCCAAGCTGCACGAAGACTGGCGCGGCGCGCGCGGCCTGGCCGAAGACGTGCGCCGTTACGGCGCCTGGATGCGTGAGCAGGCCGAACAGCGCATCGGCCACCTGTACCCCAAAATCACCATCACCGCCGAAATGGCGGCCGAGCGGCCGGATTTGAAGCCGCTCGTGGGGCAGCAGCTTACCGTGATCGCCTGGCTGTGGGCGCGCACCGTCAAAAGCCCCAACCCCGCGTTCAGCCACGTGGACGTGCCGCTCGCCTCTACCTTCGTGCTTTCGAGCAAGGCGGGCAAGGAGGCGTATGTGGAGCCGGTGGTGGAGGGAGATAGTTACCGCTTCACGGTGAAGGTGGGCAAGTCGACCGAGGCGGCGAAAGCGGGCACCGCTGCGGGCAAGCGGGGTGGCTTCTATTGCCTGCTGTCGAAGTCACCGATCGATTACAAGTACATCCGTAACGAAGGACAGGCTGGGCGCATGGGCGCGCGGTTGATGGCCATCGTCGCCGAAGGCGCACGGGGCCGGGTGTATCTGCCGCCGAGCGAGGCACACGAAGCCATCGCTCATCAGGCGCAGCCGATGTGGAGGCCCGATGTCAAGTTGCACGGAAAATGCCGCGTGAATGTGTCCAACTATGGCTTGGACGTTTACGGCGACCTCTTCACCCCCCGCCAACTGGTGGCGCTCACCACCTTCTCCGATCTCGTGGGCGAAGCCATCGCCAAGGCCAGGGCCGATGCCCTGGCCGCCGGCATGCCCGACGACGGCCACGGCCTCGACGCCGGCGGCACCGGGGCGACGGCGTATGCGCAGGCGGTGGGTGTTTATCTTGGCCTTGCCACCTCCCGGTGGGGCGATATGAGTAACTCACTCGCAGGATGGAACAACACAAATCAGAACGTCAGGGCACTGTTCTCTCGTCAGGCTATACCCATGAATTGGGACTACGTTGAGCTATCTCCATTCTCGAAAATGGGGTCCTGGTACTCGACCGTTGAATCTGCCTGCGAGACTTTCGCAAGCCTCGCGCCATTTTGGCAGGGCGCTGCCATGCAAGCTGATGCTCAAACACAAGATATAGGCGCACAAAAAGTAGTTTCGACGGACCCGCCCTACTACGACAACATCGGCTACGCTGATTTGTCAGACTTCTTTTACGTCTGGCTGCGCCGCAGCCTCAAGCCCATCTTCCCTAACCTATTTGCCACGCTGGCGGTGCCCAAGGCCGAGGAGCTGGTCGCTACGCCTTACCGCCATGGCAGCAAAGAAAAGGCCGAAGCGTTCTTCCTTGAGGGCATGACCCGCGCTATCCACAACTTGGCCAAGCAGGCGCACCCGGCCTTTCCGATCACCATCTACTATGCCTTCAAGCAAAGCGAAACCACGGACGAGGCCGGCACCGCCAGTACCGGCTGGGAGACCTTTCTAGAGGCGGTGATTCGCGCCGGCTTTGCGATCACTGGAACCTGGCCCATGCGCACCGAGCGTGACGCTCGTTCAATCGGACTAGGCACCAACGCACTTGCCTCCAGCATCGTCCTCGTCTGCCGCAAGCGCGCGGCAGACGCCCCCACCGTTTCCCGCCGCGAGTTTCTGCGCGAACTCAACGCCGTGCTGCCCGAGGCGCTGGACGAGATGACGCGCGGCGGTGTCAATTCGCCGGTGGCGCCGGTGGACTTGTCGCAAGCCATTATCGGCCCCGGCATGGCGATCTTCAGCCAGTACGCCGCGGTGCTCGAAGCCGACGGCACGCCCATGAGCGTGCGCACCGCGCTGCAGCTGATCAACCGCTTCCTCGCCGAGGACGACTTCGATCACGACACCCAGTTCTGCCTGCATTGGTTCGAGACGCACGGCTGGGCCACTGGCCGCTATGGCGAAGCGGAGGTGCTCTCCAAGGCCAAGGGCACGAGCGTCGAGGGTCTGAAGGCTTCGGGCGTGGTGGCCTCCAGCAAGGGCGAGCTGCGACTGCTCAAGTGGGCCGAGATGCCTCGCGACTGGTCGCCCGAGACCGACGCCCGTCTGCCCGTGTGGGAAGCGCTGCACCAACTCATCCGCGCGCTGAACCAGGAGGGTGAGGCCGCCGCCGGCGCGCTGCTCGCCCGCATGCCTGCAAGGGCCGAGCCGGTACGCGCGCTGGCCTACCGCCTTTACACCCTGTGCGAGCGCAAGGGCTGGGCCGAGGAGGCCCGCGCCTACAACGAGCTGGTTACTGCCTGGAGCGCCATCGAGCAAGCGGCCAGCGAAGCGGGCGTAGTCGGCTCGCAAGCGCAACTGGATATCTGATTGGGGAAGATCATGACACTGAAACCCTGGCGCGAGATCGCAGAGCCGCATTCCGATGTGCGGGAGGGCAAGTTCCAGCAGGCCGAGTTCGCGGCGGACCTGTCGCGGGTGCATGCGCGTACGGCCAACGAGGAGTACCAGAACCCGGTGCTGTTCTTCCAGCGCACCTTCATCACCGAGGGCATGCGCCTGCTGCTGGACTCGGTGGTTAAGCGCCTGGCCGGCAAAGGCGGCGATCCGGTCATCCAGCTTCAGACCGCATTCGGCGGCGGTAAGACGCACACGATGCTGGCGGTCTACCACCTCGCCAAGGGGGCGGCGCCGGCGAGCGAGCTTCAGGGGGTGCCGCCGATTCTGGATGCAGCCGGCGTGACGGAGTTGCCCAAGGCCCGTATCGCTGTGCTCGACGGCGTGGATCTGCTGAGCCTGGCCAGCAAGCCGCGCATCCATGACGGCTGCACAGTGCGTACGCTCTGGGGTGAACTGGCCTGGCAGCTGGGCGGCGAGGCCAGCTACGAGTTCGTGAAAGAAGCGGACCTGACCGGCACCGCTCCGGGCAAGAAGGAGCTCGCGGACCTGCTGGCGGCCAGCGCTCCGTGCGTGATCCTGATGGACGAGCTGGTGCGCTACGTGTCGCAGTTCGAGGAGGGTAAGACGCTCTCGGGCGGCACTTACGACACCCAACTCTCCTTCGTGCAGGCACTCACCGAGGCCCTGAAGGCGGTGCCGACTGCGGTGCTGCTCGCCTCGCTGCCGTTCTCGGATCGCGAGGCCGGCAGCCAGCAAGGCGTGAAGGCCCTGCGTGCGCTCGAACACTACTTCGGCCGCGTGCAGGCACTGTGGAAGCCGGTGGCCACCGAGGAAGCGTTCGAGATCGTCCGCCGCCGCCTTTTTACCAACATCAACGACAAGCTGGCGATGGAGTCGGTCTGCCGCGCGTTCGCGGACTACTACATCGCCAACCGCGAGGACTTTCCCCAGGATACGCAGGACAGCAAGTACTTCGAGCGCCTGGTCCACGCCTATCCCATCCACCCCGAGGTGTTCGACCGCCTGTACGAGGACTGGTCCACGCTGGACAACTTCCAGCGCACCCGCGGCGTGCTGAAGCTGATGGCCAAGGTTATCCATCGCCTGTGGAAGGACGGCAACAACGACCCGCTGATCATGCCTGGCAGCGTGCCTTTGATGGATGCCGACACGCGCAACGAGGCCATCTACTACCTGCCGCAGGGCTGGGACCCGGTGATCGAGCGCGACGTGGATGGCGAGCGCTCCGAGACCTGGGAGATCGAAAACAAGGACACCCGTTTCGGTAGCGTGCAGGCCTGCCGCCGCACTGCCCGCACGATTTTCCTGGGCAGCGCTCCGCATTCCGTCCAGATCGCGTCCAACCAGCTGGTGCGGGGGTTGGAGCTGGAGCGCGTGCTGCTGGGTGTCGCCCAGCCCGGCCAGCAGGTCAATCTTTACAAGGATGCGCTGAGGCGCCTCTCCGACCGGCTGCACTACCTGAACCACGCCAACAACCGCTTCTGGCTGGACACGCGCCCGAACCTGCGGCGCGAGATGGAAGAGCGCAAGCGCCGCTTCCAGGACAAGGAGGACGTGTTCCCCACGATCCGAGAGCGCGTGCAGCGCAGCTTTGCCAGCGGCGTCTTCGGCGGCATCCACATCTTCACCGGCAGCGGCGACGTGCCGGACGACTGGGCCTTGCGGCTGGTGGTGCTGCCGCCAGATGCGGCCTTCAGTAAAAGCGGCCAGAGCCTGGCAGTGGAGCGCGCCACCGAGATCCTGAAGAAGCGCGGCGACCAGCCCCGCTTCAAGCAGAACCGCCTGATCTTCGTGGCCGCGGACTACGACAGCGTGAGCCGCCTGAAGGACCACGTTCGCTCGTACCTTGCATGGCGCAGCATCGTCGGCGACTACAAAGACAACCGCATCGTCCTCGACAACCTGATGGCCAAGCAGGCGCAAGCCAGCCTGGAGCAGGCCGAGGAAACCGTGCGGCGGATGATTCGTGAGACCTATAAGTGGCTGCTGGCCCCGGTGCAAGAGGCGCGGCCGGGCAAAGGGCTGTCTGAGGTGATGTGGGAGCACTTTCCGCTCAACCCGGGCGCGCAGAACTGGTCGCAGGAGATCGAACGCGTCCTCAAGGAGAACGAGCTGCTCATCACCGAGTGGGCGCCGATCCACCTGGCCAAGGTGCTGAAGGACTGGTTCTGGAAGGATGACGTCAAGGACGTTCCGGCGCTTACCGTCTGGCAGCAGAGCTGCCAGCAGCTCTACCTGCCCCGCCTGAAAGACGACACCGTGTTCCAGAACACGATGGCAGCGGGCGCCGAGAGCCGTGAGTTCTTCGGCTTCGCGCAGGGCAAGGAAGATGGTCGCTACATCGGCTTCAGCTACAGCAAGCGCACCTCGCTCATCATGGACGCGTCGCTGTTGCTGATCGAGCCGCTGACGGCCGCCGCGTACATGGAAGCCCTGCGCGCGTCTGAAGAGGCCTCGCGTGTCAAGACCGCTGAAGCCGGAACGGGCGCAAGCACCGCAACGGCTCCGGCTGGCGGCGGCGAAACCTCGCACGTCGAAGACTTGGCCAAAGGGGGCTACCAAGCCGGTGGCGCGACCGCCGGCCAGATCGTCAAGAAGCAGTTCTACGGCAGCATCGACCTCGACCCCATCCTGGCCAAGAAGCAGTTCGCAGACCTGGTGGACGAGGTGGTCCAGCAATTCACCTTGCGCCCCGATGTAAAGGTCAAGATCGCCATCGAGATCCAGGCCGAGTCTCCCTCCGGATTCGATGACGGCCTGCAGCGCGTGGTGAAGGAGAACTGCAACGTGCTCAAGTTCAAGAACGCGGAGTTCGAGGTGGGCGAGTAGCGAGGCCGACCGCGGGGATCATCCAAAGGCCACCGACAGGATCAGACAAGCAAGGGGAAATGCCATGAAGGCTAAGCGGTTCAGAATCCAGAACTTCAGAAACATCGATGACAGTGGTTGGATCTTGCTTGACCAAGTGACGGCATTTGTTGGGCGTAACGAATCTGGAAAGACCGCGCTCCTAAAGGCCTTGCACAAGTTCAATCCGGCGTCCCCGGAGCCATACGACCCAATGCGCGAGTTTCCGCGCGACCGCTACATGCGGGATTTCGTCGGCGGTGGCTCGAAGGGTAGTGACTGGCCTGTCTGCTCCGTCGCCTTTGCGGTTGACGATGCACTGAAAGCAGATATGGCGGATCTGCTGCCACCCGATCAGATCCCGCCAACCGAAGTGATTGCGACGCGCTACTACGACGGCTCCATCACGTTCGAATACGAACCTGATATCGCCGAGCAACCCCTTTCGCCAGAGCCCATACTTGCTGGACTGAAGGCTTTTGCCAGCGGCGCGCGTCGCCTCCGAGCACCAACGCCCGAGCAGGAAGAGGCAACTGCCGAGACAAGGAACGCGCTCGCACAGTGGGCGACTCAGTGGCAGGACAAGCTCAAGGGTTCCGCAGACCTTCGTGGTGACGCCGGGGCCAAGACGCTCGCCAAGCTAAAGGCTGAGGCAGAGACCAAGAGCAGCCCACAGACCGCCGATCTTATCGAAGCGCTCCACGAGGCAGTTGATCCGATTCTCGAAGCCGCCAAGGAAGGACCAGTCCTGCCCAAGCTCGACAGCTTGATCGAAGACGCGCTTCCCGTTCTGATCTACTTCGAGAACTACGGTGTCCTTGACAGTGCGATTTATCTGCCGCGGTTCCTCGAAGACCTTCAACGTGATCGAAACAATCCTCGCGTACGCACGATCAATGCGATGTTCAAGCATGTCGCGCTCGACGCGAAGGACATAGCTGACCTAGGTGCGGAAGAAGCTAGGGCGCAACGTCAGAACGGCCAACAGCCAAACGCCGAGACCGTTGCCAAGGATCAACGGCGAAAAGAGGAGCGCGCGATCCGCCTCAACTCTGCGTCGAACGACATAAGCACCCGGTTCTCTGACTGGTGGTCGCAGCGCCGGCACAAGATACGCTATCACGCTGACGGCGACTATTTCCGAATCTGGGTCGCTGACGACCGAAGGCCGGATGTGGAAATCGAGCTGGAAGCCCGAAGCAAGGGCTTCCAGTGGTTCTTCTCCTTCTACCTGGTGTTCCTCGTAGAGTCCGAAGAGGGGCACAAGGACGCAATCCTTCTTCTCGACGAGCCGGGGATGAACCTACATCCAACGGCTCAGCAGGAGCTTCTGGTCTTCTTCGAGCGCCTGGCCGAGAAGAACCAGCTCGTATATACGACCCACTCGCCGTTCCTCGTGGACGGCGAGCACATCTATCGCGTCCGCCCTGTCACGGAGGACAACACGGGCCACTCGCGGATCAGTGCCGACACATGGCCCAGAGACCGCGAGACCATCTTTCCGCTGCAAGCCGCCGCTGGCTACGCCATGTTGCGCGGCCTCTTCCAGCACAAGAAGAATGTGCTCGTCGAGGGCATGAGCGATTACTACTACCTTCACGCACTTAACCAGCAGTGCCGTGCGAAGGGTCTTCCCGCGCTTTCGGAGGACATCTACATCACGCCGTGCGGCGGGACTAAGCTCGTCGGTCACATAGCGGCCTTGTTCCTCGGGCAGGACGTTCGGCCCCTGATCCTTCTCGATTCCGACGAGGCTGGTCGAGTCAGGCGCGATGCACTTCTCAAGGAGTTGTATCTCGGGAAAGACAGCAACATCGTCATGCTCGACGAGGCCTTACAACAGCCAGGAGCTACCGTCGAGATTGAAGACATCCTTGGAGAGGACGTCATCCTACCAGTCCTCAATCCTCTCTTGTCAGAGCCGCTTCGCCTGCCAGAAGACGACGGTAGGTCCCGCAGTCTTCCCGATCGAATCAAGGCTTCCGCTAAAGAGAAGGGCATCGACTTGCCCGATGGCTGGAAGACCACGGTCGCTCTTCAACTGGTTTCGTCGTGGTCGCAGCGGGGCGTCGTGCTTCCCGATCCCGTGCTGGAAAGGGCCGGGAAGCTCTTCTTCACCATCCAGGAACGCTTCGCAGCCTCGGCCCCTGTTCAGCTTCCCGCTTGGCTTCGCTGACTTCGTCGTTTGCAAGCGCATCTGCCTCAAGGAGTTCGGAGGTCAACACTCACTGAACCAATCGAGCCTCGAGATCACGACGTGCTACGAGCCCTGGGAGCATCTTACCGCCGCCGTAGACCCATCGACGTAGTTCCATTGCAACTGCGGGCCAGTCCCGTTGATTCACCCGCCGCCGCAGCGTCGATGTCTGCAGCCGCCCCGCGCCAAGGTTGAAGGTGAAGTCCACGATGGCCGCCAGCCGCCCCTCGGGCTCGGTGGCCAGCACCGGGCAGTAGCGCAACGTGGCGGCGAGCGCCACCTTCAGATCCTGGGCGAGGTAGGCCTCGGCCTCGACCTCCGTGATCGGCGGGTGCTTCGGATCGCACAGATGCCCGTAGCCGATCGTCGGATAGCCGGCCGGACAGATGTACGGATAGGGGCGCGCGCGCAGCCGCAGGAGGGCGCAGGCCAACAGATCGACGATCTCTTGGTGCGCGTGCCGAGGCCGATCGGCCTCGGGAGCCAGGACGAAGGGTTCGGGTTCGTGCATGGTCGGCGTTTCGATGGAGAACGCCGCTCATGCTAGGAATCGAGGGCACTTCGCGTAACGGGTTTGCGGGAGGATGTGCGCCGATTTGACGTCAGCAGGACCTCTATTTAAGGCAACACTTCTTATACTTGAGTCCGCTACCGCAGGGGCAAGGCTCATTGCGGCCGATCTTCTTTCGGTGCATCTTGCCTTGAAGCAGCGCCGCGAATGCTTCCGCTGAGGGCAGGTCTCGTTCGAGGCGCTGGAAGCGCTTTGCAATGGCGCTGAGGACGTGCAGATCGATGCGTCGGTTCGAGATCCACTCGCGCAGCCGATCGCCGGGCATCAGCAAATTGCTGGCGAAGTCGTCGGCCTCGCGCTCGATCAGGCGCATGGTCTCGTGGCCGGAGTGGACGCTTTCCTTGTCACAGTTGAAGCGCGGCT